>Ga0308175_100003931_pt1 | contig 10368 bp, 12 predicted proteins | sample PhyCR1_3_FD_203893 | JGI IMG/M metagenome (GOLD analysis project Ga0308175, IMG submission 203893) | Soil microbial communities from UC Gill Tract Community Farm, Albany, California, United States - DLSLS.C.R1 | ecosystem: Environmental > Terrestrial > Soil > Agricultural land | place: USA...
ACCGAGCAGGTGTCTTCCCTGCTCTCGCACACGTGGCGCAGCCGGGATGGCGACAGCCTGGATCCGGGCGTGGAATGGCTGCGGGTGGAGTGGTACCGGCTGGGTGTCGGGCTGAGCTGGTGGGAGCTGAACTGGCGTCCGGAGCACTACCGGCTCAGCGAGTTCGGCCGCTCCGCTGCCGCCGAGCTGTTCTGGGCGGTCGCCGGTCAGCCGACCAGTTGAGCCGCCTGGCCCGCGAGCAGCAGAAAGTGCTCGTGGCGAGCGGGTTTGGTGGTGCATCGGGCTGCAGGGCAGCAGAAAGTGCTCGTGGCGAGCGGGTTTGGTGGTCGACCCGGCGGCCCAAGAGCCGCCGAGACCGGTCGCCCGTCCGAACGACCGCTCCGCCACCCGCTGACCGGGAAGCGCGACCGGGGTCAGTCGGCGCGGCCGCCGCCACCGCCGAACATGATCTCGTCCCAGCTCGGCACGGAGGCGCGGCCGCGGGTCTTGCGCACCTGCTTGCGGGGCGTACGGGGCCGTTCGGTCTCGGTGTCCTCCTCGTCGGCGGTGGCGTCCGCCTCGCCCGAGGCGGTCGCCGGCTCAGCGGAGTCGGACGCCTCGGCCGCTTCGTCATCCGTCTCGTCAGGAGCGTCCTTGGCCGGCTGGGGTCGCACGGGTCGCTCGGTTGCCTGCGTCGCCATCCAGTCGGCGTCACCGGCCACGGACGTCGGGTCCACCTCCGGGTGCCGGTGCGGCTCACGGGCGGAGCGGGCCACCGTGCTCAGGTCTGCCGTGGGCTCGTGGTCCTCCTCGGCCGGGTCGCTGACCATGTCGATGGCGTCACTGCCCAGCGGGAGCTCGTCGTCCGCGCTGGCCACGGACGTCAGCCGGCGCGTGCCGGTGCGCGGCTTGGAGCCTCGGTGACCGCTCTGCTCACCGACCAGCCACTTGGCCTCCTCGTCCTCGGCCACCACGTAGCGGCCGGGGGCGTCGAAGAGGAACTCCGCGTGCCGGGGGCTCTCCCCGGACCGGTAGTCGGCGACCAGCGTCCAGCGGCCGTCTTCGCGCCGCCAGGCGTCCCACTCCACCGACTCGGGAGAGATGTTCCGCTCGCGGAGCCGCTCGGCGACCGCGTCGCCGAGGATCCGGCTCTGCCCGTCGCCGCCCTTGCGGCGCACGGAGGACCGCTGCGCGCGGTCGGCGATGTGCGCGCGCTCGGCGAGCACCGGGCCGGCGAAGCCCATGATCTTCTCGACGGACGTCTGCGCGGCGGCCGCGACCTTCTCCGGGCTCTCGCCGGCACGGATCCGGGCCTGGATGTCGCGAGGACGCAGTGCGCTTTCCATCTGGATCTCCAACTGGCCGAGTCGGGCGTGGTCGCCGCGGAGCGCCGCCCGCAGCTTGGCATCGGCCGGAAGAGCGAACTCCTCGCCCGAGTCGCTGACCAGGAGCAGCTTCGTGCCGTCCTTGCTCAGCCCCACGAGCGTGAGGTCCTGCATGGTTCCCTCTCCTCGACGCGTTGTCCGTCGGGCCCGAGCCTACTTCAGCCGGGGTGCCGCACCGGGTAGCCAGCGGGCGGGTCGCGGGGTCTCTCAGGCCCCCAGCACCCGGTCGAGGTAGGCATTGGCGAACATCCGGTCCGGGTCCAGCTCCTGGCGCATCTTCTGGAAGTCCTCCCAGCGGGGGTACGCCGCCGCCAGGTCGGCCGCCGCGCGGGTGTGCAGCTTGCCCCAGTGGGGGCGCCCGTCGTACCTCTTCAGCACCTCCTCGACACCGAGGAAGTACGACGTGTGGTCAGTCTGGGCGTTCACGTGGAAGGCCAGGTACACCGTGTCCCGGCCGGACGCGGCGGACAGCCACACGTCGTCCTCGGGAGCGTGGCGCACCTCCACCGGGAAGCCCACCCGCCACCCGGACCGCTCGATGAGCCGACGCACCTCGGTCAGCGCAGCCATGCCGTGCTCGCGCGGCACGGCGTACTCCATCTCCTTGAACCTGACGCGTCTGGGGGAGACGAACACCCGGTCGGAGACGTCCACGTGGCGGCGTGCGGTCAGCGCCCGGGTCGCCAACTGGTTCGTCGCCGGGATGGACCGGGGGACCCGGTTGCCCAGCCGGTTCACCAGGCCGAACACCGTGTTCGCCAGCAGCTCGTCGTCGACGTAGGCGCGCACCCGCGACAGCGGCTCCGGCTCGTCCAGGGTGCGGTTGTTCCGCTTGGTCAGCAGCCGGTCGGTGTGCGGGAACCAGTACATCTCGAAGTGGTGGTTGTCGCCGGCCAGGTCGTCGAAGCCGCCGACAGCCCGCTGCCAGCCCATCGGCTCCTCGACCGCCTCGAGCAGGAAGGCCGGCTCCACCAGGAACGTCACCGCGGTGACCACGCCGAGCGCACCCAGCCCGACGCGGGCCGCGTCGAACAGCTCCGGCTCCCGCTCACGTGACAACTCCCGGACCTGGCCGTCGGCGGTCACCAGCTCCAAGCCCGCCACCTGCGCGGACAGCGACGCCCATCGACCGCCCGTGCCGTGCGTGCCCGTCGCGATCGCGCCCGCGACCGTCTGCCGGTCCACGTCGCCCATGTTGTGCAGCGCCAGCCCGAGGCCGCGGAGCCGCTCGTTGAGCACGTGCAGCGGGGTGCCGGCCAGCACCGTCACGGTCATCGCGTCCCGGTCGACAGAGCGGATGCCGACCAGCCGGTCGGGCAGCAGCAGCATCCCGTCGGTGACCGCGACGCCGGTGAAGGAGTGCCCGGAGCCGACCATCTTCAGGCGCAGCCCGTGGGTCCGCGCCACCACGACGCTGTCCACCACCTCGGGCACACTCGCCGGTGCCAGCACCTGCGCCGGTCGCGCGGTCTCGAGGCCGCACCAGTTGGTCCATCCCCGTGTCGTCGCTCCTCCCATGCCCAGGAGGCTACGGGACGGGCAATACTGGATCGGTGACATCTTTGTCCGCCGAAGGGATTCGTCGCCGTCTCGGCGTCTCGATGTTCTCAGTGGTCGCCGGGCCGGACGGCGAGCAGCGCCGCGAACGCCTGCAGCGGTCGGGGCCGCGCTGGTTCGCCGAGGACCGGCCGATCCGGCGGGTGCACGGCGATGCGTCCATGCTGATCGGCGGGTTGCGCGCCCTGCTGCTGCAGTCGCTGCACCCGCTTGCCATGGCCGGCGTGGCGCAGCACTCCGGCTACAAGGGCGACCCGTGGGGCCGGGTGCAGCGGACCAGCCACTTCATCGCGGTCACGACGTACGGCACCGCCGACGACGCCGAGGCCATGGTCCGCGGCATCCGCGGCATCCACGACCGGGTCCGCGGCACCGCGCGCGACGGGCGGCCGTACGCCGCGTCCGACCCGCACCTGCTGAGCTGGGTGCACCTGGCCGGCGTCGACAGCTTCCTCGCGGCCTACCAGCGGTTCGGCGACCGGCCGCTCGACCCCGACGAGCAGGACGGGTACGTCGCCGACACCGCACTGGTCGCCCGGAAGCTGGGCGTCCTGGACCCGCCGCTGACCGTGCAGGAGGTGCGCGAGCAGCTCGCCCAGTTCCGGCCGGAGCTGCGGAGCACGCCGGAAGCCAGGGAGACCGCCCGCTTCATCCTGCTCGCCCCGCCGCTGTCGCTGCTGGCCCGAGGGCCGTACGGCGTGCTCGGCGCCGCCGCGGTCAGCCTGCTCCCGGCGTGGGCCCGCTGGCCGCTCCGCGTGCCCTACCTGCCGGTGACCGAGGCGGTGGCGGTGCGCGCCGCCGGCCAGGTGGTCACCCGGACCATCAGGTGGGCGATGGCGCCCGACCAGTGAGCTTCGGCCCCACCGCGGTGCCGAAGGCGATCGCGGCGCCCACCAGCCCGGCCGCCGCCGGCACCCAGTAGCCGACCGAGGCGCCGTGCGCGTCGATGACCACGCCGACGACCGCGGCGCCGGGCGCCACCCCGGCGGCCAGCCCGGTGGTCACCACCGAGATGCCCTCGGTCAGCCGTCCGGCCGGCACCGTCTCCTCGATCCAGGCGACACTGGCGATCAGGGTGGGGGAGATCGCGAAGCCGGCCAGGAACAGGAACACCGCCATCAGCACGAAGCCGTGCACGAACGGCAGCGGGACCATGGCCAACGCCAGCGCCAGCAGCCCCCACCGGAACCTGGTCCGGTTGGCCGCCCGGATGTGCAGCGCACCCGTGACCAGCCCGGCGAGCAGGCTGCCGAGCGCCCAGATCGCCAGCAGCGGACCGGACAGCGCCTTGCTGCCCAGCTCGCCGGAGAAGGCCACGGTGGCCACCTCGGTCGCGCCGAAGAGCACGCCCATCGCGAAGGACGACGCGACCAGCGGCCCCAGCACCAGCCAGCCCATCGGCTCGCCGCGGTGCCCGCCGGACCGCCGCCGGCTCGGGTTCGGCTCGGTGCGACGCTGCACGGTCAGCGCCAGCGTGCCGGCCACCGCCGCGGCGACCGCCGCACCCAGTCCCGCCAGCGGGTGCACCTTGGTGGCCAGGAAGGTGACCATCGCCGGCCCGATCATGAACACCGCCTCGTCGACGGCCGCCTCGAACGCGAACGCGGTCTGCAGCTGGCGCTTCTCCGGCACGAGCTGGGACCAGCGGGCGCGCACGCACGAGCCGATCTGCGGCATCGCCGCCCCGGCCACCGCGGCGCTCGCCATGGCCACCGGGTTCGGCCAGCCGTTCTCGACCGACGCCATGGTCAGCCCCAGCCCGACCGCGAACACCAGGATCGCCCACGGCAGCACCCGGCTCTGCCCGCGCCGGTCGATCAGCCGGCTCAGCGGAACCGCGAACACCGCGCTGGCGATGATGTACGACGCGGAGACCCGGCCGGCCAGGCCGTAGGACCCGGTGTGTGCCGAGACCAGCAGCACGATCCCCAGGCTGACCATCGAGATCGGCAGCCGGGCCACCAGACCGCTCAGCGAGAACGCGAGCGCCCCGGGGAGGCCGAGGACCTGGCGGTAACGGGAGATCACCGTCGCAATCCTAAGATGTGCCCATGCCCCCCGACGTCTCTCCGTACGACGCCTTGCTGCTGGTCTCCTTCGGAGGACCGGAGAAGCCGGACGACGTGCTGCCGTTCCTCGAGAACGTGACCAGGGGACGCGGCATCCCGCCGGAACGGCTGACCGAGGTCGGCGAGCACTACATGCGCTTCGGCGGGCGCAGCCCGATCAACGACCAGAACCGGGCGCTGCTTGCCGCCATCGAGGAGGACCTGCACGGCTGCGGGGTGCGGATCCCGGTGTACTGGGGCAACCGCAACTGGCATCCGCTGCTCCCGGACACGCTGCGGCAGATGAAGGCCGACGGGGTGAACCGGGTGGCCTGCCTGTTCACGAGCGCCTACGCGTCGTACTCCGGCTGCCGGCAGTACCGCGAGAACCTCGCGGACGCGGTCGCGGAGGTCGGCGACGGGGCGCCGCAGCTGGACCGGCTGCGGCACTACTTCAACCACCCCGGCTTCGTGGAGCCGATGGTCGACGCCACGCTGGCCGCGCTCGCCGAGATCCGGGACCGCTTCCGGCACGACGCGCACCTGCTGTTCGTGACCCACTCGATCCCGCTGACGATGAACGACGCGAGCGGGCCGGACGGCGGCGCCTACGTCGCCCAGCACCGAGCCGTCGCCGAGGAGATCACCGAGCGGGTCCGTCAGGAGACCGGCCACCGGCACCCGGCGGAGCTGGTCTACTGCTCGAGGTCCGGCCCACCGAGCGTGCCGTGGCTGGAGCCGGACATCAACGACCGGATCACCCGGCTCGCCGCCGAGGGCACCAACGCCGTCGTCGTGGTGCCGGTCGGGTTCGTGTCCGACCACATGGAGGTCGTCTACGACCTGGACACCGAGGCGCAGGCCACCGCCGAGGAGTCCGGGGTGGAGTTCGCGCGCGCCGCGAGCGCCGGTGTGGATCCCCGCTTCGTGCGGATGGTCCGTGACCTGCTGCTGGAGCGCGCGGCGGTCGAGCGCGGCGAGGACGTGGCACGGGCCTGCGTCGGTGCGCTGCCGCCGTCGTGGGACGTCTGCCCCGCCGGCTGCTGCGCCAACCAGCGGGGGCCGCGGCCGGCGCTCTGCGGCAGGGACTAGGCCGGTGGCCGGCTACGAGAGCCTGCTGCACGTTGCGAGGCAGGTCGCCCTCGACGCGGCGGACCTCGTCGAGGAGGGCTCCCGGCGCACCGTCGTGGTCTCCGGCACCAAGTCCAGCCCGGTCGACATCGTCACCCAGGTCGACAAGGACGCCGAGCGGCTGATCCACGACCGGCTGGCCGCGCTGCGTCCCGGGGACGGGTTCATCGGCGAGGAGGGTGGCCGCTCCGCCTCGGACACCGGGATCAGCTGGCTGGTCGACCCGATCGACGGCACGGTGAACTTCCTCTACGGGATCCCGCAGTACTCGGTCTCGATCGCCGCGATCGAGGACGGCCGGTCGGTCGCCGGGGTGGTCGTCGACGTCGCCCGTCGCGAGGTCTTCGAGGCGGCCCTCGGCGGGGGAGCGCGCTGCGACGGCAGGCCGATCGCGGTGCGCCCCGTCGTACCCCTCGGGCAACGGCTGGTGCTCACCGGCTTCAACTACGTCGCCGAGGTGCGCGCCAAGCAGGCGCAGGCGGCCGCGCTCCTGCTCCGGGAGGTGCGCGACATCCGCCGGCTCGGGTCGGCGGCCCTGGACCTGTGCGCGGTGGGCGCCGGGCGGGCGGACGGGTACGTCGAGGAGGGCCTCAACCCCTGGGACGGGGCAGCCGGCGGGCTGGTCGCCACCGAGGCCGGCGCCGTCCTCCGGACCAGACCAGGCGTGGGTGGCACCGACTGCTACCTGTGCGCGCCCGCCGCAGGCTTCGAGGAGTTCACCGCGTTGGTCGAACGTTGCGGTTTCCTGGCGGAAAGTGGGGAATACTCCTCGCCCTGACGGGGAATAGCGAGGCTTCCCCGTTCGTTGTCCGGTTCACGCACCGCCCGGTACCCACGAGCTTCTCCTGAGAGTCCGCTGTGACTCTCGCGACACCACGCGTTGTGGCCGTGCAATCTCGGGTCCGGATGGTGCACAATCCGCACCGCACGACGTGCACGAACTCAAGACACCAGGGCAGCTGCCGGAGCTGACGGGGGCAGGAGACGACACATGGCAACCGACTACGACGCACCTCGGAAGACCGAGGAAGACCAGAGCGAGGAGAGCCTCGAGGAGCTCAAGGCACGTCGCCACGACAAGAACTCGGGGAAGGTGGACGAGGACGAGGCGGAGGCCGCCGAGTCCTTCGAGCTGCCGGGGGCAGACCTCTCCCACGAGGAGCTCGCGGTCGAGGTGAAGCCGCGGCAGGAGGACGAGTTCACCTGCATGAGCTGCTTCCTGGTCCACCACCGCAGCCAGCTGGCCGACGCCAAGAAGATGATCTGCCGGGACTGCGCCTGAGCCTCAGGCGATGAAAAAGGCCGGACCGTGATGGGTCCGGCCTTCGTCGTGCGTTCACACGTCGGTCTCCTCGAGGTTGGGCGGCAGGTGCCCGGTGGAACGCCGGTAGTAGTCGGCCGCCTTGCGGGAGGCGAGCATCCGGGCCAGCCCGACGGCCACGCCGCTGGCGCTGGCCCAGGCGACAGCCTCGCCGATCGAGACGTCGGGATGCGCCGGGTTCTGCGGCGGCTCCTTGCCGGTCGCGACCTTCCAGGACGTGGTCATCGCCTTGCGCGCGACCATCGAGGCGCCCAGTGTCGCCAGCAGCGCGAACGCCGACCAAGCCTTGGAACCCGATGCCATGCATCCTCCTCGTGTCGGGGTTCCCAGTCTGCCATGCAGCCCGGTCAGCGCGCTCCAGCCCGCCGCAGCGCGGCGGCCAGCCGCTCCGGCCGCCGGGTGGAGACCAGCCAGTACGGCGTCGGGTCGTCGGGGTCGCACACGGTGACCCGCACGGAGCCGCGGACGTAGGGACGCAGCAGCAGGTACGCCCGGGCATCGGCGTCCCGTCCGGTCTGCAGCCGGGTGGCCTCGGCGTCCAGCACGGTCGGCTCGGCGAGCAGCTCGGCGGGGATGTGCGCCCGGCCGGCTCGCAGCTCGCCGTCCCGGACGGCCACCTCGGCCGCGCCGTACCCGATCAGCAGTGCCGCGGCGCCGAGCACCATGACCGCGGTGGCCGCCCACAGCACCGCGGGGTAGGGGATGGACACCTCGAAGGCCAGCCACAGGGTGGCCACGAAGGCCGCGGTGATCAGCCACCAGCGCAGCGGGACGTGCAGTCGCTCGCGGAAGCCGGCGGCAACCTTGCGGGGGCTGGCGCTCACGGGGTGGCTCACCGGTCCTCGTCTCGCTGGATCGGGCGGGTTATAGGGTCGAGAGGTGGTCGAGATCCTCATCCTACGGGTCGACGAGGATGTCCCCGTCCCGTCGTACGCGCACCCCGGCGACGCGGGTGCGGACCTGACCAGCACCGTCGACGTACGCCTCGCGCCGGGAGAACGTGCGATGGTGCCCACTGGCATCAGGCTGGCGCTGCCCGACGGGTACGTCGCACTCGTGCACCCGCGCTCCGGGCTCGCCGCCCGCTGCGGGGTGTCGATCGTGAACGCGCCAGGCACCGTGGACGCCGGCTACCGCGGCGAGGTGAAGGTGCTGCTGGTCAACCTCGACCCGTCCGAGCCGGTGGAGATCCGCCGTGGCGACCGCATCGCGCAGCTGGTCGTGCAACGCGTTGAGCGGGCCCGCTTCGTGGAGGTGCAGCGCCTGCCTGGCTCGGCCCGTGGTGACGGCGGCTACGGTTCCACCGGTGGCTTCGTGGCCGCGCACCCGACCAGGACCGACGAGAGGTAGACGATGTTCCGACGCAGGAAGTCCGAGTCCGAGGCAGCCTCGGAGGAGGCGGACCTGACCCCGGACGAGACCGTGGACGGCGGCGAGGCATCGGCGGCACCATCGCCGGGGGAGCGGACGACCGGACCGTGGGACGTGACCGAGGTCTCGCTCGACCCGGAGGACACCAGCCTCATCGACCTCGGCGGCCTCATCGTGCGCGGGCGGCAGGACGTCCAGCTGCAGCTGCAGGTCGACGAGGGCAGCGGCCAGATCGTCGCGGTGCTGATGATGGCCGACGAGGGCGCCGTGGAGCTGCGCCCGTTCGCAGCCCCCCGCAGCGCCGGGATCTGGGACGACGTGCGCCGGCAGATCGCCGCGGAGACCGCCCGGCTCGGCGGCACCGCCACCGAGGCCGACGGCGCGTTCGGCACGGAGCTGCACGTGCTCGTCCCGGTGCAAGGCCCGGAGGGTCAGCAGCTCACCCAGCCGTCCCGGGTGCTCGGCATCGCCGGCCCGCGCTGGCTGCTGCGGGCCACCCTGCTCGGCAAGCCGGCGGTCGAGCCGGAGCCGGACGGGGTGATCGAGAGCGCGCTGCGCGACGTGGTCGTCGTGCGCGGTACCGAGGCGATGGCGCCGGGCGACCCGCTGCCACTGCGGCTCCCGGAGGGAGCCCAGCCGATGGCCCCGCCCGAGTGACCCTGTCGGCCGGGCGTCCCGGTTAGGCTTGGACCATGCCACAGCTGAGGGAGCGGCTGCGCCGCGGTCTGCGCAACTGGGCCAGCAGCGACGACCTGGAAGCCAAGGAGCTCCAGATCGACACGGTCCGTGCCGGGTGCTGCCCGGTCGCCGAGGCCCGCGACCGCGCCTGGGTGAAGATCGCGGGCAACCTGCGCACCGTGACGCTGGTCCCGCGCGGCGGGGTGCCCGCACTCGAGGCCGAGCTGTACGACGGATCCGGCTCGATCCGGCTGGTGTGGCTGGGCCGACGGCGGATCGCCGGGATCGAGCCCGGCCGCAGCATCAAGGTCGAGGGCCGGATCGGCGCGCAGGAGAACGGCCGGGTCATCTACAACCCGCGCTACGAGCTGAGGAACTGACCGGTGCCACAGCAGCAGACGGCCACGACCGAGACCGGAGCCGAGACGGTGGAGGCCGCGGTCCGCAGCCAGCTCTCCCGTGCCCTCGGCGGGCGCCGCGGGATGGCCGAGGCTGCCGTGCCCACCATCGCGTTCACGGTCACGTTCCTCGTCGCGCGCGACCTCACCCCGGCGCTGGTGATCAGCGTCGCCACGGCCCTCGTGCTGCTGGCCGTGCGGCTGGTGCAGCGCTCCACGGTGCAGTTCGTGCTCAACAGCCTGGTCGGCATCGCCGTCGGTGCGTTCTTCGCCTGGCGCAGCGCCCGGCACGGTGGAGACGCCGCGGACACCGCACTGGCCTACTTCCTGCCGGGCATCCTCTACAACGCGGCCTACGCGGTAGTGATCAGCTTCAGCATCCTGGTGCGTTGGCCGGTGGTCGGCTTCATGGTCGGCAGCGTGTCGGGGGACGCCACCGCGTGGCACGCGGACCGGCAGGTGGTCCGGCTGTGCGGCAACCTGAGCTGGATGCTGGTCGC
>Ga0308175_100003933_pt1 | contig 10367 bp, 7 predicted proteins | sample PhyCR1_3_FD_203893 | JGI IMG/M metagenome (GOLD analysis project Ga0308175, IMG submission 203893) | Soil microbial communities from UC Gill Tract Community Farm, Albany, California, United States - DLSLS.C.R1 | ecosystem: Environmental > Terrestrial > Soil > Agricultural land | place: USA...
GCCTTCGACGCCACGCCCATCGTGGCCCTCACCGCCCACGCCATGGCCGGCGACCGCGAGCGCTCGCTCGCCGCCGGCTGCGACGACCACTGGACCAAGCCGATCCTCGACCTCTCCGCCTTCAAGGACAACGTGGCCCGGATGGCCACCGAGGGGCGCCCCACCCATGCGGGCCGGGGGGAGGGGGGGAGGAAGCCGGCGGGGTGCTGAGGGGGACGCTTACCGCGCCCTGAACAAGCTTGCCGCCTCGTAAAAATCCGTACCCCGTCGCGCGGATGCCCGCCGCGCTCCAGACAAGCTCGCCGCGCCGTAAAGAAGTCGGCCGCGCCACAGGGACCCCGGCCGCGCCATAAATCGGCCTGCTCCGTTCCACGGAAGCTTGCCGCGTCCTGAAGAAGCCCGCCGCGTTGTATGGAAGCGGACCGCGCCTCCTCCAAGCCGGCCGCGCTCCATAGAATCCGCCCTTGGCGGAAACGAGGGGACCGCGCCGGATTCGAGCCTGCCGCGCCCCGCGGAAGCTTCCCGCGCCGGAAACGGGCCGGCCGCGCCGCGAACGAGCTTGCCGCCGATCGAGGACAGGGACCGCGCCGTATGGAATCCTGCCGCATCGCCGAGAAGCTTGCCGGATCTCGCGGGATCTGGCTTTGTCGCTTGGGTGGGATAAAAATGGGGGCGCGCCGACGTCGCGCGCCCCGGATCACCTGCCGATTACAGATTGGGGTTGGTGGTGGGATGGGCGGTAGGAGGGGGCGGGGTGGGCGTGCCCGGCTGCTCCGGATTCGCCTTTTTGGTCTTCCGGCCGCGGAACGGTTGCACGCCGAACTCCGCGAGCTTTTCGGACCCCAGGCCGTAATGCTCCTGGAGCAGCTTCTGCACCCCGGTGGCGGCCCGCAGCCCCTCCCTGGCCAGCGACTGGAGCCTCTTGGTCGCCTCCTGTTTGCTGGCGATGAGCGCGGCCTGCTGCTTGGCCGCCTCCTGGGCGTCGGCCAGGATCTTCTCCAGCCGGCTGCGGATCCCCTCCAGATGAGGGATCTCCGTGGCGCTCGCGCCCAGGGCGGCGGTCAGCCGCGCCAGGTTTCCGATCATTCCCGAGTACGTTTTGTCGGTCATGGTCTTTCTCCAAACTGAGCCCTGAGGGCCCGATAAATCCGGCGCCTTCATGACGCCGGAAACCCGATCTTTGGGTATCCTTCCATCGCGCGGCGCAATTCCCGATACCCAGGCGGAAAACCCTGGGGGGCGCTCGACGGATATGGAATCGATGAAACGTCTATGCCGTACTGCTGGGCAATATGATGCATAGGGACGGATTCGATGTCAACCCCCGATCTTGCGGATCGGCGAGAGATGACATAAGATCTGTATAATCAAGGAGAAGAGACGATGCCGATGACGAAAGAGAAGAAGCGGCGGCTGGAGGCGATCGGGGACCTCATCACCGAGCAGCCGGTCGGCTCACAGTTCGAGCTGGTGGAGCTGCTGCGGAAGATCGGGATCAAGACGACCCAGTCGAGCGTCAGCCGGGACCTCCAGGAGCTGGGGATCCGCCGGGTCAGCGGCCGCTACGTGCTGAAGCCCTGGCGGGAGGTGGGGGCGGGGGACTTCGAGGGGCTCCTGGGCCTGATCCAGGGGGTCTCCTCGGCCGGCCCCTACATGGCGATCATCACCACCAGCCCGAACGCGGGCAAGATGGTGGCCGAGGCGATCGACAACGAAAACTGGCCGGAGGTGGCCGGCACCCTGCCCGGCGATTCGAAGATCTTCCTCGCCCTCCGTTCCCAGAAAGATCAGGACGCCCTCTTCGACCGCTTCCGGGTCTACCTCAAGCGCAGCGGCCCGCCGGGGGTGGACCACGTGGAGGAGCTGGAGGCGGAACGGGAGGTGGAGGAGGAGGAGGCGGAGGAGACGGAAAGGCTGGAGGAGGACTGACCTCTCCGCCGCGCCTAATCCCCGCCCGTGATCCCCGCCTTCTTCGCGTAGTACCGGAACGAGCGGAAGCTCATGCCCAGGAGCTCGGCGGCCTGGGTCTGCACGCCGTTGGTGCGCTCCAGGGCCTCGATCATGAGCTGGGTGCGGATCGATTCGAGGTAGGCCTCCAGGTCCAGCCCCTCCTCGGGGAGCTGGATGAGGTCGGAGCTCGCCCGCCGGTTGGTGAGCAGGTGGACGGGGAGGTCGCGGGTGGTGATCGTCTCGGCGTGGGAGAGGGCGAGCACGCGCTCGATCAGGTTCTCGAGCTCGCGCACGTTGCCCGGCCAGTCGTAGCTCTCCAGGATGTGCATCGCCTCGATCGAGATCTGGCGCAACGGCAGGTCCATCTCCCGGCAGCACTTCTGGAGGAAGAACTCGACCAGCAGCGGGATGTCCTCCCGGCGCTGGCGCAGCGGCGGCAGGTGGATCGGCAGCACGTTGATCCGGTAGTAGAGGTCCTCGCGGAAGTCGCCCGACTGGATGCGCGCTTCGAGGTCCTGGTTGGTGGCGGCGATGATCCGCACGTCGACCGGCTCCTCCTCGGTGCCGCCGACCTTGCGCACGATCTTCTCCTGGATGGCGCGCAGGAGCTTGACCTGCATGGTCGGCGTCATCTCGCCGATCTCGTCGAGGAAGAGGGTGCCGCGGTCGGCCTCCTGGAAGAGCCCCTTCTTGTCGCGCACGGCGCCGGTGAAGGCCCCGCGCTCGTGGCCGAACAGCTCGCTCTCGAGCAGGTTCTCGGGCATCGCGCCGCAGTTGATCGAGAGGAAGCGGCGCGCCGAGCGTGGGCTGGCGAAGTGGATGGCGCGGGCGATCAGCTCCTTGCCGGTGCCGCTCTCGCCGTGGACCAGCACCGTCGAGGTGGTGCGGGCGATCCGCTCGATCAGCGAGAAGATCGCCTGCATCCGGCCGCTCTTGCCGATGATGTTGTTGAACGAGTGCTTCTGCTCCAGCTCCCGGCGCAGGTAGACGTTCTCGTCGGCGAGCTCGGCCCGTTCGAGCGCCTTCTGGGCGACGATCTTCAGCTCGTCGACGTCGAAGGGCTTCGAGACGTAGTCGGTGGCGCCCAGCTTCATCGCCTCGATGGCGGATTTGGTCGAGGTGTAGGCGGTCATCATGATGACCTGCGGGGCGGCGCCGTTGTGCGACTTGATCTCGCGCAGCAGGTCGAGGCCGTTGCCGTCGGGCATCAGGATGTCGCAGAGCACGAGGTCGAAGGTGGCCCGCTCGAGGCTCTTGCGGGCCTCCTCGACCGAGCGGGCGGTGGCGACGTCGTACCCCTCCCCCTGGAAGAGGATGGAGAGGAAGTCGACCAGGCTCGCCTCGTCGTCGACGATCAGCAGGCGGTTGCGCGGGCTCATGCGGGTGCCTCCGCGGAGACCAGGGTGACGCTGGCGGCGACGGCCGGCAGCTCGACGGTGATCGTGGTGCCGGCGCCGGGGCGGCTGTCGACACGCAGGCGTCCGCCGTGGTCCTGGACGATGCGGTAGACGATCGCCATGCCGATGCCGGTGCCGCCGTCGAAGAACGACTGGAACGGATGGAAGAGGTTGGTGCGCTGCTCCTCGGTCATGCCGCGGCCGGTGTCGATCACCTGCAGGCGGTACCACTCGCCGGACGATGGGCCCCCGGATTGTCCACCAGAGAAGCGGCCGACGACCCGCAGGGTGCCGCCGTCCGGCATGGCGCGCAGGGAGTTGCGGGCCAGGTTCCAGAAGATCTGGCTCACCTGGTCGGGATCGGCGAACAGGCGCGCCGAGGGGGGATCGAGGTCGAGCTCCAGGAGGTGGCGGTCGGAGACCTCCTCGCTGTTCTGGAGCAGCTCGAAGTTCTCGGTGAGCAGCCGGCCGATGTCGAACGAGACGCTCGACCGCTCGCGCGGCCGGGCGAAGCGCAGGAACCCCTTGATGGTGCGGTCGAGGCGGTGGCTCTCCTTGAGCAGGATCTCGATCAGCTTGCGCTGCGCCGGATCGCCGTCCACCCGGCCGGCGAGCATCTGGACCGAGCCCGAGATCGCCGCCAGGGGGTTGCCGATCTCGTGGGCCAGGCCGGCCGCCAGCTCGCCCACGGCGACCATGCGGTCCTTCATCCGCAGCTCCTCCTGGATCCGCCGCCAGCGGGTGAGGTCCTGGAAGATGACGATGTACCCCCGGTGGTTGTCGAAGGCGTCGGTCAGCCGCGAGATGGTGAAGCCGACGTAGCGGGCGGCGCCGTCGCCGCGGGTGGTCTCGACCTCGGAGCGCATGCGGCCGGTGAGCTCGCTGGCGGCGGCCGCCTCGCGCCAGTGCTCGGCGGTGAACAGGCCGGACTGTTGGATCGGGAGCCCCACGAGGTCCTCCTCGGCGCGGCCGAGGATCTCGAGGCCCGCCAGGTTGGCGCTGGTGACCGTCCCCGCGAGGTCGGTGGTGATGAGGCCGCTGGTGATCGACTGGATGACGTCGCGGTGCACCACCTGGAGGTCGGCCAGGTGCTCGCTCTTCTCCTCCAGCTCGCGCTCGGCGCGGGTGACGTTGTGGGCCAGGTAGTAGGTGAGCAGGGCCACCCCATAGAAGCCGAAGCCGTGGACCAGGAGGTTGTAGCTCAGCCGCCAGCCGGTGACCGCCTCCTGGGTGGGGATGGCGGGGTGGAGCGCGCCATAGTAGAGGGCCACGATCATGCCGCCGTAGAGGATGAAGGCGCCGCTCGCCACGATCACCCCGGCGCGGCGGCGCAGCAGGGTGGAGGCCACGGAGATGACGATCAGATAGAGCAGCGAGAACGGGCTGGTGGCGCCGCCCAGGAAGTAGACCAGCCCGGTGATCAGGATGAGGTCGCCGAAGAACTGGATGTAGGCCTGGGCCTTGGGGGAGCGCCGCAGCAGCCGGATCATGGCGATGTAGAAGAGGGTGGCGCCGAAGGTGGCGCCGCCGAGCAGCCACATGACATAGCGCGGCAGGGCATCGAGCTCGGGGGGCGGCACCGACGCGGTGGAGACTTGAGCGGACGGCGCCGGCGGGCCGACGAAACCCGGCTCGGGCTGCTGCTGCGCCGCCGGCAGCCAGATCTGGTACAGGCCGAAGGGGAGCAGCACGCTGCAGATCGCCACCACGCGGATGGCGATGTACCAGCGGAGCTGATGGGCCAGGGGAGTCATCGCTGGAATGGATGGCGGCGGCCGGTCGAGGGCCGCCGCCCCGCGTCCCTTTAACCGATCTTGCTCAGGATCGAGTAGAGCGGCAGGTACATCGCCGCGACGATCGTTCCGATGACGACGCCGAGCACCGTGATCATCACCGGCTCGATGAGCTTCATCAGGCCGGCCACCGCGGTGTCGACCTCCTCCTCGTAGAAGTCGGCGATCTTCGACAGCATCTGGTCGAGGGCGCCGGTCTGCTCGCCGACGTTGATCATCTGCACCACCATGCTGGGGAAGACCTTGGTCTGGGCGAGCGGCTCGCTGATGGTCTTGCCCTCCTCGACGCTCTTGCGGGTGGCCATCACGGCCTCCTCGATGATAGCGTTGCCGGCCGTCTTGGCGGTGATCTCCAGGCCGTCGAGGATCGGCACGCCCGAGGCGGTGAGGGTGCCGAGCGTGCGGCAGAAGCGGGCGACCGCGATCTTGCGCAGCAGCATGCCGATCACCGGGATCTTGAGCAGCAGGCTGTCGAGGATGTGCCGGCCGTGCGGCGTCTTGTGCCAGCGGTTGATCGCGACACAGCCGAAGCCGATGACGATGATGATGAAGATCGCGTAGCTGCCCACGAAGTTGCTGGCGCCGATCACCATGCGGGTCAGGAACGGCATCTCGGAGCCGACGCCGGCGAAGAGCTGGGCGAACACCGGGATGACCTTCCACAGGATGACCCAGACCACCAGGGCGGCGATGACGACGATCGACACCGGGTAGATGAGCGCCGACTTGACCTGGCTGTTGAGCTTGACCGCCTTCTCGATGTAGGTCGAGAGGCGCTGCAGGATGATGTCGAGGATACCGCCCGACTCGCCGGCCGCCACCATGTTGGTGAACAGGTTGTCGAACGCCTTGGGGTGCCTTTTCATGGCGTCGGCGAGCGAGGAGCCGGACTCGACGTCGGAGCGCACCTGCTGGATGACCGCCTGGAAGGTGCGGTTCTCCTCCTGGTCGCCGAGGATCTCCAGGCACTGGACGAGGGGGAGGCCGGCGTCGAGCATCACCGAGAACTGGCGGGTGAAGATGGCGATGCGCTTGGAGCCGATGCCGCGCGGGATGCGCGGGATCAGCTTGACCTCGCGCCCCTTCTCGCGCAGGCTGGTGATCTGGATCTGCTGGCGCCGCAGGACGGCCGCGGCGGCGTCGCGGGAGTCGGCCAGGAGCTGACCCTCCTGGATCTGGCCGGCACGGGTCTTTCCTTTCCAAACGAAGCTGGGCATTGTAAAGCTCCTCTACGCGGTCAAGGCCGGATTGAGGCTGGCGGGGCCGCGGTTGATGATTTCCTGCAGCTCGTCCGGGTAGGACGAGCGGGCGAGCGCCGTCTCCAGCGTGATCATCCGCTTGAAGTACAGGGCGGCCAGCGACTGGTTGAAGGTCTGCATCCCGTGCTTGGCCTGGCCGGCCTGCATCATGCCGTAGATCTGGTGGACCTTGTCCTCGCGGATCAGGTTGCGGATGGCGGAGCTGGGGATCAGGATCTCCATCGCCATCGCGCGCCCCTTGCCCCCCGTCTTGGGGAGCAGGGCCTGGCAGATGATCCCCTCCAGCACCAGCGAGAGCTGGGCGCGGATCTGCGCCTGCTGGTGGGCCGGGAAGACGTCGATGATGCGGTTGATCGTCTGCGCCGCCGAGTTGGTGTGCAGGGTGGCGAAGGTCAGGTGGCCCGTCTCGGCGATGCGCAGCGCCGCCTCCACCGTCTCCAGGTCGCGCATCTCGCCGATCAGCACCACGTCCGGGTCCTGCCGCAGCGCCGAGCGCAGGGCGGCGGTGAAGCTGTGGGTGTCGGCGTTGACCTCGCGCTGGTTGACGATGCACTTCTTGTGGCTGTGCAGGTACTCGACCGGGTCCTCGATGGTGACGATGTGCTCGGCCCGCTCGCGGTTGATCTTGTCGATCATCGCGGCGAGCGTCGTCGACTTGCCCGAGCCGGTCGGCCCCGTCACCAGGATCAGGCCGCGCGGCTTCTCGCACAGCCGCTCGATGATCGTGGGGAGGCCAAGCTCGCGGAAGGTCTTGATCTCGTACGGGATCTGCCGGAACACCGCGGCGATGGCGCCGCGCTGGTGGAAGATGTTGGCGCGGAAACGGGCCAACCCCTTGATCCCGAAGGAGAGGTCGATCTCCAGGTTCTCCTCCAACCGGTGCTTCTGGTTGTCGGTGAGGATCGAGTAGGCGAGCGACTTCGTCTCCGACGGCGTCATCGGCGGCAGGTTGAGTGCCCTCAAAAGGCCGTCCACGCGCACCTGAGGAGGTGAGTTGGTGGTGATGTGGAGGTCCGAGCCCCCCTGTTCCACCATCGACTTCAACAACTGGTTCAATGTCGGCGGCATGACCACAGACTCCGGCGATCGAGCTTCAGCGAATTCGTTGGACAGACAAAAACTGGCACTAGTGTACACCAAGGAGGGCATAGATGAAAGGGCATAAGCAAGCCCGTTGCTGGCTCCAGGCGGGGTCCCCAGGCGGGGTCAATTGCGGTAAGGTAGGACCATGAGCGAGCCGGCCAGCGGTAGTCACCACGAGGAAGAGGTCCTGGGCAAGGCCTACGACGCCCGTCTCATGCGCCGGCTGATCGCCTACGTGCGCCCCTACGGCGACATGGCGCTGGGGTCGCTCGGCCTGATCCTCCTCTCCTCCCTGCTGCAACTGCTGGGGCCGCTGGTGACGGCGATCGCCCTCGACCTCTTCATGCGGCCGCCCGGATCGCCGGCCGGCCAGGTGGCGGCGCCCAGCGCCCTGGTGCGCAACCTGCTGCTGGCGCGGGGGATCTCCCCGGCGGACGTGGCGGTGCCCGGCCTGACGGTGGTCGCGGTCTTCTACCTCTCCGTCCTGGCGCTCACCTTCTGCGCCCTGTACGCCCAGGGGTACGTGCTGCAGCTCATGGGGCAGTACATCATGAAGGACATGCGGGGGCAGATCTTCGGGCATCTCCAGAGGCTGCCGCTGTCGTTCTACGACAAGAACCCGCTCGGCCGCCTGGTCACCCGGGTGACCACCGACGTCGACGCCCTCAACGAGATGTTCACCGCCGGGCTGGTGTCGATCTTCGGGGACCTGATGCTCCTCGCGGGCATCGTGGTGGTGCTCTTCTGGCTCGACTGGCGGCTGGCCCTGGTCGCCTTCTCGATCGTGCCGCTCCTCTTCACGCTGACCTCCTGGTTCCGCATCCGGGTGCGCCAGACCTTCCGCGACGTGCGGGTGAAGATCGCCCGCATCAACGCCTTCCTCCAGGAGCACATCACCGGCATGCCGGTGGTGCAGCTCTTCAACGGCGAGGAGCGGGCGTTCCAGCAGTTCGACCGCGTCAACGGCGAGCACCGGGACGTCAACGTGCGGTCGATCTTCTATTACGCCATCTTCTTCCCCGGCGTCGAGCTGGTGTCGGCGATCGGCGGCGGCCTGCTGATCTGGGTCGGCGGCGGGCGGGTGATCTCGGGGGCCATCTCGGTGGGCGCCCTGATCGCCTTCCTCCAGTACGCCCAGCGGTTCTATCAGCCGCTCTCGGACCTGTCGGAGAAGTACAACATCCTGCAGAGCGCGATGGCGAGCTCGGAGCGGATCTTCCGGCTGCTGGACACGCCGGCCACCATCGCCTCGCCCGCGGGGGCCTACAGCCCGGAGAAGGTCGAGGGGGACGTCGAGCTCGACGACGTCTGGTTCTCCTACAAGGAGGGGGAGCCGGTCCTCAAGGGGGTCTCCTTCCGCATCCGGCCGGGCGAGACGCTGGCCGTGGTCGGCCACACGGGGGCCGGCAAGAGCACCCTCGCCAACCTGCTGCTGCGCTTCTACGACATCGATTCCGGCGCGGTGCGGGTCGACGGCGTGGACGTGCGCCGGTGGGACCTCGTCCGCCTGCGGCGCAGTGTCGCCATGGTGCTCCAGGACGTCTTCCTCTTCTCCGGCTCGGTGGGCGCGAACATCCGGCTGGGCGAGGCGGGGATCGACGACGAGCGGGTGCGCTGGGCGGCGGGGGAGGTGCACGCGCTCCCCTTCATCGAGCGCCTGGAGGGGGGCTTCGACGCGATCGTCAAGGAGCGCGGCGCCGGGCTCTCGGTGGGGCAGAAGCAGCTCATCGCCTTCGCCAGGGCGCTCGCCTTCGATCCCAGCATCCTGATCCTCGACGAGGCCACCTCGTCGATCGACACCGAGACCGAGCAGCTCATCCAGAAGGCGCTCGAGCGGCTGCTGGTGGGCCGCACCAGCATCGTCATCGCCCACCGGCTGTCGACGATCCAGAAGGCGGACCGCATCCTGGTCCTCCACAAGGGGGAGGTCCGGGAGTACGGCACGCACCAGGAGCTGCTGGCGATGCGCGGCATCTACTACCGCCTCTACCTGCTCCAGTACAAGGATCAGGAGCTCGGCGGGGTGGAGCGGACGATGTCGGCGGGGGCGTAGGCCGGGAGGCCTACGCCGGCTGCTGCACCATCGGGCTCTGCTGCCTCACCGGTTCCGCCGCCGCGGTCTCCACCGCCTTCTCGCCGTCCAGCTTCTTCCGCCCCAGCACGGCCAGCATGTGGCGCGCCTCGTTGTCGAGCGTCACGTCCCGCAGCTCCGTGTATCCCTCGCTCCGGAACAGCTCCAGGATCTCCGGCACCGTGTGGCGGTACTGGTAGCGCGGGCTGTAGTTGTCGAACATCTGGACGGCGCGCTCGCGGGCGGTCGCCTTCGGCGGGGCGGGCTCGCCGCGCAGGAGGTGCATCAGCCGGGAGAGCCCCGCGTGCACCGGGGTGGCGGCGTAGCAGAGGCCGTAGAGGAGACCCATCGGCAGGCGGGTGGTCACCGCCCGCAGCGAGACGTTGACCCGGTGAATCCATTTCGGCCGCAGGCGGTAGAGCTGCACGTAGAGCTTGCCCCCGGGCCTCACCGCCGTGCTGATCGAGCGGAAGGCCCGGTAGGTGCTCGGCGTGTGGTGGAGCACGCCCGAGGTGTGCACCATGTCGAAGCTCCGCGGCAGCAGCGGCAGCTCCAGGAGGTTCCCCTGGAGATAGTGGACCTTGTGCGAGACCGGGAACCCCTTCTCGAACAGCCGCCGGCGGGCGTTCTCCACGCTGCGGCTGAAGTCCATGGCCACGATCTCGGGGCCGTATTCGGCGACCGACCGCGTCAGCTCGCCGTTGCCGCAGCCGCCGTCGAGGAGGGTGGCGCCGCGCAGCTCCTCGGGGGTGGTGTCGAGGTTATAAAGGAATTCCTTCTTCCGCAGGCCGGCGTCGTCCTTGAACCAGGTGGC
>Ga0308175_100003934_pt1 | contig 10367 bp, 8 predicted proteins | sample PhyCR1_3_FD_203893 | JGI IMG/M metagenome (GOLD analysis project Ga0308175, IMG submission 203893) | Soil microbial communities from UC Gill Tract Community Farm, Albany, California, United States - DLSLS.C.R1 | ecosystem: Environmental > Terrestrial > Soil > Agricultural land | place: USA...
TGGTCGGTCAGACGGTAGTAGATCGTCTGAGCGTCGCGGCGGGGAGCCACCAGCCCGTAGGCCTTCAGCTTCGCCAGGTGCTGGGACACGGCCGAGACCGAAACCCCGAGCATCTCCGCGAGGTCGCACACGCAGAGCTCCTTCATGTTCTCGAGCAGGTAGAGGAGCTTGAGCCGGGTGGAATTCCCGGCGAGGTTCATCAGCTCCGCCGCCTCCTCGATGTCCGGCGTCCCCTCAAGGTTCTGCCGGATCTGGGCCATTTCTTTAGATGACATGTTCGGCGCCTCACCTTTCATTTTCTTACCTCCACGTTTCATACAAGATATACTTCCTTACACCCTCCGGCGGTGCACCCGACGGACGGAATGAAGGCTCCCCTGAAGATCCCCACCATCTCAATTCTAACAGCGATGTTGAACAATCTCGATTATACTCAGGGCCACGGGCGAAATCCAGTCTCCAGGGAAATTTTTTTGGCGCCCTGTCCCGCTTTGGGTCCGGGACGCACCTTTACATACCTCTAACAGAGCTTTCCGCCATTTGATTCCTCTCTTGAGGAGACTTCGCAAAAGGGGGGTCCCGCGGCTGGTAGAATGGCCGCGAAAGGAGGAAGCATGCCCCCGACGAGCCCTATCTCCATCGAGTACTGCACGAGCTGAGGCTACTACCCCCGGGCCGCCAGTCTGGCGGCCGAGATCGAGCAGAAGCTCGGCGTCGCACCCCAATTGATCCGCGGCAGAGGTGGAGTCTTCGAAGTCACCTATGGCAACGACCTGGTCTTCTCCAAGAAGAAGCTGGGGCGTTTCCCGCAACCCGGCGAGGTCGAGCAGGAGCTGCAGCAGCGGCTCTCCGCCTGACCCTTCCGCGTGAGCCTCGGCCTTGTCATCTCCCTCCTCCTCGGCACCGGCCTCCTCGGGCTGGCGCTGAGGACGGAGGAACGGCGGCGGCGGGCTCCGGCCCTCCCGCCGCCCCTCCCCCACCCTCCTGAGACCACCGTCCTGCTGCCCGTGCGCGACGAGCGCCTCAACGTGGAGGATTGCGTGGCGACGCTGCTCGCGCAGACGGCGGCCCCCAAAGTGCGGGTGATCGATGACGGCTCGACCGACGGCACCGCCGCCCTGGCCGCGGCGCGGGCCGCGGCCGAGCCCCGCCTGGAGCTCCTCGCCGCCGGTCCCCTCCCCGCCGGCTGGCCGGGGAAGGTCCACGCCCTCTGGGTGGGATCGCGGGGGCTCGAGACCCCCTGGATCCTCTCGACCGACGCCGACACCCGGCACGCCCCGGAGCTACTGGCGCGGGCCCACGCCGCGGCGGCCGGGCGGCGGCTGGACGCGGTCTCCCTGGCCGGCTTCCAGGAGGCGCGCGGCCTGGGAGAAAACCTCCTGATTCCCCCGGTCTTCGCCCTGCTCGACGCCTTTCTCGGCGACTGGGAGGCGGCGGCGGACGGCGCGGGTCCGGCGGTCGCCAACGGCCAGTTCATCCTCCTGCGCCGGGAGGCCTGGGAGGCGAGCGGCGGCTTCGAGTCCGTGCACGCCGCGCCGATCGACGACGTGGCGATGGCCGCGCGCCTGCGCGGCCACGGCTTCCGCACCGGCTTTTTCCGCGCCGCCGGGCTGCGCATCCGCATGTACCGGGGCTTCCGCGAGGCCGTCCGCGGCTGGCGGCGCAACCTGGGCGCCCTCTTCAGCCACCTCCCGGGGACGGCGGCCGGCATCCTGGCCGTCCTCCTCCTCCCCCCGCTCGCCCTGGCCACGGCGGCCCTCACCGGCCACTGGGTGGAGGCCATCCTCCTGTGGACTGCCGGCGCCGCCGCTTCGATGCTCCTGCGCTCCGGCGGCGGCCACCAGCCCGCCTATGGGCTGCTCTATCCGCTGGACGCCCTGGTGCTGGCGGGGGTGCTGGTGCTGGGGGTGCTGGACCGGAGGCGGGGTAAGACGGTGAGGTGGAAGGGACGGACGACCCTCACCCCTGGCCCCCGCCCCCCTGGGGTTGAAACCCCAGGCTGATCAAAGCCCGCTCTTACAGAACCGTCCCCCTTCCTCTTCTCTCGGTTGGGGGAGGGCGACGGGAGAAGAGGGCCGGGGTGATGAGGGGGCCGGGGAGGGCGGCCGCCTACGGGGTGATCTCCTCCTCATACCAGCACTCCTGCCCCGCCGTCTCCTCCACCGACACCGCGAGGGCCTCCACCCGCGTTCCCGCGAGGTGGGGGGCGAGGCCGTGCCAGAGCATCCGGGCCAGCAGCTCGATCGAGGTGTTGGCGAGCGGGAGCACCAGGGTGTCCGCGGCCGGGAAGCGGTAGTCCCGCTCGCCGAAGCGGACCGCGACCGCGTCCCCCTCGCGCGCCCATTGCAGGCGCGCGCTCTCGCCGGGGATCAGCGTCCGGCTGTCCAGACCGGCGCAGAGGGCGCGCAGGGCCCGCTTGAAGCTCTCGATGTCCACCAGGAGCCCCTCGCCGTCGAGGTCCCCGCCGGCGAGCTCCACCCGGACCCGGTAGTTGTGGCCGTGCAGCAGCTCGGCGCGGCCGTCGCCGAAGAGGGTGAAGTGGGCGGCGGAGAACTTGAAGTCTTCCTTGGCGAGGACCACTCGGTAGCGAGCCATGGGCCGATTGTATGCGGACACTCCAGGCCGGATAACATAGCCGGCGTTTCGAAGGGGGAATCCATTGAGATCCAAGACCCAGCACCTCCGGACGGTCCTCGCCGCCTCGCTGCTCCTGCTCCTCGCCACGGCCGTCCCGGGCCGGGCCGAGCGCCCATTCGCGCCCGAGGGGACGCCCGTGCGCTACATGCCCACGCGGCAGTACGACCTTCAGCACCTGCGCCTCGACCTCGTCTTCGACTGGGACGCCCGCAGCGTCACCGGCACCGCCACCAACACCCTCGTCCCTCTGCTGCCAGGGGTGGGCTCGCTGGTGTTTTACGCCGCCGGCCTGGAGGTCCGGAAGGTGCGGGTCAACGGCGCCGAGCGGCCGTTCTCCCTCGATCCTCAGGCCCAGACCCTGACCGTGAAGCTGGAGCGCGGCTACGGCCCTCAGGACCGTCTGGAGGTGGCGGTCGACTACTCCGCCCATCCTCAGGCCGGGCTCTACTTCGTGGGCCCCGACCGCGGATACCCCGGCAAGCCCCGCCAGATCTGGTCCCAGGGGGAATCCGACCTCAACCGCTTCTGGTTCCCGAGCTGGGACTATCCGAACGACCGCACCACCACCGAGATGGTCGCCACCGTCAAGCGGCCCCTGGCCGTGGTCAGCAACGGCAAGCTGCTGGAGGTGACCGACCAGCCCGACGGGCGGCGCACGTATCACTGGCGCATGGACGTCCCCCACTCGACCTATCTCGTGTCGGTGGCAATCGGCGACTTCACCCGGGTGGCCGACACCTGGCACGACATCCCGGTCGAGTACTACGTCCCCCCGGGCACCGACGAGGCCACCGCCCGCCGCTCTTTCGGCGACACGCCGAAGATCCTGGATTTCTATTCGCAGGCCACGGGCCGCCCCTACCCCTACGCCAAGTACGCCCAGTCGGCGGTGGTCGACTTCATGTGGGGCGGCGAGGAGAACATCTCCGCCACCACCCAGACCGCGCGCACCCTGCACGACGCCCGCGCCGAGGCCGACTACCCGAGCGAGGGGCTGGTCGCGCACGAGACGGCCCACCAGTGGTTCGGCGACCTCCTCACCTGCCAGGACTGGTCGAACGCCTGGCTCAACGAGGGGTTCGCCGACTACTTCACGGCCCTCTACATGCGCCACGCCCACGGCGAGGACGCGTTCGCGTGGGAGGTGGACGACCTCAGGAGCTCCTATCTCCGCGAGGTCGAGCGGGACTACCAGCGGCCGATCGTCACCAAGCGCTACGCCGATCCGATCGACATGTTCGACCGTCACACCTACAACAAGGGGGCGCTGGTGCTCCACATGATCCACTACCTCCTCGGCGAGGAGGGGTGGTCGAAGGGGATCCACGCCTACGTCGAGCGCTTCGCCGGGCAGACGGTGACCACGCCCAACTTCCAGGACGCCCTGGAGAAGACGACCGGGGTCTCCCTCGGCTCCGTCTTCGATCAGTACGTCTACGGCGCCGGCCACCCCGAGCTCAAGGTGAAGTGGGACTACCAGCCGGACACCCGGCAGGTGCACCTGGAGATCCGGCAGACCCAGAAGACCGGCGGCGAGACCGGGCTCTTCTCCTTCCCCCTGGAGGTCGCGCTGACGGATGAGCGGGAGATGGTGGTCCGCCGCGTCCCGGTGGCGGCGCGCGATTTCCAGGACCTCTATCTGCCGAGCGACAAGCGCCCGCGCACGGTGGTGCTCGATCCTCAGGGGTGGATCCTGAAGACGGTCGACTTCGCCAAGCCCGCCGCCGAGTGGGCGGTCCAGCTCACCGCCTCCAAGCCCCTGGCGGCGAAGCTCGAGGCGATCCGCGCCCTCGGCGACCTCGGCGGCGACGAGGCCGTGGCGGCGCTCGGCCGGGCCCTCCGTGAGGAGCCCTTCTACGGCGCCCGCCGGGAGGCGGCCAAGGCGCTCGGCAAGATCCGGCAGGATTCGGCCCTGGAGGCCCTCCGCGCCGGCCTCGCCGACAAGGACAGCCGCGTGCGGTCGAGCATCCTCGAAGCCCTCGGCTCGTTCCCCGAGCACGCCGAGCTGATTCCGATCCTCCGGCACGCCCTGGAGACCGACGACAGCTACGCCGTCCGGGGCGCGGCGGCCGGCGCGCTCGGCTCTTTCGAGAAGCACCGCGACCAGGCCGCCCCCATCCTCGCCGCCGCCCTCAGCCAGGGGAGCTACCGCGAGACGGTGCGCGGCAACGCGATCAAGGCGCTGGCCGAGCTCGATCCCGACCGCGCCTGGGAGCCGGCCCAGAAGCTGGCGAAGTACGGCGCTCCGGCCGACAGCCGCTCCGACGCCCTGGAGGCCCTGGTCACCATCGCCAAGCACGACCGCCACCGCCGCGACGAGGTGCGCAAGATCCTCGAAGGCTATCTCGACGATCCCTACTACTCCCTGCGCGAGAACGCCTACCGCCGGCTCGGCGAGCTCGGCGATCCGGACGCCATCCCCGCCATCGAGCGCCGGGCCCGCCTGGAGGCGGACGGCCGCCAGCAGCGCAACGCCGAGAAAGCCGTCCAGAGGATCCTGACCAGCCAGTCCAAGGGGAGGGAGGACCAGGCTCTCCACGACCGCGTCGAGCAGCTCGAGCGGGAGACGGAGCTGCTCAAGGAGCAGATCCGGATGGCGGGGGAGAAGAAGGGGGGCTCTACTTCTCCCTGATCCCCTTCACCTGCTCCGCCATCTCCGCCAGCTCTGTGGCCTTGGCGCTCGCCGGGAGATCCTGGCCGGCCTCCCGCGCCTGGCGGGCGATCTCGGCCAGGTCTCCCGACGAGCCTTTCAGGATCTCGGCGAATTCGGCGGCCAGAGCGGCCAGCCGGAAGCCCGGCGAGGCCTTGTCCCAGGGGACGAGCTCGGAGAGGACCACGGGCCTGTCGACCTCTCCCAGGCGCAGTGTCGCCACCAGAGTGTCCGAGGGCGCGCCGGGCCGCAGCTCGATCTCATAGAGAGTCGAGAGACCGGTTCCGACCAGCCGGTACCGGGCCACCGTCGTGGGATTGAAGCTCAACCGTGCCTGTGCCTGGCGGCCGCCCCTGAACGGGTGGAGGCGCAGCAGCCGGTATCGCGGCCCCTGGACGAAAGGCGTGACAGCTCCCTCCACCCTCAGCGCGTCGCCGGTGTCGAAGGCGTTCAGGATCTCTCCGACCCGGATCGCCGCCGGATCGGGCAGCTTGCCCTCGGCGATCGACCGGCGCGCCAAGTCATAGGAGGCGGTGCCGGCGTCCGTCTCGAGGGTGATGCCCTGGGGGGACGGCACCTTCCAGCCGTGATCGGCGCCGGCGGCCTTGGCGCGGGCCGCGGCCTGGGGCTTCGCCACCTCCTGAGCCGGGGTCTCGCTCCGCGGCAGGTTCTCGTTGCCGGACGCGACGAGGTTGGACCGCCGCTGCTCGTCCCGGGCCGGGGCCTCCGCGGCGGCCTCCTTCTTGTCAGACCGCGACTCGAGCTCGGAGAGCGCGGCCGGAGGCGCGGGAGCGGCGGCCGGCTCGCCTCCGGCCAGGCCGCCCACGACTCCACCCGGGGCTCCGTCCGCGACTTTCTCCTCGCCCTGGCGGACGTAGCCCAACGGCTTGAGCGCGTCCTGCTCCCTCGGGGGCGCCGGCTTCGGCGCCGGAGCCTGATCCGGCAGGCTGTGCGGCTGCGCGAGGGAGCGTTGCGGCGGCACGGTGGGAGGGGGTGGGAAGAACACCTGGGGCGGAGCCGGCTGGCGCAGGCTCGCGGCGGCCCGGGCCGTCTCCTCCACGGGAGGGACCTCCATCCGGTGGAGGGCGAACAGGCTGGCGCCAGCCATCGCCGCCAGCGAGGCCGCGATCAGCCAGCGCTGCCGCGGCGGCATGGACGGCCGGCGGTCGATCTCCGGCACGCCGGTCCCGGCCGGGATCATCGGCGGAATCTCGCTCTTGATCTTTTCCAGCAGCCCGGCGGGGGGCTCGAGCTCATCGCGCTCGGCCAACTTCCGGGCGATCTCGCGCTCGCTCAAGCGGCTCATCGAACGTCCTCCTCCAGGGCCAGCGCCAGCAGCCGGAACGCCTTCTTGAGACGTTTGCGGATGGCGACCGTCGTGATCCCCTCCTGGCGCGCGATCTCCTTGACGGGCAGCTCCCCCCAGAAGACGGCGGTAACGGTATAGCGCAGATCGTCCGGCAGGGCGAGGACCGCGCGCCGCAGCCGGTCCCCCTCCATGTCCCGGCCCACCACCTCGTCGGCGGCTGGCGCGGGGTCCGGAACGGCCGCCTCATGCTTCTCTTCCAGCGGCACGAGGCGCCGGGGCCGGCGCAGATGGTTCAGGAAGGTGGTGTAGGCGATGCGGAACAGCCAGGTCGAGAACTGCGACCGCCGGTCGAACCCCGGCAGCGCGTCCCAGGCCTTGCGGTAGGTGTCCTGCGTGAGGTCCGCCGCCAGGTCGGGATCGCCGCACAGCCGGCGCAGCAGACCGTAGATCCCGCGGTAGGTCCGCTCCACCAGCCGCTCGGCGGCCTGGCGGTCCCCGGCGGCCAGGGCGGCGAGCAGCCGCCCTTCCTCTCCTGCCTCGGCCCGGCTCCGCAAATCGCTTCCCCAGGTGCTTGTCGAGACTGCTGTTGCTAGAGGGCTCATCCTACCTCTTTGGACACCGGAGGCGGGTGGGAGGAAACCGGGCGCGCGGCCCCTCCTTGAAGCACCTTATTATTAGGAGCTTAATTTAAGCTTCGATTCCGGAAAGGAGAAGCCATGAGAAAACAGCCCAAGAAACTGCGGCTCCATCGCGAAACGCTACGCCACCTCGAGCGGAGGGAGCTCGCGCGCGCGGCGGGAGGTGGGAACACCAACGAGATCCAAACCGGCTGCGCCTGCACCGATGGGTGTGACACGGGAACCTGCGGTTGCGGCACGGGGACCTGCGGCTGCGGTGGCAGCGCGGACGCCTGCACGACCGGCCAGACTTTCGAGATCCTTTCGGGTTGCGCCACCAACTGCTGAATTTTTAAGGAGAAGAGCCTTGAGAAAACGTCTGAAGAAGAAGCTGAGCCTCAGCCGCGAGACGTTGGGCAATTTGCAGGCCGAGCAGCTCGGGAAGGTCGCCGGACGCGGGATGTGCACGCTGGAGGACATGACCACCTGCGTCTGCACGGACGCCTGCAACAGCGACACCGGAACCGGCACCGGCACGGGCAGCGGCCCCCAGTGCCCGACCTTGACCGTCCAGGATCTGACCTGCTGCGGGAACTGCTGAGCCTTCGGGTAGCGGCGGGGCCTTCCCCGCCGCCTCCCTCCCTTCGAGAGCCCCTACGGTTTCCTCACCAGCCGCTCGTCCGGCTTGCCGGGCTGCGTCAGGACCACCGCCGTGGCCGGGCCCTGGCCGTCGCGCTCGAACCGTATGCCATAGCCCGCGGGCAGCCCTTCCGGCCGGAACCGGATGGCCGCCGTGGGGATCAGCAGGAAGGACTTGGATTCGATCTCCAGACGGAGCCTCCCATCCACTAGATCGATCTTGGCTGTCTCACTCTCACCGGCATAGGTCCCCACCAGGGGCTCCAGGTCGGCCCGGCTGACGGCCACCTCGGGATCGCCCAGGTTGAGGGCGAAGGCCGGGCGTTTCATCTTCGCCACGCAGGAGGTGTCGAGCCGGTCGACCGAGCCGTCCTCGATGGTCTTGATCCACAAGGTGTTGATGCACTCCTCCCCGGTGAGCCCGTCCAGGCCGTGGCCGCCGCCGGGGACGACCACGAACCTGCTGTGGCGAAGGGTGCGCGCGGCCTCCTCGCCGTCGCTGGGCGGGGTGGCCGGATCGCGCTCGCCGGCGATGACGAGGGACGGCGCGTCCGAGACCACCGGCATCTGGAAGCTCTCCGGGACCTTCGCCACCGGCCATTCAGCGCAGGCCGCCCGCTGATTGCGGATGCGGAAGTCGCCCAGGAAGGTGCCGGCCACCGCGGCCGGGATCTCCTCGTCGCGGATGAAGGGGACGTCCTCGGCGCAGGTGACGCTGAGGAAATACCCCTCGCTGATGTCGGAGGTCAGTCCCTGGGCGTAGGAGGCCGCCGTCTCCGCCAGCGGCTTCCAGTCCCCCTGCGCCGCCAGGTGGACCCGCAGCGGCAGCTCGGCCGCGTCGGACGGGGTGTAGAGCATGGAGCGCACGGCCTGGGCGACGCCCCCGCGCGACAGGCGGATCTCATAGGGCTTGCCCGATTTGGGATCGGTGAGCTGGACCCGGACCGGCTCCCGCTCCGCCCGCGCGAGGATCTCTGTGACCTCCTCCTTGAACCGGGGGAATGCCCGCGCGCACGCCGGATCGGCCACGCACTCAGCCGCCCGGCCGTCCAGGGCCTTCTGCGCGCCACGGGCGAAGAAGAGGGGCGAGCGGTCGTGGGTTGGCACCACGCCGTGCAGGATCGCCGCGCGCACCCGGTCCGGGTGGCGGCGCAGATAGACCAGGACGGCCCGCGTGCCGTAGGAGCCCCCCACGGCATCCACCTGGGGGTAGCCGAGGGCGGCCCGCACCTCGTCCACGTCGTCCACCGCGTTACCGGTGGTGTACTGGGTGAGGTCGGCGGTCTTGCGCAGCCGCTCGGCGCAGGCGCGCGCGCCGGCGGCGGGCGTGAACGAGTCGAGGAATGCCTGGGCATCCAGCATCTCGGGACAGTTGAGGGGCGCCGAGCCGCCGGTGCCTCGCATGTCCACCAGCAGGAAGTCGCGGTGCTGGCGCAGGGGAGCCAGCTCCTGGCTCAGGCCGACGCCCCACCTTACCGAGGCCTGGCCCGGCCCGCCCGCGAAGATGGTGATCGCGTCGGGCTTCCGATCCGGGCCGAGGGCCGGCAGAACCACGACCCGGAGAGGGATCTTGCGCCCCTTCCTCGCCGCGCGGTTCTCGAAGACCTCGTAGGTGCCGCACCGGGCGTCCTTGGGCAGGGCCGGATCGGTACAGGCGCCGAGGGTCAGCCGGGGCGGGGCGGGCGAGGCCGCGGCTCGCCCGGCGGCGGAGAGGATCAGCAGACCGAGGACGAAAACGGAATTTTTCTTCATGAGGACCTCCCATTTCTTCTACTACGACCCGAGTAGAAGAAATGTTTCTTGAAGGTCCCCAGGAAAGCTACGCCTCCGCCGCCCCCTCCAGCTTGACCGCCACGATCTTCCCTCCTCCGGCCATCGCCGACCGGTCCCGGGCCACCGAGAGGGCCTTCTCCATCGAGCGGTGGACGGCGATGCGGTCCCGGTGCTCGCGGATGCCGGACTTGGCCAACACCCGCAGCGGCTGCCCCTGGACCCCTCCGAGCACCACGAACATCCCCAGCCCGAACAGGCGCGCGACGGTCGACTCCAGGCTCACCAGGCCGGTGGCGTCCATCGCCGGCACCGAGGAGAGGTCGAGCACCACGACCTTGATCCCCGTCGGCACCCGCTGGAGGGCGCTCATCGCCTTCTGCGCGGCGCCGAAGAAGAGAGGGCCCGCCACCTCGTAGATCAGCACGTCCTTGGGCATCCCCTCCTTGGCGATCGGGTGCTGATCCACCAGCCGGACGTTCGAGACCTCGGCCATCCGGCGCATGAAGAGGAGGGCCGCGAGCAGCACCCCCACCGTCACCGAGATCACCATGTCGAAGACCACCGTCAGGCTGAAGCAGGTGAGGAGCACGATGACGTCGCTCCGCGGCGCCACCCGCACGGCGTGGGCGAAGTGCTTGGCCTCGCTCATGTTCCAGGCCACGATCAGCAGCAGCGCGGCGAGCGAGGCCATGGGGAGGTAATTGAGGACGGGCGCCAGGATCAGCACCGCGAGCAGCACGAA
>Ga0308175_100003935_pt1 | contig 10367 bp, 11 predicted proteins | sample PhyCR1_3_FD_203893 | JGI IMG/M metagenome (GOLD analysis project Ga0308175, IMG submission 203893) | Soil microbial communities from UC Gill Tract Community Farm, Albany, California, United States - DLSLS.C.R1 | ecosystem: Environmental > Terrestrial > Soil > Agricultural land | place: USA...
ATTTAAGGATGGATAATAGGTAATAAAAAAAAGCTGCAGGAGTTGCAGCCTCTTTACCTAGTATGTAGCCATTCATTAGGAACCAATCAGCTTAATGACTGTTGCGATAATAAACATTAATGCAAAAAATCCGAAAGAAACTCCAAATCCTACTCCAGAATCAATTGCATCGTTACGTTTGCTTGTCACGTCTTTTTCAAAATGATTCACGCTATACCCCTCCTATTTTCAACTATAGTATAAGCTATTAGCCTGAAAAAATCCAGCCAACTTTTTATTTGCCAATTGCCCAATTCCCACAGAATTTACTGAATCATTAACGATTTAGGGTAACTTCAAATTAAATTTAATGCTTCCTGCAATGACAAGAGTTGTCAAAATAGTTTGACTCACAAAGGGCTACACTATGATTACAAAGGGAATTCCGCCAACAATAAAAGATCCTAGGGCTGATAATGTTGGCGTTCAAATAGATCGGGAATTAGCATTTCTTGGAATAGTGATGCTAATTCCCTATAAGTACTTGTCAAAACGTCCAAGCTTCTTTACGATTGAATGTGAGTGAATTGAAGGGGAGCGCTGGACAATATGGTAATAGATAGTTGGAAAAAAATAAAAAGAAATGAAATTGCTCCTATTTATTTATTATATGGAACAGAGGCATTTTTAATCAATGAAACAAAACAATTACTACTAGATGTTATCTTAGGCGAAGAAGAGAAGGATTTTAATTTCTCTGTATATGATTTAGAGGAAACACCTATCGAGGTTGCATTAGAGGATGCTGAAACCTTTCCATTCCTGGGGGAGCGAAAAGTCGTTTTTTTACATAATCCAGTTTTTTTAACTGCTGAAAAGACCAAAGAAAAGGTTGAACACAATGTTGCAAGATTGGAAGCATACCTGAAAGAACCTGCACCCTATACCATTATGGTTTTTTCAGCCCCATATGAGAAGTTGGATGAACGAAAAAAAATTACAAAAGAATTAAAAAGATATGCCGAAATAGTGGAAGCCAAGAAGTTAAATGAACATGAGTTGAAAAGTTGGGTCAAGGAACGGGCTAAGAATAATGGGATTGAGTTCGAAGCGAACGCCATTGAGCACTTGCTAGCGTTAACAGGGACCAATATGTTTATGATTACTAGTGAAGTGGATAAGTTGGCATTGTATGCGGCTGACCAAAAACAAATTGATGCAAACTTAGTTGATAAACTAGTTGCCAGGTCGCTAGAACAGAATATATTTACCTTGATTGAGAAAGTAGTACAGCGAAAATTAGATGAAGCCTTACGAATTTATTATGACCTGTTAAAACAGAACGAAGAGCCCATTAAAATTTTAGCATTGCTCTCAAGTCAATTTCGATTAATCTACCAGGTAAAGGAACTTTCCAGAAGGGGATACGGACAGCAGCAAATTGCTGGCTACGTGAAGACACACCCATTCCGGGTAAAGCTGGCCCTTGGGCAGGCTGGAAAGTTTACGGATGAAGAATTAACTAATCTGATAGACCTGCTTGCGGAGGCTGACTATAAGATGAAAACGGGTGGAATGAATAAATCATTATTAATTGAAATGCTGTTATTTCGCTTAAATAAATATTAAATAAAAAAAAACGATTCCCTTTAACAGGAATCGTTTTTTTATTATAGTGCGTTTGATTTTTTCATTAGACGTGATTTCTTACGGGCAGCAGCATTTTTATGGATAAGACCTTTTGCAGCAGCCTTGTCTAATTTACTAGCAGCAGAAACAAATGCTTCTTTTGCAGCAGCAGCGTCGTTAAGAGTAACAGCAGCTTCTACTTTCTTAACAGCAGTACGCATTGCAGATTTAGCAGTTGTATTTTGAGCATTACGAGCTTCAGTTGTTTTCACACGCTTAATAGCAGATTTAATGTTAGGCATTGCATTCACCTCCTACAAAGAATCGAGATTATATGAACTCGACTTTACATTCATCCATAATAATTCAGAACAAGAAGTATTTTATCAAATTGAAGCAAATATTGCAATACACATTTAAAAACGAAAGGAATTTCCAGTGCATGTTTTATTATCTTTAGGGCAAAAATAGGAAATAGTTTCTATTTATAGGGATGGAGTGAATACGCATGAAAGAGTCCATTGACTTAAGTAAATATTCTGTTCGTACAGATTTAGCTATTGAAGCAAGGGAAATGGTCCTTGCCGGAAAATCTGTCGGTCAAGAGGAAAACCTCTCACAAATCGAAGGGGTTATTATTAAGGAAAAAGATGTTGATGATATAAAAATTTCCTTGGTTGAAGTAACAAAACAGGGTGAACAGCAGCTAGGGAAAAAAGCTGGCCGTTATTTAACAGTAGAGGTACAAGGGATTAGGCAGCAAAACACCGAAGTCCAACAAAAAGTGGAGGGGATTTTTGCTCGTGAATTTGCTTATTTCTTAGAAGGGTCGGGAATTAAAAAAACCGATTCGTGTCTCGTAGTAGGGCTAGGGAATTGGAATGTCACTCCTGATGCACTTGGTCCAATGGTATGTGAAAATCTTCTTGTCACTCGCCATTTATTTCAACTTCAACCTGAAAACGTTGAGGAAGGGTATCGCTCTGTGAGTGCCTTATCACCAGGAGTTATGGGACTGACAGGTATTGAGACGAGTGACATCATTTTTGGTGTGGTAGAAAAGACAAAACCAGATTTTGTGATTGCTATTGATGCATTGGCATCCCGATCCATTGAAAGGGTCAACTCCACTATCCAAATTTCTGACACCGGCATCCATCCTGGCTCTGGCGTGGGGAATAAGAGAAAGGAACTTAGTAAAGAAACACTCGGTATCCCGGTTATTGCTATTGGGGTTCCCACGGTTGTTGACGCAGTTTCGATTACCAGCGACACGATTGATTTCATTCTAAAACATTTTGGCAAAGAACTGCGGGAAGGGAACCGCCCTTCAAGAGCGCTTGCTCCTGCAGGAATGAGCTTTGGGGAAAAAAGAAAATTGACTGAAGAGGATTTGCCTGAAGAACATCATCGGAAGACATTCCTGGGGATGATCGGCACACTCCCTGAGGATGAAAAAAGAAAATTGATATACGAGGTCCTGTCTCCAATAGGCCATAATTTAATGGTCACGCCAAAGGAAGTGGATGTTTTCATCGAAGACATGGCCAATTTGATTGCAAACGGGTTAAATTCTTCCCTCCATAGTGCGGTTGATCAAGAAAATGCTGGTTTTTTTACCAAATAAGGATTAACTCCGGGGCCTGTCATTCAAGGCTCCTTTTTTGGTGATGTTCCAGATTTAAGTTTAAGTTTCCTCCACTTTAATTTTTTGTTCTACCAATTCTAGTAATCACATATGATTTACTAGAATCGTTTAAGCGGGGTGGAACTGTGAAAAATACTAGGACTACAAATGCGTTTTTAATTGTCCAAGGGACAAGCCTATTCAAAATCATTGCTGCCGTACTACTGTTTATCATATTAATTTTTTCAATAAGCGGTCTCTTAACCTCGTTAAAACCGCAATACAGACTCATGTCGTCCTCTGTAAACCAAGCGGCGACAAAGGTAAATGGGGAACTGTTGTATCAACTTATGGGGTGGGAAAATCATCATTTTCTAAAAGTGGATAATAACTGGGTAACCACACCGAAGTTAACGAACTTGGTTTTCAAATTATCAAGCAATATCAATTTGAATGACCCACGTAGTCTTCTTGGCAGAGAACTTCCAGGTTTCTATCAATTTGATGGCCAAATCATTATTGCTGGAGAAGGTACGAATTATACGAACATGCCGATGGAATCCTCTCCACCGATTGAAATTATGAAAGCAGAGCGGGATGCAGCACTGCAGAACTTAGAAGGAATTGAACCGCCAACAGGTGGAAATCCGCCGGCGGCACCAAATCAAACCACGGGCGGTAAAAAGGTAGTATATGTTTATTTCACACATAATCGGGAATCCTATTTACCATATCTTAAAGGTGTCACCAATCCAAATTTAGCATTCCATTCAAAGATTAACGTCACAAAAATTGGCGATCAGTTAAAGACAAGCTTAGAGGATCGGGGAATTGGTACATTTATTGACAAAACCGATGTTCAGGCGAATTTAAATAAAAAAGGGTTAAATTACACCAATTCGTATCAAGAATCCCGCTTAGCTGTTCAAGAAGCCATGACCACAGACCACGATTTACACTATTTTTTCGATATTCACAGGGATTCTCTTCGTAAGGACAAAACCACTATTTCTATTAATGGAAAATCCTATGCGAGGCTTGATTTTATCATTGGTGGAAAAAATCCAAATCATGAAAAAAATGAGAAGCTGGCAGATGAACTCCATAAAATTTTAGAAAAAAAATATAAGGGTCTGAGCAGAGGGGTATTCGTAAAAAATATTTCTGGATCTAATAATATCTACAATCAAAACCTATCTGATAATGCCATTTTGATAGAATTTGGCGGAGTAGATAATACGTTTGAAGAGCTGAATCGATCAGCTGACGCACTAGCTGATGTATTTAGTGAATACTACTGGCAGGCAGAAAAGGTAAATCAGGATACTGAGCAGCCGGCTAATAAAGAATAGTAGTAAGGAGCTTTTTTATGAAGATGTTTATGCTAAAAAGTTTATGTTTAGCTGCTCTGATGTTAATCTCAGTTTTAACAGGTATGCAATTGGCTAATGATGGAATTCATAAAATGAAAGGCTATGAAGATGCAAACTTTGAAACTGCAGTCGGTTTCCAAGATAAAGGGAGTAACATCAGTGCCTCATTTTTAGGAAATAAGATTTCCAGTCATGATATTGAAGCGAAAAGGAAAAAGCTTGAGGAAATAAGCTCCTTCAATTTCTTTTCTTCAATGGGTAAGAAAATGTCAGAAGGAATTTCGGGGGCATCAGAAAAAATAATTCATTCTATAACTGATTAAATCTGTACTAGCGGCACGCTCTGGTGCCGTTTTTTTAATGGTAAAATAGGAAGTTACTCCGAGTTTTCGTTGAATCTTGATTATGGGACTGATATAATTAAAAATAGTGTACATGTGCGAGTATAGTAGGAGTGGAAGACCATGAACAGAGAAGAAAGACTGAAACGACAATCAAAAATAAGAAATTTCTCGATTATAGCCCATATCGATCATGGAAAATCGACGTTAGCTGACAGAATTCTAGAAAAGACGAATGCACTGTCTTCTCGTGAAATGAAGGATCAGCTGCTAGACTCCATGGATCTTGAAAGGGAACGTGGAATAACGATTAAGTTAAATGCGGTACAATTAACATACAAAGCAAAAGATGGGGAAGAATATACCTTTCATTTAATTGATACCCCAGGACATGTCGATTTTACCTATGAGGTATCTCGAAGTCTTGCTGCATGTGAAGGGGCTGTTTTAGTCGTGGATGCTGCACAGGGAATTGAAGCACAGACATTAGCGAACGTGTATCTTGCCCTGGATAATGACCTTGAAATTATACCGGTTATTAATAAAATCGACCTGCCAAGTGCAGAGCCCGAACGAGTCCGCCATGAAATTGAGGAAGTCATCGGTTTAGATGCTTCTGAAGCTGTTCTAGCATCGGCTAAAGCAGGTATTGGTATTGAAGATATTCTTGAACAAGTGGTGGAAAAGATCCCGGCTCCAACCGGAGATCCAGAAGCTCCATTAAAAGCCCTAATTTTTGATTCTTTATATGATGCCTATCGCGGTGTCGTTGCCTATATTCGCGTGGTCGAGGGAAGGGTTAAAGTTGGAGACAAAATAAGGATGATGGCAACCGGAGCTGAATTTGAAGTAAACGAAGTAGGAGTGCATACACCTAAAGCAGTCATGCGTGATGAATTATCCGTAGGTGATGTTGGTTTCCTATCAGCATCGATTAAAACCGTTGGTGACACCCGGGTTGGTGATACCATCACGAATGCAAAAAATAGGGCAGCAGAACCGCTTCCAGGGTATAGGAAGTTAAATCCGATGGTGTATTGCGGTCTATATCCAATCGATACAGCGAGGTTTAATGACCTGCGCGAAGCCCTTGAAAAACTTCAATTAAATGATTCCGCACTTCAATTTGAACCGGAAACATCTCAGGCACTGGGTTTTGGTTTCCGCTGTGGTTTCCTTGGATTGCTTCATATGGAAATCATTCAAGAACGGATTGAACGTGAGTTTAAGATCGACTTAATTACAACTGCGCCAAGTGTTATCTATCATGTTCACTTAACTGATGGAGAACACTTGAACGTAGACAACCCTTCAAATATGCCTGACCCACAAAAAATTGACCGAGTGGAAGAGCCATATGTAAAAGCAACAATGATGGCTCCAAATGACTATGTTGGTGCCATCATGGAGCTGTGTCAATTTAAGCGCGGTATCTTTATTGATATGCAATACCAAGGTGAAAATAGAGTCAGTATTGTTTATGAAATCCCGTTAGCTGAAATCGTCTATGATTTCTTCGATCAGTTGAAATCAAGTACAAGGGGCTACGCTTCCTTTGACTATGAGTTAATCGGTTATAAACCATCAAGTCTGGTTAAAATGGATATATTATTAAACGCTGAAAAAGTCGATGCATTAAGTTTCATTGTTCATAAAGACTTTGCTTATGACCGTGGTAAAATCATTGTTGAAAAATTAAAAGAGCTAATTCCTAGGCAGCAGTTTGAAGTGCCTATCCAAGCGGCTGTTGGTCAAAAAATCGTTGCTCGTTCTACCATTAAAGCCATGAGGAAAAACGTGTTAGCGAAATGTTACGGCGGCGATATTTCTCGTAAGCGTAAATTGTTAGAAAAGCAAAAAGAAGGTAAGAAACGGATGAAGCAAGTTGGATCTGTTGAAGTACCTCAAGAAGCGTTTATGGCCGTCTTAAAAATGGATGATAACAATCCAAAAAAATAAAAATATGGAGAGGTTAGGGAATACCTTATTGATAGGTCCTCCTAGCCTCTTTTTGTTCAAAAAGAATTGAGGGAGAACGATGATTAAAGCTGCATACCTTCACATCCCATTTTGTGAACATATTTGTCATTATTGTGATTTTAATAAGGTGTTTTTAAAAGGTCAGCCAGTGGACGAGTATTTACAAGCCCTTGACCAAGAAATGGTTATGACCCTTAAGGAGTTCCCGACGAGTACGTTGGATACGATATTTGTCGGCGGGGGCACACCAACATCATTAAATGAGCAGCAACTCTATCGGTTTTGTGAAAGTATAAATCGAAATCTGCCGAAAAGTGACAAGCTTGAATTTACCTTTGAAGCCAATCCCGGTGATTTATCTAAGGAAAAATTACAAATATTAAGAAGTGCCGGGGTAAATCGCCTTAGCCTTGGTGTCCAGACCTTTAACGAGGAATTACTAAAAAAAATCGGAAGGGTACATAAAGCCAAGGATGTTTATGAAACAATTGAGAACGCAAAACAGGCTGGGTTCGAAAATATCAGCATTGACCTTATTTTCAGTTTGCCTACCCAAACGGTGGATGACTTTAAGACAACATTAATCGAGGCGTTTTCGCTTGATATACCTCATTATTCCGGCTATTCGTTAATTATCGAACCAAAAACCGTTTTTTATAACTTGTTAAAGAAAGGTAAGCTTCTAACTCCTGGTGAAGATCTAGAAGCCAAAATGTATGATATATTGATGGAGGAAATGGATAAACATGGTTTTAATCAATATGAAATCAGCAATTTCTCACTTCCCGGTTATGAAAGCAAGCATAACTTAACCTATTGGAATAATGAACATTACTATGGATTGGGTGCTGGTGCACACAGTTATTTGAATGGATTAAGGCGGTCAAATTCTGGACCATTGAAAAAATATATCGATCAAATTAACAATGGTAAGCTGCCAATCTTTGAAAACCATCAAGTAACGAAAGCGGAACAAATGGAGGAGGAAATGTTTCTTGGATTGCGAAAAACTAAAGGGGTCTCCATTTCCCATTTTTATGAAAAATTTGGACTTAACCCGCTAACCTTATTTGAGAAGGAACTTCACGATTTAATGGATAAACAATGGATAGAAGTTAAGAAAGATAATATATATTTAACTAAAAAGGGAAGATTTTTAGGAAATGAAGTATTCCAAGCCTTTTTGGGAGTTGGTTAATATTTCATGCTTTCTTTTTCATTGACATCATCCCACTTTTTTTGATAATTTATTAATATAATTAGCACTCGGTAACATTGAGTGCTAACAGAGGTGATGAATGTTGCTAACAGATCGTCAATTGTTGATTCTTCAGGTTATTGTTGATGACTTTATTCGATCTGCCCAACCAGTCGGCTCAAGAAGTTTGTCGAAAAAAGGAGAGATTTCCTTTAGCTCGGCCACCATTCGCAATGAAATGGCCGATCTTGAAGAGTTGGGGTATATTGAAAAGACACATACCTCGTCAGGACGTGTTCCTTCTGAAAAAGGGTATCGGTATTATGTGGATCATCTGCTGTCGCCACAGGTTTTGAATCCAAAGGACATATCTATCATCCAATCGATTTTTGCTGAAAAGATTTTTGAGTTCGAAACCATCATTCAAAAAGCAGCAAAGATACTGTCGGAACTAACCAATTATACTTCGATTGTTCTAGGACCGGCGGTAAGCATAAATAAGTTAAAGAAAATTCAAATCATACCGCTGAACAAAGAGACAGCTGTCGCAATCTTTGTTACAGATACGGGTCATGTTGAAAACCGAACATTTTCAGTTCCTGCTTCGATTGACGCAAGTGATATAGAGAAAACAGTCAATATCTTAAATGAACGCTTATCAGGTGTACCGCTTGAAGAGTTAGATAACAAGATATATAAGGAAGTAGCAACGTTACTGCGTCAGCATATCCATAATTATGATTTTATGCTGCATACGATTGCAGATTCGTTTAAGATGCCTGTAACAGAAAAACTATTTTTCGGCGGAAAAACCAATATGTTGAGTCAGCCTGAGTTTCATGATTTTGCAAAGATTCGTAACCTACTAATGATGATTGACCAAGATGAATGGATTTACAACTTGATAAGAAAAGATTCGGCCGGCATCCATGTGAAAATAGGGAGAGAAAACAAAATAAGTGCAATGGAAGATTGCAGTTTAATCACAGCTACCTATTCAGTAGGGTCCGCAAATTTAGGGACCATCGCGATACTGGGACCTACAAGGATGGAATATTCCCGTGTGATTAGCCTTCTTAAATTTTTAAGCAGGGATTTGACAACGGTTTTAACTAAACTGTATCAAAAGAATTAGCGGTGGTAATATTGAGTAAGGGTGAAATGCCTTTTGATTTCACCCCCTTTTCCATGTGATATGTACTAATATATAGGGAAATGAATCCTTTAAGGGAGGTGAGTAAGTTGACAAAAGAAAAAAACAATACGCTAAATGAAGAGGTAATAGTGGAAAGCATAGATCAAGTTGAACTTACTGAAGAAAATACGGTTGAGCCCGTAATTGATGGAAACCCAGCAACTGAACAAACTGATGAGAATCCTATTGATGAAAAGTCGCAAGAGATAGAGATGCTTAAGGTTAAGTTAGAAGAAGCAGACAATCGCTATCTAAGACTTCAAGCCGATTTTGATAATTTCCGCCGCCGTACTAGATTAGACCAAGAGGCGAGTGAAAAATATAGAGCGCAAAAGCTAATCACCGAATTGTTGCCAGCGTTGGATAATTTTGAAAGAGCATTGCAAATAGAAGCTGACAATGAACAATCAAAAACTTTACTGCAAGGGATGGAAATGGTTTACCGCAGCATGGTAGATGCTTTGAAAAAGGAAGGCATTGAACCAATCGAGGCTGTTGGTAAAGAATTTGATCCTCACTGTCATCAAGCAGTGATGCAGGGTGAAGATGAAAACTTTGGCTCAAACGTAGTTACTGATGAATTTCAAAAAGGATATCTATTAAAGGACCGAGTTATTCGCCCTTCAATGGTAAAAGTAAATCAATAATTCTACATATAATTTAGGAGGAAACGGTAATGAGTAAAATAATTGGTATCGACCTTGGAACAACGAACTCTTGTGTGTCTGTGCTTGAAGGCGGAGAACCAAAAGTTATTCCAAATCCAGAAGGAAATCGTACAACTCCGTCCGTGATTGCGTTTAAAAACGGAGAGCGTCAAGTAGGGGAAGTAGCCAAGCGCCAAGCTATCACAAACCCAAATACGATTATTTCCATCAAGCGTCACATGGGTACAAATTACAAAGTTAATGTTGAAGGGAAAGATTACACGCCACAAGAGCTTTCTGCAATCATCCTTCAATATTTAAAATCCTATGCTGAAGATTATCTTGGAGAACCCGTTACAAAGGCAGTAATTACTGTACCAGCTTACTTTAATGATGCC
>Ga0308175_100003936_pt1 | contig 10366 bp, 8 predicted proteins | sample PhyCR1_3_FD_203893 | JGI IMG/M metagenome (GOLD analysis project Ga0308175, IMG submission 203893) | Soil microbial communities from UC Gill Tract Community Farm, Albany, California, United States - DLSLS.C.R1 | ecosystem: Environmental > Terrestrial > Soil > Agricultural land | place: USA...
GCGGCGTGCTGCTCGCGGGCAATGTGGATGGCCGAGGCTATGGCGCTCGGCAGGCGGTGACGCATTCAAGGGCTCCGTGCAATGGGAGCCGCGTCTAGGAACGCCTCGTTAGCCTTTAGGGCTGTGCGTCAGGCCCCACAAAGCCCAACGGCCCCTCGCGGGGCCGTTGGGGGAAGTTGGCGAGACTTCCGAATCAGGGTTGCACGGTGACCTTGTGAGAAGGGCCAGAGGGTCCTGCCAAGGTGTAGGGAGCAGGTTTTATACGGTCAGCTGCAGGCGCTCGTCCTCGCAGCCGCGCCACACCAGCGGCAGGCCGAGGTGCACGCGGCTAAGAGTGATGCGCCCGGCAAGCGCCGCCTGGTCGGCCGCGCTCAAACGTTGCCAGCGCTCGCGCGCCGCACGCGCAATGCGCGCTGCGTGGTTCTGCTCGCTGTCGAAGACGACGATGAGGCCCGCCAGAGTGAAGGGCAGCTCCGGATGCACCTTGCGGCCCACGTGCTCGGTCAGCGCCACGATGCGCAGCAGCTCCTGCATCGACTTCGGGGCGGATTCCGTCTCCACCAACCACAGCTTGTCCCCGCGCACGAGCGCCGCATCGGGGAGTTTTCCGAAGCGCTTCAACAGCTGCTGCGCGCTCACGGGAGCCAGGCCGTTCTGCAGGGCATATTCGTTGAAGGCTTCGAAGCCCTGGCCCTGCTTGTGCAGGCACCAGCGGCTGGTGAGCGCGTGGTGCGTGAAGGTGGGGCCGCTCACGCTCGCCAGGTCCAGGCCGTGGCGCGCCGGGATGCCGCGCACTTCCAGCGCCGCCGCACCGGGGCGCGTGAGCACGTAGCTCAGGCCTCCATGGCAGTTGCGCCGGGCGAGCAGTTCGCCGGCCGCCACCAGGGCGCGCACGGTACGCTGCGCCATCTGCTCGCCGTACCTCGCACCCGGCCAGCACGTGGCCAAGTCCGCGCAGCGCAGGTGTCCGTGCTCGGCCACCGCCTGCAGCACCCGCAGGCGGTTGGCCTGCGCGCGCTCACGCGCCGTGGGTTGCCTGGGCTTGGGCTTGGCCGCCACGGGCCGCAGCAGCCCGCCCAGCACCTCGGAAGTCATTCGCATGGTTCACACCTCGCATCGTTGATGCGACGTGTAGCCATGCCCCCTTCCACACTCCCTTCACGCGTCTGGCGCCGCGTCTGTGGCCCCCAGATGCTCGCAGCAGACGCTGCCAGCATCCCGGGGCCCGGGCGACCGTGTGCTCACCGCGGCTAGGGCCGCCCGCACACTCGCTGGGCTGGACGCCCATCGTCCCCCGCAATACCGCGCCGCTGCCTGCCCTACACACCGCCTGCCGTCGGCGTTCCGCGCAGGAAGCCACCCCGCGTGGCGGTCAGCGTGCACCGTGCCGGTCCTCGCTTCGAGCTGGACGCTCGCCTTCACCCAGGGTGGCTTCCTGCGCTTTGCTTCGTCAGCGGCGGACCTCACGCCTCTTCGCTGTCGCTCGGGCTGCGGTCCCGGAACCATCGTGCGGCTGGGGCCGCACCGGCGCTTGGACCGCGCCTCGATGGCCCCGGCTCCCCCGGCGCTGCGGGTCTGGCCGTGGGCGGCCAGGCCCCTTCGCGTCAGCACAGGCGCCCGCCTGTGCTGCCCGCCACCTCAGGGTGGCGGCTGCTCTCAAGACTGCGAGTGCTTCCGGAGTTCGTTGGACAACTCCGCCATCCGCTCGAGAAGCGCGCCGTCCACAACGCCCCAGTGGTCCAGCCCTCTGGACAAGCTCAACTTCGGAAGGGGTTGGGCAGCTTGCACCTTGCCTTTCAGTTCCACGAGCAGCTTGTGCATTGCTCCTTTTGCCTCGGGCGTCCACCCGCTAGCACTCTCCTCCGGGCTCAAAGGTTGCGCCAGGATTTCGAGCACGGCCTCAATCTCTTTTTCCAAGGACGCCATCTCAGTACCTCACACCAGTTCCGAATTGGAACGCGCCTCTGTTGACAACTAGGGTTTGCCGAATGCCCGCTCCACCATTGGCAACTGCGTCTTGGTAAGGAAGCTTCCCGTACTCTGAGGGACATCCGTATAGCGCGAAAAATCTTCACCCGAGCGAACCAGGCGTGCAGTAATCGGCCCATCAAAAGATTCCACGAAGTCCTTTGCTCGGGCTGCCGAGACTCCGCTCTTTGTCAAGAAGGATTCCGCCCGTTCCGCGGAAATGACTGCCGAAGTGCGCAACCCTGCCGAAGGCATTGCAAAGCGCCCCGCTGCTACGCCACCAGCCACGCCAAGCGCAACACCTGCGCCTTGGGCCGTCGCTTGCCGGATAGCCACGGGGTCATCACCCGTCAAGGCATCCACCCAGCGTGATACCGAGCCAGGCGCGTCGCTGACGAAGCTACGGATGCCGTTCACGGCGGCTTCGGCCGTCTTCACCGCCCAGGCTGCACGGCTCTCTGGCGAGCCAATCACGCCGAAGCTGTAGGCCGAAGATTCCAGAGCACCCACGCCCGCGTCATAGACGCCCAGCGCATGCGCCTGCGCGCGCTGCATTCCACTCAGGGGCGTGGTCGCACTGCCCCCGTATGTCGCGCCGGCTAGCCCGAAGTCGGCCAAGCTCATGCCATTGCCTGAGACGCCGCTGCTGCTCCATGCAGTAGGTGCCGCGGCTTGAGCGCGAGCAGCAAGGCGCTCGTTGCCTTGGTTCAGAGCTGCCTGCCCCAGGGAAGTCGCGTCACCGTACGACGACACGTCATCGGGCACGAAGTAGTTGCGTCCCAACTCGATGCGGTCGCCGGTCAGCCCGTTGGCCCGGATGAAGTTGCCGATGGCCTGCGGGCTGCTCGTGCCCAGGATGCGAGAGATGCTGTCGCCAGCAACCGCGCGATAGCCATTGCCGGCCACGCTCTCCTCGGTCTGCTGACGGTACTCACGTTCCGAGGCGCGGAAGTCCACCGGCGGTACGTTGGCGCCTTGTGCGCCCATGCTGCTGACAGCTGCCGGCGCGTTCTGCGGTGCGAAGCTGGCCAGCGTCAGGCCGTCCACGTCGCCGACGCCGTAGCTGCCGCTACCCAGCTCGCCCGGTCTCGGGCCGCTCGATGCAGCTACGGTCGTTCCCGGGCTGCTCGCGGCCTCTGCGAGGCTGCCACCTATCGCATTGCCAAGAGCAACAGGCCTGCGGCGAAGTCGTAGCCCTATGCGCCGGCAGGCCAGTACTGGCGCGGGTTTGCGGGCTGCGGCATGACCGGGCATCGCCCTATTTTGGCCGAGGCGCCCCGACGTGCGGTTTTGGGCCTGCGTAGATGCGCAAACGGGCGCCTGGTGGCGCCCGTTCGGGGGTCAGCGCCTGGCGGCGCTGTGGCGGCTAAGAGGAGGAAGCCAGGCAGAGAGCCTTACGGCTCGGGCTTGTACAGCCAGGGGTAGCCCGCACGCTCGTAGTACTCCTCGGCGAGGCGGCGCTCGTCGCTGCCGTTGCTGCTGTAGCCGTCGGTGCGCGGGTTGGCCGCCCAGTTCATGATGCCCGCCAAGTCGGCGATGAAGCCGCGCAGCACCGTCTCCGGCGGCACGTTGTCGGCCTTGCACAGGTCGATGAACTCCGGCGGCAGGTCCAGGGTCAGGCGATTTTTCTTGCGGGGCATGGCGGTCCCTCAGCGCTGGATGCCGGCCAGGTGCAGCCAAGGGTGCGCGCGCTCGTAATAGCCCACCGCGAGGCGGCGCTCGTCGCTGCCGTTGTTGAAGTAGACGCCGGTGGTGGACTCCCCGCATTCGATGCCGGCCAAGTCGGCGATGAAGCCGCGCAGCACGCGCTCGGGCGACACGTTATCGGCCTTGCACAGGGCCACGAACTCGGGCGGCAGCTCCAGGGTTACACAGGGGTTCTTGGGGGGCATGGATGGTCCTTCAGTGATGGCGCTCGGCACTCACTGCGGCGCCGGCGTGGAGGGTGTAGACATCCTCCTCGTCGGCCTCGTCGTCTAAAGCCTTTAGAAGCGCCGTGGCGGCGTCTTCGTCCACCAGGCAAGGCCTGGGCGTGTCCGCAGGCGTTTGCGAGGCCCTGGCGCGGCGCCTGGCGCCCGGGTGCGTGGCCGCGTGCACCTGCTGCAACTGCCGGATGGCCACCTGGGTGTAAATCTGCGTGGTGCTCAGCTCGGCGTGCCCGAGCATCGCCTGGATGAAACGAATGTCCGCGCCGCCTTCGAGCATGAGGGTGGCCATCGAGTGGCGAATGAGGTGCGGGCCGCCGTGCTTGCCCAGTTCTGCGCGCTCCACGTACTGCGCCACCACCGTGGAGAGCCACACCGGATTCAGCGGCCGGCCCTCGTTGCCCAGGAAGAGCGTCGGCTCCTGGAGGTTCCAGGCCAGCTGCGGGCGGCCCTGGTCCAGGTACCGCTGCACCCAGTGCAGCGCCCGCTCGCCCAGGGGCAAGAGGCGGTCCTTGCGGCCCTTGCCCTCGCGTATGAGCACCACGCAGCGCTCGGCGTCCACGTCGCCCAGCTCCAGGTGCGCCACCTCCATGCGCCGCATGCCGGTGGAGTACAGCACCTCGATGAGCGCGCGGTCGCGCAGGCCCAGCGGCATGCTGGTGTCGGGCAAGGCCAGCACCTGCTCCACCTCGGAGGCCGTGAGCACGCTGCGCGGCAGCCTGCGGATGCGCCGCGGCAGGTCCAGGTCGGCCGCCGGGTTGGCCGGGATGGCACCGGAGCGCGTGAGCCACTTGAACCAGCCGCGCAGGGGCACGAGCTTGCAGCGCTGGCTGGCCACCGACAGGGGCGCGCCGTCGCGCTTGCGGTAGTGGTGCAGCCAGCGCTGGTAGCGCTCCAGCACCGGGCGGCTCACGTGCTGCGGGTGCGTGATGCTGCGCTCGTCGCACCAGGCGATGAAGTCGCGGATGTAGCGCTCGATGCTGTACAGGCCCTGCTCGGTGCTCCCGAGCAGCGCCCGGTGCTCGACGTAGCGGCGCATCGCCGCATACAGGCCCGTGGCGTCGCGCGGGTCGCCCACGGGCTGGGCGAAGCGCTGTTGCGGCCTGGGCTTGTGCTGGTAGGGGTGGCTGCCGGTGCGCATATGCTGTTGCCAGTGCGTGTACGTCAGGCGGCTGAGGGTAGGACCAGCCCTGCGCGTTCGCGCGGGAGATGCGCTTCGTGGCCGGTGTGCCCGTTCAAGGCCGTGCCCTCGGCCTGCAGCCCGCGTGGCGCCTGAGCCTGCGGGGCGCTGGAGGCCTGCCGACCAGGGGCCGACTGGGCACCGACCACACCCCGACCGGAGGCCGACCGAGCGGGCTTCAACCCCGACCGGTCGCTGTCGTACTGCTGCGAGCCGAGGCTTTCGACCTCGCGCAGGCCGCACAGGTGCGCGCGCAGGCTCTCGCCGTCGTCGCCGTCATAGAGCAGCTCGTAGGCGTGCGTAAGCGCCTTGCGGTGCACGGCGATGAACTCCATTTCCACCAGGCGCGCCAGGTGCACCTTCAGCTGCGTGTCGCCCCAGCGCAGCGCCTCGCGCAGCTCGCGCCGCGTGAAACGCAGGTCCGAGCGCTCGATGCCGCGCTCAGCGCACTGTGCACGCACCCACTCGGTCAAGAGCGTGAGCAGCTTGCGCGTCTGCGGCGGCATCTCATCGAGCGTGCGCCCGAGCACCTCGTGCGCGATGGCGTTGGCCAGCGCAATGTCCTCGCGCGTCGCCTCGATGTAGCTCACCACCTGGCCGCGATGCCGCACGGTTTTCAGCTCGCGCTGATGCTGGTGCAGCAGCGCAATGGAGCGAATCAGACTGAGGTACTTGGCATGGTCGCGGCGCGCGCGCGTCTGGTGGTCGCCGAAGCTCAATTGGTCGGCGTAGGGGTTCACCACGTGCACCGGCTGCAGCAGACGCTGGGCGTTGCGGTGCAGCGCGATGAGGCCCTCGCGCTCGGTGGAGGCGAGCAGGCCCTCCAGGGTCTGGCGATGCCGCTGGCGTGCGTGAATGGCGCGCGTCTGCTCGCGGCTCTCGTTCACGGTGAGCACCACGCAGCGATTCAGGAGTTCCTCGTCCACGTCGATGGCGGTCGTGGTGAGCATCAGCATCACGGGGCCCTGCACGTGGTACTGCTTGGTCACGAGATTGCCCGTGGCCTCGTCCTTGCCGGTGCTGGCGATGGTGAGCTGTCCGTCCGACTGCAGCAGCTTCAGCGCGTACGCCGCCTGGCGCACGCCTTCCTCCTCCGCAATCGCCAGAATCTTGTGCTGCAGGTCCGTCTCCCCGAGGTAGAACAGGCTCTGCCCCGTCATCGCGCTGTACTGGATGCGCTCCTCCGGCGGCATCATGGCCAGCACCGCGTCCATCAAGCTGCTCTTGCCGGCGGCCGAGGAGCTTTGAATCAGCACGGCCAGCGGCGCATCCAGCTTGCGGCTGGTGGCCGCGAGATAGCCGGCCAGCAGGTTCGTGGCCTCGCCCACCACCCCGCAGGCCTGCAGGTCGGCCACGATGCGTGCGGCCAGGTCGGGCGCGCGCAGCAGGGCCAGCGCCTCGCGCTCCTCGCCGGCCGAGAGCACGGGCGCCGTCACCTTCGGCGCCTGCGCGGCGCGCAGCGCCTCGTCCTGCAGCATCTCCAGTTTCAGCAGCAGGCTGCCCAGGTCGCGCTTGAGCGCGTCCTCGGGCAGGCCCAGCTCCACGCTCGCCTGGCGCAGGAACACCATGCGGGCCTTGGCCTGGTACAGGTCCAGCGTGTCCACGTGGTAGCCGCCTTCGGCGTCGTGGTGCACCTGCAGATTGACGCGCATCTGCTCGGGACTGGTGTTCTTGCGCCATCCGCGCACGCGCCACTGGCAGGCGCCCAGGTGCAGGTGCAGTTCGTCGCCGGGGGCATCGGTCGATGTGTCGGCCGGCCCGTCATCGCTCGCGGGCTCGCGCGGCTCGAGTTCAGCAGCTAAGGAGGGGGGCACAGGGACCTCGGGAGCGGGCGCAGGAGGCACGGGGGCAGCGTCGGCCACCGGCACCGGCACCGGCATCGGCTCGGACGCAGGCTTTTCCTCTTCAGCCGCTGCATCGGTGTCGCCAGCGCCGCGCCCCATCCAGCGCGCCTGCCGCAGCACCAGGCCGAGGGCTTGGTGCGCCGGCTGCAGCTTCCTCGCGTACTCGTTGGCATCCATGCCGCGCGGGAACTGCACGCGCAGGGCCTCCATGTCGGCGGCCACGAGGCGCTCGGCCAGCGCCTCGGCGCCGCGCTCGCCGGCCGCATCGCGGTCAAAGGCGATGAGCACGCGCTCGATGCCGGCGGCTTTCACCGCCTGCAGCATGTCTTCGCTGAAGCCGTCCACACCGTAGGCCGCCGTCACGTTGGTGAAGCCATTGACCCAGAAGGTGAGCGCGTCGATGAGCGCCTCGCACACAATGAGTTCGCGCGCGCCGGGGCCATCGTCGCGCCGGGCACCGGCCTCCAGCACGCCGGCCAGATTGAACACGCCCGCATGCGGCCCGGGCAGGTACAGGTGCTTCGGGGTCCCCGGGCGCAAGTCGTCGCGGAGCTTGCGGCCGTACACCTCCACCGCGTGGCCTTGCGCATCGAGCACTGGGATGACCAGCGAGCCATTGAAATGCTCGTGGCCGCTCTCGCGCAGGATGCCGATGCGCTGCAGCCTGGTGCGCACGTCGGCGCCGGCCGCGCGGTTCTTCAGCGGCAGCCGCAGGCCCAGCGTGCGGTTGGCAAACCCCAGCTGGAAGCGCTCCACCACCTCAGGGTGCGCGAGGCCGCGCGCCTCGAGGTACGCGAGCGCCTCCGGGCTTTCCTTGAGCGTTGCGTGGTAGTAGCCAATGACCTGGTTCAGCAGCGTCTGGTCGTCGGCATCAAGTGCCACCGGTGCCGGCAGCGCTCGCACCGTGGGACGTGCTGCAGGAGAGGCGGCTAAAGAGGGGTCGGCTTTGAGCAGTTCGACCGCGTGGCGGAAGCTCAGGCCTTTGAGCTTCATCACCCAATCGATGGGGCCGCCGCCGATGCCGCAGCCGAAGCAGTGCCACAGGTTCTTCGCAGGCGTCACCACCAGGCTGGCCGTGTCGTCGGCATGGAAGGGGCAGCGTCCCAGCAGGTCCTTGCCGCCCTTCTTCAGCTCGATGCCCGAGTCCTCCACCAGGCGCTGCACGCTCACCTCGGTCTTCAGCCGCTGCAGTTCGTCGGTGGGGATGCGTGCCATGGGAAGGAGCCTTTTCCGAGCGCGGCATGTGGTCTTTGCCGCGAACAGGTCGATAAATAAATAACTCGATTGATGCTATCGCATTCTGCGGTATTCTGTACAGCATCATGCAACTGACTGGGTAAGGTGATGGCTACCGAGTTCGATTTCCCTCTCTCAGCCGTGACTCCCATCACCCAGGATGAGCGCGAGTTCCATGTCGCCATGGGCGAGCGCATCGCCCAGCTGCGCAAGGCCCGTGGCCTGACGCAGACCCAGCTCGCCGAGGCGCTCGGCGTGAAGCAGCAGACCCTGCAGGGCTACGAGGCCGGCAGCCGCCGCATCCCCGTGGCGGCGCTGCCGCTGCTGGCCAAGACCTTGGAGGTGTCGCTGGAGGAGCTGTTCGGCGAGCAGCCGGCCAAGTCCGCTCGCAGCCGCCGCGGCCCCGTGCCGCAGTGGCAGGAGCACATCGAGGCCATCGCCAAGCTGCCGCGCGCGCAGCAGCGCTTTGTCACGCAGATGCTGGAGACGGTGCTGGCCCAGCAGGGCCGCTGACGCTCGCAATCTGCGCGCCGCACTTCTTCAGCGGCTTCTAGGCCCCGCGGCAGCGGGGCCTCGCGCAGCGCTTTCCTTGGAACACTATGACTAACTATCCCCTCCGGTTTTCCCAGGAGGGCTTCCCCCAGCAGGACGCCGGCAGGTTTTAGCCTTGCCAGGAGCGCCTGCACTCACCAGGCCTTTCGCGCTCTCGTCCTTGTCGACCAGCTCCCAGTGCACCGTGCGCGTCTCCACGCGTTCGAGCACCACCAGCGCAGGGGCGGCGGCATCATCCTTGCCCGTGGGTTTCCCGCCCGGCTGCACCAGCTCCACGCCCTTGATGCGCGCGCCCGTCTCGCCGTAGCGCGTGGTCGTGGGCTCGGTATAAATCCGCGCCTTCGCAGGTGCATCGGCCGTGAGTTCGAGCTGCTCGCCCGGCACCGCAGCCAAGCCACCCATGGCCTTGAGGAAGCCGTAGGCGTCACCGTGCTGCTCGCCCGTGAGCACATGGCCCTCGGCATCGCCGCCGCGCGCCAGGCACCACAGGGCCTTCAGCTGCGGCTCGCTGGGGGCGTGCTTGGCGCGGCGCAGTTCGTCCCACAGGGTCAGGCAGTTCTTCACGCCAAAGAACTGGAAGCTGCGCATGCGCCACACCGAGCGGTGCGCGTCGATGCTTTGCAGCGCCCGCAGCTGCCGGCGCGCTTCGGTGGCGCTGCGCTTCGTCCTCTTCGCCTCGGGCACCGTGGCCCCCAGCGGCTCGGCCAGGCCGCCGTAACTCAGCTCCGGCAGCACCGCCTTCATCACGTATTTCAGCACGTAGCTCGCCCCCGAGCCCTTGCTGCGGTCGATGATGCTCACGTCCACCTGGGCGCCTTCGTTGCGCCGAAGCTTGCGGTGCACACCGTGCAGCGCGTCCTCGCGCGTGTCGATGATGATGTCGCCTCCGGCGCTCGCATCGCGGCGCACCTTGAGCTTGCCAGGGAAATACTTCAGGAAGGCCGCGAGCACAGCGCGCTCGTGCTTGGGGTCGTACATCAGCCAGTGGTGCCGGTGCGGGCAGCCGTCCGCGTGCGGCTCGCCGGCCCACAGGCCACTGAGCCGGACACCCTGTTTATCCAGGTCGCGGCGGATGCTCTGGAACCGCGCACCCAGCTCGCTATTGGCCTCGCGTGGCGTGGCACCGTTCCAGCGGTGGCCCTCGCCCTTGTACTGCGGGTTGGCATGCCAGGGGCCTTCCAGGGTGGTGGTGAGCAGCGCCACGGTGAGGCCCGCTTCGTCGGCCAGGCGGTCCATCGCCGCAATGAAGGCGTAGAGTTTCGAGAGCTTCTGATGCGCCCCTTTCACCACCTGCGCAAGCGGCACCTCCACCAGCTGGCCGTCAATGACGGCGCGCAGCATCGTGGCCTGCAGCCACTCCTCCTGCTTTTTCAGCTGCAGCTGCCGGTGCTCGCGGGCCCCCTCGCTGCAGTACTGGCGGCCGCCGGCCCCCACCAGCCCGAGCTGCAGGTGCAGCCGCTCGCGGGCTTCGCGCACGCGGCGCACCAGGACGCGCCGCCAGTGCTTGGCATCGCGCACGCGGGCGGCCTGCGCATCCAGCGTGTCGCCGGGCACCGACTCGCCGAAGCGACGCTCGGCGGCGGCCACCAGGCGGGCCTTGGCGCCGGGGTGCGGCTCGCGGTGGCTCGCCTCAAAGAGCTGCTGCGGCAGCAGCTGCGCGG
>Ga0308175_100003938_pt1 | contig 10362 bp, 6 predicted proteins | sample PhyCR1_3_FD_203893 | JGI IMG/M metagenome (GOLD analysis project Ga0308175, IMG submission 203893) | Soil microbial communities from UC Gill Tract Community Farm, Albany, California, United States - DLSLS.C.R1 | ecosystem: Environmental > Terrestrial > Soil > Agricultural land | place: USA...
GGGGCGACGATCTGCTGCTCGGCGCCCACGTGTCGGTTGCCGGCGGGTCTCAGGAAGGGCCGCGACGTGCGAAAGCGATCGGCGCGTCCGCGATGCAGATCTTCACGAAGATGGCCAATCGCTGGGCCGAGCGCGTGTGCGCCGACGAAGAGTGCGTCGGCTTTCGGAAGGCGCTGCGCGGAACGAAGGTGCGCGCGACGATCGCGCACGATTCGTATCTGATCAACCTCGCGAGCCCCGACGCGACGCTGCGCCGTCAGTCGATTGAATCGTTCGTCGCCGAGCTCGCGCGGTGCGAAGCGCTTCGCATCAACTACCTCGTCTCGCATCCAGGCAACTATATGGATGAGCGCGCGAGCGGCATTCAGCGCAATGCGGACGCGATCACCGAGGCGCTCTCGCGCGTGCCCGGGAAAACGGTGCTCTGCATGGAAACCACGGCGGGCAGCGGCACCGCGATCGGTGCGTCGTTCGAAGATCTCGCACAGCTCATCGAGGGTGTCGCGAAGCCATTGCGCAAACGCGTCGCCGTCTGCGTCGACACCTGCCACGTGTATTCCGCCGGCTATGACCTCGTCAATGCATACGAGGACGTATGGCGCCAGTTCGACGACCTATTAGGAATGTCGAAACTTCGCGTCATGCATCTCAACGACTCGAAGACGCCGTTCAATTCACGCCGCGACCGACACGAGCTGATCGGAGAAGGATCGCTCGGCGAGCGGGCGTTTCAGCACATCATGAATGACGAGCGACTCGCCCGAGTGCCCAAGGTGATCGAGACGCCAAAGGGCGACGACCCGACCGCAACCGATTCGCGAATGCTCGCGCGACTGCGCTCGTACATCGGGCCTCAGACAGGTGCCTGACACAACGTACGCGTAGGACAATCGCGGTGTTGACCGGACCGCTCGCTGTGACGCGCTAAGAATTCTGCGCGCCAAGTTATTTAGAGAAGTGTGACGACCCGCTGTACGACTGAGTTGAAGGGTCGAGATTCGACGACAACCCGAACTTCTTCGGCCAGGCACCACCAGGCCCGTCGGTTCGAATCGAACACATCACACCGAGAGGTTTTCATGCACGACAACGGGCGCCGTAGCGCAAGCAAGCCCGTGCGCACTCTCCTGCTCTCGCTCCTGATTGCCGCCGTGCCCGCCGCTGCGAAGGCGCAGCAGGCGACGATCACCGGGAAAGTCACCGCCGAGGGCAATCAGCCAGTCGCCGACGCGCGGGTGTTCCTCGTCGGCACGACCTCGGGTGCCACAACGAATCAAGACGGTGTCTATACGCTGCGCGGCGTGCCCGCCGGCGTCGCCGAAGTTCGCGTCCTTCGCGTGGGATACCGCGAGCAAAAGAAGTCCGTGCAGGTCACGGCCGGCAGTGCCACGACGCTCGACTTCACGCTCACCGCAGCAGTCGTTCAACTTCAGGAAATCGTAACAACGGCGACCGGCGAGCAGCGCCGCGTCGAGCTGGGCAACACCGTCTCGACGCTCGGCGACGTGCAGCAGCGCGTCGAGACGACGCCGGTGACGAACATGCAGGACCTCCTCGTCGCCAAAGCACCCGGCGTCAACATCCTGCCCGGCAACATGACGGGAAGCGCCGGCCAGATTCACATCCGCGGCGTCAACTCTCTCTCCCTGAACAACAATCCGATCTGGGTCGTCGATGGCGTTCGCTTCAACACGACTCCCATCAACGTCGGCATCGGTGGAACGAGCACGTCCCCACTCAACAGTCTCACGCCTGAGGAAATCGAAGACATCGAGATCGTGAAGGGGCCGTCGGCCGCGACGCTGTACGGCACCGACGCCGCCAACGGCGTCATCGTCGTGACGACGAAGAAAGGAAAGGCCGGCTCGACGCGCTGGACGTGGTTCGGTGAAGGCGGACTCGTTCAGGACAAGAACGACTACCCGACGGCGTACGCCGAGTGGGGCCATACGGCGAGCGGCGCGGTCACGCGCTGCTTGAACAACACGATCAATAACGGCTGTGCCTTCGACAGCCTCACGTCACTCAACGTCCTCGAGACGCCCGGCCTGACGCCCCTCGTCAATGGACATCGCGATCAGTACGGACTTCAGGTCAACGGCGGGAGCGACGCCGTTCGTTTTTTCGTCAGCGGCGATCTCGAGAATGAGATCGGACCGGTGAAGATGCCTGGCCACGACGTCGCGACGTTCCAATCGGCGAACATTCCCGTGCGCGACGAATGGCTGTATCCCGAAGCGCTGCAGCGTCAGAGCGTCCGGGGCAACATGAGCATGGCGCTCTCGCCAAAGTTCGACCTGACGTTCAACAGTGCGTTCACGAAGACGAACCAGCGCCTCCCGGAAGTCGACAACAACTTCTTCAGCATCTACTACCAGTCGATGATGAGCCCGGGCTTCCAGGGCGCCGGCCTCGGCGTCACCGGTCTCGGCACGCGCGGCGAGAATCTGTACGGCAACAACGGCTACACCTACGGCGACATCTTCCAGGTCTACACGGAAGAAGACATTCAACGCACGCTCGGCAGCGTCAACGCGAGCTGGCGTCCGTTCTCGTGGATGCAGAACGAAGGCACCGTCGGCGTCGACCTCGCGGCGCGACAGGACCCGTTCATCTGCCGCTTCAACGAGTGCCCGGACCAGGGCACGCTCCGCCAAGGCTCGGTCGGCGATCAAACGTCGAACAACCGCAACTTCTCCGCGAAGGTGACGAGCACCGGCAGTTGGCAGGCGAAGTCGTGGGCGAACCTGAAGACGACCGTCGGCGCCGACTACACGAACGTCGAAAGCGATTTCACGTCGGCGAGCGGCACGAATCTCCCGCCGGGTGCGCAGACCGTCGGGTCGGCGGCGACGCGCCTCGGCTCGAATCAGCTCGAGACGGCCACCAAGACGCTCGGCGTCTACGCGCAGGAGCAGTTCGGCTTCCGCGATCGTCTCTTCGTCACGGCCGCGGCTCGTTCCGATCAGAACAGCGCGTTCGGGACGAACTTCCAGAACGTCATCTATCCAAAGCTCAGCGCGTCGTGGATCGCGTCGGACGAGACGTTCTTCCCGAAGTTCGACTGGTTGAATCAGCTGCGCCTTCGCATGGCGTATGGCGCGTCGGGCGTGCAGCCGGGCGCGACTTCGTCGTTGCAGACGTTCTCGACGACGACCGTCAACCTCGCGAACGTCGATCGTCCGGGACTTCGCGCGAATGCTCTCGGCAATCCGAATCTCAAGCCCGAAACGTCGTCCGAGCTCGAAACAGGCTTCGACACACGCGTGCTCGACAATCGGGTGAACTTCGAGTTCACGTATTACAACAAGAAGACGAAGGACGCACTCGTGAACGTTCCGCTCGCGCCGTCGTCCGCGGCATCAGGCGGCAACAACGCGGTGTCGAGCGTGCTCCGCAACGTCGCGTCCGTCGCGAACTCCGGCGTCGAAGTCACCGTCAACACGACGATTCTCGATCGCCGTTCGTTCGGCTGGGATCTGACCGCCTCAGCGTCGCACAATTCCAACAAGATCGTTTCGCTGGGCGGCAATCCGACGATCGGGACCGGCGGCAGCCGTGACTCGCTCGGCCTGCCGGTCAATGCGTACTTCTATCGTCCGTTCACGTACAACGACGCGAACGGCGACGGATACATCTCGGCGAACGAGATCACGATCGGCAGCAACGTCGAGTATCGCGGTTATTCGCTGCCGCGCGATCTCGTGTCCTTCCAGAACGGCTTCGATCTGTTCGGCCGGAAGCTTCGCCTTACCGCGCTTCTCGACTACAAGGGCGGCGCGAACGTCTTCAACAGCACGTACCAGTTCCAGTGTCAGCAGAGCCCGAACCCGTGCTTCGACGTCTCCAATCCGAGCGCGTCGCTGTTCCGGCAGGCGCGGGCTGTCGCGGAGAACCAGGGCTACGTCATCAACGGGACAAAAGTCACGACCACCGGCGGCTTCCTCGAGAACGGGCAGTTCTGGCGTCTCCGTGAGGTCTCCGGTACGCTGACGCTGCCGAACGCCATCGCGAACCGCATTCGCGCTCGCGACGCGAGCCTCACCGTGGCCGCGCGCAATCTGCACCTCTGGACGTCCTATACCGGCGCCGATCCGGAGTCGAACTATAGCACGGGCGATACGCAGAGCGACTTCGCCACGACGTCGCCCCCGCGCTATCTGATCATGCGCCTGAACCTCCACTACTGAGCCGCATAAGGATTTTCTATATATGACAATCAAACATCGCAGGGCTCGCCGAGCGGTCGCGGGCCTGCTCGCCGGCACGGTCGCGATCGCCGGTTGCAACGTGAAGGACGAGCTGCTCGCGCCGCAGCAGCCGGGCGTTCTCGGGCCCGGCGACGTTGCCTCGGCCGGCGCCGCGGGCGCCGAGGCCCTTCGTGTCGGTGCTGAAGGCGCTCTCCAACAAATGGTCGGCGGCGGGACGGTCAACACCGAGAATCTGTGGATGATGTCGGATCTGTTCACCGACGTGTGGAAGTCCGGCGACACGTTTCTCGAGCGCAACGAGACCGATCAGCGCGCGGTGCAGTCGTCGAACGGTGTCTGGTCGCAGGTCTACATCATGGCGCATCGCGCTCGTGGCTACACGCGCGACGCAGCCGCCGCCCTCGCCGCGGCCCTCCCGAATCAACCGGGCGAACAGGCCGAGATGTGGTTCATCATGGGATTCGCCGAGAAGGAGATCTCGCAGGACTTCTGCAACGGCACGCCCTTCAGCGTGACGCAGGGCGGTGTCGCGACGTATTCCGCGGGCATCACCAACGCCGCGGGGTTTCAGCTCGCGGTGACGCATCTCGACAGCGCACTCGCGTTGTCCGGGGGAACCGACTCCGTCGCGCCGCGAGTGAAGCAGGCGGCATTGGTCGCGAAAGCGCAGACGCTGGTCGATCTCGGCCGGTTCACGGACGCCGCTGCTCTCGTTCCGACGACCGCTGTTCCGACGAGCTTCCAATACGTCGAGACCTTCTCGCAGCCGACAGTGAGCAACGAAATCTGGACGCTGAATGCGTCGCAGAGCTCCGCGCGCTATGTCGTCGGAGACAGCTTCGATCTCAAGGGCCGCATCGGCAATGCGATCCCGTTTGCCTCGGCGAAGGATCCTCGTGTTCCGATCAGCGGTGGCTCGACCACCAATGCCGCGTCGACGGCGATCGACAAGGCGACACCGTGGGTCGGTGCCTTCTGGACGGCGCGAACACAGCCCATCATCGTCGTCTCCGGGCTCGATGCGCGCCTGATCGAAGCAGAGGCAAAGCTCAATACCGGCGACTACGCAGGCATGATGACGATTCTCAACGCGCTTCGCGCCGCGCCTCCAAATCTCGGTCCGATCACGCCGGCGGCAATGGCGGCGCTTCCAACGCCGGCGACGAAGGATGACGCCATCAACGTGTTCTTCCGCGAGAAAGCGTTCTGGCAATTCGGCCGCGGGCAGCGTCTTGGCGATCTCCGTCGCCTCGTCCGCCAGTACGGCCGGTCGGCGGATCAGGTCTTTCCGACTGGCGTGTTTCACAAAGGCGGCAACTACTCGAGCGACGTCAACATTCCGATCCCGGATTCGGAGAAGAGCAACCCGCTCTTCACCGGTTGCATCGATCGAAACGCCTGAGCCAGTTGACAGACAACCGAAACCCCGCGGCGAATCGTCGCGGGGTTTCTTCTATATATCGAGTATGTCGCTCACCATTTGGACGATCGGCCATTCGACCAGAACCGCGGACGAGTTTCGCGATACTCTCGTCGCTTACGAGATCGAGGTATTGGCCGATATCCGCCGGTTCCCTGGATCGCGGAGACTCCCGCAATTCGGGTCGGAGGAGCTCGGCAAGAGTCTCGAAGGCGTGGGAATCGCCTACCAGTGGTACGAGTCGCTCGGGGGGCGACGGCGCGCCGCCCCCGACTCCGTCAACACCGCGTGGCGCAACGAGGCATTCCGTGCCTACGCCGATCACATGGCGAGTGAGGAGTTCGCCGAGGGTCTCAACGAGCTGCTGATGGTCGCGCACGGCCTGAAGACGGTGGTCATGTGCGCCGAGGTGCTGTGGTGGCGATGCCATCGGCGATTGCTCTCCGACGTCCTCGTCACTCTCGGTGCCGAGGTCGTGCACATCCGCGACAAAAGTCATTCAGAGCTGCATCGTCTCGTCGAGCCGGCCCGACTAGACGAAGGACGACTGTCCTATTCGGAGATTTAGCCCCTTCGACGAAACCGCTGTCAGAGAATTCTGGTCGTTGTGACCGCGGCGGCCTCCATCTGATCGATTGCTGATGCGTCAAACCGCATCAACGCTATTGACTGGTCGTGCGTAATGGGTAACTTCGTCCGCATCTGTGACGTGGAACACGTCACGACACGGCCCACCTGCCTGTCCTCTCATCATCATGATCGATTCACGGTCCGACGTCGGATCGCGAGTTCGTTGGCGTTTGGCGCTCGCGGCGCTTTCAGTGCTTGTCTCGTGTAGCGACAAGATCACTGAACCATCAACGAGCAGTGCAACACTGACCCGCAGTGCCGGTCCGGCGCCCGTGTTCATCGTCGAGCCGAGCGTAGTGACCGTCCCGACATACGACGGGTCTGGTCAGGCTGTGCATCCCGATGTCGTCGAATTCGACTCGGAATGGCACGGCTCGAAGTACTGGTTGACGATGACGCCGTACCCGAAGTCCGATCAGAAGCTCGAGAATCCATCGATTCTCGTGAGTGACAATGGGGTCGACGTCACCGTTCCGGAGGCGCTGAAGAATCCGGTCATCGCTCCGCCGAAAAACTCGAGGGACTACAACTCTGATCCCGAGCTCCTGTACGAAGCGCAGACCGACCGGCTCGTCCTTTTCTACCGCTTCGTGGAAAGGAAGACGAACACGATTCGGCTGTCGGTGTCTCGAGACGGATCGACGTGGACGACGATGCGATCGCCGCTCTCGGAGCGCAGCCACAACGCGGTATCGCCGACCATCGCCCCGGGCGACGGCCAGCCCGCGCGAATGTGGTATGTCGTCGCCGGAAAAGCGGGATGCGAGACGAAGTCGACGCACGTCGTATCGCGAGTGGCCACCGACCCTACCGGGCGGATCGTCGATACAAAGTGGGAGAGTCCGGTTCTCACGGATCTCGAGATTCCCGGGTACACGATCTGGCACATCAAGTCGCGCTGGATTCCCGCGAAGCAGGAATACTGGATGGTCATCTCCGCGTTTCCGACGAACGGAGACGGCTGTAACACGGATGATTTGTTCTTCGCAAAGAGCGTCGATGGGCTTCATTGGACGATCTATTCGGAGCCGATCATGCGCCATGAAGATCGCGACTGGACGGCGAGTGCCGTGTATCGCAGCAGCTTCCTGTACGACGCGAACACCGATGTTTTGAGTCTCTGGATTTCGGCGCGGGGATCGGATGGAGCGTGGCACCTCGGCTTCGCGCGCGCTCGATACGATCAACTCGAGTCGAAGCTCCTGGCGGGTCAGCGCGTGACGCCGCGTCCAACCGCGACCTTCACGGCGACGGCCACCAAGCAGGGCGAACAACCGTAGATCTACGCCCGACGCAGGGCGCGTACGCATCCTGCTCAATGAGGCTCACATGCGGGTCCTCTTCGTTGGGAGTAACCCGGGCGGCGGTGGGACGGAGAGCCACTTCATCTCCCTCTGCCGGGCTCTCGCCGATGCGGGCCACGAGGTGTTTGCCGCGGTTCGACCCGACGACTTCATTCATCGCGGTCTCGCGCAGGACCCTCGCATTCACCTTCGCGCGATCGAATTCAAGAGCCGCCGTGACGTCGGCGCGGTTCGCGAGCTCGCGCGACTGGCGCGGCGCATCCGCCCCGACTGGATGATCGGCGCGTTCAAGCTCGAGTACTGGGGCATCGCCGTCGCGGCGAAAACAGCGGGCGTTCCGCTCGCCCTTTTCTCGCATCTCGACCAGCGCATTCGTCCCGTGATGCTGCACCGACTCACGCGCCTCGTGCGTGGGGTCATCGTGCCGTCGGAATACCTGCGCCGACGCTCGATCGAGCGCGGCGTCCCCGGGGCATGTGTCGCCGTGCTTCCGAACCCGATCGACGCCGCGCACTTCGTATCGCATGCGCAGCTTCGAACAAAGACCCGAGGCTCGCTCGGTCTTGCGCCCGACGATGTCCTTCTCGGATTCGTCGGGCGAATCGAACCCGCGAAAGGCGTCGAGACACTCGCTCGCGCGCTGAATGAGGTCATGGCGTCCCAACCACGGCTCCACGCATTGTGGGTCGGCCATGGCGCATCCGAAGACGAGCTTCGAGCCTTGGCATCGGCGTCGGGTTTCGAGAATCGTCATCACTGGATGCCGTGGCTCGACGACGTCGTGCCGGCCTACTCCGCGATGGACGTCCTCGCATTGCCGTCGGTCGGCAGTGAGACCTTCGGACGCGTCCTCATCGAAGCACAGGCTCATGGCATCCCGGTGCTCGGCGCCGCGAACGGCGGCATCCCGGAAGCGCTCATCGATGGCCAGACAGGACGCCTGCTGGCCCCGGGCGACGTTCGCGAGTGGGCGGAGGGAATCGCCGCCTTCGTCGAGGACGGGGAGCTGCGAGCGCGTTGCGGCGCGCAGGCTCGGCGCTTCGCGCAGCGGTTCGCGAGCCGACACATCGCCAGAGACTTTCTCCGTGTGCTCGACGGCTTCGCCGCGCCGAGGCCGACGATCGATCCAGTTGCCGTCGTCCCGGTCACGCTCGCACGAAAAGTCCCCGCCGACTGAGCTGCTCGAGCAGGATCCACCACGCCAGAAGGAAGAGAAGCGCCCACGCGAGCGACGCGGCGTTGGCCGACAGTCCCGCATGTTCGAGCGACGTCGAAACCCACTCGTCGAGACCCATCCGCCCCGATGGACCGCGCACCTTGATCGACGAGTGGAGGATGCGCCGGACGATCTCCGACCCGGCGTAGGCCACGAGAGGATTCTCGCCGAACACCTCGAGCGGTCGTCGCCACGGCGCCGGACGCCCGGCGCCGATCGCTCCCGTCAAGAGCGCGAGCACGACCGCCGCGATTCCCGCCGTATAGAGCACGTAGGAGCTGGACCAGAGCGACTTGTTGAGCGGGAGCACGAGGCTCCACAACATGGCCGCGACGATCGCCGTGGCGCCGGCGACGAGGAGCCGCTTCTCGCGCGCCGCACGGTCGACGGTGAATGTCCAGGCGCCGCATACGTAGCCGATCATCACCGTGGCGATCGACGAGATCGTGGACAGAGCGCCCTCTGGGTCCCACGTCATCGCTGAATCCCAAAGGTGATTCCCGAGACCCCACCGACTCCAGTCGAAGAGCCAACGATCGACGTGCGCCACGATGGTTCTCGCCGGCTCGTCGAGCACCGCGGCGCCGACGACGCCTTCGCTGGGCACCGGCGCAATCGTCAGCAGCGCCCAGTAACCAACCAATATGAAAACCGTGATGATGCCGATCGCGCGCAACGAGACGCGACGAGCGAGCAGCGCGACGACGAGGTAGGCGACGGCGATGCGCTGCAGGACCCCCGGAATTCGAACGACGAGCAGCCGCCCGACGACGCGATCGAAGAACCCCGGATGATCGGTGAACGCCAGGCTGCCCGACTGATAAAACGGGAACCAGTTGATGACGAACCCGATGGCGAAGATGGTCGCCGCGCGCCGAACGATTCGGAAAATGCTTCGCGACTGTCCGGCGACAAGGCCACCCTTGGGCGCGCCGATCGCCGTCGTGATGCCGACAGCGAACACAAAGAATGGAAAGACGAGATCGGCGATCGTACATCCATTCCACGCCGAATGCGCCAGCTGCCGGTACACGGCATCGTGCGTCCCCGGGTTATTCACGAGGAGCATTCCGATGACGGCGAGGCCGCGAAATGCGTCGAGCGCTGCCCAGCGACTGGGGGCGACCGCGTCAGTCACGCCGAGTGTTTGTAATGTTTTGGATGAGGCAACCACCGATATACGCGTCAGGTAGCGTCTGCCGCTAGCTGTGCGTAGAGTTAGTATCGCATGAAATTCCGCGCCTCTCCCCGCCTCCGTCGACCGCACTGGCTCCTCAGCATCCTCGGGATGCTGGCGATGGCCAGCCAGTTCGTATTGGCGGTGGCGCCGCTGGCGGAAGGGCGCGAGGACCGCATGGCTTCGCACATCGAAGCCGACGGAACGCAGACCCACTACGCCCACAGCGACGGGAACTGCATCTCCTGCCAGGCCCGTTCCATTCATGGAACGACGGTGCGGACCACGGCATCGTCCTTCGAGGGCGAGCTCGGCTCGTCGGCGATCGCGCCATACGTCGGCCACGTCTCGCCCGCCAACGTTTACTCACAATCCAATCCCCGCGCACCTCCCGGATTGATCTG
>Ga0308175_100003939_pt1 | contig 10361 bp, 7 predicted proteins | sample PhyCR1_3_FD_203893 | JGI IMG/M metagenome (GOLD analysis project Ga0308175, IMG submission 203893) | Soil microbial communities from UC Gill Tract Community Farm, Albany, California, United States - DLSLS.C.R1 | ecosystem: Environmental > Terrestrial > Soil > Agricultural land | place: USA...
TCGACGCGGCCTTGCGAATGGGCCGCGCCCGCGGCAAGCCGGTCTTCGCCGTCACCTTCGAGCCGCATCCGCGCAGCTTCTTCAGCCCCAACAGCCCGCAATTCCGCCTCTCCGACGAGGCCAGCAAACTGCGGCTGCTGGCCGGGACCGGGCTGGACGGCGCGGTGGTCATGACCTTCGACAAGACCCGCGCCGGCACCTCGGCGCAAGATTTCATTCACCATGATCTCATCCAGCGCCTCGGCGTCAGCGGCATTGCCGTCGGCTATGACTTTCATTTCGGCAAGGGCCGCGCCGGCTCGCCGAGCCTCCTGGTCAGCGAAGGGCCACGGCTCGGCATCGAGGTCGACGTCCAGGCCCATATCGATATCGAGGAGCGGCCGGTATCCTCCAGCGCGATCCGCATGGCGCTGGCCGAGGGCCAGATCGACGAAGCCACCGCCATGCTGGGCGGGCCGTGGTTCGTGAGCGGCGAAGTGATCCATGGCGAGAAGCGCGGCCGCGATCTCGGCTATCCCACCGCCAATATCCGCCTCGACAAGAATTGCAGCCTCAAGCACGGCATCTATGCGGTCAGGGTCGGCCGCGGTTCCGAACGGCTGGACGGCGTAGCAAGTTTTGGCCGCCGCCCGACCTTCGATAACGGCGCGCCGCTGCTCGAAGTGTTCCTGTTCGACTTCAAGGGCGATCTCTATGGCACGATGCTCGACGTCGCCTTCATCCGATTTATCCGTGACGAGCTGAAATTCGACACCATCGAAGCGTTGGTACGACAGATGGATGACGACAGCGCCCGCGCGCGAGCGGCACTGGCTGCAGCGCCGGACGCCTTTCCCAGGCTCGGAGTGATCGGTTGACCAAGACGGAAAAGCAGAAAATGCTCGCGGGCGAACTCTATCGCACCGACGAGGAACTCGGCGCCGACCAGGCAGCGGCCAAGGCCTGGATGGTGCGTTACAACGCGGCGCTGGCGGCATCGCCGTCCGAGCGGCTTGCCCTGCTGCGCGAACGCCTCGGCCACGTCGGCAAGCACGCCGTCATCCGTCCGCCCTTCCACTGCGACTATGGCTACAACATCAGCCTCGGCGACGGCGTGTTCCTCAATTTCAACTGCATCATTCTCGACGTGGTCGAGGTCGTGATCGGCGACGGCACCCAGATCGGCCCCGCTGTGCAGATCTACGCCGCCGACCACCCGCGCGACGCTGAAACGCGGAAAACCGGCGTCGAATTTGGCCGCCCGGTGCGAATCGGCAAAGACGTCTGGATCGGCGGCGGCGCCATCATCCTCCCCGGCGTGACGATCGGCGACGACGCCGTCATCGGCGCTGGCAGCGTGGTGACGCGGGATGTCGCGGCGGGTGTCACAGTCGCCGGAAACCCGGCGCGGCCGCGGGGGAAATGAAACGATTGACGACGTCAGGCGAAAATTCCGTGATCAGCTTGCTCAAGCATTTCGCGAACGACTGACGCGCCGAGCGGATCATTCAGAAGATCAGCAGGCTTTTGACCAGATAGGGATGCATTTGGCCGCTGGAGCCAGGTCTCGCCCTTTTCCCTGTCACCAAAAACGCGTTCGGCCAGCGTCCCGATATCAAGCAGCCGAACCAGCAATTCAGGTCCCGAACCACCCGCCAGCGAAGCAATGTCGCGCGCCAAACCCGGTAATCTCCGTACTGTGTCTAGAAAGATCCCGCTGTCCAGATCTCCCTGCCGCCGAAGCCTCTTCAGCTCTTCCAAAACTTCAGCGGGCGTTGCACTCATGAAATTCCCTCCGTCCATCAACAAATTAGGGCGTCTGCAAAAAGCCGCAAGCGCACCCGGGCTCAATATGTAGCCCTTTGCGCTTCTGCCCTCCCCCTGCTATGGAAAGCCCCCATGTTTGCGCGGCGCACCATCAGCATTAGCGGCCCGGCTTCCGCCTGAGCTTTCAGCTCGGCGCGAGACCGGGATTGTCCTGTTCACCCGCTATTCCCCAGCAGCGCCTCTCGCGCCGTCTTCGAGCCAAACCAGAGCGTTCATGTCCCAAAATCCGCAAAAGTCCGACGTATCAGACTATTCAAAGACCCTGTTCCTGCCGCAGACGGAATTCCCGATGCGCGCCGGCCTGCCGCAGCGCGAGCCGGAAATCCTCAAATACTGGAACGAGATCGACCTCTACGAAAAGCTGCGCCAGAACGCCGAGGGCCGCGCCAAGTTCGTGCTGCATGACGGCCCGCCCTACGCCAACGGCAACATCCATATCGGGCATGCGCTGAACAAGATCCTCAAGGACGTGGTGACCAAGAGCCAGCAGATGCTGGGCTTCGATTCCAACTACGTGCCGGGCTGGGACTGTCACGGCCTGCCGATCGAATGGAAGATCGAGGAAGAGAATTACCGCTCCAAGGGCAAGCCGAAGCCGGATTTTCGCGACTCCACCGCGATGGTGGCGTTCCGGAAAGAGTGCCGCGCCTATGCGACGCACTGGCTCAACGTACAGCGCGAGGAGTTCAAGCGCCTCGGCATCATCGGCGACTGGGATCATCCCTACGCCACCATGAGCTATCCGGCGGAAGCGCAGATCGCGCGCGAGCTAATGAAGTTCGCCGCCAACGGCACGCTCTATCGCGGATCCAAGCCTGTGATGTGGAGCGTGGTCGAGAAGACTGCGCTGGCCGAGGCCGAGGTCGAGTACGAGGACTACACCTCCGACATGGTGTGGGTGAAATTCCCGGTAACCTCGCCGGCGCATGGCGTGCTGGCCGAAGCGTCCGTGGTGATCTGGACCACCACGCCATGGACGCTGCCCGGCAACCGCGCCATCTCGTTCTCACCGAAGATCGCCTATGGCCTCTACAAGATCACCGAAGCGCCCGCGGACAACTGGGCAAAGACCGGCGATCTCCTGATCCTCGCCGATGCGCTCGCGGAAGAAGTCTTCAAGCAGGCGCGCGTCACCGCCTATGAGAAGGTGCGCGACATGCCGGGCGACACGCTCGACGCGGTGGAATGCGCGCATCCGTTGCGGGGCTTTGACGGCGGCTACGAATTCACCGTGCCGCTGCTGCCCGGCGACCACGTCACCGACGACACCGGCACCGGCTTCGTGCACACCGCACCGGGCCACGGCCGCGAGGATTTTGACGTCTGGACGGCGAACACGCGCGAGCTGGATCAGCGCGGCATCAACACCGCCATCCCCTACACCGTGGATGAAAACGGCGCCTATACCGACCACGCTCCGGGCTTCGAAGGCCGACGCGTGATCAACGACAAGGGCGAGAAGGGCGACGCCAACGAGGCTGTGATCAAGGCGCTGGTCGAGCGCGGCATGCTGCTGGCGCGCGGAAGGCTCAAGCATCAATACCCGCATTCCTGGCGCTCGAAGAAGCCGGTGATCTTCCGCAATACGCCGCAATGGTTCATCGCGATGGACAAGGACATCGTCGATGACGGCAACGCGAAGCCCGGCGACACGCTGCGCGCCCGCGCGCTGCATGCGATCTCGGTGACGCAATGGGTGCCTCCGGCCGGACAGAACCGCATCAACGGCATGATCGCCGGCCGCCCTGACTGGGTAATCTCGCGCCAGCGTGCCTGGGGCGTGCCCATCGCCGTGTTCGTGCGCGAAAAGGGCGATGGCTCCGCGGAAATCCTGCAGGACGAGATCGTCAACCAGCGCATCGTCGAGGCCTTCATGGAGGAAGGCGCCGACGCCTGGTACGCCGACGGCGCCCGCGAGCGCTTTCTTGGCGAACGCGCCGGAGAAGAGTGGAAGAAGGTCGACGACATCTGCGACGTCTGGTTCGATTCCGGCTCGACCCACGCCTTCGTGCTGGAGGACCGCCAGAACTTTCCCAATCTCGGCAACATCGTCCGCAAGATCGACGGCGGCGACGATACCGTGATGTATCTGGAAGGCTCGGACCAGCATCGCGGCTGGTTTCATTCCTCGCTGCTGGAAAGCGCCGGCACCCGCGGCCGCGCGCCGTATGACGTGGTACTCACCCACGGCTTCACGCTGGATGAGAACGGCCGCAAGATGTCGAAGTCGCTCGGCAACACCGTCGAGCCGCAGAAGGTGATGAAGGATTCGGGTGCGGATATCCTGCGCCTCTGGGTCTGCGCCACCGACTACGCCGACGACCAGCGCATCGGCCCGGAGATCCTCAAGAACACCATCGAGACCTATCGCAAGCTGCGCAACTCGATCCGCTGGATGCTCGGCACGCTGCATCATTTCAATCCCGCCGATGCTGTCGACCACGCCGAGATGCCCGAGCTGGAACGGCTGATGCTGCACGAACTGGCCAAGCGCGCCACCATCGTGCGCCAGGCCTATGCCGAGTTCGACTACAAGACCGTTGTCGCGACGCTGGCGGCGTTCATGAACACCGAATTGTCGGCGTTCTATTTCGACATCCGCAAGGACGCGCTGTATTGCGATCCGCCGTCGTCGGTGACGCGCAAGGCGGCGCTGACCGCGATCGACATCATCTGCGATGCGATCCTGCGCTGGCTGGCACCGGTGCTCAGCTTTACCTGCGAGGAAGCATGGCGGATGCACAATCCGAACGCCGAACCGTCGGTGCATCTCACGCTATTCCCGGAAGGTTTCGAGAATTTCGGCGACGACGCACTCGCTGCGAAGTGGGAGAACATCCGCGACGTCAGACGCGTCGTCACCGGCGCCCTCGAACTCGAACGCGCCGCCAAGAACATCGGCTCGTCGCTGGAGGCGTCGCCGATGGTCTATGTGTCGGACAAAAACATCTTCAACACGCTGTTCGATCTCGATCTGGCGGAAATCTGCATCACCTCGAACGCGATGGCGACCAACGACGCCGCGCCGGACGGCGCGTTCACCCTGCCCGAAATTCCCGGCGTCGCCGTCGTGGTCGAGAAGGCGGTGGGCACCAAATGCGCCCGCTCGTGGAAGATCCTGCCGACCGTCGGCGAAGACGCCGAATACCCTGATGTCTCGCCGCGCGATGCGCAGGCCCTGCGCGAGTGGAAGGCGCTTGCCGAAGGCGAGACGCCGGCCAAGGCCGTCGAAGTCCCCGCCGCGCCCGTCGGGCTGATGGAGACGAAAGCCGTCGAACCGGAGCAGCCATCAAGCGAAGCGCCCGAGCAGGCCGTGTCGGAAGCCGTGCTGCCGGCCAGGCCGGCCAGGAAAGTCCGGCCCGGCAAGGTCATGGAAAGCGCGGAAGCCGTGAACGCCGAAGCTCCGGTCAAGGCCAGGAAGGCTCCAGCAGCCAAGAAGGTTGTCGAAGCCACGGAGCCCAAGGCCAAAAAGGCAAAAGCCAAGAAGACCAAGAAAGCCGTAACCAAGAAGGCCGTGACCAAGAAAACCAAGGCCAAGAAGACTGCCAAATCCAAAAAGGCCTCTTCGGCAAAGAAGGGGACCAAGAAGGCCGCAACAAAGAAGGCGGCTGCAAAGAGCACGGCCAAGAAGGCGGGCAAGAAGAAAACCGCCAAGAAGTCGGTAAAGAAGCCGACCGCGCCCAAAGCGAAAAAGAAGAAAAAGAAGGCCAGATAAGTGTCTGGCCTCGAACAGTCGCGAACGCCTCATTTGCGCGCCGGCGTCATGGCGGCGATCGTCGCGCTGGTGCTCGATCAGGCCTCGAAGCTATGGCTGCTCTACGTGTTCGACCTCGGCAATCAGGGCGCGGTCAAGGTCACGCCGTTCTTCGACCTGGTGCTGGCCTGGAATGTCGGGATCAGCTTTGGCTGGTTTCAGACCGACAACCAGTTCGCCCAGATCGCGCTGATGGCGATCAAGGCGGTCGCGGTGATCGTGCTCGGGATCTGGATGGCGCGCTCCAGCACGCTGCTGGCGACGTTGGCACTCGGCCTGATCATCGGCGGCGCGGTCGGCAACGGCATCGACCGCTTCCTGCACGGGGCGGTGGTCGATTTCGCCCTGTTCCATATCGAAATCGACGGAAAAACCTATAATTGGTACGTGTTTAACCTCGCCGATGTGGCCATTGTTGCCGGGGTAGCGGGCCTATTGTATGACTCGTTCCTGGGGGTACCCGCCGCAAAAGCGCCCTGATCCCGGTCGATACGGACCCTGCGGTATGGAGCCATAATGCGTCCTCGAGCCGGCCCCCGCGTATTGCAGAAATGATGAATGGGAACAACGCGATGCGCGATACCGATGCCCGCTTCTGGATGCTGCAGAATATCTCGTTGAGCCGGGCCCTGCGGCTTGCCGCCATTGCCCTCGGCATCGGCCTCGTGATGGCCGCCGGACCGGTGCGCGCGGCCGAGGACGAGGACGAGGACGACAAGACCTTCGAGGAAAAGATCATCGAAGGCATCATGCGCGGCATCGGCGGCACCAACATGGAAAACCGCGGCATCGAATACCGCGAGCGCTCGCCGCTGGTGGTCCCGCCCAAGCTCGACCTGCCGCCCCCGGCCGCGACCGCAGCCGAAGTGAAAGTGCCGAACTGGCCGAAGGATCCCGACGAGCAGCGCCGCAAGGCCGCCGTCGCGGCACGCAAGAAAGAGAACAAGGATCCGCGCGAGCAGGCCCGTATCCTGACACCCGCCGAACTCGCGGTCGGCAAGACCGCTGCAACCGCGCGCAAGGACAACGATCCTGTGCAGCCCGGCACCTCGAACAACAACCCGATCCTGAGCCCGTCGCAACTTGGTTATAGCGGCGGCTTCAGCGGCCTGTTCGGCGGCAGCAAGACCGAGACGGCGACTTTCAAGGAAGAGCCGACGCGGGATTCGCTGACCCAGCCGCCGCCCGGCTACCAGACGCCATCGCCGAACTTCGCCTACGGCACCGGTCCGAAGGAATCGCTCAACAAGGAATACAACCCCGCCAAGGGCAAGTATGGCGATTAATTAAGCATGGCGATTTGTTAAGCCGATCTCTCGCCTTCGTGACGATTGTTGGTACCGGCGCGGTGTACGATTGCCGCAGCTTGATCCCGAGCAGTTTTGTCGGGTTACTTTTAACGTTTGCGCGAATTCCCGTCGCAGGACCGGTCACCGGTTTTGCGGCATGCGCGCCAGATAGGTCATGATGTCCTCACACCGTTTTGCCGCCTCTCTCGCCGCAGTTCTCCTCACGACATTCGCATTGTCTGCCGGCAGCGCTTCCGCCCAGACCACGGTCACGTCGGAACGTCCCGCCAGCTTCACGCTGGACAACGGCCTGCAGGTCGTCGTGATCCCGGATCATCGCACGCCCGTCGTCACCCAGATGATCTGGTACAAGGTCGGCTCCGCCGACGAGACGCCGGGCAAATCGGGGCTGGCGCATTTCCTCGAACACCTGATGTTCAAGGGCACTGCCAAGCATCCCGCCGGTGAGTTCTCGCAGACCGTGCTGCGGATCGGCGGCAACGAAAACGCCTTCACCTCGCTCGACTACACCGGCTACTTCCAGCGCGTGCCGCGCGAGCAGTTGGCGAAGATGATGGAGTTCGAGGCGGATCGCATGACCGGCCTCATCCTCAAGGACGAGAACGTGCTTCCCGAGCGCGACGTCGTGCTGGAAGAATTCAACATGCGCGTCGCCAACAATCCGGATGCGCGGCTGACCGAGCAGATCATGGCGGCGCTGTATCTCAACCATCCCTATGGCCGGCCGATCATCGGCTGGCGCCAGGAGATCGAGAAGCTCGACCGCGAGGATGCGCTGGCGTTCTACAAGCGCTTCTACGCGCCGAACAACGCGATCCTCGTGATCGCGGGCGACGTCGACGCCAAGGAAATCCGCGCGATGGTGGAAAAGGCCTATGGCGGCATCCCGGCGCAACCGGCGATCTCGGCGCATCGCGTTCGTCCGCAGGAGCCGGTGCCCGCCGCGCCGCGCACGGTGACGCTGTCGGACCCGCGCGTCGAACAGACCAGTTTGCGGCGCTACTACCTCGTGCCCTCCTCCACGACCGCCTCGGCCGGCGAAGGCCCCGCGCTTGATGTGCTCGCGCAATTGATGGGCGGCGGCTCCAATTCCTATCTCTACCGCGCGCTGGTGATCGATCGTCAGCTCGCGGTCAGCGCCGGCGCCGGCTATCAAGGCACCTCGCTCGATCCCTCGCAGTTCTCGATCTCGGTTTCGCCGAAGCCCGGCGCGGAATTCTCGCAGATCGAACAGGCGATCGACGGCGTGATCGCGGACGTGATCAAGAATCCCGCCCGCGCCGAGGATCTCGAGCGGGTCAAGACCCAGTTGATTGCGGAGGCGATCTACGCCCAGGACAATCAGGCCACGCTGGCGCGCTGGTATGGCGGCGCGCTGACGACGGGACTTTCGATCGACGACATCAGGAGCTGGCCGGACCGTATTCGCGCGGTGACCGCCGAGCAGGTCCGCGACGCCGCACAGAAATGGCTGGAAAAGAACCGTTCCGTGACTGGCTATCTCATCAAGGATGCCACGCCGAAACGCGAGGAGAAGCGCTCGTGATCCGTTTTTCGATCGGCGCGCAGCGCCTCGCATCCGGCCTGATCGCCGGCGCCCTGCTGCTGTTGCTGGCGGCGACGCCGTCGCATGCCGCAGCCAAAATCCAGCGGCTGATTTCGCCGGGCGGCATCGAGGCGTGGTTCGTGCAGGACGCCACCGTGCCCCTGATCGCGATGGAGTATGCCTTCGGCGGCGGCGCCTCGCAGGACCCGGCCGGCAAGCCCGGCGTCGGCAATCTGGTCGCCGGCCTGCTCGACGAGGGCTCGGGCGATCTCGATTCCAAGACCTTTCACGAGCGCCTCGAGCGCCGCGCCATCGAACTGAGCTTCTCCTCGACCCGCGATACCTTCCGCGGCTCGCTACGCATGCTCAAGGACAACAAGGACGAGGCGTTCGAGCTGCTGCATCTGGCGCTGACCTCGCCGCATTTCGACGCCGCCGACGTCGAGCGGATTCGCGCGCAGGTGCTATCCGCGCTGCGCCGCGAAACCACCAACCCGACCTCGCTGGCGAGCCGCAAATTCCTCGAACTGGCGTTCGGCGATCATCCCTATGGCCGGCAGAGCAACGGCACGCTCGACAGCGTGCCGAAGATCGACGTCGCGGACATGAAGGACTACGTCCGCCGCGTGATCGCCAAGGATACCTTGCGCATCGCCGTGGTCGGCGATGTCGACCCCGACACGCTCGGCAAGCTGCTGGACAAGACCTTTGGCGGGCTGCCGGCCAAGGCCAGCCTGACGGCCATTCCAGACGTCGAGGCCACCAAGCCGCCGCAGCGCGCCTTTGTGCCGCTCGACGTACCGCAGACCGTAGTCACGTTCGGCGGCCCCGGCATTCGCCGCCACGATCCGAATTTCATGGCCGGCTATGTCGTCAACCACATCCTCGGTGGCGGCGGATTGTCGTCGCGGCTCTACAAGGAAGTGCGCGAGAAGCGCGGCCTCGCTTATTCGGTCTATGAATCCCTGCTCTGGATGGATCGCTCGGCGCTGTTCATCGGCAACACCGGCACCCGCGCCGACCGCGCCGGCGAGACCGTCGACGCCATCGAGAAGGAAATCCGCCGCATGGCCGAGGAAGGCCCGACCCAGAAGGAACTGGACGAGGCCAAGTCCTACCTCAAGGGCTCACAGATGCTGGCGCTCGATACCTCCTCCAAGCTCGCCCAGGCGCTGCTGCAGTACCAGCTCGACAAGCTGCCGATCGATTATATCGAGAAGCGCAACGCGCTGGTCGACGCCGTGACGCTCGACGACGCCAGGAAGGCCGCGCGGCGGCTGTGGGGCCAGGGCCTGCTCACCGTCATCGTCGGCCGCGCCCCGCAAGCCGCCGCCCAGCCCGCCGCAGCGGCGCCGAAGGCGAACTGAGGAGTACCAAACTCTCGGTCATGGCCGGGCTTGTCCCGGCCATCCACGTTTTCTATACGCTGAAGACGTGGATGCCCGGGACAAGCCCGGTCATGACGACCTTGGTGCCGCCATGCTGCGGGTTTCCCGCGACCTCACGATCGACGAGAACGATATCGAGATCGGCTTTGTCCGTGCCTCCGGGCCGGGCGGGCAGAACGTCAACAAGCTCGCGACCGCAGCGCAGCTTCGCTTCGACACGCGCAAGATCACGCTGCCGGAGGACGCAAGCCTGCGGCTGAACCGGATCGCCGGCCAGCGCATGACCAAGGAAGGCGTGATCGTGATCCACGCCCAGCGCTTCCGTACCCAGGAACGCAACCGGGCCGACGCCATCGACCGCCTGCTCGACATGCTGCGCGAGGCCATGGTGCGGCCGATCCCGCGGCGCGCGACCAAGCCGACTTTCGGATCGAAGCAGCGCCGGCTCGAAGGCAAGAAGCGCCGCAGCGACGTCAAGGCGAAGCGCAACACGGCGCGCTTCGACGACTAAGGTCCCCTCAATCCCTGATCAGGTATTCCCGGATCATCAGCCGCGC
>Ga0308175_100003940_pt1 | contig 10360 bp, 10 predicted proteins | sample PhyCR1_3_FD_203893 | JGI IMG/M metagenome (GOLD analysis project Ga0308175, IMG submission 203893) | Soil microbial communities from UC Gill Tract Community Farm, Albany, California, United States - DLSLS.C.R1 | ecosystem: Environmental > Terrestrial > Soil > Agricultural land | place: USA...
CCCAGGCCTTCTACGCCCGCCAGGGCTGGGTCCCGGACCCGGAGCACCCGGACGACGGCCACCTCCACCTCAACCTGGTGTTCACGGTCCCCGGGGAATGAACCCCGCTGCTTGAACGTTCACGTACGCGCGCGGAGACCGCCTCCGCCGCCGTACGAGCTGGAGAAGAGCCGAGAGCATGCGCGTCGAAATCTGGAGCGACATCGCCTGTCCCTGGTGTTACGTCGGAAAGGCCCGCTTCGAGAAGGCGCTCGCGGCCTTCCCGCACCGCGACGACGTCGAGGTGGTGCACCGCTCCTTCGAACTGGACCCCGGCCGCGCCAAGGGCGACGTCCAGCCGGTGCTCACCATGCTCACCCGGAAGTACGGCATGAGCGAGGCGCAGGCCCGGGCCGGCGAGGACAACCTGGGTGCCCAGGCCGCCGCCGAGGGCCTGGACTACCGCACCCGGGACCGCGACCACGGCAGCACCTTCGACATGCACCGCCTGCTGCACTTCGCGAAGGCCCGGGGCAGGCAGGACGAGCTGCTGCAGATCCTCTACCGGGCCAACTTCGCCGAGGAGCGGTCCGTGTACACCGAGGGCGACGAGCGGCTGGTGGAGCTGGCCGCCGAGGCCGGCCTGGACGCCGAGGCTGCCCGGGCGGTCCTCGCCGACCCCGCGGCCCACGCCGACGAGGTCCGCGCCGACGAGCGCGAGGCAGCCGAGCTCGGCGCCACCGGCGTGCCGTTCTTCGTCCTCGACCGCGCGTACGGCGTCTCCGGCGCCCAGCCCGCCGAGGTCTTCACCCAGGCGCTGACTCAGGCCTGGGGCGAGCGCTCCCCGCTGAAGCCGGTCGGCCAGGGCGCCGCCGAGGCCTGTGGCCCGGACGGGTGCGAGGTGCCCCAGCACTGAGAAACCGCAGGTCGGCGCGGACGTATAAGGGTCGCTGAGAGGATCCACGCAAAAATCCGCAATGGACTGAGACTTCATCGGGCCGCAGAGTGGACCCATGGAGACCACGGAGACGTTCGAGAGCCTCGTCCGCGCCGAGTTCGCCCCCAGGACCAGCTACCTCAACACCGCCGGCAACGGCCTGCTGCCCGCCCGTACCGTCACCGCCCTGCACGAGGCGGCGCTGCTCCGGGCCGAGGGCCGGCCGCTGCTGTCGCTGTACGAGGACGTCGAGGCCTGCCGGGCCGCGTACGCCCGGCTGGCCGGCGTTCCGGCCGCCCGTGTCGCGGCCGGCGTCTCGGTCGCCGCACACACCGGTGTGATCGCAGCGTCGCTCCCCGCCGGCGCCGAAGTCCTGACCGTCGAGGACGACTTCACCTCCGTGGTGAACCCGTTCCACGTCCGCGGCGACCTCAAGGTCCGCGCGGTCCCGCTGGAGCGGATCGCCGAGTCCGTGCGCCCGGGCACCGCGCTCGTCGCGCTCAGCGCCGCCCAGTCCGCCGACGGGCGGATCGCCGACCTGGCCGCCGTGCGCGAGGCCGCCCGCGAGCACGGCGCGCGCACCTACGTCGACTACTCCCAGTCCGCCGGCTGGCTCCCGATGGACGCGGCCGCCTTCGACTTCAGCGCCGCGGTCTCCTTCAAGTGGCTGCTCGGCCCGCACGGCGCGGCGTTCCTGGTGGTCCCGGAGGACTTCGGCGGACTGAGCCCGGTGCTGGCGGGCTGGGTCGCGGGGGAGCGGCCGTGGGACAGCTGCTACGGACCGGTCGAGGAACTCGCGCACTCCGCCAGGCAGTTCGACCTCAGCCATGCCCTGTTCACCTACGCCGGGCTGCGCCGCTCCCTGGAGCTGATCGAGGAGATCGGGCTGCCCGCCCTGCACGCGCACGCCGTGGGGCTCGCCGACCGGTTCCGGGCCGGGCTCGCCGGCCTCGGCCACGAGCCGGTGCCCGCCCCCGGCTCGGCCATCGTCTCGGTGCCGGGGCTCGGCGACCGCGCGCCCGGGCTGGGCGAGGCGGGCATCGTGGTGTCCGACCGCGCGGGCAATCTGCGCGCGGCCTTCCACCTCTACAACACGCGGACGGACGTGGACCGTCTGCTGGACGCGCTGTCCAGCTGACGGCACGACCGGGCCGGGGCCTCCCGTCCCACACGAGGAGGCCCCGGCCCGGTGGTCGAGGGGTGGTGCTGCCCGGCCTGCTTCACCGGCGTGAAGTCCCGCGCCCGATGCTGTTTCCTCCGGGGGGCGACCCCCGGACCCCCGGCCGGAGCCGGCTCACCGGACGGGAGTGAAGTCCCGCGCCCCAATGAACTCCGGCCTGCGCACCGGCGCCGCGAACGGCTCCACCGCCTTGTTCTCCACGCTGTTGAAGACGATGAAGACGTTGCTGCGCGGGAACGGCGTGATGTTGTCGCCGGAGCCGTGCATGCAGTTGCAGTCGAACCAGGTCGCCGAGCCGGCCTTGCCGGTGAACAGCCGGATGCCGTGCTCGCCGGCCAGCTTCGTCAGACCCTCGTCGGACGGGGTGCCCGCGTCCTGCATCTGCAGCGACTTCTTGTAGTTGTCCTCGGGCGTGGCCCCCGCGCAGCCCAGGAACGTGCGGTGCGAGCCCGGCATGATCATGAGGCCGCCGTTGGTGTCGTGGTTCTCGGTCAGCGCGATCGAGACGGACACCGTGCGCATGTTCGGCAGGCCGTCCTCGGCGTGCCAGGTCTCGAAGTCCGAGTGCCAGTAGAAGCCGCTCGCGCCGAAGCCCGGCTTGACGTTGATCCGCGACTGGTGGACGTACACGTCCGAACCGAGGATCTGCCGGGCCCGGCCGACCACCCGCTCGTCGCGCACGAGCCTCGCGAACACCTCGCTGATCCGGTGCACTTCGAAGACCGAGCGGATCTCCTTCGACTTCGGCTCGACGATCGAGCGCTCGTCGGCCCGGATCGCCGGGTCGGAGACCAGCCGGTCCAGCTCGCTCCGGTAGACCTCGACCTCGTCCGGGGTGATCAGCTGGTCGACGGCGAGGAAGCCGTCGCGCTCGTACGCCTGCAGATCGGCCGTCGGGATCGGGCCGGGCGTGTCGGGGGAGCCCCAGAGCACCGGGTCCTGACGGGGCACGGCCACCTCACTGGTGCCGCGGCTGGGGTACAGGTCGGTGACAGCGGTCATGGGTGTCACACCTCCTCGGGCTCGGTGAGCAGCGGGTAGACGCCGTTCTCGTCGTGGTCCTCCCGTCCGGTCACGGGCGGGTTGAACACGCAGATGCAGTGGAAGTCCTCCTTGACGCGCAGCGTGTGCCGCTCGTGCCCGTTCAGGAGGTACATGGTGCCGGGAGTGATGGTGTACGTCTTCCCGGTCTCGCGGTCGGTGAGCTCGGCCTCGCCCTTGGTGCAGACGACGGCCTCTATGTGGTTGGCGTACCACATGTGCGTCTCGGTGCCGGCGTACAGGATGGTCTCGTGCACGGAGAAGCCGACCCGCTCCTTGGCGAGGACGATCCGCTTGCTCTCCCAAGTGCCGGACGCGGACTTGATGTGCCGGTCGGTGCCTTCGATGTCCTTGAACGATCGGACGATCACGGTGCTGAACTTCCTCCTGGTCGTACGGTGTGCTGTTCGTGCGGCCGGTGGGCCGTACGGAGCCGGTCAGACGGTCTCGCGGACCGAGCGGGAGAGGATGCTGAGACCCTCGTCCAGTTCCTCGGGGGTGATGGTGAGCGCGGGCAGCAGCTTGACGACCTCGCCCTCCGGGCCCGACGTCTCGATGAGCAGCCCCAGTTCGAAGGCGCGCCGGGCGACCCGCGAGGCACGGTCCTTGTCGCGGAACTCCAGGCCCCACACCAGGCCGCGGCCGCGGTACTCCTTCACGTCGGCGAGGTTCTCCTCGGTGATGGAGATCAGTGCCTGCTCGACCTGCTCGCCCCGGGTACGGGTCTGCTTCTCCATGGCGGAGCCGTCGGTCCAGTACGTCTCGAGGGCCGCGGTGGCGGTGACGAACGCGGGGTTGTTGCCGCGGAAGGTGCCGTTGTGCTCGCCCGGCTCCCAGACGTCCAGCTCGGGCTTGAACAGGCACAGCGACATCGGCAGGCCGTAGCCGCTGATCGACTTCGACACGGTGACGATGTCGGGCGTGACCCCCGCCTCCTCGAAGGAGAAGAAGGCGCCCGTACGGCCGCAGCCCATCTGTATGTCGTCGACGATGAGCAGCATGTCCTGGCGCTCGCACAGCTCGGCCAGCGCCCGCAGCCACTCCGGGCGCGCGACGTTGATGCCGCCCTCGCCCTGCACGGTCTCCACGATCACGGCGGCCGGCTTGTTGAGGCCCGACCCCTGGTCCTCGAGCAGCCGCTCGAACCACAGGAAGTCGGGGACCTGGCCGTCGAAGTAGTTGTCGAACGGCATGGGGGTGCCGTGCACCAGCGGAATGCCCGCGCCGGCCCGCTTGAAGGCGTTGCCGGTGACCGCGAGGGACCCCAGGGACATGCCGTGGAAGGCGTTCGTGAACGAGACGATGGCCTCCCGCCCCTTCACCTTCCGGGCGAGCTTCAGCGCCGACTCGACGGCGTTGGTGCCCGTCGGACCCGGGAACATGACCTTGTACGGCAGGTCGCGCGGGCGCAGCACCAGGTTCTCGAAGGTCTGCAGGAAGCTCCGCTTGGCGGTGGTCGACATGTCCAGGCCGTGGGTGACGCCGTCCCGGGACAGGTAGTCGATGAGCGCCCGTTTGAGCACCGGGTTGTTGTGCCCGTAGTTGAGTGAGCCGGCCCCGGCGAAGAAGTCGAGATACGCGTGGCCGTCCTCGTCGTACATACGGCTGCCCTGCGCACGGTCGAACACGGTGGGCCAGCCGCGGCAGTAGCTGCGAACCTCGGACTCGAGGGTTTCGAAGACGCTCAGGTCGGGCTGGGTGATCGTCACGGTGAATCGCTCCTCAGTGCGCGGTGGTGGGGGTCAGAGGGCCGATGCGGTACAGCACTTCGGGGTCGTGCGGGCCGTCCGGGAAAAGGCCGGCCGGGAAGAGCACCTCGCGGGTCAGGTCCGCGCCGTGCCGGGCGGCGAACGAGGTGAACAGCCGCTCGGAGGCGGTGTTCCCCGGGGTGATGGTGGTCTCGATGCCGGTGATTCCGCGCTCGGCGGCGAGCCGGGCGGTCAGCCCGTCGAGCAGCGCGGCGGCGATGCCGTGGCCGCGGTAGGCGGAGTCCACGGCCACCTGCCAGACGAGCAGGGTGCGGGGGTCGTCGGGCCGCACGTACCCGGTGACGAAACCGACGGGCTCGCCGTCCGCGTCGCGGGCCACCGCCGAGGTGGCCGCGAAGTCGCGGCACCACAGCAGATAGCTGTACGAGGAGTTCAGGTCGAGGGTTTTCGATTCTTTGGCGAGCCGCCAGAGCGAGGCTCCGTCGGTCACCGCCGGTCGGTCGATCAGCAGGTCTGCTGGTGCGGCAGTCATGCGGAAAGAATTTAGCGAGACAAATTGCAGAATGCACGGGCAGGGTTGCCGTGACTCGCGCTCACGGTGGTTGAATGTCGGATTTGACCCACGTCAAACCAGGACAAAAGAACTCACTTGTGGAGTGTGTCACACGCATGAAACTTGCCGGAAAACCCGCCCGTTTAGCTTCGCAAAAACCGGGCAGAAGAAGACGGCAAGCTATCGACAGGTGAATTCGCGGAAATTGTGAAAGTGATTTGAATTCCCACTCGGGCAATGAAAACGGCCCGCACGGTGTGTGCGGGCCGTCGTTTCACGGACTTCCGTGGTCACCGCCAGGCTTCGGCGCCGGCCCGGCGGGCCGCCGCCACGTCCACCGTCAGCCCCCGCTCGGCGAGCGCCGCGCCCAGGGCCGCCAGGCAGGCCTGCACGGCCTCCGGCGTGGCGTCCGGCCCGTAGTGGTTCACCCGGATCATCTCCTTGGCCAAGGCGCCGCCACCGGCGGCCAGCGGCAGCCCCGGGTCGCTTCCCAGCGCGTGCGCCACCAGCTCCGAGGCCACCGTCCCGGAGGGCACCCGCAGGGTGGTGGCCACCGGCGCCGCGTCCTTCGCCTCGTACACATACGGCTCCAGGCCGCCGCCCAGGGCCACCGCCCCCGCCCGGGTGGCCCGCGCGGCGGCCGCGTGCCGCGCCATCACCGCGTCCAGGCCCGCCGACTCGATCCGCTCAAGGCACGCTTCCAGCGCCAGCATCTCCAACTGGGCGGGAGCGTGCGGCAGCGCCTTGCGGCCGCCGTCGATCCAGCGGTCCTTCCAGTCCAGCAGCGAGAGGTACGAGCGGCGCGGGGCGTCCGGGTTGGCCGCCATGCGCGTCCACGCCCGCTCGCTCACCGAGATCGCCGACACCCCGGCCGGTCCGCCCATCGCCTTCTGGGCCCCGATCACGCACAGGTCCACGCCCCACGCGTCCGGCAGCACCGGCTCCGCGCCGACCGAGGCGACCGCGTCCAGATAGAACAGCGCGCCGTGCTCCCGCACCACCTCGCCGATCTCCGCGACCGGGTTGGTGTTGCCCGTCGCCGCCTCCGCGTGGACCAGCGACACGAAGTCGGTCTCCGGATGCGCGGCGAACGCCTCCCGGATCCGCTCGGCCGTCACCGCCGTGTGGAAGGGCACCTCAACGTCGTGCACCGTGGCCCCACAGTCCCGCAGCCAGTTCCCGAAGGTCTGCCCGTACGGGCCCGTGATCACGTTCAGCGCCGTCGTGCCGGGTCCGGCCGCCGCGCGGATCGCGCCCTCCAGCGGCAGCAGCGCCTCGCCCTGGGTGATCAGCACGTCCTGCCGGGTGTCCAGCAGCCGGGCCACCCGGTCCTCGATGGCGGCGAACCGTTCGGCGCTCAGCGGGGGCAGATCGAGGAGGGGGTGGGTCACGGCGCTGCTCTCTTCGCTCACGAGGGTTCAGGAGGCCGGCCGGAGGCCGACGGAAATGAGGGTAACTCTCGCCCTCCACCGCCCCGGCGACCGGCGAGTTCTCAGGCCGGACAGCCCGTCGGCCATCGGTTTGGTTTGAGAGACCCAAACATCTCCTTATAATCGGAACCCACGATTCCCCCCACTGGAGATCCCCATGAATACGCTCCTCCGGCGCCGGACCCGCCTTCTGGCCGCCACCACCGCCACGGCCGGGCTCGTCCTCGTGGCCGGCTGCTCCTCGGGCGACGGGGGGAGCGGCGCCACGGTCAAGGGGGTCCACCTCGTCAAGGCCGGGCAGCTCACCACCTGCACCCACCTGCCGTACCCGCCGTTCCAGTCGGAGGTGAACGGCAAGGTGCAGGGCTTCGACGTCTCCCTCGTCGACCTCGTCGCCAAGAACCTGGGCGTGAAGCAGCAGATCCTCGACACGCCGTTCGAGAACTTCAAGACCGGCGCGTTCCTCAACTCAGGGCAGTGCGACCTGGCCGCGGCCGGCATGACCATCACCGCCGAGCGCAAGAAGAACGTCGACTTCTCCGACCCGTACTTCGAGGCCACCCAGGCGGTCCTGGTCGACAGGAACAGCGGGATCAACTCCCTGGAGGACGTCAAGGCCAAGGGCAGGAAGCTCGGCGCCCAGGCGCAGACGACCGGCGAGGACTACGTCAGGGGCAAGGGCTACGACCCGATCTCCTTCGAGTCCTCCGACGCGGTCCTCAACGGCCTGCGCACCGGCCAGGTCCAGGCCGTCGTCATCGACTACCCGGTCGTCCAGGGCTGGCTGAAGGACAAGGCCAACGCCGACAAGTTCAAGGTCGTCGGCAACCTCAAGACCGGTGAGCAGTACGGGTTCACCGTCAAGAAGGGCAACACCAAGCTGCGCGAGGCCCTCGACAAGGCGATCGCCGACGCGAAGGCCGACGGCACGTACAAGAAGCTGTACGAGAAGTGGATCGGCCCGTACGACACGTCCGCCGCCTCTCCCTCGGCCTCATGACCGACACCGGCGTACGACTCCAGCCGAAGAAGAAGGGCCTGACCCGGCGGCAGCGCCGCGGCCTGTCCCGGGCCGTGCAGTACGCCGTGTTCGCCGCCGCCGTGATCGCGTTCGCGGTCGCGGCGGACTGGGGCCGGCTGAAGAACCAGTTCGCCCAGGGCAGCATCGCCAAGCAGATGTTCCCCGAGGTCATCACGCTGGCGCTGAAGAACACCGTGCTCTACACGCTGTCCGGCTTCGTCGTCGGTCTCGTCCTCGGCATGGTCATCGCGTTGATGCGGCTGTCCTCCGTGGGCCCGTACCGCTGGGTGGCGGGCGTCTACATCGAGATCTTCCGCGGCCTGCCGGCCCTGCTGATCTTCATCTTCGTGGGCGTGGCCGTGCCGCTGGCCTTCCCGGGCACGGAGATCCCGGGCGGTACCTACGGCAAGGTCGCCATCGCGCTCGGCCTGGTCTCGGCCGCGTACATGGCGGAGACGATCCGCGCCGGCATCCAGGCCGTGCCCAAGGGGCAGACGGAGGCGGCCCGTTCGCTCGGGTTCTCGCCCGCCCGGGCCATGGTCTCGATCATCGTCCCGCAGGCCTTCCGGATCATCCTGCCGCCGCTCACCAACGAACTCGTCCTGCTCTTCAAGGACTCCTCGCTGGTGCTGTTCCTCGGCGTCACCCTGGAGGAGCGCGAACTGTCCAAGTACGGCCGCGATCTGGCCAGTACCACCGCCAACTCCACGCCGATCCTGGTCGCGGGCCTGTGCTACCTGCTGGTGACCATCCCGCTCGGCTACGTCGTCCGCCGCATGGAGTCCAGGTCCCAGGAGGCGATCCGATGAGCAGCGCGGAGATCCAGGTCCGGGACCTGCACAAGTCCTTCGGCGACAACCATGTGCTGCGCGGCATCGACCTGGAGATCGGCCAGGGCGAGGTCGTCTGCGTCATCGGACCCTCCGGCTCCGGCAAGTCCACGCTGCTGCGCTGCGTGAACCTGCTCGAGGAGCCCACCAAGGGCCAGGTCTTCGTCGGCGGCACCGAACTGACCGACCCCGACGTCGACATCGACGCCGTACGCCGGCGCATCGGCATGGTCTTCCAGCAGTTCAACCTCTTCCCGCACCTGAACGTCACCGAGAACCTCACGCTGCCGCAGCGCCGGGTCCTCGGCCGGGACAGGGCGACGGCCGCGCGGACCGCCGCCGAGAACCTGGCCCGCGTCGGCCTGGCCGAGAAGGCGCAGGCCTACCCGTCCTCCCTCTCCGGCGGCCAGCAGCAGCGGGTGGCCATCGCCCGCGCGCTCGCCATGGGCCCCGAGGTGATGCTGTTCGACGAACCGACCTCGGCGCTCGACCCCGAGCTGGTCGGGGACGTCCTCGCGGTGATGCGCCGGCTCGCCGAGGAGGGCATGACCATGATGGTCGTCACGCACGAGATGACCTTCGCGCGCGAGGTCGCCGACCGGGTCGTCTTCATGGACGGCGGCGTGATCGTCGAGGAGGGCAGCCCCGGCCAGGTCATCGGTGCCCCCCGGCACGAGCGCACCCGCCACTTCCTCTCCCGCCTGCTGGACCCGGCGATGGCCGAGGTCGAGGAGGAGGCCTCGGACCAGGTCGGGAAGCCCGGGGAGTAGCTCACCGCGGTGGCTCACTAAGGTGCCGGGTATGAGCGATGACGCGGTGCTGCACGTGAGGGGGCGGGTCCTGGCCGGGCCCGAGGACGTCCGCGACGAGCTGTGGGTGGTCGGGGGCCGCGTCTCCTACGACCGCCCCGCCGGGGCGCGCGACATCACCACCGTCGAGGGCTGGGCGCTGCCCGGCCTGGTCGACGCGCACTGCCACGTCGGCCTCGGCGCCGAGGGCCCGGTGGACGCGGACACCGCCGAGAAGCAGGCGCTGACCGACCGGGAGCGGGGCACCCTGCTGATCCGGGACGCCGGCTCGCCCTCCGACACCCGCTGGATCGACGACCGCGAGGACCTCCCGAAGATCATCCGGGCGGGCCGGCACATCGCCCGCACCCGCCGCTACATCCGCAACTACGCGTGGGAGGTCGAGCCGGAGGACCTGGTCGCCCACGTCGCCCGGGAGGCGGAGCGCGGCGACGGCTGGGTGAAGCTGGTCGGCGACTGGATCGACCGCGACCTCGGCGACCTGTCCGCCTGCTGGCCGCGGGAGGCGGCCGAGGCCGCCATCGCCGAGGCCCACCGGCTGGGCGCCCGTGTCACCGCGCACTGCTTCGCCGAGAGCTCCCTGCGCGACCTGGTCGAGGCCGGCATCGACTGCGTCGAGCACGCCACGGGCCTGTCGGACGACCTGATCCCCCTCTTCGCCGAGCGGGGCGTGGCGATCGTCCCCACCCTCGTCAACATCGCGACCTTCCCGCAGCTCGCCGCGGGCGGCGAACGCAGGTATCCGCGCTGGTCGGCCCATATGCGCCGACTGCACGAGCGCCGCTACGACACCGTGCGCGGCGCCCACGACGCCGGCATCCAGGTCTACGTCGGAACGGACGCCGGCGGATCCCTGGCCCACGGCCTGGTC
>Ga0308175_100003941_pt1 | contig 10360 bp, 7 predicted proteins | sample PhyCR1_3_FD_203893 | JGI IMG/M metagenome (GOLD analysis project Ga0308175, IMG submission 203893) | Soil microbial communities from UC Gill Tract Community Farm, Albany, California, United States - DLSLS.C.R1 | ecosystem: Environmental > Terrestrial > Soil > Agricultural land | place: USA...
AGCGCGCCGGACGTCTCGCGAGATCCCCCATTCACGAAGGAGAGAATCCATGCCAAACGAAACTTCCACGCAAGTCCAAATTGGACCTGGCGCCATCGCCGACCCAGGAACTCCAAACGGACGCCCATTTCTGATGTCCCGCACGGAGTGGATCACCGTACAGACCTACGTCATTGATGTGCTTGCTCTGCCCATCACCGCCGACGCGTTTCGTAAGTCTCTCGGTTCGGGCGCGCCAAGCGATCTGTCGGATTTCACCCCCTTAATCTCGGCATACTCCTCCATGCATGACCACTGCGAAATTTGGCAGAACGAAACCTTCCCCGCTACCGTCACCCTAGCCACCGATATCGCGAACTACGGCACTACCAAAGCCCCCGTCTATTACCCGCCAATTCTGAAGGAAGCCGATATCCTGACGAACGACCCAAACAATGCACAGGCTAAACAGGCGCTCGCAGCGATTCTCGACAATCTGTCGGAACAGGCAAAGGATTACGAGACGAAAGCCGCGGCGGTGGCTGCGGCCGTCAAGACTTTCGCCGATCAGACTCAGGCCGATCGAGTGGTCCTTGTCGGCCCCGACGGGAAAGGCGGCTTAACCAAGGTCTATAACGACAAGTACGGTTCCACAAGTCAGGACGTCCAGGAGCTTACGAAAGAGTTAGCCGCACAGCAGCTCGTCCTCAAAGGCGCCAACGACGAATACAATCACGATGTGGTAGTCGCCGCCACAACGCCAACTTACGCCTGGGTTTGGCCCGTTGGGACGATCGCGGCGGCAATCGTTGCTGGAATTTACGGCAAAAAGGCCACTGACGCGCTCGATCGCGCACGCGCCGCTCAGGACAAGATCAACCAGCTCTCCTCCAAGCTGGCCGCTGATGCGAACTTGATGATCGCCATCAACTCCGCCGAGCAGGGTTTGAGCTCCATCAATCAAGCACTGGCTGCGGCGCTGCCGGTCATCCAGAAAATCCAAGGCATCTGGGGAGCCATTGCGGGTGATCTCGATAACATCGTCAACCTGATTGAAACCGATATCCGACAAGCGCTTCCGATCATCATGAATCTCGGCGTCGATGAAGCCGTCGCTGCGTGGAAGAACGTTGCTGGTGAAGCGAACGATTACCGCGTATACGCCAACGTCACGATGACCACCAGCCAGACCGCCTCAGTCGTGAACGCCTAGATCAGGCGCTCAAATTCATCAATCTCGTCGTTCTGCATCGCCGGCGCTCGGGCGCCGGCGATGCGTGCTGGTTCGAATCAGAAGGGAGCACCATGTCCACTTTATTAGCAGAGCCTCTATTAGCCAAGTCAGCTGAGGATTGGCAGAGTTTTTATACCAATCTGGAACAGCAGGGTCATGTCCCAAACGCCACGGACGCCGTCATCGACGCCAACAACGCGGTGTTCCGTGCGATGCACCTCGACCTGGGGGATCTGAAAGCGAAGATCTCCGCCTCGGGTTTCAAACCCACGCACGTCACTGTCATTGCGGATGTCCTGACGATCCCCGATGCCAGCAGTTGGGTGCTCGCCAGCGCTGCTCTGGTCGTCATCGCACGCAGTGTCGAATGCGCCGGGTCCTGCAAAATCATGCTCGATTTTCGTCAGTCGCAAACGGCATCCTTTGTCTTCTTCGCGGATGAAGTGGCCGGAAACATCGACGTGCTCGCGGTGGTTCCCGGCTCCGCAACCCCTTCATCGTTCGCCATTGACTCATCTTTCGCGCTCGCCGGCACGCAGATTCACTTTGCGAACGGAGCCGCGCAGAAGGTCCCGCTCACCCGCGCACAGGGAATGCCTCTCTCGCCAACCAGTACCTTCACCTCGGCATTGAACAATTCGTTCATCTTCGGATCATTGCTCTACGACTCCAATCCTTCACTGGCCCTCAACATTTTCATGTGGGTGAAGAACTGGTCCGCGCAATCGGCCGACCTCCTCGGCATCTATCTCCGCAGCTCGTCCCTCGCTGCTCTGTTGACCTCGCAAATCAACGCGCAGTCGAACGGCTCCGCGTTCGTCCCCTACCTCGCTTCCAACATCTATACGCAACTGGCACAGTCTTACAGCGATCAGGCGAAGCAGTACGAGGCGAACTACATCAATCTCAGCACTCAAAATGTGCTCACGGCCGAGGGCATTCAGCTAGCCAAGGCCCTGCGCGATAACGCCCAATCAAATAGCGCCTATGTCAACGCTTTGAAAGTTCAGGCCGAAGGGAACTACAACAATGCGATTGCAGCATTGAACAGCGCTATTTCCAATTTCCGGTCGCAGCAGACGGCCAGTGATATGGTCGCAATCGACTTCCGCGACGTAGGTCTTCCTGCATATGAGAGAGAGCAGATCGTCAAGGCCATCTTCGACCTGAGTACCGCACTCATCACGTTCGGTATCGCCATCGGGGCCATGTTGGTGGGACAGGAGGAAGCCGCTCCCGCAGCTGCGGCCAGTGCGGCCAAAGGTGCGGAAGCGGTCGCCGCCGCAGCCAAAACCGCGTCGTCTATAGCCAAGCTGGCCAAGGAACTTGCCGACACGATGAAGGCGATCAAGAAGATCGTCGAGGCTGCGAAAAGCGTGTACACCTTCGCCGCCGCTGTCGTCACCGCCTCCAGCCAGATCCAGAATGCAGGCTCTTTCGTCGCGAAGATGCAGAGTCTCGATTTCAATGCGGACGGCACGGACCTCACCGCCTCCGACCAGTGGGACATATTTCGCCTCAAAGCGGAAGCCGTTCTGCAGTCCCCGATCGACAAGAACATCCAATACGCGGCTGACTATCTGCAAAGCCTCCAGATTCTCGCTATTTATGGCCAGTCACTCACCGCCGCACAAGTAGCAGCTATCCAGGCGGGCCAGCAATATGCGCAGGTTCTGCTTCAGGTCCAGCTCGCAAAGCAGCAGCAGGACCGGTTGAACGCCTACGTTGATGCGCTTCAGACCGGCCAGAAGCCAATCACCGACATGATGCAAACCTTCTATATGCGGTACCTCGATGCGAAGTCATCTATGTACGCTGCATTGCAGGGTTACCGCGCTTCATATTTCTATTGGGCGCTCGCCCCATCATCCGTCAATCCCAGCATCGTTGACCCCGTAACCGACCTGAGTTCAGGTTTGCAGAACCTGACCTCTATCACTCTCGATCAGAGCAATGCGCTCTCCCGTTTCGATCCACCGCCCGTCGCTATGACAGGCAAGCTCTACAGCATCACCGACTCCAGCGTTCTGGCTGCACTTCGAACGAACAAGGCTGCGACCTGGGCTCTTCCCTCGACGGATGCCGATTTCCTTGGCCTCGACCGTGTGCGGCTCACCACAGTCCGCGTATGGCTCGACGGCATTCGCACTGCAAAACCCATGCAGAAAATAAGCATACGCATCACCACGTCGGGCAGTTATCGCGATCGCTTGGACGGCACGCCCTTCCAGTTCACGACACGTCCGCTCACCCGTCCCTTCGAATACCACGTGGAACCGGCTGCCTCTCACCAACCCTCGCCGGATTGGAAGTTCGACGACGGCGATTTCGGCTTCATTGAAATCGACGGTCGCGTGGACGACGAAGTGAAATACGCATACTTCCAGCCCACTCCGTTCAGCACATGGACCATCACACTCGACCCGGCGAATAATCCAGGTATCGATCTTTCGCAGGTCAGCAAGATAACAATGCAATTCCAGGGAAGCGCCGTCGGAGCCTCGGTCCGATAAGGAGAACCATGCCTACCACCATCGAATTGAAATCGGAGGCGGCGAGCCTCGCTCCCGGCGCTCTCGCTACATCGGACGGATCGCCCTTCGCCGTGTCTACAGCCGAGTGGCGCGCCGTGAACGATTTCGTCATCGGCATTAATTCCACTGACCCCGGCACTACCGCGGAGTTCACGTCGCTCGTACCCGCTTATGCCGATCTCAGGAAAAGCAGTGCGGCATGGCCTTCCCAAACTCTGCCCAATTTGATCCGGCTCTCGCAGGATATCTATCAGCACGGAGCCGTAACGGTTCCGAATGTGTATCCGAAGCTCGAAGCCATGCTGCAGAAATGGGAAACCAACTCGCCGTCTGCCGCCGATCAGCAGGATTTTCAGCTTTTATTGAAAACCGTGCAAAACAGCGCGCGAACGAACGCGTCCGCGGCCATGGCCATTGTCCCTGCCCTGCGCTCCTTGATGACCGCCATCGAAGTCACAAATCAGGAATTCCCGAATGCGCTGGCGTCGATCATGGCAGGTGGATTTTCGCCCTCTGGCGATCCTACACACTTGTCGGACGCCATCATTGCAGCCATCAATCAAATGGCTGCAAATCTGGCTAGGCTGGCAGCGCTCCTATCCGTGCTCCAGACTCCGCCAGTCGAGGATATCGAACGTGTCGAAGGCGCGTTCACGGCCATTGCCAACGACTTGGATAGCTTACAGTCCTGGGTGGTCACCCAGATCAATGACAAAGTGCCGGTGCTTAGCGAGCTCGCCATTGAATCCGCGATGCAGCAATGGCAGAACGTCGCGTCGGAAGCACAGGCTTTCGCAGCAAACGCCGGCAACTTCACCAACTAACCGAAAGGCACGGGAGCAAATACTACATGGCAGGAAGTAAGTTGTTTGTAAATAACACGGGCAAAGATCTTCAGGTGACTCTTTTCATCCGGGCAAGCGACAATCCCGCGAACAGCGCCGGGACTCAGGCCTTTCGCCTGGGCTCGTCACAGCAAAATTGGATTACGTACGGAACCGATCAGAACATCTACCTGAACGGCATTTCCCTCGTCGGCTATTTCAACGGGCAAGTCACGGGCACGCAAGACTTCGTGATAAACCGAGGCAGTTCCCTCGACAACGAGCTCAACATGAACAACCGCGTCGAGTTTCGCTATGGAGGCGATTCCTTCCAGATCTCGACCAACAATACCTGACAAGCACTGCGGTTGACAGGCGCGCGCCGGCGCGCCTGCTCACTGCGCAGCAAAGACGAAGCTGTTCTTGGGAACACTCCCGCTGACCGGTTCGTTTTCCGTTCGTTATATATTCGGTGTTGTATTTCAGATTCGATGCCGAACAAATATCGTTTAGATTCTTCCCACCTTTTCGCTCTGCTCATTGCGATCGCTGCTTTCTGCTCGCCGGTGTACGGCGCTTCAGAAACCGAACTGAAAGATGCTACGGGCAAAGTCATCATTCGTTACGTCGTTGAGCCCCCCGAGAACGTCGCGCCGGCTGCCACCACGGATCCAGCAAAACAACTCGGACTTATTCTCTGCTTTCCCGAACATGATCGACCTACCGGAGACGAGATCCTGCCCGTACGCGAGGCTTTGATTCGGCTCGGATTACGCAATGGGTACGTGTTACTGGCGGGACACCCGCAGGAAAGAAAATTCGGACCCGCGGACCATGAACCCATCGCCAAACTGATTGCCTGGGCGAAGAAGACTTACCCGATCAACCCCCGTCGCGTCTATATGTACGGCAAGGGCGAAGGCGGGAAAATTTCCGGCGAATTCGCCATGTTCAATCCGAACATCGTCACCGCGAGCATCACGTATAGCTGGGGTTGGTGGAAAATGCCGCCTGAGCTGACCGAGGCCATCGACCCGCTCGGCAGTGCACCCGAGTTCTATATGGTGCTTGGGCTCAGAGACCTTTCCTACCACATCACAACCGTTCGTGACGCGTACGCGCGCGTGAACGCCAAGGGCTATCACGTCATCTATCGCGAATTCCCGGAACTCGGTGCGCGCACTTATCACCCGCCGAGCAATGGCGACGCAATAGCATGGGCGACACGTCTCCGCAACAAGAACCTGCCGCTTTCGACGGGTGAAGCGGAATTGCTGAAGCGATTCAGTAAGCGATCGGAGCCCGTCATCAACGCACAGGGTTACTACACCGATCTGGCATTGGTGGGCGGGTCTCCGGCTGCTGAAATTGTCCAGAAATTGCTCGCTTCAGACAATCCGGATGTTCGAGCTGCGGCCGCTGAAACGTGTCGCTATGCAATTTTCAATGAACCTACGGTCTCCGTCCTCGCGACGAAGCTTGTGGACGACTCTCCTAAGGTGCGTCGAGCAGCAATTCGCGCGCTTGCCTCCAATGCCAACTGGCGTTCCGAAGCAGCCCAGAACGCGTTAGTCGAGTTTGCATTAAGCCCTGAAAAGGCGCGCGCACCAGAGGACCGGGTCGCTGCGGTAGACGGTATCGTCCAGGCGGCTCGACTGCAGATCAACGGCGCACGGCAAGACGCATCATTGTTTAAGGCGCTGGTCACCCTGCTTGAGGACAAGGACGAGGAACTGCGTACAATGGCGGCCAACACTCTCGCCCCAATCCGCGATGCCGATTTTCGTGGCGATTTAGGACGCCCGGAGCAGAAAGCCCCTGAGGGCGGCTGGCAGCACTGGTTGGATGAAACGTCGGCCAAGGCAGCTGGATATAAAAAGGATTACGATGCGTGTGCGGCTCCCCCGGCAGCGGGCGGTGACGACGATGCGTTGAGCCTGTTTTGCAAGGGCGGATCCTACCTTCTTGGGCAGAATCTGGCGACCAAACAACCGGCCCGCAAAGATCCCGTACTCGCATTCAAGAATACGTTGCAATCCGCGGAAAAGGGATACGTTCCTGCCGAGAATGCCATCGCCTTGATGTACGCCGATGGCAAAGGCACTGAGCAGAACTATGTGGAGGCGGCTAAATGGTGGGTCAAGGCCGCCGAGGCCGGGCATCTCGAGGCAGCCTTCCATGCCTCCATGGTCTATCGAGGAACCCCCGGCGTTCCCTCCAACCCGGAATTATCCGCTAAGTGGGCGAAACTCTTCGATGAGAACTCGCGAAAGACGAACCCGTAGCGTCCATTCTCAGACGCAAAGCAAAGTGAGGATTACTGCGGCTTACGCCAGCACGCCCGGAAGCGGACCGGTGCTGTCGGCGAATCGCTGAACCGGCGCGCCAAACGCATCGAGCATCGATACGTACAGATTCGCTGCGGGCGTATCGTCCGAGTAGACAAGGTGCTGTCCTGTTGCCAATCGGCCGCCACCTCGCCCGCCAAGAACCAGCGGCAATTTATGCGGGTTATGGGAGTTCCCGTCACTCAAGGCTGAGCCAAACAGAACCATCGAGTTGTCCAGCACGGAGGACTCGCCCTCTTTCATGTCGCGCAATTTACGCATCAAATACGCGTACTGATCTACGTGCCATCGATTGATCAGTGTGTATTGACGTAGCTTGTCGGCATTGTTGGAGTGATGAGAAACTTCGTGGTGCGAATCTGTCACGCCTTCCAGAAACCTGAAGTTCACGCCGCTCACTGCGTTGCCGAACATAAATGTGCTTACGCGAGTGGTGTCGCTTTGAAACCCCACCGCGATCATGTCGAGCATCAGGCGAACGTGTTCTTCATGAGTTTTCGGACTATCCGTCGGCTTTGTGGTCGAGGCTATCGGTGCCCGCGGTTTCCAGGTATTGCGCTTCGGATCGCTTGACCGTTCGAGTCTCGTTTCAAGCGACCGAACGATCGAGAGATATTCGTCCAAACGCTTCTGGTCGGCGGAGCCTACTTCCGCTCGCATTTTTTTCGCTTGGCCCAGCACACGGTCCAGCAGAAGCGTGTCTTCCTTCGCTGAACTCCCGCGCGGTCCCGCCGCCCTGAACAATCGCTCAAACACCGAACGTGGGTTTGTTTCTCGCGCCAGCGGTGTGGTTGGACTGCTCCAGGCGATGTGACAGCCATAGACGCGCGTGTAGCCTACGTTCGTGTCCACCCCGGTTGCCTCGGGTTCAATGCCTAATTCAAGAGAGGGAAGCGGAGTCTGGTCACTCACTTTTTGCGCGGCGATCTGGTCCATCGAAACGCCGTGCATATTGATATCGACGCCCAGCGTCTTGCTGATCGTCGTGCAGGTCAGAATGCTCGACTCTTTAACGTAGTGGCCATCGCCCGTATCGGCTGCCGCGTTCCAAAGATTGCTGACCACCGTCACCTGATCTTGGAGGTCGCGAAGCGGAGCGAGCGCTGGCGAAAGCACAAAATCGCGGCCTTTACCCTCAGGCGTCCACGAGGCCGTGTTCACTCCGTTCGCCATATAGAGGACGGCCAGCCGGACGGGCGGGTTCGCCTCTTTGGATGCGCCTCGAACCGCCGGTGTCATCGCCTCCAGCCAAGGTAGGCCCAGCGCCACCCCTGCGCCTCGAAGGGCCGCTCTCCGTGAGATGGTGCCTTTGCGCGGGATCATCATTGGGTCCTTTGTTTCTCCTGGGTACTATGTGCCGTCAGCGTCTGTTTGGGGTCCGGGCCTCGCGATACTTCACCCGGCTGATATCGAAACGGGGTGCTTAGCACGATTGCATTGAGTAACGAGCTGGCGCTGTAATCGTTCCGTTTCACTTCCGCTACTATCTCGTCCACCGTACACGAATCCTGCAGCGAAAGACCGCGTCCTAGAGCATACCCGAGAAGTTTGTTCGTCAGGTTCCGCAGAAAGACGTCCTTTTTCTGAAGCAGCACCGCCTTCAGCTGTTCCGGTCCATCGAATGTTGTGCCGTCTGGCAACTCGCCTTTGGCATCGACTGGTTTTCCGGCCTCCTCGCTTCGCCATCGGCCCAAAACGTCATAATTCTCAAGAGCGAATCCCAAAGGATCGATGCGGCTATGGCAACTCGCGCAAGCCGGATTGGCTCGGTGCTGTGCCAGCCGTTCGCGCACCGTATGGGACTCCTGAGCCGGGCCTTCTGCGAGCGGCGGAACATTTGGTGGCGGCGGTGGCGGCGGCGTGCCTAGAATCGATTCCAGCAGCCATTTACCCCGAAGAACCGGGCTGGTCCGCTGAGGATGGGAAGAGACCGCAAGAATCGCGGACATGCCCAGCAGGCCACCGCGGTTGCTCCCTTCCGGCAGTTCAATGCGGTCGGGTTGTGAACCGTGACTCTGCGGGATGTCCAATCCATAGAGCTTTTGAAGCTTTCGTGTTGCAATCGTAAACTTCGAATCCAAAAAGTTCAGCAACGACAGATCGTTCGCGAAGATCTCGCGGAAAAACAAAATAGGCTGGTATCGAATGTCGCCTTGCAGTTCAGCGTCTTTCCAGGCCGGAAACAATCCCGTATCGGGTTCAATGCTCTTCCCTAGGTCGCGCGTCCGGAGCCATTGCTCCACAAAGCTCTGTGCAAAATCGAAAGATTTCGAATTGCGCAGCATGCGCGCCACTTGCCCTTTCAGAATCTCGGGATCTTTCAGCTTGCCGGTCTCCGCCAGCGCCATCAGAAGGCTGTCTGGCATGCTGTCCCACAGAAAATAAGAAAGGCGAGAGGCTAACGCGTAGTCGTCCAGCATCCGCATCTGAGCGCCGGGGTTCGGGGTCTCGGACCGAAACAGAAATTCCGGCGACATCAACACGGCACGCAGCGCAAAGAGAATGGAGTCATCAAATGAATCACCTCTCCGTGCGGCAGAGTGAAACACATCGAGATAAAACGCGAGTTCGCCGTTTTCGAGCGGACGCCGAAATGCTCGGGGAAGAAACTCGGCGAGAATGGAGCGTGCAGCTGCGTCGGGAGAAACACCCGGCCCGGGTTTTGCAATCAGGAATCTCGCTCTGGCTCTCGGGTCCTTCGCTGCGGAGCTCAGCGCAAGCTTGGCCGCGTCCAGGTACTTCTCCGCGTGAATCGGAGACAAAAACAATGTTTCGGCGGCATTGTCAAAGCCCTCTCCTCCCGCCCCATCCGCCGGAAGCGCACTGCCGGCGTCCACGTGTAGATTCAAAAGGTCGCGAACGGTAGCGCTGTACTGAGCGCGGCTCAAACGACGGATCGGCGCGACGCCAGGCGATATGCCCGCTGCGCATACTTCCATTTGCAATGAATTTTGAGCCCAGGTTACGAACGCTTCCCGCTGCTCCAACGACGGAGCGCGTACACCTCGCGGAGGCATCTCGCTGTTCCGCACGCGCGAAATTACTTTGTTCCAAAGGTCTGTCTTATCGTGGAAGCTCGCCTGACGCGCGAGCTCTGCTGCATTGAAATGTCCGGCCGGAGCTTTCCCGGTATGGCACATTGAGCAATAGGTTGCGACAAAGTGCGTTCCTTCATCGAAGGAAAATTTTCCGTTGGTTGGCTGAGCGGTGACGCTGCTGCCCATTAACTGCACAGCTAAGACAATGGGCACGGCCAAAACTGCCCATATAGTTCGCATGCTGCCGGGTTTCAGCGACTCCGTCGATGCAGTGCACGTCAGCGCTGGACGTTTCGCTATCACGAGGTCTGCTTAATAGCATATCAAACATCCGCAAGCAATTTAAATTAAACGTTTTTGGTTGCAGCAGGCATATGACAACAGTTCCGCGGTTGCCGCGCCG
>Ga0308175_100003942_pt1 | contig 10357 bp, 6 predicted proteins | sample PhyCR1_3_FD_203893 | JGI IMG/M metagenome (GOLD analysis project Ga0308175, IMG submission 203893) | Soil microbial communities from UC Gill Tract Community Farm, Albany, California, United States - DLSLS.C.R1 | ecosystem: Environmental > Terrestrial > Soil > Agricultural land | place: USA...
AGGGCAGCGGCACCTTTTCGGTGGAGGCCGCCATCGGCACCCTCGTGCCGCGCGACGGTCATGTGCTGGTGCCGAACAACGGCGCCTACTGCCAGCGCATCGCCAGGATCTGCAAGGTGCTCGGTCGCCGCGTGACCACCATCGACTACCGGGAAGACCAGCAGGTCCTGGCCGCCGACGTCGACCGCGCTCTGGCGGCAGACCCCTCGATCACCCATGTGGCACTCGTCCATTGCGAGACCGGCACCGGCGTGCTCAACCCGCTGCACGACATCGCGCTGGTCGTCGAAAAGCATGGCCGCGGGTTGATCGTCGACGCCATGAGTTCGTTCGGCGCCATCGACATCGATGCCCGCAAGACGCCCTTCGACGCGGTCGTGGCCGCCTCGGGCAAGTGCCTCGAAGGCGTGCCCGGCATGGGCTTCGTCATCGTCCGGCGCAGCACCCTGGAAAGGTGCGAGGGCAACAGCCACTCGCTCGCCATGGATCTCTACGACCAGTGGGCATACATGGGCAAGACCACGCAATGGCGATTCACGCCCCCCACCCACGTGGTCGCTGCCTTGGACGAAGCCATCACGCAGTATGTCGAGGAAGGCGGACTCGAAGCGCGCGGCGGGCGCTACGCGCGCAACTGCAAGGCCTTGATCGACGGCATGGCGGCGCTGGGATTCCGCAGCTATCTCGAATCCGCCATCCAGGCGCCGATCATCGTCACCTTTCATGCGCCCGACGATCCGAAATACGACTTCAAGACCTTCTACCAGGAAGTCAAGAAGCGCGGCTACATCCTCTACCCCGGCAAGCTCACGCAGATCGAGACATTCCGCGTCGGCTGCATGGGCCACTTCGGCGAGGCCGGGATTCCTGGCGCGGTCGCAGCGGTGGCGGACACACTGAAGGCCATGGGCATTCGGCAAGTCACTGCCGCTGCCGCGGCATAGCACCCCCGCACACGGTGCAGGCCCTTCACAGTCCAGGGCTGCTTTGCATGATGCCGCCGTCCACGAAGATCGTGGTCGCCGTCAGGTAGCTCGCGCCGTCGCTGGCGAGAAACGCCACGACGTTCGCGATTTCCTCCGGACGGGCCATGCGGCCGAGCGGAATGGCGGCGTCGAGTTTCTTCAGCAGCACCGGATCGTTCATGGTCGACAGGTTGATCGGCGTCGCCACCGCGCCGGGACCGACGCCGACGACGAGGATGTTGTGCGGCGCCAGTTCGACGCCCGCCGTGCGCGTGAGCATGCGGATCCCGCCTTTCGAGAGGCAGTAGGCGGCATTGCCCGGCATCGGCCAGTCCTCGTGCACCGAACTGACGTTGATGATGCGCCCGCCACCGCCCTGCTTGATCATCTGCTGGGCGGCGAACTGGGTGCCGAAGAAGGCGCTCTTGAGGTTGATGGCGAGCACCTTGTCGTAGTCCGCCTCGCTGGTGTCGAGCACGGAGGTCCGGGTCTCGACCCCGGCGTTGTTGACCATGACGTCGACCCGATGGAACCGCTTGACGGCCGTGGCCACCAGCCTTTGCAGGTCGGCGACCTGGCTGACGTCGGCCTGCACCCCGATCGCCTGGTCGCCCAGGGCGAGGACTTGCCTCTGCGTCGCTTCGGTCGCTTCGGGATGCACGACGTAGTCGATGACGACATTGGCCCCCTGCCTGGCGAGTTCCAGCACGATGGCAAGGCCGATGCCGCTGTTGCCCCCGGTGACGATGGCGACTTTGTCTTTCAGGTTCATGGTTCATCTCCTTGATGGGTGATGGTTGAGGTCGGGATCGGGTCGCGGCGGCGGGCGATGAGCACGGCCAGCGCGGCAAGGGCGAGCGCGACGCCGGTGGTCCCGCCATAGATCGTGCCCAGGCTCCATCCCAGGCGGGATTCCAGAGGTCCGACGCCGAAGGCCGCGAGCCCGTACCCGATCTGGTAGGACGCGATCAATCCGCCAGCCACCGATGCGGCGATGGCCTTGAGTTCCGCCTGAGCGAAGCTGATCACCAGCGGCAGCAACGCCGAGCAGCCGAAGCCTGCAATGGCAAAGGCCGGGATGCCGAAGAGCGGCCGGGTCGGCTGCAGGAAGGCGAGGATGACGAAGCCGGCGCCCACCAGCAGCGGCAGGACCTGGAAGACGGCGCGCTCGGGAATCCAGGTCTCGACGGCGGCAAAGAGGATGCGCCCTGCCGTCACCGTTGCCCAGAACACGGTGAGGGCGAGCGAGGCCTGCGTCGCACTGGCGCCCAGTTCCTTGGTCATGTAGAGCGAGGCCCAGTTGCCGTTCATGGTTTCGCAGACACCGTACAAGAGCGCGAATCCGGCGAACAGCCAGAACCGGGAAGGCAGGCGGGTCCGCCCGCTCGCGCCTGCGGCCCCGCCCTGCCCTGCACCCGGACCCAGCGGCAATCGCGCACTGAACAGCAGCAGGCCCAGGATCAGCGCGCCGACCAGCACCGGCAGTCCCCACCAGACGCCCAGGCCGACGAACACCGCGACCAGAATCGGCGCCAGCGCGGTGCCCGATCCCAGCAGGGCGTTCAGCGCCAGCACGGCCTTGTCCACCTTGTCCGGAAAAAAAGCGGCGGCGAAGGTGTTGAGCGTCGGCACGGTGAACCCGAAGCCGACACCGAGGCAGCCGGTGGCGACGAGCAGGACCCCGTAGGCGACCGTGTGCTCGCTCATCACGAACCGGCTGAGGACGAGCAGCGCCATTGACGCCAGGTTGGCGACCAGTCCGACCAGGAAGATGCGCTTGGCACCGAGGCGTCGCGCCAGGCCGGCGCCCAGCAGGGCCGAGCCGATGGCGCTCAGTGCCTGGGGCACGAACATGGCGCCGTATTCCGTTCTCGACAAGCCGTAGCCGGTCGCGCTCGTGAAGACGACGCTCGCGGCCGGAAACGTGACCAGCGCCACACCCTGGATCAAGCCGGCGCCGTACACGGCGGCGATTTCCCGGCGCCGGGCGAGCGGGGGGTTCGTCATCGAACGCGTTGCAGCAGATGCTCGCCGACGCGCAAGGCGTTCGCGATGGCGGTCAACGACGGATTCACCGCGCCGATGCTCGGGAAAAAGCTCGTGTCCACGACATACAGGTTGTCGAGTTCGTGCGCCTTGCAGTGGACATCGAGCACCGATGTGGCCGGGTCGGTGCCGAAGCGGCAGGTGCCGGCCTGGTGGGCGACGCCGGCGATGGGGATGTGCTTTCCCATGTAGAGCGTGTTGGGGATGAGGTGCGGATGCATGTCCATGTGGCCGAGCATCGACTGCAGCTTCTTGCGCAGGCGATCGAGCGGCTCCACGTTCGTGAACTCGTAGTGGAGCTGGATGGCGCCTGCTGCATCCACGGTCACGCGGTTCTGCGGCAGCGCCAGGTCTTCGCTCGTGAGCCAGAAATCCACCGCGTGCCGGGCGATCTGGTCCAGGGTGAAGCCCGGCGCGAACCGCGGTGCATCCTCCTTGAACATCGGCCCCTGGGACTTGCCGAGCATCTGGATGTTGCCGAGCGGGAATTCGTAGTCCGGCGCGCCGAAATAGAAATCGTTGATCGTGAGCGTCTTCTGGAACTCGGTCGGGTTCTCGCGCCGGGACAGGGCGACCAGCGCGACGGCGTTGTGGAACATGTAGTGGCGGCCCACCATGTCCGAACCGTTGGCCAGGCCGCGCGGATGCTTGTCGCTCGCCGACATGAGAAGCAGCCGGGCGGAATTGGCGGCGCCGCAGGACACGACGACGATGCTGCCGGCACAGGCCTCGCGCCGGCCGTCGCGGTCGAAGATCACCTGGGTCACGGCGCGTCCGCTGGGGTCGGTTTCGAGCCGTCGGACGTGGGCGTTTCGCGCCAGGGTCACGTTCGGGTATTGCAAGGCGGGCCTGACGGCGATGACCTCGGCGTCCGACTTGGCGTGGACCAGGCAGGGGTAGCCGTCGCAGGTGTTGCAGCGTATGCACCGGCTGCGGGGACGGTCCGCCTCGTCGAGCATGATGCCCGTCGGCGCGTACGCAGGCCGGTACCCCGCGCGCTTCAGGCCATCGGCGATCTCCTGCAGGCGCGGCTCATGGCTCACCGGCGCAAACGCATAGGGCGCGCTGGCCGGTGGATCGGTCGGGTCGTCGCCGCGCTGGCCGTGGACCTGATAGAGCCGCTCCGCCTGCGTGTAGTACGGTTCGAGCTCCTCGTAGCGGATCGGCCAGTCGGGCGTCGAGCCGTCGGCGGTGCGATGCGCGCTGAAATCCTGCTCGCGCAATCGAAACATCGCAGCCCCGAACATCTTGGTCGCACCGCCGACGAAGTAATGGACGCCCGGCTGGAACGGCTTGCCGTCCGAGTCGTACCACGTGTCCTTCGACACGTAGCGGTTCTTCACGAAGACTTCGGTCGGATCCCAGTTCGGCTTCTCGCGCGGCAGGTAGTCGCCGCGTTCGAGGATCAGTATGCGTTTGCCGGAAGGCGCCAGCTTGTGGGCGAGCGTGCCGCCACCGGCGCCGCTGCCGATGATGATGAAATCGTAGTGCTCGTCGCTTCGCATGAGCTTCCCCGGTGGTGACGGGTGGATGGGCCAAGCCGGCGCCGCCGCGCAACGCGCCGATGGCCCCCGCAGGGTCGGACACCGCAACGTCGGCCCCTGGACGATGCCCACGCAGCATACGCGCCGCCACGCAGGCTTTCAACCCGCCGGACGACCGACTAGACTGACGACGCAGCGCCCTGGCCGTTTTCGAGTTCGAATCCGCCGCGGCACCGGCTGCCTTACCGGAGGTCGAATGGCTCTTCGCATCGAGGACTACGGACTGATCGGCGACATGCACACCGCGGCGCTGGTCGGCATCGACGGATCGATCGACTGGCTGTGTCTGCCGCGCTTCGACTCGGGCGCCTGTTTCGCGAAGCTGCTGGGCACCGAGGAGAACGGTCGATGGCGCATCGCTCCGGCCGCGGACGTCGTCAGCACGACGAGGCGCTATCGGCCCTCGACGCTGGTCCTCGAAACGGAGTTCGAGACGGCCGAGGGCGTGGTCCGGCTCGTCGACTGCATGAGCTTGCGGGAATCGCATCCCCGGATCGTTCGCATCGTGGAGGGGGTGCGCGGCACGGTATCGATGTCCGCCCGGCTCAACCCGCGTTTCGACTACGGCAAGACCGCCCCATGGATCCTCGCCCAGGACCAGGCGGCGAGCGCCGGCGCGGGGCCCGAGGCGGTGGAGTTGCGCGCCGACGTGGCGATCACGGCACGGGAGCGTTGTCTCGAAGCCGACTTCCCGGTGCGCGCCGGCGAGCGCGTCTGCTTCGTTCTCACCGGGTATCTCTCCTGGGAAGACGCGCCACCGCCGATCGATGCGGTCGATGCCGTGGCCGCGACCGAGGCCTGGTGGCGCGCCTGGTCGGATCGCTCGACCTACCAGGGCGCGTGGAAGGACGAGGTCGAACGCTCCCTCATCACGCTCAAGGCCCTCACCTATGCGCCCACCGGCGGGCTGGTGGCGGCGCCCACCACCTCGCTGCCCGAGTTCCTCGGCGGGGTGCGCAACTGGGACTACCGCTACTGCTGGATCCGGGACGCCGCGCTCGCGCTGGACGCGCTCATGTCCGCAGGCTATGTCGAGGAAGCGACGAAATGGCGCGACTGGGTGATCCGCGCCGTCGCAGGCGACCCCGAAGACCTGCAGATCATGTACGGGATCGGCGGAGAGCGCCGCCTCGACGAGTACGAACTCGGCTGGCTGCCCGGCTACGAGGGGTCCGCCCCGGTGCGGGTCGGAAATGCGGCCTCGGGGCAACTGCAGCTGGACGTGTATGGCGAGCTGACCGATGCGATCTATCGCGCACGCCGGCTCGGCATGACGCCCGTCGCCGCAGCGCTGGATCCCACGCAAAGCTTCGTGCTGTGGCTCGAGCGCCATTGGCGCGAACCCGATGACGGCATCTGGGAGGTTCGGGGGCCCCGGCGTCAGTTCGTCCACTCGAAGGTGATGGCCTGGGTCGCCGCCGACCGGGTCGTGAAGATGCTGCAGGAGGCGGGCTACAAGGGCGCGATGGACGAGCTGCTGCGGATGCGCGACGACATCCACGAGGAGGTGTGCCGCGAAGGCTACGACGCCGAGAGGAACACCTTCACCCAGTACTACGGATCCACCCAGCTCGATGCCGCGCTGCTGCTGATCCCGCAGGTCGGATTCCTGCCGGCGAGCGACCCGCGCGTGGCCGGCACGGTCGATGCGATCCAGCGGGAGCTGGTGCACGACGGGTTCGTGATGCGCTACATCCCGGACCAGGACGCGGCCGACGGCTTGCCGCCGGGCGAAGGCGCTTTCCTCGCCTGCAGCTTCTGGCTCGTCAACGACCTGGCCCTGCTCGGGAGACTCGATGAGGCCCAGGCGCTGTTCGACCGCCTGCTCTCGCTTCGAAACGATCTCGGACTCTTCGCCGAGGAATACGACCAGGCGCAGCAGCGGCTGATCGGCAACTTCCCCCAGGCGTTCACCCACCTGACTTTCATCGCCAGCGCCATGGCCCTCTCGGAGGCTGCCGGTGCGCGAGGTCCTGCCGCCCCGGACCGATGAGCTCAGCCGACGCGTTCTTGCCACCGTCGGGCGCCCAATGCGAGATCCGTCACGGCGCGCAGCGGGTGATCGTGACCGAAGTGGGCGCGACGCTGCGCCACTATGCGATGGACGGCGCGGACATCATCGATGGCTTCGGGGTGCAGGAGTGGTCGCCCAGCGGCCGCGGACAAGTACTGGCACCCTGGCCGAACCGCCTCGACCGCGGGCAGTACCGGTTCGACGATCGGGCCGGCCAGGCGGCGCTCGACGAGCCCGGGCTGCAGAACGCGATCCACGGGCTGGTGCGATGGCTCCCGTGGAAGATCGCATCGCAGTCGGCCGATGAAGTGGCATTGACTTGCGCGCTCCCTCCGCAGCCGGGATACCCGTGGCGGCTCGACCTGGAAATCGTCTATCGGCTCGATGCGACAGGCCTGACGGTCTCCTTCCGGGCGCGCAATGCCTCGAGCGTCCCCGCGCCCTTCGGGATCGGCTTCCACCCCTACTTGACGGTGGGCGCCGCCATCGATGACGCGATCCTGCGGATCCCGGCCAGGCGATGCCTGGTGATGGACGAGCGCGGGCTGCCGATCGGCGACGCGCCGGTCGCCGGCTCGGAGCGGGATTTCACCGAACCGAAGTCGATCGGTTCCATCCGGCTCGATACCGGCTACACGGACCTCGTGCGAGATGCCGACGGTCTCGCGCGAGCATCCCTGGCGAGGCCTGGCGGAGGCCGCCGTGTCGGCCTGTGGGTCGATTCGTCGTTCCGCTACCTCATGGTGTACACGGGCGACACGATCGAGGCGGTGCCGCGTCGACGACGCGCCATCGCGATCGAGCCGATGACCTGCCCACCGAATGCGCTTCGTTCGGGAATCGACCTGTTGCAGGTCGAGCCCGGGCAGGTGGTCGAGGGCCGCTGGGGGCTGGTGCCGGATGGGCCCGAAATCGGCGCAACCTGACCCACCCTCCACCATGCAGCGCCGGATCTTCGCATCGCTTCGCGGCTATCGGATCGAATGGCTGTCGCGCGATCTCGTTGCCGGGCTGATGCTGGCAGCGATCGCGATTCCGGGGCAGCTCGCCACCGCGCGGCTGGCGGGGATGCCGCCGGAGACCGGCATCTATGCGTTCGTGGCGGGCTCGGTGGCCTTCGCGATCTTGGGTGCCAACCGCTTCATGTCGGTCGGGGCGGATTCGACCATCGCGCCGATCTTCGCCGGCGGGCTGGCTTCGATCGCCCTGGCAAGCGGCCAGGGCCATGCGCAATTGACCCCGCTCTTCGCGCTGCTGGTCGGCGCCCTGCTGATCGCGATCGGGCTGCTGCGCGCCGGCTGGCTCGCGACGCTGCTGTCGGTACCGGTCACCACGGGCTTTCTGGCCGGCATCGCCGTGCACATCGTCGTGGGTGAGCTGCCCACGCTGCTGGGGGTCCCGGACGAGAAGGGACACCTGCTCGCGCGACTCGTTCACCTGGTCGGCCAGCTGCCGCACGCCAACCCTTTCGCATTGGCCCTGGGCGCGGGTGTGCTCTGCGTGACGCTGGTCGCGTCGCGCATCAGCCCGCGCATCCCGGGCGCCCTGCTGGGCCTGGCGGGCGCGGGACTCGCCACGGCGGTCTTCCATCTCGATGCGCGCGGCGTCGGCCTGCTCGGCCCGCTCGCCGTGACGCTGCCGCATGCCAGCCTGCCGGCCTGGCCCGACATGGAGGCCTTCGGCCGCACGGTGCAGCTGGCGCTGGTGGTGGCCATGGTGTGCGTCATGCAGACCGCGGCGGTGGCGAGCACCTTTCCGTCCGGGGAAGGCGAGGTCGAGGATGTCAGTCGGGATTTCGGCGCGGTCGGGGCAGGCAGCGTCGCGGCGGCGCTGATCGGGGCCTTCCCCGTCAATGCCAGCCCGCCTCGCACGGCGATCGTGCGCGAGTCCGGCGGGCAAAGCCAGATGGCGGCGCTCGCCGCGGTCGCGCTGGTCATCGCCCTGGTGATCGCCGCGTCGGGCTTGACGGCCTATGTGCCCCATGCCGCCCTGGCCGGCATCCTGCTCTACGTCGCCTGGCGCATCTTTCGCGTCGATGAGATGCGCGAGATCCATCGCCGTGGCGGGCTCGAGATCCTGCTCGTGGCGGCGAGCGCTGCGCTGGTCATCGCGCTGCCGATCGAGACCGGCATGCTGCTGGCCATCGTGATGTCCTTCGTGCACAGCCTGTACATCGTCGCCAGACCCCACTGCCTGGAGCTGGCGCGCGTGCCGGGCAGCACGGTGTGGTGGCCGCCGCTGCCCGATGCGCCTGCCGAGCACGAGGAGGGGGTGCTCGTCTTCGCGCCGGGCGCGCCGCTCAACTTCACCAATTGCGAGCGCATCTGCGCCGAGATCCGGTCGGCCATGGCGCGGCAACGCCAGACGACCGTGAAGCTGCTGGTCATCGAGGCCAACGGCATCATCGACATCGACTACACCGGCTCGAAGGTCCTGCGGCACGCCATCGCGCAGTGGCAGAGCGCCGGCATCGTGGTGGCGATGGCCCGGCTGGCCGCGGGCCGTGCGCGCGTGCAAGCCGAGCGGACCGGGCTGGTCGAGACGATCGGCCCCGACCGCGTGTTCATGTCGGTCGAGGAGGCGGTTCGCAAGCTGCGCCCCTTGAGCCCACCGACCCAGCGAAGTGGGTGAAGCCCATCCGCCGAACGCCCGGCTCGAGGGCGACGGGGCGCCGCGATGTCTTCAAATCGGCAACGCTTCGATCCAGAGGTGATCGGGCTCCAGCCCATTGCGCCTGCGCTGCGCCATCGCCTCGTAGGCGGCCTCGATGTGGCGCGCGAAGCGCGGCGTGTCGAAGAGCGGCATCCGGTCGCGCTCCACGCGCAAGCGATCGCGCAGGCCTGCCAGTTCCTGCGGGTTGCTTGCGAGTCTCCGTGCCGCCGCCTCGTAGTCGGCCACGCTGCGCGTGACCAGTTCCTCCAGGCCGGCCGCATGCAGCAGGCTGGACGCCACGCGTGCAGGGAAGCTGCTCCCTTCCAGGGTCAGCACCGGCAGGCCCGCCCAGAGTGCATCGCTGCAGGTGGTGTGGGCATTGCAGTGGAAGGTATCGAGGAACAGGTCGGCGTGGGCGTGGCGCGCCAGGTGATCGGCCAGGGGCGCCCGCCCGGCCCAGACGATGCGCTCGGGTGCCACGCCGCGCGCCTGCGCCTGGGTGGCGATCTCGGCCTGCATGCGCTCGCTGCCCGCCAGCAGCCACAGCACGCTGGCAGGCACATCGCGCAGCAGCCGCATCCAGGCGTCGAACACGTCGGGCGTGAGCTTGAAGCTGTTGTTGAAGCAGGCAAAGACGAAGCCTTCAGCCGGAAGGCCCATGGCTTCGCGGGAAGGCAGGCCTTGCGCGATTCGCTTGGTGTTGTCGTTCGCCTGGTAGCTGTCGGGCAGCCGCACCACTTTCTCGGCGTAGAACGCCTCCTCGCCGCTGCGTATCAGGCGCGGATCGGCGATCAGGTAGTCCATGTAGCTGCACCCCATCGTCCCGGGGAAGCCGAGGTAGTTGACCTGCAGCGGCGCCGCGCGGTGGGCGAAGATGCCGGCCCGGAAACCCTGCGTGAAGCCGTTGAGATCGACCGCGATATCGATGCCCGCCTCGCGTGCCATGGCGGCGATCTCGGCGTCGCTGCGATCGCCGACCGCGATGAAACGATCGAAGGCCGCGCCGACCCGGCGGCCCAGTCCGTCGCCTTCGCCGCGGTCGAGCGAATAGCCGAACCACTCGAAGCGCGTGTGGTCGTGGCATTCGAAAAGCCGGACCATGAGCTGCGATGTCGCGTGGTTTCGGAAGTCGGCGC
>Ga0308175_100003943_pt1 | contig 10353 bp, 8 predicted proteins | sample PhyCR1_3_FD_203893 | JGI IMG/M metagenome (GOLD analysis project Ga0308175, IMG submission 203893) | Soil microbial communities from UC Gill Tract Community Farm, Albany, California, United States - DLSLS.C.R1 | ecosystem: Environmental > Terrestrial > Soil > Agricultural land | place: USA...
GACGGTGTAGTCGTCGGGGGTGGTCAGGTCAGCGACCGTGGCCAGGCCGCCGGCACTTGGGGAGCCGGTGGCCGGGTCCGCTCCCCGCTGGTAGGTGTAGGCCATGTCGGCGGAGGTGAAGTCGTCGCCGTTGTGCCACTTCACGCCGCGGCGCAGGTGGAAGGTGTAGGTGAGCCCGTCCGCGCTGACCTCCCACGACTTGGCGAGCGCCCCCTCCACGTCCAGGGTGGGGGTCAGCCGTGTGAGGCCCTCACAGACGTTGATCAGCACGCTCATCTGGTCGGCGCCGACCGCCATCTGCGGGTCGAGGCTCGTGAACTTGTCGAGGTTCCAGGCGGCCGTCAGGGTACCGCCGCGCTTCGCCTTCCCCGACGGGGCCGACCCGCTGGCCTGGGGGCCGCTGCATGCGCCCAGGGCGAGCAGTCCCGCCGCGCCGGCTGAGAACTTGAGCAAGGTACGGCGGGACACCCGGCTCCCGCTCAGCTGCGACCAATCCTCCGACATGCCCACTCCTGGCTGTTCGATGGGTGGATGACCTGGGTCACAGTAGGGCGGAACGGACACTGGCGTCAACAATGTTTTGTATGCAATATTGGACCTGTTTAGGAAGGCTGGCATCCATGACGGATTCATCGGCGTCTTCATCGGCGTCTGCGTCGGCGTCCGCAACGGGGGGAGAGCCGCCCGGGGGGCACGCACTGGCGCCGCTTCACCGACCGAAGCCCATGCGGGTACAGGTGGAGAGTGCGCTGCGGGAGCTGATCATCAGCCGCCAGGTGCAGCCCGGTGAGCACTTGACGGAAACAGACCTGGCCAACCGGCTTACCGTCAGCCGCCAGCCGGTCCGCGAGGCGTTGCAGGCGCTGGAGCGCGAGGGCTGGGTCGACCTGCACGTGGGCCGAGGCGCGTTCGTGCACAAGCCCACCGCGAACGAAGTCGACCAGGTGTTCGCAGTGCGAGGAGCCCTCGAGGCCGAGGCTGCTCGGCTAGCCTGCGCGAACGTCGACGCGGACGCTGCGAGTCGGCTGACCGAGATCATCCAGGAGGGCTGGGTCGCCCTCGGCGGATCCCAGGACGACGCCCTGGTCGACGCCAACGCCCGGTTCCACCGACAGATCGCGGCGCTCGCCGGCAACTCGGTGCTCCTCAGCTTCCTGGAGTCCCTTGACCAACGCATCAGGTGGTACTTCACGCCACTGGCTCGGGTCCGCGGTGCGGACTCGTGGAACGAGCACGAGCGCATCCTCGATGCGCTGAGGCACGACGACCCGGAGCGGGCGGCAGCGTTGATGCGACAGCACACGGAGAGCACACGAGCCGCCTACTGAGGCGGACTGGAAGGAACCCCATTGTTCACAACGCGTCCGGAGCTGGTCGGCACCTTCGGGATGGTCGCATCTACACACTGGCTTGCCTCGCAGTCCGGGATGGCGGTGCTCGAAGCCGGCGGCAACGCTTTCGACGCCGCGGTGGCGGCCGGCCTCGTGCTGCAGGTCGTAGAACCGCACCTGAACGGCCCTGGAGGCGAGGTGCCCATCATTGCCTGGGAGGACCGCACGAGCCGCCCGTTCGTGGTCTGCGGCCAGGGGGTCGCGCCGGCCGCCGCCACCATCAACTGCTTCGATGCCATGGATCTGGACATCGTCCCGGGGACCGGCCTGCTTCCCGCCGTGGTGCCCGGTGCGTTCGGTGCCTGGATGCTGCTGCTGAGGGAACACGGGACGATGCGGCTGCGGGACGTCCTCAAGTACGCGATCGGGTACGCCGAAGGCGGTTTCGTGCTGCTCCCGACGATCGCCAAGGCCATCAGCGGGGTGTCCGGGCTGTTCACTGAGCACTGGCTCAGCTCGGCGAAGGTGTGGCTGGCCGCCGGCACCGACCCCGCACCCGGGACGCTGTTCAAGAACTCCGACCTCGCGGCGACGTACAGCCGGATCGTCGAGGACGCGGAGTCCGCGTCGAGCGACCGGGAGGAACAGATCGAAGCTGCTCGACGGAGCTTCTACGAGGGCTTCGTCGCCGAGGCTGTGGCCGAGTTCTACGCTGGCGAGCTGATGGACGTCACCGGTGTCCCGCACGCCGGCCTGCTCCGCTACGAGGACCTGGCCGGATGGCGCCCCGCCGTCGAGGAGCCGCTCACTATGGACTACCGGGGCCTCACGGTGCTCAAGGCGGGCCCGTGGACCCAGGGTCCGGCGTTCCTCCAGCAGCTTGCGCTGCTCGAGGGGTACGACGTGGGCGGGCTCGCCCCGTCCTCGCCGGAGCTCATCCATCTGGTCGTCGAGTGCAGCAAGCTGGCCTTCGCCGATCGGGAGGCCTACTACGGCGACCCACGGTTCGCCGACGTCCCGCTGGCCGAGCTGCTCTCCCCCTGCTACAACGACGCCCGGCGGCGGCTTGTGACCGACTCGGCGGTCGTCGACGGCCTGAATCCGGGGTCCGTGGCCGGGAGGATCCCGCGGCTGCCGACCATCCCCGACGTGGACACCGACGAAAAGGTGGCCTCCCTGGGTGAGCCGACCGTGCGGCGCGACGGGCGGGTGCAGGGCGACACCTGCCATCTCGATGTCGCGGATCGCTTCGGCAACGTGGTCACCGCAACTCCGAGTGGCGGCTGGTTCCAGAGCTCACCGGTCGTTCCGGGGCTGGGCTTCTCGATCACCACGCGGGGGCAGATGTTCTGGCTTGAGCGGGGTCTGCCGAACTCGCTCGAGCCGGGCAAGCGGCCCCGGACTACACTCACCCCGTCCATGACGCTGCGCGGAGGGGCGCCATATCTCGCCTTCGGGACCCCGGGCGGCGACATGCAGGACCAGTGGACCTTGCTGTTCTTCCTCCGCCATGTCGACCACGGGATGAACCTCCAGGAGGCCATCGACGCCCCCACGTGGCACACCACGCACTTCCCCTCGTCGTTCTACCCGCGCCGGGCGGAGCCGGGGCACCTGCTGGTCGAGGACCGGGTCGGCGACGAGACCGTGCAGGAGCTCCGCGACCGGGGCCACCGGGTCACGGTCGAGGGGCCGTGGACCCTTGGCCGCACGAGCGCGGTCAGCCGCGACAAGCATGGCGTGCTGCGTGCAGCGGCCAACCCTCGCGGCATGCAGGGATACGCGGTCGGGCGCTAAGTCAGGGCGGCGCCCATCGTGCATTACAACACTTGATTTGCGGACGCGACGGACAGAGTGCTGGTCCCAGTGGTCACACAGTGTGCCGTGGAATGCTTACCCGTTGGTTAGGGCGGAGGTGAGTGCGATGACCGGGTCGTGGCTGGAGGTACGAGCGACGGACTATCACACGGCAGGCGAGGCGTTCCGGATCGTCACCAGCGGCGCCCCCGACATTCCCGGTGCCAGCGTGCTGGAGCGTCGCGAGTTTGCCCGGCGCAGTCCCGGGGTGGACCACGTCCGCAAGCTGTTGTGCCATGAGCCGCGTGGGCATGCCGACATGTACGGGTGCTTTCTGGTTCCTCCGGACGACTCGTCGGCGGATCTCGGGGTGCTGTTCTGGCACAAGGACGGATACTCCACGGCGTGCGGGCACGGCACGATAGCGCTAGGTGCCTGGGCCGTCGAGTCCGGGCGCGTGCCCGCCTCACCCGACGGCGAGACCGACGTGGTGATCGACGTTCCGTCCGGCCGTGTCGTGGCTCGTGTGAGGTGTGCGGAGGGCAAGGTGCGCTCGGTAACTTTCCGCAACGTCGACTCCTTTCCGCTGGCACGTGGGGTAGTCGTGGAGACCGCGAGAGGGGCCGTGCAGTGTGACATCGGCTGGGGCGGAGCGATCTACGCTTCGGTGGCTGCAACCGACCTCTGTCTTGAGGTGGTCCCGGAGCGGTACTCCGCTCTGCTGGAGGCCGGACGCGAGCTCAGACGTGCACTCGCGGGCACGGAGTGGGCGCGCCACCCAACGGATTCGCGCCTGGACGGCGTTTATGGCGTTGTGATCCACCAGGACCTTGGCGCCACGGAGGACGGCCTGCTCCAGCGCAACGTCACGGTTTTCGCCGACGGCCAGGTCGACCGGTCACCCTGCGGCTCCGGCACGTCGGCGCGACTGGCGCTGCTCGTGGACGCCGGAGAGTTGGGAGTCGGAGGGGTGCTCACGCATGAGTCGATCCTGGGCACCCGCTTCCGGGCACGCGTCGTCAGGGCCGCCCAGGGGGGCCCGCGCAGTGCCGTCGTCACCGAGGTGGAAGGCCTGGCGCACCAGACAGGCGAGCACCTGTTCGTCCTCGACCCCGACGACGAGCTCGGCACGGGTTTCGTGCTGCGCTGAAGTCGCGGTTGACAGCGGTTCCTCCGCTGGCTAGACAGGAGACGAGGACCGGACGTAGTCGTCCGATAATCGTGCACTCTGGGAGAGCTGATGGCGTACTACCGACGGATCGGCGACGTCCCCGCCAGGCGGCACACCGCGTTCCGCGATGACTCCGGCGGGCTGTACTACGAGGAGCTGATGGGCGAGGAGGGGTTCTCCTCCGACTCCTCGCTGCTCTACCACCGAGGGGTGCCCTCGGCGATCGTGGACTCCCGGGTGTGGGAGCTGCCCGAGCTGTCCACCGAGGCCAACCACCCGCTCAAGCCTCGGCACCTGAAGCTGCACACCCTGTTCGACGAGTCGGACGCCAAGGCCGTCGACCCGGTGCAGGGCCGGCGGCTGGTGCTCGGCAACGCGGACGTGCGGATCTGCTACGTGGTGGCAGGAGAGGTCTCGCCGTACTACCGCAACGCCATCGGGGACGAGTGCGTGTACGTCGAACAGGGACACGGCAGCGTGGAGACGGTCTTCGGCGCGCTGTCCTACCGGACGGGCGACTACGTGCTGATTCCCCGGGCCACCACCCACCGCTGGCTGCCCGACAGCACGGACGGGCCGAGCCGGCTGTACGCCATCGAGGCCAACAGCCACATCGCGCCGCCCAAGCGGTACCTCTCCCGGTTCGGGCAGTTCCTGGAGCACGCGCCGTACTGCGAGCGGGACCTGCATGCGCCGAACGCGCCGCTGCTGGTCTCGACGGGCTCGGCCGCCGATCCCACGGACGTCGAGGTGCTGGTCAAGCACCGCGGCCGCTCCGCATCCGGCATCGTGGGCACCGCGATGACCTACGCGGGGCACCCCTTCGACGTCGTCGGCTGGGACGGCTGCCTGTACCCCTACACCTTCAACGTCGAGGACTTCATGCCGATCACCGGCAAGGTGCACCAGCCGCCGCCGGTGCACCAGGTCTTCGAGGGCGGCAACTTCGTGGTCTGCAACTTCTGCCCCCGCAAGGTCGACTACCACCCGCAGTCCATCCCGGTGCCCTACTACCACTCCAACGTCGACTCCGACGAGGTGATGTTCTACGTCGGCGGCGACTACGAGGCCCGCAAGGGCTCGGGCATCAACATCGGCTCCATCTCGCTGCACCCGGGCGGCTACGCGCACGGCCCGCAGCCGTCGGCGGTGGAGGCGTCGATCGGGGTCGAGTACTTCGACGAGCTCGCGGTGATGGTCGACACCTTCCGTCCGCTCGAGATCGGCGAGGGCGGCGCTGCAGCGGAAGAGCCCGGCTACGCCTGGACCTGGGCGGGTCGCGGCCCGAGCTGAGCCTTTGGCAGCCGGACCTCCACTCGCAGCCCCGGCGCACCGGGCGCGCCGCCGGCGTCGCCGAGCCGCACCGAGCCGCCCGCCTTGCCGACCAGCTGCCGCACGATGGACAGGCCCAGACCGGTGCCCCCGGCGTCCCGGTCTCGAGCGTCGTCGAGCCGCGCGAACCGCTCGAAGACGCGGTCGCGGTCCTGCGCGGCGATCCCGGGGCCGTCGTCGGTGACGGTGAGCACCGTCCACGGCCCCTCGGCGGCCGCGCCCACCGACACCCGGCTGGTCGCGTGCCGGACGGCGTTGTCGACCAGGTTGGACAGCACCCGGTCCAGGTCCCCGGGAGCCGCGGACGCGGCCACCGGGGCGCCGTCCTCGGCCACCACCGGCACCCGCGCCGCGGCGTACCGCTCCGCCAGCTCGCGCAGCAGCGGCTGCACCAGGAGGGGCTCCGGCGTCGACGACGGCCCCGAGTCGGCGCGAGCCAGCAGCAGCAGGTCCTCGACCAGGGCGGACAGCCGGGTGACGTCGGCGAGCAGGTCGTCGGCGAGTGGACCGCCCTCACCGAGCTGGCGAGCCACCTCGAGCTGGGTGCGCATCGAGGTGAGCGGGCTGCGAAGCTCGTGCGCGGCGTCGGCGACGAACGCGCGCTGCCGTGCCCGCGCCGCCTCCAACCGGTCCAGCATGTCGTTCAGGGTCAGGGCCAGCGCCCGGATCTCGTCCGCCGCCACCGGCACGCTCAACCGCTCCTCGCGCTGCTCGCCGGAGATCCGCACCGCGCCGACCCGAAGCTCGTGGACCGGCCGGAGGGTGCGGCCGATCACGAACCAGGCGATCAGCGCGAGCACCGCCAGCAGCAGCGGGAAGGTGACCAGCAGGATGGTCCGCAGCAGCCGCTCGCCCTGCAGCAGGTCCTGCACCTGCTGGGCGACGACCACCGTCACCGGTCCGGACGGCGAGTCGGCCGGGTCGGCCGTCACCCGCAGCGGCCCGTTGACGCCCGCCCGCGACCCGGGCACCGACAATGTGGCTCCGGCCCGGGCACGGGCCACCTCGAACGGCCGGAGCAGTGAGGTCAGCCGGTCCCCGTTCACCGATGCGGTGAGCACCCGGTTCCTGGCGTCGACGACCTGCACGATCTGCGCGCCTGAGACCGGGATCGGCTGTGGCAGCTGCCCGCTGCCGACCAGCGCCTCGACCTGGCGGGCGGTCGCCTGCGCCTCGCTGTCCAGGGTGTGGTCGATGGCGTAGTGCAGCACGGCGTACATCGCGACCCCGCCCACGGCGAGCGCGACCGCCAGGCCGGTGACCCCGATCGCCATCAGCCGGGAACGCAGGCTGAGGCGACCCAGCCAGTCCCTCATGACGCGAGGCGGTAGCCGACCCCGCGCACCGTCTGCAGCGCGGTGTGGCCGAGCTTGCGGCGCAGGTACCCGACATAGACCTCGACGGTGTTCGGGTCCGTGTCGAGCGGACTGTCCCACACGTGGTCGAGAATCTCGGTCTTGCTGACCACCCGGCCGGCGTTGCGGATGAGGTACTCCAGAAGGGTGAACTCCCGCGGGGTGAGGGTCACCGGACGGCCCGAGACGGTCACCTCCCGAGTGGCCGGGTCGAGCGTCAGGTCTCCGGCCTCGAGGACGGTGGGCCGTGCGGAGACGCCCCGGCGTAGCAGCGCCCGCAGCCGGGCAAGCAGCACGACGTAGGAGAACGGCTTGGTGAGGTAGTCGTCGGCGCCGCAGTCGAGTCCGTCGGCCTCGTCGTACTCCCCGTCCTTGGCCGACAGGATCAGCACCGGCACCCAGTTGTCCTCCTTGCGCAGCGTTCGCACCACGTCGTACCCGGACAAACGGGGCAGCATGATGTCGAGGACCACCGCGTCGAAGTCGCCGTACCGGGCCAGCTCGAGGCCGGTGGCGCCGTCGGCGGCCGTCTCGACGACGAAGCCCTCCGCGGCCAGGCCGCGACGGAGCGCGGCAGCCAGCCGCACCTCGTCCTCGACCACCAGAAGCCGCATGGCCCCAGCCTGGCACGTGGACCAGCCCGCTGGCAGCACTTCTCAGGCTGCTCACAGCGCGGCCGCGGCACCATGGAGTACATGAGCTTCTTCTCCCGCGTGCCCCTCCTGCGCTGGCTGGTCCCGCTGGTCAGCGCCGTCGTCCTGCTCGGCGGCGGCTGGGCGCTGACCCAGATCTCCGCCGCCGCCCACACCGACCTGAAGCCGCGGTCGGCGGCGCAGCTGCTCGCCGACGTGCAGCGCGCCCACCTCGACGGGCTGTCCGGGACCATCGTCCAGAAGTCGGACCTCGGCCTGCCGAGCCTGCCCGATGCCGGCGGCTCGGGCAGCTCCGACCTGGGCTCGCTCGTCACCGGCACGCACACCCTGAAGGTCTGGTTCTCGGGCCCGGACAAGGCCCGGGTGGCACTGCTCGGCACGCTCGGTGAGTCCGACGTGGTCTGGAACGGCACCGACCTGTGGACCTGGTCGAGCAAGGCGCACACCGCGACCCACCGGACCGTGCAGCCGCCGCAGCACCGGTCCGACCAGACCCTGCCCGACACGGTGACCACGCCGCAGGCAGCGGCGCGGGCCGCCCTCGACGCGGTCAAGCCGACGACCAAGGTTGTGACCAGCGGTACGGCGACGGTGGCCGGCCGGCCGGCCTACCAGCTGGTGCTCGAGCCCCGCGACCAGAACAGCCTCATCGGCTCGGTGCAGATCGGCATCGACGGGGCCACCCACGTGCCGACCAGCTTCCAGATCCTCACCGACAACGGCACCACCGCCTTCCAGGTGGCCTTCACCCACTTCGACCCGACCCGGCCGGGCGCCGCGCAGTTCCGGTTCAACCCACCGCCCGGCACCACGGTGAAGGAGCAGAAGGCTCCCTCGTCCGGCGCTCCCGACCTGCAGGCTCCCCCGGGGATGCAGGACGGAATGCGGGGCATGCCGCACGGGATGCTGGGCATGACCGGGTCCGCCGCCCCCCAGGTCATCGGGCACGGCTGGACCAGCGTGATAGTGGCCGACCTCGGGTCCAAGGCGCTCAGCGGGCTGGAGCAGAAGGCCGGGCCGGCCTCAGGCCAGCTCACGCAGATGCTGGGCGCGCTCCCGCCGGTCACCGGCCGGTGGGGCACCGGCCGCGCCTTCGAGGGCACCATCTTCTCGGCCGTGCTGACCAACGACGGCCGGATCGCGATCGGTGCGGTGCCCCTCCAGCAGGTGGAGGCGGCGCTCAACCAGGCTGGCTCGGCCCGGTGACCCAGTCGGTGCGCCTGCGCCCGGACCGGCCTTCCCCCGGTCCGGGCCACGGCGCTGGGACCACGAGCGACCTGGCGATCGCCACCGAGGGACTGACCAAGCGGTTCGGACACCAGACCGCGGTGGACACGATCGCGCTGCGAGTGCCCCGGGGCGCGGTGTACGGCTTCCTCGGCCCCAACGGCTCGGGGAAGACCACCACGATCCGAATGCTGCTCAGCCTGGTCACGCCGACCGCCGGCAGCATCGAGATCCTCGGCCTGCCCATGCCGCGGGGCGCGGGCCGCGCGCTGCCCCGGGTCGGCTCGCTGGTCGAGGGCCCGGCCTTCCACCCCTACCTGTCCGGCCGGGCCAACCTGCGCCGCCTCGATGCCGCGGACAGGTACGCCGACCCGGCCACGGCCGACCGGCGCATCGACGCGGCTCTCGACCGCGTCGGCCTGCTGGCCGCCGCGAAGAAGCACTACCGCGCCTACTCGCTCGGGATGCGGCAGCGGCTGGCCATCGCGGCCGCGCTGCTCGCGCCCCGCGACCTGCTGGTCCTCGACGAGCCCACGAACGGGCTGGACCCGCAGGGCACCCGCGAGGTGCGGTCGCTGATCTCCACGCTGGCGACCGACGGCACCACCGTGCTGGTCTCCAGCCACCTGCTGTCAGAGGTCGAGCAGGTGTGCAGCCACGTCGGAGTGATGCACGTGGGCCGCCTGGTCGCCCAGGGCCGCGCCGCGGACCTGCGCGGCGACGGCGATCCTCGGGTCCGGGTGGACACGGCGCAGCCGGAGGACGCCGCGCGCGTGCTCCGCGAGAAGGGCCTCGCCGAGGTGACGGTCGGCATCGGCCGAGCCGGTGGTGTGCTCGGGGTGGTCCCGGCCGAGGAGGTGGTCGCCGCGCTGGTGCACGCGGGTGTCCCGGTGCAGGGCTTCGTGGTCGACCGGCCGTCGCTGGAGGACCTGTTCGTCTCGTTGACGGGGGAGGGTTTCGATGTCAGTGGTTGAGCTGTCCCCGCGTCGTACCGCCTCGGCACGGTTCCTCCGCTCGGAGCTGTGGCTGATCTTCGGACGCCGGCGCAACCAGGCCGGGCTGCTCGTGCTGATGGCGGTCCCGATCCTGGTCGCGGTAGCCGTCAGGCTGACCGGAGGCGGACACGGCGACGGGCCGGACTTCTTCTCCTCGATCACCGACAACGGGCTGTTCGTGGCGCTGGCGGCGCTCACGCTCGAGCTGCCGCTGTTCCTGCCGCTCGCGGTGGCCGCCATCTCCGGGGACGCCATCGCCGGGGAGGCCAACCTGGGCACGCTGCGCTACCTCCTCGCCGTGCCGGTGCAGCGCACCCGGCTGCTGGCGGTGAAGTACCTCGCGATCGTGGTGTTCTCCTTCGCGGCCACCCTGCTGGTCACGCTCACGGGCATCGTGATGGGACTGGCGCTGTTCGGGGGCGGCTCGATGACGCTGTTCTCGGGCACCGAGATCGGGTTCGGTGAGGCGGTCGGCCGGGTGCTGATGGCCAC
>Ga0308175_100003944_pt1 | contig 10353 bp, 10 predicted proteins | sample PhyCR1_3_FD_203893 | JGI IMG/M metagenome (GOLD analysis project Ga0308175, IMG submission 203893) | Soil microbial communities from UC Gill Tract Community Farm, Albany, California, United States - DLSLS.C.R1 | ecosystem: Environmental > Terrestrial > Soil > Agricultural land | place: USA...
CCTGGTCTCGTTCAACGACCACAGCCACCTCGAGCCGGGCCCTGACCTGATCACGTACCGCTGACCCCACCTGCCGAGCCGCGCCTTGTGCGGTGCCGAGCCGCGCCTTGTGCGGTGCCGAGCCGCGCCTTGTGCCGGATCGAGCCGCGGGTGGCGCACCATGCTCTGCCGTTCGCAGCAGTTGGCACCTCGACACGCAGTCCGGTGGTGCCAACTGCTCCGAATGAGCTGCAGGTGTGTCTCGCTGGCTGCTGACCCGGCGGGTATGACGGCGCCGCATCGCCATACCCGCCAAGTCAGCCGGTTGTGAGCGCCGAACGCGCCAACTCGGCGGTTCCCGGCTCAGTGGTAGCGGAAGCCGTCCATGAACCGGCGGAAGAGCCCGCCCCGCCGCGGCAGCGGCGGAGCCGGCGGAGGGGCCGTGGTCCGCTGGGACGCGACGGGCTTGTCGTAGTCCGTGCGCACGATCGCGTCGATGACCTGCTCCTCGGTGTAGTCCTCCGAGCCCGGGATCGCCGGGACGTACCCGACCAGCATGCCGTCGCGCATCACCTGCGCCTCGAGCGCCGCCGTCCCGTCGGAGTCCCAGGTCGCCTCCCGGCCGTCGGCGAGCCTGATGCTGACGCCGAACTGGTACACACCCACCCGCGCCAGGTCGGCGTTCGTCCCCCGGTCGCGCAACGCATCGACCACGCGGCGGGCCTTGTTCTCCTCCATGGTGGTTCGAGGTTACCCGGCGACGAAGATGCAGAACGGGTGCCCGGACGGGTCCGCGAAGACGTACAGCGGCTCGTGGGGGTCGTCGACCCGATCGAGGATCAGCTCCGCGCCGAGCTTCAGGGCGTGAGCCCTGTGCCGCTCCAGCTCCTCGACGTCGGGAACCGTCATGTCGAGGTGCAGCTGCATCGGCACGTCGTGGTCGGGCCAGGTCGTGCGCGTCAGCCGCTCGACCTGCTGGAATGCGAGCTTGCGAGTCCCTTCGGCGTCCACGAGCACGAGCCAATCCGCGTCGTCGGGCGTCCGGTCGGTCGGCGGGTCGTCGCCAGGGCGGTACTGAAGGCCCAGCAGCTGCCGGTAGAACTCGGCCAGCCGTCGGGGCTCGGTCGTGTCGAGCACCGTGTGCAGCAGGTGCGGGTACTGGCTCATAGCGGGCCCTCCGTGGCGAGCAGCGGCCCGCCGGACTATCAGTTGGGCCGGCTGGGCTGGTGCAGCGGCGATTTTCCCGCGAACTGTACGTCGGCCGGGCCGGTGAGCGGCCTAGATCGCCCGTTGACCCCGTCGCGTCCCCGGCGTATGCCTGTGCTGCCAGGCCGCGTCCGGCGGCCGAGTGAGGGAGGTCGGGATGAGCGATCGGGTGGTGCACTTCGAGATCCCGTTCGACGACGGCGAGCGGGCGACGGGGTTCTACGGCGAGGCGTTCGGGTGGGACGTCAACGCGATGCCGCAGATGCAGTACGTCATGGTGTCGACCGGCCCCAGCGAGCAGGGGCCACCGAGCGAGCCCGGGTTCATCAACGGCGGGATGCTGCAACGCTGGGATGTTGGCACACCGGTGATCACGATCAGCGTGGACGACATCGATGCCTCGCTGGAGAAGATCGAGAAGCTCGGCGGTACGACGGTCCGGGGAAGAGAGCCCGTCGGGGACATGGGCTTCGCGGCGTACTTCAAGGACACCGAGGGCAACGTCCTCGGTCTCTGGCAGAACGCCTGAGCCACGACAAGGCAACGGGGCCCCAGGTGAACACCCGGGGCCCCGTCGTGGAGCGGTGAGCCTGACGGCTCAGGTCACTCGAAGCTGACCTGCACCTGGAGCTCCTTGCCTCCGTTGGCGGCCTTGTGCACCTTCATGACCGTGCCGGAGCCGGCCACCTGCACGGAGTTCTGCGGGTTGTCGGCGCTCCAGTACCTCATCGGGTCGCTGTCGTCGAACACCGGGATCGCCGGCTGCGCCGGCAGCGAGACCGGCTCGCCGTTGCGGTGGAAGGTCACTGGGTCGGTGGCCTCCAGACTGTTCCTGCGTAAGTTTGTCGCTTTTGTCAGGCGACACGTGGGCCGAATGGAACCACGCCGCACCCCCGAAGGCGAGGAGCCGGCGTGTCCGTGTCGCCGGCTAGCGGCGCCGCGACGGGCGGGCGGTGCTCTCCCGCACGACCAGCTCGGTCGGCAGCACGACCCGAGGGGCGCGGGCGGATCCGGCGTCGTGGTGCTCCATGGCGGCCCGCAGCTCGGCCGCGGCGAGGCGGCCCTTCTCGGCGACGTCCTGGTGCACGGTGGTCAGCTGCGGCCGGAGGCGGCGGGCAAGCGGGCTATCGTCGAACCCGACCACCGACAGGTCGCCCGGCACGTCGAGGCCGAGCTGCTCCGCGGCACGGACCACCCCGTGGGCCAGCACGTCGGAAAAGCACAGCACGCCGGTCGGCCGGGGATCACCTCGAAGCAGGCGCAACGCAGCGACATACGCCTCCTCGTCGTCGCTGTGCAGCTGCCGGTGTACGACGGGCGTGATCCCGGCCGCACCGAGCGCGTCGAGGTAGCCGAGCAGCCGTTCATGCGAGACGTGCTTGGTGGTCTCGGCGTCCGCGAGCGGGTCGGCGAGCACGCCGTCGCCGATCCCCAAGGCGGCGGTCATCACTGCGACGTGCCGGTGCCCGAGGTCGACCAGGTGCTGCGCCGCGGCCCGCGCGCCGCCCCGGTCGTCGACGTTGATGCAGGTGATGCCGGGCGTCGGCTCCTGGTCCACGAAGACCAGCGGCAGCCCACGCCGGGTGAGCCAGTCGATCGCGGAGACCCCGGGGTCGCAGGAGTAGACCAGCGCGCCGTCCATCGCCACGTCCCGGGCGGGGATCGCGTCGCCGACGGCCGTCGAGGACAGCAGGGTCAGCGCGAGACCGGTCGGCGCCACCTCGCCCGCCACGGCGGCGAGGAAGCCGGTCGCGACCTCGTCAGCGAAGGCATAGTGCAGGGAGCTGGTGAGCAGCACGCCGACGGCGCCCGTCGTACCCCGCGCCAGCGCGCGGGCAGCGGGGTCGGGCCCGGCGTAGCCCAGCCTGCCCGCCGCGGCCAGGATCTTGTGCCGCAGCGCCTCCGAGAGCTGGTCCGGGCGGGAGAACGCGTTGGACACGGTCATCCTGCTCACCCCGACCTCGTCGGCGATCGTCTGCAGGGTGACCCGTGGCACGCCGTCAGGGTAGCGACGCGTCCCATCAGCGAGCCGCGTCGCGCGGTCTGCCGCTGTGCAGCCCGGCCAGCGCGACCAGTCCGCCGGCGAACAGCAGCACCGAGCAGATGACCTGGGCGCGTGCGTAGCCTGCCGAGAACACCTCCGGGCGCCGGTAGTCCTCGCCACCGATGCCCACCGCGGCCGGCAGGGCCGCGACCGCGAGCAGCGAGCCGGTGCGGGCCACGGCGTTGTTGATGCCGCTCGCGATGCCGGCGTACCGGTCCGGTGCCGCCGCCAGCACGCTCGCCGTCAGCGGCGCGACGAGCAGCACGAGACCGGCCGCGAACAGCACCATCCCGGGCAGCACGCCGGTGACGTAGCCCGTGTCCGCGCCGATCCCGCGCAGCAGCAGGGTGCCGAACCCACAGAGCATCGGCCCGATGGTCAGCGGCACCCGCGGACCGATCCGCGCGGCCAGGGCGCCCGACCGGGACGAGAACAGCAGCATCATCACCGTCAGCGGGACCGTCGAGAGGCCGGCGCCCAGCGGCGACCAGCCGGTGACCACCTGCAGCTGCAGGACCACGAAGAACGTCATCGACCCGAGCGCGCCGTACACCAGCAAGGTGAGCAGGTTCGCGGTCGAGAAGGTCCGCGACGAGAACAGGTGCATGGGCACGAGAGCGTCGCGCTGGTGGCGCTCGAGGACCACGAAGCCCAGCAGGCCCGCCACGCCGAGCACCGCAGCGGTCACGACGTACGGCGTCGGGGCCGTTCCCGCCTCGATGAGCGCGTACGTCGCACAGCCGAGTCCGTCGAAGCCGCGGGCCGCCTGCGGGTCGCGCGACTCGGGCACGTGCCGGACCGTCAGCACGAGGACGACCGCCGCGACGGGCACGTTGACCAGGAAGATCCATCGCCAGCTGGCGTTCGCCACGATCCAGCCGCCGACCAGCGGCCCGACGGCAGCCGCGATGCCACCGAGCCCGGCCCACTGGCCGATCACCCGGCCCCGGTCCGCCGGCCGGAACGACCCCTGGATCATCGCCAGACTGCCCGGGGTGAGCAGCGCCGCGCCGACGCCCTGGACCAGCCGAGCGACGATCAGCTGGCCGGGAGACTGAGCGAGACCGCAGAGCGCCGAGGCGGTGGCGAACCACGCCACCCCGACCGTGAACACCCGTCGCCGGCCGAGGTGGTCGCCGAGCGACCCGCCGACCAGGATCAGGGAGGCCAGCGCGAGGAGGTACGCGTTCACGACCCACTGCAGCTGCGCGAGGGTGGCGCCGAGATCGTCGCCCACGTTGCGCAGCGCGATGTTCACGACCGTCCCGTCGAGCATCGCCATTCCGGAGCCGAGCACCGCGGCGGTGAGCACCCAGCGGCCTTGCGGGGTGCCGCGCGCGATCAGCCCTTCCGACGGGTCCGCGGTGGCCGGCATCAGCGATCCGATTGCGGGATGAGCCGGGTGTAGCGCATCTCCGTCGGGTGCGGAGGCCATGGTGCGCTCTGCCGGTCGAGGGTCGGTCGCCAGCCGAGGTACTCGTACAGCCGCCGGGCCCGGTGGTTCTCCTCCAGGCACCACAGCTGCGCGACCGTCGTACCCCGCCGGTCCATCGCCTGGAGCACGGTCTCGATCGCCGTCGACGCCAGGCCGGTGCCCCACCGGTCCGGACGGACGGCGAGGTGCCGCAGCGTCGTCGCGTCGTACGCCGCGAGCACGTCCAGCCGACCGTTCCGGGCCGGGTCGTCGCGCACCACGACCACCGCGCCGGGCTCGTCGAGGACCAACGCCCACCGCGCCAAGACGTCGCCGTCAGGGTAGGGGTAGCGGTCCGGCGGGAACACGTGCCCGAGTGCCGCGAGGCTCGCCGCGCGCTCCAGCTCGAGCAGAGCGGGCAGGTCGTCGGTGGTCGCCTGCCGGAACATGGCTCCATGCTGGCATGAACCGCACTAAAAGGCAGGCTTGACTGTTTGTTTCTGACGGCGCCAGGATGACGGCGTGTCGACGACCGTCCGGGTGCCGCAGGAGGAGCGCACCCGCGCGATGCGGCAACGGCTGCTCGACGCGACGGTGGAGTGCCTGGTCGAAGTCGGCTGGAGCGGTACGTCGACCACGCTGGTGTCGCGCCGGGCCGGGGTGAGCCGCGGGGCGCAGCTGCACCACTTCCCGACCAAGAACGACCTCGTGCTGGCCGCCGTCGAGCACCTGTACGACGTGCGGGGCGAGGAGCTCGCGGAGGGCGCCGCGCGGCTGCCGCGCGGCCGGAGACGAACCTGTGCGGTGCTGGAGATGCTGTCCGCACACTTCACCGGCCCGGTGTTCACCGCCGCGCTCGAGCTGTGGGTGGCCGCGCGCACGGATCCCGCCCTGCACGCGGCCGTCGGGCCGCTGGAGCAGCGGATCGGCCGGGAGACGCACCGCCGCACCGTTGAGCTGCTCGGTGTCGACGAGTCCCAGCCGGGCACCCGCGAGCTGGTCCAGGCCACCCTCGACCTGGTCCGTGGGCTCGGCCTTGCCAACACCCTCACCGACGACGCCGCGCGGCGCGGGCGGATCCTCGACCAGTGGGCCCGCGTGCTCGACGCCCACATCGCCGCCGGGGATCCTGGATGAGCCCGCTGACCGGAGTGCTGCGTGTCGGCAACTGCAGCGGCTTCTACGGCGACCGCCTCTCCGCGATGCGGGAGATGCTCGACGGCGGTCCGCTGGACGTGCTCACCGGCGACTACCTGGCCGAGCTGACGATGCTGATCCTCGGCCGGGACCGGATGAAGGACCCGGCGCTGGGCTACGCGCGCACGTTCGTCAGGCAGGCCGAGGACTGCCTCGGCACCGCCCTCGAGGAGGGCGTCCGGATCGTCGCGAACGCCGGCGGCCTGAACCCGGCCGGGCTCGCCGAGCGGCTCCGCGAGGTGGCCAGCGGGCTCGGGCTGTCGCCGAGGATCGGGTACGTCGACGGCGACGACGTCCTGCCGCGGGCGGAGGAGCTCGGGATCGGGGGGAAGCCGCTCACCGCGAACGCGTACCTCGGCGGCTTCGGTATCGCCGCCGCGCTGTCCGCCGGCGCCGACGTCGTGGTCACCGGCCGGGTCACCGATGCCTCGCTCGTGGTCGGCCCGGCGGTCGCGCACTTCGGGTGGACGCCGGCTTCGTACGACGAGCTGGCCGGTGCGGTGGTCGCCGGCCATGTCATCGAGTGCGGCGCGCAGGCGACCGGTGGCAACTTCAGCGGGTTCACGCCGTGGCGGGAGCCGCTGGGCTTCCCGCTGGTCGAGCTGCACGCGGACGGGTCGAGCGTGGTCACCAAGCACGACGGCACCGGCGGCGAGGTGACCGTCGACACCGTGACCGCGCAGCTGATGTACGAGATCGACGCGCCTACCTACCTCGGCCCGGACGTCGCGACCCACCTGGACACGGTCGCGCTCGCCGACGACGGCCCCGACCGGGTCCGCATCTCGGGCGTGCGCGGCTCGGCGCCGCCCGAGACGCTCAAGGTGTGCGTGAACGAGCCGGGCGGCTTCCGCAACTCCGCCGAGCTCGTGCTGGTCGGCCTCGACGTCGAGGAGAAGGCGGCCTGGGTACGGTCCCAGCTGACCGCGGCTCTCGCTGCCGACCCGCCGGCGTCGGTCGAGTGGTCGTTGGCCCGCACCGACCGGGAGGACGCCGACACCGAGGAGGCGGCGTCGTGCCGTCTGCGCGTCACCGTGCGCGACGCGGATCTCGAGCGGGTGGACAAGGCGTTCACCGCGCCGCTGGTCGAGCTGGCGCTGGCCTCGTACCCGGGCTTCACGCTCACCGCGCCCCCGTCGTCCGCCACCCCGTACGGCGTCTACCGGCCGGCGTTCGTGCCACGCGAGGCGGTGCAACCCAGAGTCGTCCTCGACGGGAGGGCGCTCGACGTGCGCGACGACCGAACGGCGCAGCCGGGAGGGAGCGGCGAGGCTTTGGCTCGGGTTAGGCGGGCGAGCGAGGAACGAGCGAGCGGGTGTCCTCGCCGCTTCCTTCCGGCGGAGTCGGGCGGTCGGCTCCCGGTGCGACGAGTGCCGCTCGGGCGGATCGTCCATGCCAGGTCCGGCGACAAAGGGGGCGACGCGAACGTCGGTGTCTGGGCGATCGACGCGGCCACTCGGGCCGATCGCGTTAGCTGGCTGCTCGAGTTCCTCGACGTCGAACGGGTCAAGCTGCTGCTGCCGGAGACGCGCGAGCTGGAGGTCGAGGTCTACCCCTTGCCGAACCTGGGCGGCGTGAACGTCGTGGTGCGCGGCCTGCTCGGCGAGGGCGTCGCGGCGTCGAGCCGGTTCGACCCGCAGGCCAAGGCGCTGGGCGAGTGGCTGCGCTCGCGCCACGTCGACGTACCGGAGGACCTGCTGTGAGCCGGCGCGCGGCGATGCTGGAGAAGCTCGACGCGCTCGAGGCCGAGCACGCCAAGGCGGTCGCCGGCGGCGGGCAGAAGTACGTCGATCGGCACCACGCCCGAGGCAGGCTGCTGGCCCGGGAGCGGATCGAGCTGCTGCTCGACGAGGGCTCGGCGTTCCTCGAGCTCTCCGCGCTCGCCGGTTGGGGATCGGACTTCACCGTCGGCGCCTCGGTGGTCACGGGGATCGGCGTGGTGTCCGGTGTGGAGTGCGTGGTGATCGCCAACGACCCGACGGTCCGCGGCGGCGCGAGCAACCCGTGGACCGTGAAGAAGCTGTTCCGGGCCGCGCAGATCGCCCGCGAGAACCGACTGCCGACGGTCAACCTGGTCGAGTCCGGCGGCGCGGACCTCCCGTCGCAGAAGGACATCTTCATCCCCGGCGGCGAACTGTTCCGCGGGCTCACCAGAGCCAGCGCCGCCCGGACGCCGACGATCGCGCTGGTGTTCGGCAACAGCACCGCGGGTGGCGCGTACGTGCCCGGCATGAGCGACTACGTGGTGATGGTTGCCGAGCACGCGAAGGTCTTCCTCGGCGGGCCTCCGCTGGTGAAGATGGCCACCGGCGAGGACGCCGACGACGAGTCGCTCGGCGGTGCGCAGATGCACGCGCGGACGTCCGGGCTGGCCGACTACCTCGCGGTCGACGAGCGCGACGCGATCAGGATCGGCCGGCGGATCGTGGCGCGGCTCAACCACCGCAAGGCGCACCCACGGGTGGTCGAGCCCGTCGAGGCCAATCAGTCCGGGACGGTCTCGACAAGCTCGACCAGCCGGTACCGTGAGCCGGACGCCGACGTCGAGGACCTGCTCGACCTGATCCCGCAGGACCTCAAGGAGCCGTTCGACCCGCGAGAGGTCATCCTCCGGATCTCTGACGGCGCCGGCCCCGGCAACGAGGTGGTGTTCGACGAGTTCAAGCCGCTGTACGGCCCGTCCCTCGTCACCGGCTGGGCACGCCTGCACGGTCGCCAGCTCGGCATCCTCGCCAACGCCCGCGGCGTGCTGTTCTCCGAGGAGAGCCAGAAGGCGGCACAGTTCATCCAGCTCGCCAACCAGGTCGACGTACCTCTCCTCTTCCTGCACAACACCACCGGCTACATGGTCGGCACGGAGTACGAGCAGGGCGGGATCATCAAGCACGGCGCCCAGATGATCAACGCGGTCAGCAACTCCGCGGTGCCGCACATCTCGATCATGATGGGCGCTTCCTACGGTGCCGGGAACTACGGCATGTGCGGGCGCGCGTACGACCCGCGCTTCCTGTTCACGTGGCCATCCGCCAAGTCCGCGGTGATGGGACCGGCCCAGCTCGCCGGCGTGCTCTCGATCGTCGCCCGCGCGGCGGCGGAGGCGAAGGGACAGCCGTACGACGAGGAGGCCGACGCCGGCATGCGGGCCTACGTCGAGCAACAGGTCGAGGAGCAGAGCCTGCCGTTCTTCCTGTCCGGGATGGTGTACGACGACGCGGTGATCGACCCGCGGGACACCCGGACCGTGCTGGGGATATGCCTGTCGGTGATCGAGAACGCGCCGATCGAGGGGACCGACCGGTTCGGGGTGTTCCGGCTGTGATCCGCAGGATGCTGGTGGCGAACCGCGGTGAGATCGCCCGGCGGGTGTTCCGGACCTGCCGGGAGCTCGGGATCGGGACCGTCGCGGTGCACTCGGACGCCGACGCGGGGTTGCCGTTCGTGCGAGAGGCGGATGTCGCCGTACGGCTGAAGGGCAACGCGCCGACCGAGACGTACCTCCGCCCGGACCTCCTCGTGGACGCGGCGCGGCGGGCCGACGCGGACGCCGTTCACCCCGGCTACGGGTTCCTGTCCGAGAGCCCGGACTTCGCACGGCAGGTGGTCGCGGCGGGGCTGACCTGGGTCGGGCCGACGCCGGAGGCGATGGAGCAGATGGCCTCGAAGGTGGCGGCCAAGAAGCTGATGGCCGACGCGGGCGTGCCGGCGCTGCCGCAGCTCGACCCGGGCGCCGCCACGCAGGAGGACCTGCCGCTGCTGGTGAAGGCGTCGGCCGGCGGGGGTGGCCGCGGGATGCGGGTCGTGCGCACGGCCGCCGAGGTGGCGAGGGCCGTCGAGCAGGCGTCCGCCGAGGCGGCGTCGGCCTTCGGGGACCCGACCGTGTTCTGCGAGCCGTACGTCGAGCGCGGCCGGCACGTCGAGGTGCAGGTCCTCGGCGACAACCACGGCACCGTCCTGGTGCTCGGCGACCGGGACTGCTCAGCGCAGCGACGGCACCAGAAGGTGATCGAGGAGGCGCCGGCGCCCGGACTGCCCGACGCCGTACGGACCGCGATGCACGACGCGGCCCGTGCCGCCGGGGAGGCGATCGGGTACGTCGGTGCCGGGACCGTGGAGTTCCTCTACGACGAGGCGTCGAAGCGGTTCTTCTTCCTGGAGATGAACACCCGGCTGCAGGTCGAGCACCCGGTCACTGAGTGCGTCACCGGGCTCGACCTCGTGGCACTGCAGTTGCGCGTCGCCGAGGGGGAGCGGCTGGCCGACCTCACGATCGAGGAGCGCGGGCACGCCGTCGAAGCCAGGCTGTACGCCGAGGACCCGTCGCGTGACTGGCTGCCGCAGAGCGGACGGCTGAGTCGGTTCGAGATCCCGTCCGACACCTGCTTCGCGTGCCCTTCGTCGTACGGCGTGCGGGTGGACGCCGGATACGCGACCGGCGACGAGGTCGGCACGCACTACGACGCGATGCTCGCCAAGGTGGTGGCCTACGCCCCGACCCGGGACGAGGCGCTGCGCA
>Ga0308175_100003946_pt1 | contig 10351 bp, 8 predicted proteins | sample PhyCR1_3_FD_203893 | JGI IMG/M metagenome (GOLD analysis project Ga0308175, IMG submission 203893) | Soil microbial communities from UC Gill Tract Community Farm, Albany, California, United States - DLSLS.C.R1 | ecosystem: Environmental > Terrestrial > Soil > Agricultural land | place: USA...
CACGCAGCATCAAGGGCAGGCCCGCAATGGACACAGATGGTGCGCCGTACATGAATTCGCGGCGCCTGACCGATGACGGTTGGTGAGACGCTGAGCCGAGTAAGGGGATCGGCACCAGACCGGGGAGACGACGATACCCATGACCTTCCGGCCGCTTCAAGGAGACATAAACCGATGACTTGTGAGCGGATCCGATGTGCAGCCGTGCTTTTCGACTGCGACGGCGTCCTCGTGGACTCCGATGCGAGTGTGGCGCGCGCCTGGACCAGGTGGGCTGACGCCGAGTCGCTGGATGTCGAGCGAGTGCTTGCCATGGTTCATGGTCGTCGCGCAGAGGACACTGTGGGCCTGCTCGTAAGTGAGGATCGACGGGAGGCATCGCTCCAGCTGATCAACCGGCTGGAACTGGAAGACGCGTCCACCGTCACGCCTCTTCCGGGCGCCCTTTCCTGCACCGAGGACATGGCAGAGGGGACTTGGGCCGTCGTGACCTCCGCGACACGCGAACTCGCGAAGGCACGGTTGGCCGCCGTTGGGATCGACCCACCGGTCCTGCTCACGGCGGACGACGTTGAACATGGGAAACCTGCGCCGGAAGGATGGCTGCGCGCTGCCGCGCTACTCGGCGCGTCGATCTCAGAATGCATTGTGTTGGAGGACAGCGGCGCTGGTGTGACGGCTGCCCACAGCGCCGGGGCTCTGCTCGCGGTTGGTGTAGGTGAGCGGGGCTTCGCCACGGACGCGGATCTGGTCATCAGGGATCTCCGCGACCTGGTTTGGGTTGGTGACGGTGTTCGGTTGGTCGCTACTGAAGGGCCTGGCCGCAGCCCGCGATGAGTCAGTCGTGGTGACTGACTCACGTCAGATAGGCCACAGCGCGAGGCCTGCCGACGTCGAAGCTGGCGTGCAACCTGCCGTGACGGGCGGCTCCCGTCCCCGCTGAGGCCCGCGGTGTCAGGCGGTCCAGATTCAAGGCCAGCGAATCCGGGGGCGGGGTAGCACAGATCATGGGACACGCGCTATGAAGGGAACGTCGCGGTTGATGTCCGGGCCGAAGAAGGTGAACATCTCGAGCTCCCCCGTTCCGGTGTTGACGATGTGGTGCGGCCTCGTCGCCGCGTCGTGAGCAATGAGCAGCTCATCCCGCCCCGGCTCACCGCCGGTCACCTCGTGTCCGTGCACCGTTCCACTGCCACGCCAGACCAGGAGACTGTAGACCCCTTGTTCCTGGGCGACGTGGCGCTGGCCGCTCTGAAGGACCAGCCGCTTCCCGCTGAACTTGGTTGTGTTGTAGAAGATCCAGTCCTCCCTCACCGAACCGCTCACCGAGGCGGCCTGGGGAGCAAGATGGTGGTTCTCATAGAAGTAGGGGTCCCCATTCGCCTCCCAGTCCACCCAGCTCAGCAGATAACGCTCTCCATACCGTGCACGGTCCTCCGGTGACACGTCCTTGAAAAGCAGTTCCTTGGAGATCACGCGCCCGGCGTTCAGTGCCTGAAACATGGAGAGGCAGTCGGAGTCTTCCTGGAGCTCGAGCGTGAGTGCGGTACCAGGGGCATGGAGAACACCAGAGGGAACGTGAAACCCTTCCCCCGCCACATCCAGGTAGCCTCGGGCGTGCTGCAGGATGGCGTCGGAGTCCCACTTCTCGAGGTATGGCAGGAGAACGTCGTAGGCCTTGTCGCGGCTGATCCATGGGTGGACACCGAAGAAGGTCTCCGGATGGGGACCCATATCCACCCCGTGCGGGAAGTAGTACGCCTCGTCCTTGGCGTTCCGCCCGACGCGCTGGCTGTGGATCGCCCGCGGGTGAATGTGGTAGGGGATCCTCGCTCCGTAGTCGAAGAGCTTGGGGAGTCTCCCCAAGCCGTCATGCGTCGATGCGTACTCGGCGCCGGTCACGAGGTCGGGAGCCGTTGCAACGATAGAGGCCAGCGTCACCGTCGCGCCGTTGCTGCTGACTACATAGCTGAGGCCTTCGTCGACCGGGCCAACCCGGTTGTCCGCATGCGTCGTGGAGCCGAGCCACCGCTCGCAGATGAAACCCCGCTCCCCCACTGCATACTCCTGCTCCTGAAGTCCGAGGCGCCGGCCGGGCGGCAGCCAGTCCCGAGCCACCCACGCGGGGTCCAGCCGCAGGACGCCGTCACCCTCCTCGAGAAGGTGCTCCACCAACTCGCGAGTCACCTCCGCCTGACCCAGCTCACTCATCGTCTCTCCTTGCAGTCATCTGGCTCGGCCACCCGCACTCACGACCTGGTCCACGCGGCCAGCCGCACTGCAGCCCTGATCGTTCACAGGCATGGCCACCGTTTCTGCGACGTCAGCCGCGGTGGGTCGGACACCCTGCCGGTGGCTCGATGGCGCGGAGCCGTATCGCCTGCGGTAGGCGCGACCGAAGTGCGACGGGGTGTTGAACCCAGCTGCCTGGGACGCCTCCGTAACGCTCACTCCTGTGGTGGTGAGCAGCGCCTCGGCGAATCTCAGGCGAAGCTGTTGCAGGTAGGACTGGAACGACACTCCCATCAGCGACCCGAAACGCTCACTGAAGTAGTTGGGTGACAGGTGCGCCCGGGCGGCTGCGTCAGCGAGGGTCAGCGGCTCGCGAAAGTGGTGCTCCATGAACGTCACCGCCCTGACCATGCCTGCCTCGGAGGACGGGACGCGCCGATGACCTCCCGCCGCCCCGTTGCCGTCGCGTCGGCGCGCGAGTTCCACGAGGATGCAGCGCAGGAGCGAGTCCATCATGAGGCGGGAGCCCCAACGTGGCTCAGCGGCCTCACGCCACAACCGGTCGAAGTCGCCCTCGACATCCACGAGATCGTCAGCCACCCAGTCGGGCCACATGGCATCGAGCGGAACGACGTCCGCGAGATGTCTCTCCAAAGAGGTGGGCTGGATGACGACGTTGTAGCAGACGAGAGGTGCGGCGCCATCGGCGACGATCTGGTGGAAGTCGGCCGGCGTCAGCATGAACGCGTTGCCGCGGCGGAGGTCGCGCGAAACGCCGTTGACGGTGTGCACCGCCGATCCGCTGAGAACCAGTACCAGCTCGTAGAAATCGTGCCAGTGGACGCCGGTGTCTTCGATTTGCTGACGAAGCATGAGGATGTCGCCGGCAGGCACCGAGAGGTCAGCGGCGGTGTACCTGTCCACAGATGACAGCGTCATGCCACGTCCGCATGGACACGGTTGGTCACTGCGGTGCGGCGGTGGGATCGACGACGACGTTGGCCTTCACGAAGCCCGCGGGCTTCTCGTGCAGCGTCGTGAACGCCTGATTGATGCTGTCGAGCGGAAAGACGTGGCTCACAAGACGCTCCACGGACAGACGCCTGGACGTCAGGAGCCGCATGGCTCTGGCCATACCCTCGTTGATGACCCCGACATCACGGAAGTGACAGTTCACCACCCGGAAGGCCATGTAGTTCCACTGCGCCAGGGGAAGCGTGCGGTTGCCGCCCTGGTGGTACCCAGCCAGGGCGATCTTTCCGCTCATGCGGGTGACGTCACCGAGCCAGTTCAGTGGCTGCTGGGCACCGGTCACCTCGAAGGCGACGTCCACGCCCCGCCCTCCGGTCAAACCCTTGATGACGTCGGTGATTGACTCTTCTGCGACGTTCACCACGTGGTCAGCACCGAGCTTGGTCGCCCGCTCCAGGGCGTCCGAGCGAGTGTCGGCCACAATCACCCGACTGGCCCCGCTCATGGCCACCAGCTCCTGGACCAGGTTCCCCATGAACCCGGCACCGACAATCAGCACGTCGTCTCCCAAGCGCACCCTGGTGAGGTCCACTGCGTTGAGCGCGCACGCTATCGGTTCACCGAGCGCCGCGTTGAGGGGGACGTCTCCGGCAGCATGGCAGTACAGGGCCTTGACGGCCACGAACTCACCGAAGCCACCGGCGGTCACCCAGGCCGCGACCGGTTCGCCGACCGCGAGGCCTTCGACCTCCGCACCAACCTCTTCCACGATGCCGCTGGCCTCATGGCCGAGCGACAACGGGTACGTGACCTCCGCGATGCCCGTCCACATGTCCAGCTCGGACGCGCACACCCCGCACACGGCGACCCGTATGAGGACCTCGTCGGGGGCGATGACGGGGCGCGGAACATCGAGTACCTCGAACGTGCGTGGTCCGGTGAGCACTGCTTGCTTCATGACTGGGTCCTTGTCGTCTCGGGTGAGGAAGTGACGCCTCGCCTGCGAGGCTCGAAGAGCAGGACGGAGTAGAGGCCGAGGTCCGGCAACACGACGGTGAAGTGGTTCTCACGCCGCTCGACCCCGAGCTCGGCGACCTTGCCGTCGGACCCGAAGAAAGTCACCACCGGGTCGTCCACGGCCACGCTGACGCTTACGCGCGCGCCGCTGCGAACCCGGGCCTGGTCCAGCTCGTCGTCATAGGAGTAGTTGACAAGGTGCACGGAAGCAGCGCCGCTTGCCAACCGCTGGATGTTGACGGACACGTCCTCTGCTCCGGTCACGACCACCTGACGTCCCAGCGGCAGGGCGTCATCGACCCGGACATCGTCGGCCGACGGGAGGTGGTGAGCCCTCGGGTGCAGGATCAGCCTGTTCCGGGCGGGTTCCGTCAGGTCAACGCCGAGGTCGCCGATCACGACGAGGCAACCACCCTGGTCCAGGTAGGCATGGAGAGCGTCTAACTGGGCGTCGGTCAGGTGGGTGCACGCGGGCAGAATGACAGTCGGGTAGCCCGTGAGCTGATGGGCTCCAACCCGGTCCGAGGCGGTGGACTCGTCAGGGAAGATCACCACGTCGAAGGGCACAGCGGCTGCGGCGAGGTCGGCCGTGATGTCACGGTAGGGAACCTTGACGCTCTCGTCCCTGAGGTTCAGCACGTTGTCGCTGCTGTCCTGCTTGCTCACCAGCAGCCGATTGCTCGCGACGCTATAGACGACGGCGACCTCGTTGTGCGTTTGCTTGCTGTAGAGATCCTCATGCTCGGCCAGGAAGGACTGGACCTCAGCGGCAACGTCGTGCGGGGCATAGAAGGAGTCCTCGATGCGGCTCCCCATCCACGCGCCGTACGGGACCGTCATGTTGGAACCGAACGCCGCCGCTTCAAACAGCGAAGCCCTGAAACGGTCCTCCCCGCGACCCCTCTTCAATGACTCCACCAACTCAGGAACCACACCACCGTAGGGGTTCTCCACGACGACGACGTCCTTGTCGCCACCGAACCCGGCGACGTACCGGTACCACTCCGGCTGCCGGTAGGTGGTGTTCCGCATCTCGGTGATGATGACGTCCACATCTTCCGCGAGCGGCAGGTAATGGGGGTCGAGATTGAAGAAGTTGCCGGAGACCAGGACGTCGCGGCCGCGCTCTTTGCCGTACTCGCGTATGTAGGCGGCGAGCTCCCCGAAGTACTCCTTGATGGACAGGGCCTGGAACCTGTAGTACTCGTCGAAGAGGGGAGTCGTCTCCCGCCCCGTCTTGAAGTCGTACCCCCTCTCCAGAAGCCAGTCACCGTAGTGGAACGTGGCCAGATCGACGCCCTCCAGCAGGGGGCTGCGAGAACCCCGCTCCTGGCCCTGCAGGTAGACGCGAAAGCCCTTCATGCAGTCCTTGCAGAAGCACGCTCCGTACTGCATGGCGCCCAGCGGCAACTCCGCCTCGTCCAGCTGCACCCCGTCGACACCAGCGTCGATCTGTATGCGGATGATCGCCTTGAGGTACTCGCGCCACACCGGGTTGTTGCGGTCCATGTAGAAGCACTGGTGTTCGCGGTCCGGGCACTCCACCCAGTGCGCGTGACAAGGGGTTTGGTGGATGTCACGGGCGCAGCACTCCTCGATGAGGTCAGTCACCTGCTCGCCGTCGCTGTTCACGAGGCCCCCGGGAAAATAGCTCTCGAAGGCCGGCCAGAGCTTGGGGTAACGGTTGCCCGAGAACTCGCGAAGACCAAGCCAGTCCCGTTTGCCGACCCCCCTTAGCTCGTTGAGTGCCAGTACGGTGTCCTCCGCCTCGTTGAGCTCCACGGGGAACTCCCAACCCTGCGCCTCGAACACCACGCCGAACACCTTGATGCCGTGCTTGTGACACTCCTCAATGAACTCGCTGTCGTTCACAAAGCCATAGAAGCGGGAACGCGCGTCGACCTCTCCGAACGCCTCCTGCTCCAGGTACGGCAGGGACAGGGAACCGCCACCGAGCGACGCCCACACCAGAACGGTGGCGCGGTAGTCGACGAGGTCATCCACCATCCTCAGCCGCCGCGGAGGCAGGCTCGGGTGGTAGCAGTGCTGCCGGGGGAACCACGCGTCGAAGTACACTCCGCGTTCCATGAAATTGGCCACCTTTCTTCGGACTCCCAGTCCATAGCGCCTGCGTCGCTGGGTCAGTCTCCCCGCGCTCCGGCTGTCGTGCTGTCAGTTGCGTACACATGCTCTCGGGCCGCCCCGGCCGGTCGCCGACACCCTGGTCTCGGCTGGGGGATCGTTTCAGCCGACCAGGAGCGGGCTAAGGGTCCTGCTGGCGATCACCAGTCCCTGCTGAACCTTGTCCGGAGTCCCGCTCCAGACGGGGTCCTCGTGCTCCACCGAGATGAAGCCGTCGAAGCCGTTCTCGTAAAGGGCGTCGACCAGGGGCCCCCACTCAACGGCGCCTAGCCCGGGAATCCGGTAGCGCCACCAGCCGGTGTCCCAGGGGTTCGTCCTGCCGACCGCGCGACCGTAGAACCCGAAGCGGTCCAGGCCGTCGCCCTGCACCTGCACGTCCTTGCCCTGTACGTGGAGGATCTGTGCACCAGCAGCCTTCACGGCCTTCACCGGGTCGATGCCCAGCCAGACAAGATGGGAGGGGTCGAAGTTGAGGTACAGGCCGAGGCCCGCCATCCACTCCCACAGCTCGGGCGAGTAGGCAAGGTTTGCGGGGTACCCGTCCGGATGCCACCCCTCCATGGGGCAGTTCTCCACCACTAGGCGCACGCCCCTTTCATCGGCGTACTTCACCAGCGGCGGCAGCTCCTTCTCTGCCAGGCGAAGATTGTCGTCCACGGACAACCCCACGTCGCGACCCACGAACGTCCCCACGAAGGGACACCCGATCATCTGCGCCGCGTCGATGCATGCGCGGAGGTGACGATGCGTCGCCTCTCGCCGCGCGACGTCACCGTGAAGGTTGTTGTCGTAGTACGCGATCGCGGACATCTCGAGCCCCCGGCTGGCGAGCAGGTCGCGAACCGCCTCAGCGGTCGATGCCGACATGCCCGCCACGTCCAGATGCGCAGGGCCGTCGGCGCCGGCTCCGGCCGGCCACGCGGCCACCTCGAGCCCCTGGTAGCCGTGTGCGGCCGCCCAATCAGCGATTTCCTCCAACTCTTGGCCCGGCATACAGGCGGTCAGGAAACCCAGCTTCACGTCTTCTGCCCTTCGTCCGACTGCCGACGGCCCCTGCGACCGCCCGCTTGCACCGGCGTCATGCGCTGCCAGCCGTCAGTAGCGCGCCAGTGGGGCTAGCGCTCTTCATAGGTGTTTCCGGCAAAGTCATGACCGCGCGCCAGCCACAGCTTCCAGCCTTCGTTCGCTTCGACCGGCATCACCTTCACCGACGCCGGGAAGTAGCGCATCGTGTAACCAGTGCGCCGAATATCGCTGGTATTGGCCCGGGCACCATGCATGATCCGCCCGTCATGCAAGGAGTACTCACCTGGCTGGAGCTCGAAGTCGACCGCCTTCGACTCGTCCACCTCCACGATCTCGGCGTGGAACGTCTGCTGGGTCATGTCTGTTGGGCGGTACTCGGAGAAGCCGTTGTGATGGGTGCCCGGGATGACCCGCATGCAGCCGTTCGCTGATGTGCTGGGGCTCAGCGCCAACCAGACTGTCACTATGCGGTCGTACTCGCTAAGACGCCCTTCCCAGAACGCGGAGTCCTCGTGCCACGGGGTCGCACGCCCCGTCTTCGGCTCCTTGGAGATGAAGTGACTCGTCCACAGGGCGATGTCGGGGCCGACCAGCGGCTCGACCACGTCGAGCACTTCGTCTGACAGCAGGAAGTCCAGCAGGCGGCGGTCGCGGAAATGCGGTGTGTCCAGTTCGTCCGAGAGTTTGTCACCCTTGTCGGCGAGGTGCCCCTCGAAGATGTTCTGGAGCGCGGCAAACCTCTCGGGTGAGAACAGTTGCTTCTGCGGCAGCAGATAGCCGTTCTCGCGGAAGGACTGGACGTTTTCGTCTGTGAGCACCTCGGTTACCTCTCTCGAAAAGTGTGACTTCGTGCCTGGTCGACGCTAGGCGGTTCCACCGTCCTCCTGCGCGCCCTATCTTCAGCCGTTGTCGACCGAACTTCGGCTGCTGCCATTCGGCGCGGGGTGGAGACGCTGTCAGGCCTTGTCCAGAACCCTGATGATCTCCGCGAAGAGCTCGAGGTCCTCGACGAAGTCCTCAGGAGTCGTCTTCGGCGTGAGCCCGTTCGTGATGACGTGGTGGAAGTACTCCAGCTCGGCGGTATAGGGGTCCTTGAGGTGCGGCCGACTGACGGTCTGCCGGTACTCATCTCCCGACGTCTCGTCGACGAACAGTCGTGTAGGCAGGTGACGCACATAGGGGGTGTCGTACTGGACACGCATGGTGGAGGAGTCACCGTAGACCTCAATGTGCGCGTCGAATCTCAGTTGCGCATCCACCCCCGTCTCATAGGTGGCCACGAAGCCGTCGTACTCCAGGAGCGCGGTGATGAACCCAGTACCCGCGCTTCGGTGCGCGGCGATGACGGACTTCGGCTTGCCGAGAAGCTCGCGCATTGCGGATAGGTCGTGGCTGCCAAGTCCGCACAACAGCCGGTAAGCACCGGCGAGTTCGTCGGGCACCGCTCCGACCGCCTCGCGCACGAGCTCGCCGCCACGCCTGGAGCGCTCAGCCGCCACGTCGGCCGGTATGTCGGTCGGTCGCTCGACCAACGACGTCTGATCGACGATGAGCTGGTTCTGTCCGATGATGTCGTGGACCCGGACGTAGTTCACCTTCCCGAGGGACGCAAGTCGCTCCTTGGCTTGAAGAAAGGCTGGAGCGAATCGGCGCATGTAACCAACCATGACCGTCTTACCGGCACGGTCACGCGCCTCGATGATCCTGTCGGCTTCCTGTGGACTGAGGCACATGGGCTTCTCGACGAGCACGTCGAGGCCGCTCTCGAGGGCTTCGACGACGCAGTCGGCGTGGTACTCGTCGCTGTTGAGGACAAGTATGCAGTCCAGCTCCTCTTGAGCCAGCATGTCGGTGCTGCTCTGGTAGCAGCGGGCGATGCCGAAACGATTACGTGCCACTTCAAGCAGAGAGGGCGAAATGTCGCACACGGCACGGACGTCGAAGAGGTGAGGCAGCGAGGCCAGCACGGGGAGATGGATCACTTGGGCGACTTCGCCAAGTCCCACCAGGCCGACACGGAGCTTTGTCATAGTTCTGCTGCTCTTTCTTTTTGAGGAACGTTGTTGGCGGTCAAACGGTTTACTGGCGGCTTAGGTCAACCCTTCGTGGCGCCGGCCATCATGCCGCGGGTCAGCGCCCGCTGAAGCAGGAAGAAGAACACCAGGACCGGCAGGGTGGCCAGCGTTCCTGCCGCCATGATATTTCCCCACTGGGTGCTGAACTGCTGAATGAAGCTGTACATCCCAAGGCTGAGTGTGAAGTTGTTGTTTGACGCGATGAACACGTAAGCGAAGAAGAACTCGTTCCAGGACAACAGGAAAGCGAAGACCGCGACGCTCACGATGCCGGGACGCGCCAGTGGCAAGATGATGCTCCAGAGGATGCGCAGCCTGCCTGCGCCGTCAATGAGGGCCGCTTCCTCCATCTCCCTGGGGATGCCGTCGAAGTAGCCCTTGAGCATCCAGACGGAGAACGCCAACGCGAAGGTCAGGTAGGTGACGAGCAGGGCCCAGAGAGTGTCGATCAGGTGGTAGCGGGTCAGCAGGAGGTAGAGGGGAATGGCCAGCATCACGCCCGGGAACATCTGCACGACCAGGAGCGCATTGCCGTACAGGCCGCGGCCCCTGAACTTCCAGCGGGACATCGCATAGCCACCGAAGCTGCCTATCGCGATCGCCAGTACGGTGGTGCCGACGGACACCAACATCGAGTTCTTGAACCACGTGCCGAACTGCGAGTCGCGAAGGACGATGCTGAAGTGCTCGAGCGTCGGGCGCGACGGAATGATCGACAGCCCGGTCATGATCTCGGAGTCGGGCTTGAAGGCACTGCTGATCGCCCACAGAAGAGGACCGATCGCGAAGAGCGCTATGAGGCACAGCGCGAGATGGCGCCCCGCTGACTCAGCGCGCGCCCACAAGCGACGCTGCGCCCCCGTGGCGGAGCGTGCCCGATCCTGCGC
>Ga0308175_100003947_pt1 | contig 10351 bp, 11 predicted proteins | sample PhyCR1_3_FD_203893 | JGI IMG/M metagenome (GOLD analysis project Ga0308175, IMG submission 203893) | Soil microbial communities from UC Gill Tract Community Farm, Albany, California, United States - DLSLS.C.R1 | ecosystem: Environmental > Terrestrial > Soil > Agricultural land | place: USA...
GGAGGCAGCCCGCAGGTCCAGGTACTTCAGTACCCAGTACGAAGTACCCGGTGTTGTCATCTCCCCCGCACGTACCGCTCGTACGCCTGCTGCGGCATGTCGAACACGCGGCCGTCATGCAGTGATCGCACGAGCTTCGCATACTCGGCGTGCGCCCAGACCAGCGGCATCGCACTGCCGCTCGGCCGGCCGTTGTACAGTTCGCGCTCCGGGATGTCGGATCCATCCCATACCTGTTCGGGAAGCATCCCACCGTCGCTCGCCTGCGCGCGCATCACGCCGAGCAGGTGCACCGCGACGTTTGGTCGCCCTGCGGCGAGCTCGTAGTGGGCGCGTTCGCCGGCCAGCAGTGGCCATGGCCGTCCGACGCCGGTGCCGTCGAATGAGTCACCGTTCTCCTTCTCACCGTAGCCATCGCCATTGTAGCGGTACCAGGCTGGTCCGGTGGCGGTGCGCGTGCGGAGCAGCGCGTCGATCACCTTCACCGTGTTGACGATTCGCGTATCATCGGGCGCGCGAAGCCCGAAGCGCACGAGCGCCAGCGCATCCACGCTCACGACCTCCTGGTACGGCAGCTCGCACTCGGCGAGCGGACGGTTGCGGAGCTGGATGATGCCGTTCGCCGGCCCCTCCGGATTCGCCACGTGCGATGGTGCGACGCGCACGTAGTGACCCTCCACTCCGACTTCGCGCGCGATGCGCGTGCCGGTGACGTAGGTCCACTGGTCGAGCTGCGACTCCCAGTTGTCGGCGGTGGCGCGGTACAGGCCGGCGAGCACCGATTCCCCGGCGCGATCGGCGAAGTCGGCCGCGACGAGCAGCGCGGCAATCTCGACAGCGATCGTGTACGGTGAGTAGCCGCCGTTCTCCTCCCAGCGGTCCTGCCCCGTCACCGGTCCGTTGCGGGCGAGGAAGCCGGCGGCGGCGCGAATCATCGGCCACGGATCGATGTCGGCCAGCTGCTCCTCGCGGCGCAGCATCTCGACGAACAGCACGGGGAGCGCCACTTCATCCATCTGGAGGCCGTGCCAGTACGGCGTGCCGTCGAGCCAGAGGTTCTGCGCCCAGCTGCCGTCGGCCTCCTGGGTGCTGATGAGGTAACGCAGCGTCCGACGCGCGAGAACGTCGTGGCCGAGCGCGATCAGCGCGCCGGCACTGTTCACCAGGTCACGCGGCCACACGAGATGATAGCCGCCCAGCTCGTGGTCGCCCTTGCTCTCCCCCCACGGGATGGAGAGGCTGGCGATCATCGCGCCCGACGCACTCTTGTCCTCGTGGACCGCGAGCACGGCCGCACTGGTGCGGTAGAGGTCCACCACGCTCTCCGGGAGCTGGATGCGCGCGCGCCGGCGACGCTCGCGCTGCGGCGCGCGTTGCGGCACCTGCTGCGACTCGTGAATCACGGTACTCTGATGCGCGTGCATGGCCAGCTCGCTCACGGCGGCGCGACGGGATTCCTCGGGCGTGATGAAGTGCCCGGGAGTGGCGGGTCCGCGCGTGTGCTCGTGGAAGCGCGTCCATCCACGGAGGTAGGACGCGACCACCCGATCGAACTGCGACGCCAGCGTCATGCGGGCGCGCTGTGCTGCTTCCGCCGGCCCTGCGCCGAAGCCGAGGGCGATGACCACGACCGCCTCCGTGGCGTGCCGGTCGCGCACCGCAGCGCCGAGCTCCACCTCGCCGGTGAGCGCCACGTTACCGTCACGTGCCTCGGAGTACAGTTCGGTGAGCCGTCCGGACGCGTGCACCTGGCGCCACCCGTCGTTCACGCCGACGAAGCCGCAGCTTGCCGCGCTCCATCCCGTGCTGCAGCTCAGCGCGAGCGCCACGTCCTGCCGCCGCGCGAACAGCATCGGAACGCCCTTGTAGTCGTCGAGCCACGCGTCGTTGCCGTAGCCCTGGTTTCCGATATGCGGCGCGAGGAGCGCGAACAGCCGATAGTCGGCAAGCTGGCCGACGAGGGCACGAAAACGCACCTGCTGCAGCAGCACCGACCGCTCCGGATCGGTGATCACCGTCTTCTCGATCTCGTAGCGCCCCTCGCGGCAACAGTTCACCAGCCGGAACCCGGGCACGCCCGGGCCGAGCAGGTGCACCGTGCTCTCGGTGTCGCGCTTCTCCTCGGAGAACCAGCCATCGGCGGCGCTGACGAGGAAGCCGAAGTCGCGCGTGTTCGCCTGGTCCACGCGCGGATAGTAGACCTCGTCAACGATGCCGTGCGAGATGGTGAACCACACGTGACTGCGCGCGTCGAGCGCCGTGCCGACGCCGCTCTTCGCACTCGACGTCCAGCGCGGCTCGAGGCCCGGCCCGCCTGGCGCGGGGCACGGGGCCACCCGCGCATTCGCCGTCATGTGCAGATGAAGTCGTCCTGCCAGAGCCGCATGCCGCCGCGGATGGCGTTCGCGTTGGCGCCGCGCCGCGCGCGTGCCGGCAGCGTCGGCAGCAGGCGCACATTTCCGCCACCGAGCACCGTGTAGTCGGCCACGACGGCGTTCATCATGAGCTCCACGATGTTCGCCACGTGCTTGCGCCAGCGGCGCACGCCGATGCGCTTCAGTCCCGCGTCGCCGACGACGTCTTCGTAGGTCTCACCATCCTCGTACGGCAGGTGCGCGATCTCGAGCGGGATGACGACCTGGTCACGAATGAGCGTCGTGCCGAGCCCCGTGCCGAGCCCGAGGAAGAGCATGCGCTTTCCCTGGTAGCTGCCGATGGCCTGCATGGCGGCGTCGTTGATCACGCGCACCGGACACCCGAACGCGCGCTCGAAGTCGAATCGCGTCCAGCCGCGGCCGAGGTTGTGCGGCTCACGCGTGATGCGGCCCCGCACCACGGGACCCGGGTACCCGATGGAGACGACGTCGTATTGCCAGCCCTCGGTGGCGGTGAGGATGCGGTCCGCCATCTGGCGCGGCGTGAGCTCGGGCCCGGAGTCCACGCGGACTTCCGTGCGCCGGCCGGATGCCTGCGCCTTGACGTGCGAGCCGCCGACATCCACCACCAGCACTTTCTTCGTCATGGAGCACTGTCTCTCGAAGGCGGAGCACGGCATCCGCCGCACTCCCGTGGGTCGCCACACGGTCGCACGGTTTGCGCCACGACGAAGGCGAGGTCATCTTGTCCCGCATGCGACCGCACTTTCTCGCCTTCCGCCGCACCCTTCCCGGAGGGATGATCGTGCTCGTCTCCCTCGAGGTGGACGCTGAAGGCACCGTGCACGGAATGCTCCAGGTGGAACGCCGCGTCGACCCGACGCGTCAACTCTTCGCCACCGCACCCGTGGTGGCACGCGCAAGCGGCGCGACGAAGGACGACGTGCTGCGCAAGCTGCGCGCACTCGCCGAGAACGACGCCGAGCTCGGCGAGCAGATCGCGGCGTGGGAAGCCGCGCACCCTTCCACCCGCAAGCCGGGCGACCGCTACTGAACGCACCACGCCCCCGCCGTTCGATGAACGGCGGGGGCGCATGGCTCATGGACGACGTGCGACGGCGCTACTGATCGCGGCGCATCGCGTCGTTGGAGATGTTCAGGTTCTCGTTGAGCGCGGTGTCACCGTTGATGATGGACGACCAGCTCACGTGCGGGCCATTCCGTTTTCCCTTCTCCACGACCTTCACTCCATCCGGAGCGATGGTGATGGTGTAGAGCTTTCCCTGGTGCTCCAGCTCGCGCTTGATGCTCTTGTCGAGTTTGGTCGCCATGGCGTCCTCGGTCAGTGGGCAGTTGATCGGTTCACGCGAAGCTATGCACGTGCCCGTGATGAAGCTAGGGTCGTGCGTCACAACACGGGGCATCTCCCACTCCGTTCTCACGTGCCTTCCAGTCCGCGCAGCTCGACCGAGAGATGCGACCGATCGGCCACCGTGGCAGCGAACGGACCATGTGCGCCGAACTCGATGATGGACACCGAGCCTACGGGACAGCCGAAGCGGTAACGGAAGCGGCCGACGTCCACGCCGAGCAGCGCGCACAACGCCACGCGAATGGTGGCCTTGTGCGACACGACGAGCACGTCGCCGTCCGCGTGCACGGCGCGGATTCCCTCCAGCACGTGCATCACGCGCTGGGCGAGCGCGACAGCGGTCTCGCCGCCCGTGGGCGGATTCCACGCGGGATCCGCCGTCCAGCGTTCGTACTCGTCGTGGTATTCGTGATCCACCTCCTCCACGTTCTTCCCGTCCCACAGTCCGTAGTCGATCTCGGCGAGACCATCACGCCGCTCGACCTCGAGCCCCGTGACGCGCGCGAGCGGCGCCGCGGTCGCGAGCGCGCGGCGCAACGGGCTGGCGTAGATCGCCGTCCACGACGCGGCGCCGAAACATTCAGCGAACGCTTCGGCCATCCGCGCCCCGTCGGCCGTGAGCGGAGGATCGAGCCGGCCACCGCAGAACATGTTGGCGCGACTCAGGGCAGTCTGCCCGTGGCGGAGCATGAAGAGACGAAGCGTCATCGTGTGCGAATGCTGGTGGTCACGCCGTAGTGGCGCAACGGCGCGGGATCCCGCGATGATCGCGCCACGGCGTCGAGCGCCCGCGTGCCGGCTGCAGTGGCGGCACCGCCCTTGCCCTTGTCAGCACCGCGGCAGCGCCGTCCCACTCGGATCACACCCCACGCGGAGCAAGACGACATGGAAATGGAAACCCTGCGCGACCTGTACGTCGAAGAGCTGAAGGATCTGTACAGCGCCGAGAATCAGATCCTCAAGGCGCTCCCGCGCATGACGAAGGCGGCGACGCACCCGAAGCTGAAGAAGGCGTTCATGAAGCACGAGAAGCAGACGCGCCAGCACGCCAAGCGGCTCGAGCGCATCTGCAAGGAGCTGGGCGAGAAGCCGACGGGCAAGAAGTGCGTCGGCATGGAAGGGCTGATCCAGGAAGGCAAGGATCTCATGAAGGAGAAGCCCGAGCCCGACGTGCTCGACGCCGGCCTGATCAGCGCCGCGCAGCACGTGGAGCACTACGAGATGGCGGGCTACGGCACCTGCCGCACCTGGGCGCGACTGCTCGGCTATGACAATCAGGTCCAGCTGCTCCAGCAGACGCTCGACGAGGAGCAGCAGACAGACCTCGATCTCACCGGGATCGCGGAGTCCTCGGTCAACATCGACGCCGAGGAGTAGCACCGCCTCTCCCCGTATCTCGAGGCGCGCGCACAGCATCGCGCCCCTCGACAGCAGGGTCGTCGCGAGGGCATTGTTCGGAGTCGCATCGTCGTACTCCGCGACAATGCCCTTCCGCGTTTTCTCCCGAGGATCCTGCATGTTCGTTCGACCCCGCCGCTGGCTGTTCGCCACCGCGCTGGCTGCCGCCTGCAGTGCATTCACCGCGTGCGCGCGTCCCGTCGCCACGCCGGCCGCCACCCTCGCACCGGACCTCGGCAAGCGCGCCGTCGGTTCGAACGGCATGGTGTCGTCGGCGCATCCGCTGGCGAGTGAAGCCGGCCTGACCGTGTTGCGGGACGGTGGCAATGCGGTGGACGCCGCGGTGGCGACGGCGTTTGCCATCGGTGTCGTCGAGCCGGAGATGTCGGGCGTGGGTGGGAGCGGCGCGATGCTCGCGTGGATCGCGAAGGACCACCGCGCCGAGTTCCTCGACTTCTACGCCGCACAGCCGATCGCGTCCTTCCGCGCGGCCAATGCGGTGGGCCGCGACTCCACGACGCCGATGCGAGTCGTGGGCGTGCCGGGCAATGTCGCCGGCCTGCTGCTGGCGCAGGAGCGCTTCGGGCGCCTCACCCGTGCGCAGGTGATGGCGCCGGCGATCAGGCTCGCCGAAGACGGCTTCCCGATGTACGAGGTGCTCGCGTCGATGATTGCGCGCGACAGTGCCGGCCTGGCGCGCGATTCGGTGGGGCGGTCCATCTACCTGAAGGATGGACGCGTGCCCGCGCTCGGCGAGCACATCGCCAACCCGGCACTCGCGCGCGTGCTGCGCACGATTGCCACCGAGGGACGTCGCGGATTCTACGAAGGCCCGATAGCGGCGGACGTGATTGCGCGCATGCACCGCGGTGGTCATCCGGTAACTGCGGCGGACTTCGCGAGCTATGAGCCCGTGTGGCGCCGACCGCTCTGCGCCACGTATGGCGATCGCGTGCTGCTCTCCGCGCCGCCACCGGAGGGTGGATTGCAACTGGTGGAAACCGTGAAGCTGCTCGATCCGGCGCGGCTCACGTCACTCGGCCTTCCGACGCGCGACGCGCGCGCGTTCGACCTGTTCGTGTCGGCCATGCGAGTTGGACAGACCGCCAACCGCGCCAACTTCGATCCCCGCTGGCGCACCGTGCCGGCGCGCGGACTCATCTCCGACGCGTACATCGCCGCGCGTGCCGGTGAAGTGGGTTCCGGTACGGCTGCCGCCACCGTGCGTTCGGTGGACGCGCTGACGTACGATGCGGCGCCATCGCCTGCGGCATGCAACGTCATCGGCCCGTATGGCGCGGCGCCGGTCTCTGCCACCACCGCCGCTGGTGACGCCGACCCGTCCGGTGGCGAGACGACGCACATCTCCGTCACGGATGGCGAAGGCAACGCGGTGGCAGTCACCGTCACCAACAGCAGCGTCTTCGGGAGCGGCGCCGCGGTGGACGGCTTCTTCCTCAACAACTCCGGCGCGGCCATCACGCGCGCCGAGCTCGATCGCGCCGGCGCGCCGGCGTGGCTGACGCGCATCACCACCATCGCGCCCACGCTGATGCTGCGCGACGGGCACGTGGAGCTGGTGATCGGCTCGCCGGGGAGTGGACGCATCCCGCTCGCGATCGCGCAGACGATCTGGTACATGGTGGGCTATGGACTCGATCCGCTGGAAGCGGTGCGCATGCCGCGTCTGACGCCGAACGCCGGCAACGCCGAGGTGGAGGTGGAGAGCGGGTTCGATCCGCCGGTGCTCGCCGCCGTACGGGCGATGGGCTATCGCCCCGAGCCGCCCGGATTCGAGTATGCACGCATCTATCTCGTGGCCCGGCGCGGCGACACCTGGATTGGCGTGGCGGACCCTCGGCATGATGGGCAGGTGCGCGGATACTGAACGGCGGAATGGAGGGGACGCGTGCCTCCTCGCGTCCTCGCCGTCCTCAAGCCCCGGCAAGCAACCTGCACTGTGCGCCTGCGCCATGACCAACGATGAAGACGGGGGAATTCCCGCGGCGGCGGAGCGTGCAGCGCGCGACGGTGACAGCGCGCTCGCGCCCCAGGTGGATCCGACGGCGACCGCGGTGCCCGCGTCGCGGTCGGCGCCGCAGCCCGACCTGTCGCGCACCGCCGACGCACTTGCACGCCCGCGCAGCCAGTCCATCGAGACCACGGTGCTCACCGTGCTCGCCGTCCTGTTCACCATGTACGTCGCGCGCGAGTTCCTCATCCCGATCGTGTTCGCCCTGCTGCTGAACTTCCTGCTCAGCCCGGTGATCCGGCAGCTGACGCGCCTGCACATCAAGCCGCCGCTCGGGGCGGGGCTCGTGGTCGTCCTGCTCGTCGGTGGCATCGGGACGGGAGTGTATCAGCTTGCGGGGCCGGCGCAGCGCTGGGCGGCCAGCGCGCCGCAGAGCTTCTCCAAGGCGCAGCGGAGGCTCCGTTCCATCATCCAGCCGATGCAGCAGGTCTCGCAGAACATGGAGCAGGCGGCCAATTCCGTCGGCGGCCAGACATCGGGCCGGAAGCCCGAAGTCGTCGTGCAGGCGGGGCCCAGCCTGTCGTCGCGGCTGTTCGGCACGACGCAGCGCATCGTCGCCGGCATGCTGGAGATCTTCATCCTGCTCTACTTCCTGCTCGCCGGCGGCGACCTCTTTCTGCAGAAGCTGATCAAGGTGCTGCCGCACTTCGGTGACAAGGTGAAGGCCGTCGAGATCGCGCGGGCCACGGAGTCCACCGTGTCGGCGTACCTCACCACGACGCTGCTGCTCAACATCACCGAAGGCCTCGTCGTCGCGTTCGTGCTCTGGCTGCTCGGCATGCCCAACGTGCTGCTCTGGGGCGTGCTGGTGGCGTGCCTCGAGTTCGTCCCCTACCTCGGCGCGGCGACGGCGACGGTGGTGCTCGGCGTGGCGGGCCTCGCGCAGTACGACCAGATGGGGCACGCGCTGCTCATCCCCGGCGCGTACCTGGCCATCAACCTCGTGCAGGCGAACCTCGTGACGCCGATGCTGCTCGGCCATCGGCTCACCCTCAACCCCGTGGCCATCTTCATCGGGCTCGCGTTCTTCTTCTGGATCTGGGGAGTGCCGGGCGCGTTCCTCGCCGTTCCTATCCTCGCCACGATGAAGATCGTCTGCGACAATGTCGCATCGCTGGCGGCGATCGGGGAGTTCCTGAGCCAGCGCGACGAGAGCGAGCGTCGCTCCACCGCACGCAGCGTCTAGCGGCGCGTCACGCCCTGCGAGTGACCTGCTAGCGGCGCTTCAGCTTCTTCGCCAGCGCGTCGGCGATCACCTTCGCGTCGGTCTCGTCGTCGTCCACCGCGATTTCGATCACTTCGGTATCGGCACCGGGCCGGCGCTGGAGGTCGATCATCCAGCCGAGGGTGGGCCCACCGCAGCGGGCAATGGCGCCGGACTTCAGGTGCGCCGTGACGATCCCGGGAAATCCGTACTCCACCGTGCTGCCGGGAAGGAGCTTCTGGAGTGCCGCCGCGACGGCGTGTCCCCGCTCGTGCGCCACGCTCGCGTCGTCGCTGATGGCGTGCTCGAACGTCTGGCTCATGATCTCGGGCGGAAGCTCGAAGTCGGCCAGTGGGTCGTCGTCGTCGGGGGGCGGTGTGTGAGGCATCGTGCGGACCCGCATGAAAAAGAAGTGAGAGTGCCCGGCGTCCAATGCGCCGCTAGGGCGCCAGGAAAACGCCGGCGTCGGTACTCGCGGCGGCATCGCGCTCGATGCTGAGGGCGACGAGCGCGCGGCGAGCTTCGGCGCGGCGACGCTTGAGTCGCGCACGCGTGATGGCGAACAGTACGAGCACCACCACCCCGCCGTAGTACACCGCCGCGAATACATTGTCCCTCGCCCTGAGGTGGGCGCCCGTGGCGAGGACCGACACGCACCACAGCACCACGATCCCGCCGGCGAGCGCGAAGACGCCCCAGCGTCGCCGCATCTCGTCGGTGTCGAACATCTCCAGCTCGGTGAGGCCGAGCCGCTCGTGGCTGCGCAGCGCGTGGGTGTACAGCCGGTTGAACACCGCCCCGATCCAGATCACACCGAGGCCATATAGCCCGAACACCAGTGGCAGCCGCTCCAGTGGCATGATCTGCTTCAGTGAATCCGCCTGGCCGGCGAGGAACGCGCGCGGGAGGGTGAGCAGCATGAAGGTGGCGAGAAACTTCACCGGATACACGGCGAACAGCACGCCCATGAGCAGCACGCCGGTGAGGCGCACGGTGGGCTCGTCCTCCAGCCCGTAGCGCCGGAAGAATTCGAACTGCGCGCGCCAGATCAGGAACAGCGCCGTGAAGCTGCCGATGAATGGAATCGTGCCGAGCATCGTCTCCAGCAGGTCGGTCGAAGTCTTCGGGACTTCGAGCGAGACGACGAGCAGCGTGATGGCAAAGCCGAACACGGTGTCGCTCAGCCCCTCGATGCGCGACACGCCTTCGCCGCGCCAGCGGAACGACTGGCGCTCGGCGCGAACGGTTCCGGTTCGGTTGGCGAGGAAACTGAGCAGCATGCGCGGGCCGGTGGCGGCGCCGGAGGTGGGGGAGCGGCGCCGGGCGTGGCACCGAAGATGGCACCGGCGTGGCGAACGGACTAGGGTGCGCGGACCTGCGCCAGGCATGCCGACGGCTTCGCACCGTCGCGCACCGCGAGGTCGATCACCGCCTGGCCCACGAGCAGCAGCCACAGCGACAGCACCGATGTCGCCCACCGCGGGGCGCTCCGCGATCGGCGCAGCAGCCACCAGCCAGCGAGGAGAATCGGTGCCTCGATGGCGAAGTCCACGATGGGCCAGCGGTAGATGCCGAGCCCTATCATCGGACCGCCAGGCCAGAAGATCTTGTGGCCCGTAACGAGGTCGGGGGGCAGGTGCAGCAGCACCATGAGCACACACGCCGCGGCCGTGGCGCGTGAGCCGGTGACGAGGAGCGCCGCCCCGCCGATCACCGCGGCAATCAGCGCGGCCGCGTGCACGGTGTGCGAGTAGAGGCCGTATGGATTGCAGACGCCGGCGATGGCGAGCGAGATGTCCACCAGGTCGGGGCCGACGCACGCCACGAGCAGCCACGGAAGCGACGTGCGGCGCCAGCCGCTTCGCGCGGCCGCCGCAACGCCGACGTGCCCGACGATCACGGCTGGACGATCACGACGGGAAGATCACAGCGGCAGGAACTTCCGGACTTCCTCGAGCAGGCGCACCGGC
>Ga0308175_100003949_pt1 | contig 10348 bp, 10 predicted proteins | sample PhyCR1_3_FD_203893 | JGI IMG/M metagenome (GOLD analysis project Ga0308175, IMG submission 203893) | Soil microbial communities from UC Gill Tract Community Farm, Albany, California, United States - DLSLS.C.R1 | ecosystem: Environmental > Terrestrial > Soil > Agricultural land | place: USA...
ATTTCAGCGCCTCGACCCAGAGGCTGAGGCCACGGCGGAGTTCGTTGATGGTCTGGATGTTCTTGACGCGCGCGACAGACCGCGGCGCGTAATGATCCTGCAAGCCCTCGCCGACTCCCGGCAGCGCGTGACGGACTTCGATGCCGTGCGACTGCAACAGATCGGGCGAGCCGACGCCGGACAATTGCAGGACCTGCGGCGAGTTGTAGGTGCCGCCGGAGAGAATGACTTCCTTGCTGGCGCGGACCTCGACCGGCGTGCCGCCCTTGCCGCCCTTGAGGTAGCGCACGCCGACGGCGCGCTTGCCCTCGAAGATGATGTTGGTGACATGCGCATGCGTGCGCACGTCGACATTGCCGCGCTTGCGCGCCGGATGCAGGAACGCCTTCGCGGCGCTCATGCGCAGGCCACCCTCGATGGTGCGCTGGCAGTAGGAGACGCCCTCCTGGATCGCGCCGTTGTAATCCGGGTTGCGCGGGATGCCGAGGCTGACGGCGCCTTCCATGAAGGCCTCGCACAGCGGGTCGTTCCAGTCCATGGTCGTGACGGTGAGATTGCCGTCGCGGCCGCGAAACGTCTCGTCGCCCTCGCCGACCCGCCGTTCCATCCGCTTGAAATACGGCAGGATGTCCGGATAGCCCCAGCCGCGATTGCCCATCTGCGCCCAGGTATCGAAATCCTGTCGCTGGCCGCGGTTGTAGATGTGGCCGTTGATCGAGGACGAGCCGCCCAGCGTCTTGCCGCGCGGCGCATAGATGCTGCGCCCGCCGGTCCACGGCCCGACCTCCTGGTTGTAGGCCCAGTTGACGCTCTTCATGTGGAACGTCTTGATGAAGCCTGCCGGCAGATGGATGTAGGGATGCCAGTCCCTGCCGCCCGCCTCGAGCACGCAGATGCGGGTGGCGAGATCTTCGCCGAGCCGGTTGGCGAGCACGCTGCCTGCGGAGCCCGCGCCGATAATCACATAATCGAACGTTTCCATCGTCTCGCTTCTGGCTCCGCTTTGGTTATCGCGGCTTGTCGTTGAGTTGATAATTCAGATGCGCCTTCACCGTCGGCCATTCGCTGGCGATGATGCTGTAAACCACCGTGTCGCGCAACGTGCCGTTGGGTGCGATCTGGTGGCTTCTCAGGATACCGTCCTGCTTGGCGCCGAGACGCTCGATGCCGCGCCGGCTCTGGTGGTTGAAGAAATGTGTGCGGAACTCGACCGCGATGCAGTTCAACTTCTCGAAGGCATGCGCCAGCAGCAGCAATTTGCACTGCGTGTTGAGCGCGCTGCGCTGCACGCGTTTGGCATACCAGGTGGAGCCGATCTCGACCCGGCGGTTGCCGGCATCGACGTTCATATAGGTGGTCATGCCTGCGATCTTGCCGTTGGCATCGAACACCGTGAACGGCAGCATCGTGCCTGATGCGAACAGGCCAAGCCGGCGGTCGATTTCGCTTTTCATGTTTTCGGCGCTGGATACGAAGGTGTACCAGAGCTTCCACAGTTCGCCGTCCTTCACGGCTTCCACAAGCCCGTCGACATGATCGTGCGACAACGGCTCCAGCCGCGCCTGCGCGCCCTGCAAGGTGACCGGTTCAAGAAAAGGCATCTTCAGCACTCCCTCTCCTCATCCTGAGGAGCCGCGAAGCGGCGTCTCGAAGGATGAAGGCCCCGTCTGTGGCCTCATGGTTCGAGACGCGCGTGCCGCGCTCCTCACCATGACGGTTGGATTACGATTGCGCTCTGGCGCAATCGTCACTTATTCAAAAAGTTCAACGCCAGTCCGGGCCGCGCCCAATCCATCGCGATCAATTCGCCCTTGCCCGACAGCGTGATGTAGGCCGTCTTCAGGTCGGGGCCGCCGAAGGCGATGTTGGTGGTGACGCGGTCGCCGGTCGGCACCTGCTCGACGAGGCTGCCGTCGGGCGCGATCACGGAGATGCAGCCGGAGATCAGCGTCGCGACGCAGACATTGCCGCTCGCCTCCACGGCCATCGAATCAAACATCTGGTAGCCGCCGAGGCCTGCGATCGGCTTGCCGCGCTCGCCGCGGTAGATGACGTCGCGCGGTTTCAACGTGCCGGGCGCGGAAAGATCGTAAGCCCAGAGACGCGCCGTCGGCGTCTCCGCGATGTAGACCGTCTTCTCGTCAGGCGAGAGGCCGATGCCGTTGGCGGGCAGCACGCCATGCACGATTTCGACGACTTCCTTCAAGCCGGGCTTGAGATAGTAGATCCCGCCGACATCCATCTCGCGGGCGCGGCGCTTGCCGAGTTCGGAGAACCACAGCCCGCCATCCTTGTCGAACACGAGGTCGTTCGGCCCGCGCAGCTTGTGTTCGCCGCAGCGGTCGACAACGGTCTCGACCTTGCCGCTCTGCATGTCGACGCGTTGGATCGAGCCGCCCTGATAGTCGTCGGGTTGCGGCCCCGGCATGATCATCTTGCCGGTGGGGATCCAGGTGAAGCCGCCATTGTTGCAGATGTACATCTTGCCGTCGGGGCCGAGCGCCGCACCGTTCGGACCGCCGGGAATCTGCGCCACCACCTCTTTCCGCCCGTCCGGATAGACCCGCGTCAGCCGCTTGCCACGGATTTCGACCAGCACCACGGAGCCATCAGGCATGACCACCGGGCCTTCCGGAAATTCCAAGTCGGTAGCGAGAACGCGGATATCGGCCATGAAAATCCTCCCGGCTTGCTTTTTGGCTGCAGGCGGATTTGGCACGACCCCGCACGCGCAACATTTCGTTGCGCTTGTTATGGCAAACTCGATATGGCTTGCCAACCCGACGGCACGCGCAACTGGTATTACCGGGGGCGGGCTGCGTCAGGGAAGTCCGGCGGGCGCGCCGCGTCCCCGAGAAGGCCGGGCAGGACATCGCGCCCGTTTGGCCCCAGCGGCGATGTTTCCGTCGTAGCGCGTGCCCAGCCTGAATAGGTAACGGTTGTTAGAAGGCCAGCTTGCGCAGTAGTTATCAAAGGTACGATCAATGGCTCGGCTGTGACTTCTGTACGCCGATAAATCACACGCCCTGCCGTCTCGATAATTTCCAGCCGCTTCGCGCCGACGGTATCGAGGTGAAGTGTCCATGGACCACGAAACCTCGCGAGACCCTGCTTGAGCTCGCGGAATGAAATCACCGCCTCTGCATCCTCGATACGCCCCACTTCGCGCACCAGACATTCGCCGGCCGAGATACGCGCCCGAACACGATTCTCCATTGCGGCAGGCCTGCCCTTCTCTACCCACCGTTCGCCGGGCCAAATGATCGGTAAAACGGGGAAGTCAGGCTGTGGACACTGGTCGCGCCGTTCGATGCGATAGCTGGACGCTGGTTCGATGTTTCCGTCAGGACCTATCTCTGCGGCAATGACGCGCGAGACGACACCGTTGAAGAGAAGGCGCAGACAAAGGCCTTCACAATATGGCGGCTTGCCCCGACCGCCCGCGTAGGATTTGGGGAGTTCTACCGCGACGATAGCAGGCAGTTTAATCGTGCCCGAGAGTTGGACATCCGTGGACTGCAATTCCGCAATTTGTTGTTGGAGAGGTGCATTGATGGCAACGGGCGTCATGATCGCAACGGCGGCAATGATCGCGATGGCGACGATGTTCGCGGTCCATCGAACCATCCGCGCATTGAGGTCAAAGCCGGCGAATGATGCAATTTTCAGCGTCACCCAGCGCAGCCTCCACCAGATGACGAGGTAGACAAAGAGAGCAGGCGAGACACCGAGAAAAATGCCCGGCACTATGCCCATGAAGTATCCGATCAGTGCGGCAGCAGGGAACAGCAAGACAACGATCGCCGCCACTCCGGTACAGCCGAGGCAACCTAGGAAGCGTTTGTCCACCGCACCGCAACCCTTTGCGCTGAGATCATCGGGTGACGATCCGGAACAGCGCCGTACATGCCTAGACAGTGTTTCTTAAGACATGGCTAAACCACGGGTTGCGATCAGTGCCGACCGCTGACCTACTCCCTCACCGGCACCCAGATCTCCAGCCCGCCATCGCCAGTGGCCGGGTCGAATTGTTCATCGTAACGCTCGAAGCTCGGCGCGTCGGCCGCTTTCATGCCGGATGCTGGCAGCCAGTGATTCCAGATCGTGTTGACGGTGCGGCGGATGGTCGAGATATGCTCGGCATGGGTGAAGACCGCGTATTTCTGTTCGGGAATCCGCACCCGTGCGAACTCGCGCGGCAGGTCGGAGAAATCGGCGACTTCGACGCCTGCGACATAGTCGAAATTGCCGGCATCGTCGCCGTTGCAGCAGACGCCATAGGCGAGCTTGCCGATCCGCGCCGGGATGTGGTGAACGGTCTGGTGAAACTGGTGCCACAGGTTCGGAATGCCGGCGCCGCTGTTTTCATGGGTGCAGCGTTCGGCGATGCCGGACACCAGAAACGGCTTGCCGGTTTCGAAACGCGGCGGCTTGAGGTTGTCGAGCGGGGTTGAAACCATGACGATGGGCTCCTGAAGCGTGAGACGATCGAGGCACGTTCCGGCGCGAACGGTTTCGGGCGTGACGCCGAAATGATCGCGGAACGCGCGGGTGAACGCTTCGTGGGAGCTGTAGTCCGCCTCCAGCGCGAGGTTCAGGATATCGGGCGCACCGGCTGCAAGCGCCTGCGCGGCCCGGGTCAGGCGGCGGGCGCGCACATAGCGCATCACCGAAAAGCCGGTCGCGGTCGCAAACGCCCGCACCAGATGAAAGCGCGAGACGCCGGCAATGGCGGCGACGTCATCGAGCGTCATCGGCTCGGCGAGATGGCTTTCGATATACCAGAGCGCTTTCTGGGCCGGATTCATGACTGACTGCCTTCATGCGAAGCGACTGCATCATGGCCCCATGCGGCGCGCTCCATTTGACAATCCTTGCTCTGCGCTTCTGCCGCTGACAATGTATTCAAAACACAAATGGGAGGAACCATGCTGATCACTGATGTCCGGGCCCACCATATCCGCATTCCCTACGACGCCGGGGTGGCGAGCTTCCGGCAGGGCGCGGCCTCGATCTCGGCGCTGGAAATCATCATGGTCGAGGTTTCCACCGACGCCGGCCTCACCGGCTGGGGCGACGCCTTTGCCTATGTCTGCACGAACAGCACCCGCGCGGCGGTCGAGGAGATGATCGCGCCGCAGGCGACGGGGCAAGTGGTTCCCGATGCCGCCGGTATTCCCGCCTTCATGGAGCAGGTGCAGCGCAACCTGCATCTGTTCGGCCGCTACGGCATCACGATGTTTGCAATCTCGGCGCTCGATATCGCGCTGTGGGATCTTGCCGCCAAAGCGAAGGGTGTGCCGATATACAAGCTGATCGGCGAAGCCAAGCGGTCGCGCATTCCCGCCTATGCCAGCCTGCTGCGGATCGGCAATCCGGATCTCGTCGCGCGCGAATGCGAAACGGCGGTCGGGCTGGGCTACAAGGCGATCAAGCTGCACGAGACCACGGCGCCCGCGGTGTTTGCCGCACGAAAGGCGATCGGCCGCGACATTCCGCTGATGGTCGACATGAACTGTCCGTTGACCGGCGAGGAGGCGATTGCGTTTGCGCATTCCTGCCGCGACGCCGCGCCGCTGTTCCTCGAAGAGCCGGTCTGGCCGCCGGAAGATTTCGTCACGCTGGCCGAAGTGCGCAGCAAGGGCGGGCTCAACGTGGCCGCCGGCGAGAACGCCTGTACGGCGCAGCAGTTCAGGCAGATGATGACGGCAGGCGCCGTCAGCCATGCGCAACCCTCCGTCATCAAGGTCGGCGGCATCACCGAATATTTGAAGGTCGTCGACCTCGCCGACAAGTTCGGCATCCGGCTGGCGCCGCACTCCCCCTATTTCGGACCCGGTTTGCTGGCGACGCTGCAATTGCTGGCGCTGCGCGACGACTCAAGCTTCGTCGAAATGTTCTACATGAAGCGCGCCGGATGCCTGTGGCGCGGCGGCGTCGATGTCGATGCCAATGGCGATGTCGCGGTGCCGCAGGGACCCGGGATCGGCTATGAGCCCGACAGAGACGTGATGGAGAAGTTCCGCGTGTCGTAATCGCGGCTCCTACTTCGCGCCATCCTTTGCCGGTGCGGCGTCTTTCGCGGGCGCCGCATCCTTTGCTGCAGGCACATCCTTTGGCGCCGGCGTAGTCGCCTTGCCCTGCGCCGCCTGCAACTCGACGACGAGTTTCTGCAAGCCGATGACCGCGGCCTTCAGCGCCTCGATCTGCCGGTTTGAAGCGTCGAGCTTTTGCTGGCTATCGGTCGTGAGTTTAGTGATCGTCTTCTGCAGGAAGTCGACATTGCTCTGCAGGCAGGAGGTGCGCCGCTCCATGGTCTTTTCAACGGTGCAGATTTCGATGCCCGGCACGTCCTGCGCGTGAATGATGCCTGGCCATGTTGCGCTCAGCAACACGAAGGCGGCGAAGGTTATCCTGTTCATCGGGGCGATCATCAAAAATCCTCGTTCCAGAAGCCTGCGGTGCGCCATCCATTCACGGCAATTTGCACGCCTCAGAGCCGCTACCGCAGTCATACCATACTGATACCTCATTCAGGCGTTGTGCTTCATCCCGTTAATCATGGGATGGATTTTGCCGTGAACTTTAGCCGGTGTTCGCCGGTCGCGGCAGTGGAGATTGATTATATGGCAACGCGTGAAAAGCGGCTGGCGCAGTTCGACGGGTGTGGGGACCCGCCGCCTAACCAGCCCGTGGAAGTACTTTGCGAGGATCACAGCGGGACCTATCAACTGCCGTTCGCCTGCCGCTGGATCGACGGCCATTGGCGCAACGACAAGACCGGCGGCATGGTAGAGGCCATCGTGGTCGGCTGGCGAATGCCGCGCTCCAGCGTGATGTGAATCCCGCCGCGGACCAGCCGCGCCTTGTGCCAGAATGCGACGCAAGGGCGGCGGATGTTTACCTTCGGAACGACGGTGGAACGAATCGCGCCCGAATCACTGATCTTGAGTCGTACGCCGTTGTTCACGGCTAGATGTCGTCCGCGACCGGAGGCGGCGCACCACATCCAGCACGACGACGATCGGCCGCAGCCAGCGGCCGACGACAAAGGTTAATTCCTCGGGAGAAGACATGGCGATCACTTCCACGGCGTCGGCGGCGGTACCTTGTCGACGGCCGGCGGCACGTCGACGGTCTTGAAGTCAGCCGGGCTTACAATCTCCAGGTACTCCATGTCCTCGGAGTAGTCGTAGAGGTAGTGCGTGATGCCGGGCCGCTGATGGACGACGTCGCCGGCCCGCACCAGCGTCGACTTGTCCTCGTACATAAAGCGCGCCCAGCCCTTGGTCATGATCACGATCTGGAATTCGCAGTCGTGGCGGTGCCAGCCGGTGCCTTCCTCGGGCGGCAGATCGGGATTGGCCTTGACCAGATGGCAGATCACCTGCCCGCCGGTGGCGTCGGCGATGCCGAGATCGCGATACAGGAAGAAGTCGCGCAGACCTCCACCTTTGAATTCGGTATCGCCGGGTTTGACGTGAGAGAATGTACTGACGACGGCCTGCTTGTTCATCAAAGCCTCCAGAGTTCGCGTTGGCGAGCTCGCGACGAGGCGAAGAGCGTCCAAATTTTCGGCAGCGTCGCATCGTCGCGTTCACGGCTGGATGTCGCCATGCGAAATCCGCGCCACGCGCGCTGCGCTGCGGCGACGACCGATGACGGTTCATCGAACCGCTTGTCTGCAGGCCGGAATCAGTCTTCAGCGGTTATCCGCGCAACCGGCGGCAGCGAGCGCGTGCCGCCGAACAATGGCATCTGCTTGAGCAAGGCTGCCCGCGCCTTGAGCCGTGCAACGAGCAAAGACGTCGCGCGCCCTGCCTAATATTCGACCTCGAGTTCCTCGATGTCGGCGGGCTCGGCCCGGGCGGCCTCGATCCACTCGCGCATCTCGGGCATCGCCAGAACGGTGCCGGCATAGGCGGCGAGAACAGGCTCCAGCTTCACGTCGTAGGTCATGAAGCGAGTGACGACGGGCGCGTACATCGCGTCCGCCATGGTGCGTTCGCCGAACAGGAACGGGCCGCCTGACCCGGCGAGGCATTCGCGCCAGATGGTGCAGACCCGGTCGATGTCGGCCTGCGCGCGCGACCAGATCTTGAACCCCGGGAAATGGCCCTTCAGGTTGACCGGCAACGAAGCACGCAGGGTGGTGAAGCCGGAATGGATTTCGCCGCAGATCGAGCGGCAATGCGCGCGCTGGATACGATCGGCCGGCAGCAGGCCGGCGTCCGGCATCACCTCGTTGAGGTACTCCGCAATCGCCAGCGTGTCCCAGATGGTGGCGCCGTCGTGGCGCAGGCACGGCACCAGGATCGACGACGACAGCAGCAGGATTTCGGCCCGCGCGGATGCATCGTCGGGCGCGGTGACGATCTCCTCGAACTCCAGGCCGGAGAACTTTGCCAGCAGCCAGCCGCGCAGCGACCAGGACGAATAATTCTTGCTGGAGATGGTCAGTGTGGTCTTCGCCATGTGGCCTTCCCTCGAACCTCAAAACCGCCGCAGAGGCAGGGACGGCCGACCGCACCGCCGCCCATTGCCTGTGCGTCGGGCATTTACACAGCAAGCCACGTGCCAGTTTTGCAGGCGGCTCGTTCGGCTCTGGCGTCGATATTGCATGGCATCACCGGACAGGGGCCGAAGCGAACGATGCCAATGATGTCGATGATGTACCAAGCCTACCAGAACCACATGGACCTGACCTCGCCATGGCGGACCGGGGCCGGGGCGGCGTTGAAATATCTCAATCTGGTGCCGCAAGGTGTCTCCGAGCGGGCGTTCGGGCGGCTCGCCGCATCGCTCGAACTGATCTCGCGCTCCTCCCTCACCTATCACCGGCCGGCCTACGGCATCGACCGGCTGATGGTCGGCAATCAGGAACTGGAGGTCACCGAGGAAGTCACCTTCGCCACCCCGTTCGGCTCGCTGCTGCATTTCAGGAAGGAGAACGGGCCCGAGCAGCCGCGCATGCTGCTGGTGGCGCCGATGTCCGGCCATTTCGCCACGCTGCTGCGCGGCACCGTGAAGACGCTGCTGCAGGATCACGACGTCTACATCACCGACTGGCATAACCCGCGCGACATTCCGCTCCATGCCGGCCGCTTCGGGCTGGAGGACTACACCGACCACCTCATCACCTTCCTCGATCAGATCGGCTCGCGCGCGCACATGGTGGCGATCTGCCAGCCGTCGGTCTCGGCGCTGGCTGCTGCCGCCGTGATGTCGGAACAGAACCACCCCGCCCGGCCCGCTACGTTGACGCTGATGGCCGGGCCGATCGATACGCGGATCCAGCCGACAAAAGTCAACGAATTCGCCAAGAGCAAGCCGATCGGCTGGTTCGAAAAGAACCTGATCAACTACGTGCCGCTGCAGTGCAAGGGCGCCTTCCGGAAGGTCTATCCCGGCTTCGTGCAGCTCACGGCGTTCGTGTCGATGAACCTCGAACGCCATATCAAGCAGCACATCGACCTCGCCAATCATCTGGCCAAGGGCGAGAAAGAGAAGGCCGAAATCATCAAGACCTTCTACGACGAGTATTTCGCTGTGATGGACCTGCCGGCCGAGTTCTACATCGAGACCGTGCGCGACGTGTTTCAGGAACACCTGCTGCCGCAGGGCAAACTGATGCATCGCGGACGACCGGTGAACCCGGCCGCGATCAAGCGCATGGGCCTGATGACGGTGGAAGGCGAAAAGGACGACATCTGCTCAATCGGGCAGACGCTGGCGGCGCAGGATCTCTGCAGCGGCGTGCGCGCCTATCGCAAGGTGCACCACATGCAGGCTGGCGTCGGCCATTACGGCGTGTTCTCGGGGAAGAAGTGGAACAACGAGATTTATCCGTTGCTGCGGGATTTCGTGCATGTGAATGCGTGAGGATTCTCTGCGCCGCTCTTTCCCTGTCATTGCGAGCACAGCGAAGCAATCCAGCTCACCACGCGCGGATAGATGGATTGCTTCATTGCCGGTGCATATGCTGCATCGCCAGCAGCACGATCACGGCAAGCGCCAGCACGATCGACGTGCATTTCCAGAACAGCAGCGGGTTGCGTTCGATCAGCGGCGTCGAGGACGTGGCGAGATAGTTCGCGTTGGGATGACGCAGGTCGAACAGAAATTCCGAGAAACTGTCGTAGCGCTTGGCAGGATTGGGGTGCACCGCCTTCTCCAGCGTGCCGTCGATCCATTGCGGCACGTCGCGGTCGCCATGTGACGCGGGACGGTAGACCAGCCCGTTGAACTGCGATCGCGTCCGCGCGTTCGCGATCTGCCCACCGTAGGGCAGTTTTCCCGTCAGCATCTGATAGGTGATGACACCGAGCGAGAACAGGTCGGAACGCGC
>Ga0308175_100003950_pt1 | contig 10348 bp, 9 predicted proteins | sample PhyCR1_3_FD_203893 | JGI IMG/M metagenome (GOLD analysis project Ga0308175, IMG submission 203893) | Soil microbial communities from UC Gill Tract Community Farm, Albany, California, United States - DLSLS.C.R1 | ecosystem: Environmental > Terrestrial > Soil > Agricultural land | place: USA...
GTCGCGCATCACGCCGTGCGCCTTCGCGCCCTCGTCGAGGGAGGGCGCGACCGCCGCGTCCCGCGGCAGCTCGAGCTTCTTGTCGCCGCTGCGCAGGAGCTCCTTGGCCATGTCCACGCGATCGTCCTCGACGAGCGACTTTCCCGTCTCCAGTCCCATCGCCTTGAAGAACGTGCACGCCATGGCGCCACCGATGAGCAGTCGATCGACTTTCGGAAGCAGGTTCTGAATGACGTCGATCTTCCCCGAGATCTTGGCGCCGCCGAGGATGGCGACGAACGGCCGCTTCGGATCGGTAACGGTCGCGCCGAGGTACTGGAGCTCCTTCTCCATCAAGAGACCAGCGACGGCCGGTTTGAGATAGCGCGCCACGCCCTCGGTGGACGCATGCGCCCGGTGCGCCGACCCGAACGCGTCGTTGACGTAGACGTCGCCGAGCTCGGCGAGCGCGCGCGAGAGGCGCTCGTCGTTCTTCTCCTCCCCGCCGAGGAAGCGCGTGTTCTCGAGAAGGACGACGCGCCCGCCGTGCCGGGTCGCCTTGAGCGCCTCGTCGGTGTCGGTACTCTCGACGAAGGTGACGTCCTCGTCAGGCAAGAGCTCGGCGAGCCGTCGCGCCACCGGCTCGAGGGAATACTTCGCCTCCGGCTTCCCCTTCGGCCGGCCGAGGTGGGAGAGCAGCACGACGCGCGCTCCGTGCTCGAGGAGATGACGGATCGTCGGCAGCGCGGCGCGAATGCGCGTGTCGTCGCCGACCCGTCCGTCGTCGTCGAGCGGCACGTTGAAGTCGACCCGCACCAGTGCGCGCTTCCCACGCAGATCCGACTCGCGGAGGTCGCGAATTGTCTTTTTGTTGAACGTTGTCATTCCGAGGAGCGTAGCGACGAGGAATCTGCTTTCAATGCTGAATGCAAGCGAAAACTAAGCAGCGGCAAAAGCAGATCCCTCGCTACGCTCGGGATGACAACTAGTCGCCGAGCTGCTTTCCGACGAAGCGCAGAAGGTCGACGCAGCGTGACGAGTATCCCCACTCGTTGTCGTACCAGCCGGAGACCTTGAGCAGCAAGCCATCGACGACGTTCGTGCTCTTTGCGTCGAGGATGCACGACGCGGGATTGCCGATGTAGTCGGACGACACGAGCTCCTCTTCCGTGTACTCGAGAATTCCTTTCATCGGCCCGGCGGCGGCGGCGCGGAAGGCATTGTTGATCGCGTCCACGGTCACCGGCTTCTCGACGACAACAGCCAGATCGGTCAGCGATACGTCGGGAGTCGGAACGCGGATCGCGATACCGTCGATCTTGCCTTTGAGCTCCGGAATCACGAGCGACGTCGCTTTCGCGGCCCCGGTGGTCGTGGGGATGATCGACAGCGCCGCGGCGCGCGCGCGACGCAGGTCCTTGTGCGGCAGGTCGAGCACGTTCTGATCGTTCGTGTAGCTATGAATCGTCACCATCGAGCCGCGCACAAATCCGAAGTTGTCTCGTATCACTTTGACCATCGGGACGAGACAGTTCGTCGTGCAGGACGCGTTCGAGATGATCGTATGCTTCGCCGGATCGTACTTCTTTTCGTTGACGCCGAGGACGATGGTGATGTCCTCGCCCTTGGCCGGCGCCGAGATGATCACCTTCTTCGCGCCGCCGTCGATGTGCTTGCGCGCGTCCTGCGCCGTCGTGAACCGGCCCGTCGACTCGAGCACGATGTCGACCCCGAGGTCACGCCACGGGAGCTTCGCCGGATCCTTCTCGGCGAGCACCTTGATCTCGTCATCGTCGACCATGATCGAGCCATTGCGGACGCCGACGTTGCCCTTGTACGTCCGATGAACGGAGTCGTACTTGAACAGATGCGCCAGCGTTTTCGTGTCCGTGAGATCGTTCACGGCAACGAAGTCGATGTCGCCCTTCCCCTGCAGCTTTGCCGCGCGCACGACCTGACGCCCGATCCGTCCGAAGCCATTGATGCCGACGCGAATTGCCATCCTCAGAGTCCTCTCCGTTTAAATCCGGTCACCGATCGCCGGTGCTCGGCCAAAAGTGACGTAGCTGATGATTCGCGCGCCGGCGTCATGCAGCACCGCCGCGCACGCGTTGAGCGTCGCCGCGGTCGTCACGACGTCGTCGACGAGCATGACGTGCGCACCGCGGAGGGCTGACCGCGCCACCGGCGCGGCAGCAAAGGCGCCATGTACGTTTCGCACTCGCTCATCCGGCGTCAGGCGCGTCTGCGTTTCCGTCGAACGACTTCGCACGAGTAAGTCCACACGAACGGGCACCCTCCACAGCGGCGCGAGCGCGCGCGCCAAACACTCACTCTGATTGTAACCACGCTGGCGCTGACGGGAAGCGGCGAGCGGAACGGGAACGAGCACGGCGCGCTCCTCGACGACGTCGCTCGGCCACTGGAGCCGCGCCATGCGCGCCGCCGCACCATCGGCCACGCGCCACCAGCCCTCGTACTTCAATGCATGCAGGATGCGCTGACCGGTATCGGCAGTGGCCCAACAGACGCTTCGCACGCACCGCACGTAGGACGGCAAGCTGTCGCACCAGCGACAGCGTCGGCCGGCGGTCGGATGGCCGCAGCGCTCACAGCGTGGCGCGGGCAACAGCTTCAATCGGGCCCAGCAGCGTCCGCAGACGATACCGGGCTCACCATCGTCGACGACGCGGCCGCAACTCGCACATGCGATTGGCAGAACGAGATCGGCGAGCGCCGACAGCGCGCGCGTGGCAACCAAGGCGGCGTACCCTGGACGCGCTACCGCACGGAGTGCCACATGACGTCGCGGTCGGGCGGAAAGCCGAACCAACGCTCGAACGCCGCCGCTCCCTGCTCGATGAGCATCGGGAGACCGTCCATGGCGCGCAGTCCGCGTGCACGCACCGCGTGCACCCAGGCTGTTTCGCCGCGCCGATACACGATGTCGAGCGCCATGGCCGATTGACGGAGGCGGGAGGGATCGATCGGAAAGTCACCGTCGCGAAGCCCGACGGTCGTCGCGTTCACGACAAGATCTGCCTCACGAGCCACCGCGTCAGCATCCGCCGGCTGCGCGAAGGACGAAAAGCGCGCACAGAGCCCGGCCGCCCGCTCCGGGCTGCGATTGGTCACGAGGACGCGGCAGCCGGACCAGGCCTCGATGGTGGTGAGCACCGCACCAGCGACGCCACCCGCGCCGATGAGCCCAATCGTTAGGCCCGCCGGCTCGCGCTGCAGCAGCTGGCGCGCGGCCGCATCGAAGCCGGCGACGTCCGTGTTGTCGCCAATGAGCTCGCCGCGCTCGAACCAGAAGGTGTTCACCGCTTCGGCACGGGCGGCCGCCGGCATCAAGCGATCGCAGCGAGCGAAGACCGTCTGCTTGTACGGCACGGTGACGTTGCCGGCGGCATCGTCCGCGGCAAGCGCCTGCAAGGCGTCGTCGAGAGCGCTCGCGGGGATGTCGAGCGTGTCGTAGCGCAACGGCAGCGCCGCCTGTCTGAGTGCCGCGTTCTGAAACGTCGGTGAGAGCGAGTGGCCTAACGAGCGACCCAACAGCACGAGTCGCCTTGGCCGTTTGATCACGTCGTGCCCGAGGAGCGCTCCGCCATGATGCGGTCCATGACGCGCCGGATCTCCTCCTCGAGCTCGTCCGTCGTGGCGCGGTACACGTCGAGCTCTGCCCCGATCGGATCGCTGATGGGGCGCACCGACGCGCCATAGGAGGCGAAATCCGAGAGAAGAAAGCCCTTGCCGCTCCCGCCAAGGGCTTCGATACGCTCGAGATGATGCGGGCCCATGGCGAGAATCAGGTCGGACTCGCGCACGAGATCGCGGGTCAGCGACTGCGCTCGATGGGAGCTCAGATCCATGTTGCGCTCCATGCCGACGAGCAGTGCGCCATCGGACGCCGGTGCGCCATCCCACGCGCTGGTGCCGGCGCTCGCGACCTCCACTTCCGACAACCCGCGCTCGATGCTGATCTTGCGCGCGATCGCCTCGGCGAGGGGACTGCGACAGGTATTGCCGGTGCAGATGAACAGAACCTTCATGCGATCAAGCGTCTCCGATCAGGTTGGGCACGCTCTCGCGCAACTTCGTCGCCGGGATCGCCCCGGGACGAATCACCCGCGGTCGGCGTCCCGTGCAGTCGACGACGGTGGAAGGCGGCGACGGCGTCAAGCGTCCGCCGTCGAGCACCCGAAGCTGACCGCGCGCGATTGCGTCGCTCCACTGCGAGAGAATCTCTCCCGCTGAGGTGGCGGGGGGAACCCCCGGGCGATTGGCGCTCGTCGAGGTGATGGCGTCGCCATGCGCCCGAATGAGGCGGGAGATGCCGGCGTGGCTCGTCCAGCGGACGGCGATGCCGCCCTCCGGCCCCCGCAGACGATCCGGAACGCGGCGCTCTCCACCCGGCAGCACAAGCGTTAGCGGTCCTGGCCAGTGCCGCGCCGCCAGATTCGCGCCGTACGCGGGAAGATGGAGATCGAGTCGCTCGAGCATGTCGCTGCCGGCGACGAGCAGCAGGAACGGCTTCCCGGGTGGGCGGCGCTTCATCTCTACCAGAGCGTCGACGGAGTCGCGATCGATTGCCCCCCCGAAGCCGTAGACGGTCTCCGTGGGATACGCCAGCACGCGGCGCATCTCCATGTGGGCGAGGGCGAGTCGCGTCGCGGAGTGCACTTCCTCAGGCGACCAGAATGGGATCGCCAGCGACTCTCGGCCGATCCCCGTCACTCGAGAGTCCTCGCCAGCGCTTCCGCGCGAACGAAATCCTCCTCGGTCGTGATCTTGAGCGCGCTTTCGCTGCCCTGAACGACCGATACGGGAATACCGAGCCGCTCACAGAGCGCGGCGTCGTCGGTTGCCGTTAGGCGCTGCGCGGCGGCTTCGCGATGCGCGCGCACGATGACCTCGCGGGGAAATCCCTGCGGCGTCTGGGCCCGCCAGAGCCGCGCGCGCTCGACCGTGCGCACGATGTGGTCGGATTCATCCACTTCCTTGAGCGTATCGATCACGGGGAGAGCGGCAACCGTGCATTCGCCGCGGCGCACGCGCTGCACGACGCGATCGATCGTCGCGTCGTCGACGAACGGCCGCGCCGCGTCGTGCACGAGCACGATCCGCGCCTCATCCGGCAGATCGTCGAGACCGTTGGCCACCGATTCGGTGCGTGTGGCGCCTCCCGGGGCAATCATGAGCCGAGCAACGTCGCACTGAAAGACCCACGGCGGCGGGTCGCCTGCATAACGAGTCGGCAGCACGCAGACGACGCTGACGACGTCGGCGCGCGCCATGAAGGTTTGCAGGCTGTGCAGCAGCATCGGTTTGCCCGCGAGCCACCGGAGCTGCTTGAGCTCACCGGTGCCCGCGCGGGTACTCGCGCCCGCCGCCACAATCACGACGCCGACATCCGCCGCGCCTTCCGGGAGTGGTGGAAACGCGCCGCTGGCGCCAGTGCTCACGCGAACAGGCGCTGAAAGAGATCGCCGATGGTGCGCACGCCAATAACCTGCAGGTCGCGGCTCGCGCTCGAGCGCTTCGGCACACCACGCTCGGCCACGTAGACGCGTGTCATCCCCATGTTCGCCGCCTCGGCGACGCGTCGCTCGACCTGCGACACGGGACGGACTTCGCCGCCCAGCCCCACCTCGCCGATGAACACGGCATCCGGCGGCAGCGGACGCTCGTAGACACTCGACGCGAGTGCCGCGGCGACGGCGAGATCCCCCGCGGGCTCCTGCAGCCGGACGCCGCCGACGACGTTGAGAAATACGTCGAGGGCCGCGAACGAGAGGCCGGCGCGCTTGTCGAGCACTGCGAGGAGGAGCGCCAGGCGACGCCCGTCGTAGCCGGTGGCGACGCGTTGCGGCGTGCCGAAGCCGGCCTTCGCCGCCAGCGCCTGCACTTCGATCAAGACGGGGCGCGTGCCCTCCAGAAGCGCTGTGACAGCGCTCCCGGAAGCGTGATTGAGGCGATCGCCGAGGAAGAGCTCCGAGGGATTCGCGACGGGATCAAGGCCAGTCTCCGACATGCGGAAGACGCCAATCTCGTCCACCGATCCGAAACGATTCTTCGTCGCGCGCAGAACGCGATGATCGAGCGTGCTCTCGCCTTCGAAGTAGAGGACCGTGTCCACGATGTGCTCGAGTGTCTTTGGCCCGGCGATCCCGCCACCCTTCGTGACGTGACCGACGACGAAGACTGTCGTGCCGCTCTCCTTTGCGAAGCGCATCAATCGCGCGGCGCATTCGCGGACCTGACCGACATTGCCCGGCGCGCCCTCGAGATCCGCGGTGAACACCGTCTGTATGGAATCGACGATGAGCGCTGACGGCGAGGCCGCGGACGCGGTCGCGAGAATCGTCTCGAGGTTGGTCTCGCTGAGGAGCTCGACGTCCCCCGCGTCGCCGGCCAGGCGGTCGGCGCGCAGCTTTACCTGGAGCGGCGACTCCTCGCCCGATGCGTAGACAGTACGATGACCCGTCGCCTCGAGACGGGCGGCGACCTGGAGCAGGAGCGTCGATTTGCCGATGCCCGGCTCGCCGCCGATGAGAATCATCGATCCGGGAACGATGCCCCCGCCGACGACGAAGTCGAACTCATCGATGCCCGTGGGCCAGCGCTTCGCTTCGGAGCCGCTGACGTCGCGGAGCCGCGGCGTGACGGCAACGCTCCCCCCCTCGCCTAACGATCGTGCGCCCCCGAGGCGGCGCGCGGCGCCGCCGCTGGCGACCGCCACCTTCGGGGCGACGATCTCCTCGACGAGGGTGTTCCACTCGCCGCACGTGTCGCAGCGCCCCTGCCACTTCGCGTACTCGGCGCCGCACTCGGTGCAGCGATAGACGGTCTTGGTCTTTGGCATCGGGGTGTGGGACGCGGGGTGCGGGACGCGGGATGCGCTCTCAAGCCACCCCGCGCCCCGCGTCCCGCGACCCTATTCAGATCCGCGCTTCGAGTAGTTCTCGAACCGCGTGTACTGCTTATGGAAATGTAGGTTGACGACGCCCGTGGGGCCGTTGCGCTGTTTGCCGATGATGACCTCGGCCTTCCCTTCGAGTGAGTTCCCATCCTTGTCGAGCGGGCCGTCGTACATCTCCTGGCGATAGAGGAACATGATCAGGTCGGCGTCCTGTTCGATCGCGCCCGACTCGCGGAGATCGGAGAGCTGCGGCCGTTTGTGCTCGCCGGTGCGCTGCTCGGGCGCGCGCGACAGCTGCGACAACGCGATTACCGGAACGCTCAACTCTTTCGCCAGCGCTTTCAGACCGCGTGAGATCATGCTCACCTCCTGCTGCCGGCTCTCGGAGTGCGACGGACCCTGCATGAGCTGCAGGTAATCCACGATCACCATCTTCACTCCCGAGTCGGCTTTGAGTCGGCGCGCCTTGGAGCGCATCTCGAGCAGCGTGATGCCGGGCGTGTCGTCGATCCACACCGGCGCCGAACTTAATATGCCGGCGGCGCGCGCGAGGCGCGGAAAGTCATCATCGCGGAGCATTCCCTTGCGAAGGCGCTGGGCGTCGATGCGGGCTTCGGCCGTGAGCATACGCTGAACGAGCGACTCCTTGCTCATCTCCAGCGAGAAGAACGCGACCGGCACCTGGTCGACGATCGCGGCGTGCTGAGCGATGTTGAGACAGAAGGCCGTTTTTCCCATCGATGGGCGCGCCGCGACAATGACGAGATCGGCCGGCTGGAAGCCCGATGTGAGGTCGTCGAGATCGGAGAAGCCACTTGCGACACCGGTGACCGTGTTGCCGCCGTGCTGGAGCGCTTCGATCCGCTCCATCGTCGGCCAGAGCAGCTCCTTGATGCGCGTGAACCCCTCGCGCGCCCGCGCCTGCGCGACCTGGAAGAACTTCGCTTCCGCGTCGTCGAGCAGCTCGAAGCTCGTGAGCTGACTCTCGTACGCCTCCTGAACGATGATCGTCGAGACTTCGATCAGCCGCCGGCGCAGCGCCTTTTCCTTGACGATCTGCGCGTGGTAATCGATGTTCGCCGCCGTCGGTACGACGTCGACGAGAAAGCCGATGTAATCCTTGCCGCCCGACGCCTCGAGCTCACTGCGCCGGGACAGCTCTTCGGAGAGCGTCAGCGGATCGACCACGCCGCCGCGCTCCGCGATCGCGATCATCGCACGAAACATCCGGCGATGCCGCTCCGCGTAGAACATCGTATCGTCCACGGTCTCCGTCGCCCGGAGCACCGCATCCTGATCCATGAGCATCGCCGACAGCACGGCCTGCTCGGCGTCCTCGGAGTAGGGGGGACGACGGTCGCGATATGGATCACGCGCCGCTGACGGCGCGATCGAGTATTCGACGGGCGAGCTGGACATCTTCCCAGGTGGGGCGCTTCCAGGAGGGATTCCGCAACAGCGCGGCAGGGTGATACGTCACGATGAGCGGCACCCCGTAGTAGCGATGAATCTGTCCCCGAAGCTTGCCGATCGAAAGCTTGGTGTCGAGAAGAGTCTGCGCCGCGAACGTGCCCAACGCGACGAGCACCTTCGGCCGGATCAATTCGATCTGACGTACCAGGTAAGGGCTGCACGCGGAAACCTCTTCCGGGCGCGGATTTCGGTTGCCCGGTGGCCGGTGCTTCAACACGTTGACGATGAACACATCCGACCGGCTGAACTTGATGGCCGCGAGAATTTTCTCGAGCAACTGACCAGCCTGCCCGACGAACGGCCGGCCCGTTTCGTCTTCCGTCGCGCCCGGCGCCTCGCCCACGAGCATCAAGTCCGCGCTGGAATTGCCTTCGCCGGGGACGGGATTCTTCGCCGTTGCGTACAGCGGACAGCGCGTGCATGTCGCGATCGCTTTGGCGAGCGAATCGAGTGACTCGAGGCTCGGTCCACCGGCGCCGAAGAGCTCGCGCGACGTCGTGCCGACGACGATGCCCGTCGGCGCCAGCTGTCCACCGACTTCGGGTGTCGACGCGGGGATCCCCTCGCGCGTGCGAGCGGGGTTGGCATCGCCCACTTCCGGGGCAGCGCCCGCGGCACGGAGCGTCTCGCGCCAGTCGTTAGGCGGTGCGACTTCGGGCGGCGGCGTGTCTCCGAGAGGCTCCGGCGCACGTTCCGCGCGCGCCGGCGGCGCCCCGCCGACGATACGCAGCGCTTCGTCGACGCTCAGCCGATCGAGAACGAGCTCGCGCTCGCCGAGCTCGCGGCGTTGCTCGAGGTAACGTCGAAGCTGCTCTCTAGGATCGCTCACGCAACAGCGTCTCCACGCGATCGAGGATCTCGTCGGCCACCGCGTCCTTTGACAGCAAGGGCAGCGCCTCTTCCCGTCCCTGCGGCCCGAGCAGCGTCACGCGATTGGTGTCGACGCCGAAGCCGGCGCCCGCCTCGCGGGCATCGTTCACCACGACCATGTCGAGCGCCTTTGCCTCGAGCTTTTCACGGCCCCCGCGCAACGCGTCGTCGGTCTCGAGCGCAAAGCCGACGACGACGGCGTTTTTCGCGCGCGCGCCCCGCGTGCTCGAGAGGATGTCCGGCGTCGGCGCGAGCGCGATCGACTCTGGCGCCGCCTTCTTCTTGATCTTCGAACTGACTGGATTGGCAGCCCGAAAGTCCGCCGGCGCCGCGGCCATGATCAGAACCGACGCTCCCGGAAGCTCCCCCGCGACCGCGGTGGCCATCTCTTCCGTTGTTTCGACTTCTCTCAACAGGACGCCGAGGGGTGCCGGCACGCTCATCGGACCGGCAACGAGCACGACGTCGGCGCCCCGTCGCCATGCAGATGCGGCAATGGCGACACCCATCTTCCCACTGCTCCGGTTGCTCAAATAGCGAACGGGATCGATTGCCTCACGCGTTGGGCCTGCCGTCACGACGACGCGTCGGCCGCGGAGAATCGAGGCCGGCTCGAGCAGGCGGCCGACCTGCGCGAAGATTGTCTCCGGTTCGGGCATTCGTCCCGGCCCGCTTCCCTCGCCCGCGGCGAGGAGGCCCTCATCGGGCGGAAGCACGCGATAGCCGAGGCTCTCGGTGAGATGCCTGACGTTCTCGATGGTCTGCCGGTGTGCCCACATGGCGTCGTTCATCGCCGGCACGATGAGGACGGGCGCCTTCGTCGCGAGCAGAACAGCGCCGAGGAGATCGCCTGCCTGACCAGTCGCGGCCCGCGCGATGAAATCGGCGGTCGCGGGCGCGATGACGACTGCATCCGCCTCCCGCGCCAGCTTGATGTGGTCGAGCGCGCGGCCCGGATCGAACAGGCCGGTGTGTACCGCCCGCCCAGTGAGCGCCTCGAATGTCACCCGGCCGATGAATTCCGCTGCCGCGGCCGTGAGGACGACCTCAACCTCGGCGCCAGCCTTGCCTAACAAGCGCGCCAGCCACGCCGACTTGTAGCTC
>Ga0308175_100003951_pt1 | contig 10347 bp, 7 predicted proteins | sample PhyCR1_3_FD_203893 | JGI IMG/M metagenome (GOLD analysis project Ga0308175, IMG submission 203893) | Soil microbial communities from UC Gill Tract Community Farm, Albany, California, United States - DLSLS.C.R1 | ecosystem: Environmental > Terrestrial > Soil > Agricultural land | place: USA...
ATCGGAAGCTTTGATGTGACCCCTGGAAACAAGCGCCCGTGGAACTTAAACCAACTGACAAAGGACATCGTGACCGCCCTCTCCGCGTCGGACTTGGCCTACGTCACTGTCCTAGGCGCCTATCCCACGAAGGAGAACGAAGACGACCCTCAAGGCCAGGCCTACGTACGCGCGGATACGGTGCGGCGCGCCCTGATTCAGTGGATCGGACCCAATAAGTTCGACGAGAAAAGGTATGAGGTCGCATTTTCGACGGCATCCATCGGCGATCCCGAAGTGCAGGTCATGATCAGTTACAAAGGGAAAGTCGTGTCGGAGCGCAAGGGCGCCTCGCCCGAGATCGGACCGCCGCGGCCGCCCAAGGCAGATGCCGCCGCTTCCGCCGCGCCGCCCGTTCCATCCCTGGTCCCGAACCCTCCTCGCGCCGGGTCGGCGGGTGATGCGCTGTCGGCATTTCTGGCGACGCCGCCCGGACAACAGCTCAAGGCGAATGCATTGAAGGAACTGAAGAAGGTCTGGACGAAGACTACACTGGCCGAGAAGATCGGCATCATCGCCAACCTGCTGGCGATCGCCGGCATCAGCAGCTACGGACTGGCAAAAATGTCGCCCAATCAGCAAAAGGGAGTACTGGATTTGATCGTGGGCGACGACGACAAGACGCTGCAGCAGCCATTGCCTTCCAAGACTCTGCTGGATTTCGACTTCGATTTCTGAGGAACCACGGATGAGCACATTCCCCAATTCGCCACGGCTTCTGAAAGCGGGCATCGTTCTGATCGATCCGGCCAGCGGAACGGTGCAGCGCATCATCAAGCTGCAATACAACCCCGACACGCTCACCCGATCGCTCCAGGTGCAGACCGTGGAGCCCACGACGAAGGATCGCTCGGAGGCGCTGCGTCTGAAGGGTCCGCCGATCGAGACCTTCAAAATGGACGCCGAGATCGACGCGGCGGACCAGCTCGAATTCCCCGATCAGAACCCGGCGGCCACGCAGTTCGGAATCTATCCGCAACTGGCGGCACTCGAAACCATCGTCTACCCGACGAGCCAGCAGTTGCTCAATGCGAACACCCTGGCGAAGTCGGGCACTTTGGAGATCGCGCCGATGGAAGCGCCGCTCGCGCTGTTCGTGTGGAGCAAAAACCGCGTCGTCCCGGTGCGGATCACCGATTTCAGTATTACTGAAGAGGCTTTCAGTGCGAACCTTAATCCCATTCGCGCCAAGGTCAGCCTCGGCATGCGCGTACTCAGCGTGGACGACCTCGGGTTCGATGATAAGGGAGGCAACCTGTTCATGGTTTACCAGCAGCAGAAAGAGAAACTCGCCGGAATGAGTCCGGCGGGCACCTTCGCCGATCTGGGCATAGGCGGCATCTGATGACTTCGGCCGCCGCGGAAGCGCTCTTCCAGTTCGCGGGCATCAAGCCCAGCCTGTTCGCGGCCAACAGCCGCTACGCGGGCGTCGCGACCGCGACCCTGACCACCGCCGATAACCGCACCATCGCCTACGTCCGGCGGAGATTTCTGCCGCAGCCCGGGCAGTTGGCGCAATTGCAGCAGCACACCGTGGGACAGGTCGATCGCCTCGATGTGATCGCCGCGCAGTACCTTGGCGACCCCGAGTTGTTCTGGCGGATTTGCGATGCCAACGGCACGATGCGTCCGGAGGACCTGCTCGCCATCGTAGGACGCGTGCTGCACATCTGCCTGCCCGCGGGCGTTCCCGGAGGACCGAGTGCTCCTTAGCGGAATCAACCTCACGCTGATGATCGGTCCCGCGGTGCCGGTTGCGGTATCGAAGGACGTGTTGGACGCGATGACCAGCATCGAGGTGACTTCGAAGACCGAGGGCGCGAGTGTCTTTCAGTTGAAATTCACGGTTAACAAGAACTCGCCGCTGCTGACGCTCTTCCTCCTGGGCGGCGGCGCGGCGATCCCGCTCGTGCGCGTGGTGATCTACGTGACCATCGGCGGGTCCACGGAAGTATTGATCGATGGCGTCATGACCGATCACCAGATGACGCCGGGAGGCGCGGGGCAGAGCCCGACGCTGACCATCACCGGCGAAGACCTGAGCCGAGTGATGGACTATATCGACTTCACCGGCCTGCCCTTTCCGGCGATGCCGCCCGAAGCGCGCGTGCTGCTGATCCTCGCGAAGTACGCGGTCTTCGGCGTGATCCCGATGGTGATCCCGAGCATCATGCTGGACGTGCCGATCCCGATCGATCGGATCCCGGTGCAGCAGGGCAAGGATCTCGCGTACCTGCGGAAACTCGCCGACGACGTGGGGTACGTGTTCTACGTCACTCCGGGTCCGACGCCCGGAACGAGCATCGCCTACTGGGGTCCCGATATCAAGGTGGGGACGCCGCAGCCGGCGCTGAACGTGGACATGGACGCGCAGACCAACGTGGATTCGCTCAGCTTCAGCTTCAATAACGACGCAGGGACGCTGCCCATCGTCTTCATCCAGGAGCAGTTCAGCAAAGTCCCCATCCCCATTCCGATTCCGGACATCACGCCGCTCAATCCACCTCTCGGCGCGATTCCTCCGATCCCGAAGCAGTTCCCGATTATAGAAGGGACCGCGAAGCTTTCGCCGATTCAGGCAATCCTGATCGGCCTTGCGAAGGCGTCCAAGAAGGCGGACGCGGTGACTGCGACGGGATCGCTCGACGTGCTGCGCTACGGCCGCGTGCTCAAGTCGCGAGGGCTGGTTGGAGTGCGCGGCGTGGGCAATGCGTTCGACGGACTGTATTACGTGAAGAGCGTGACCCACAACGTCAAGCGTGGGTCTTACAAGCAGAACTTTACGCTAGCCCGCAACGGGCTGGTGTCAACCGTAGCGAAAGTGCCAGCATGAGCGATACCAACAAATTCTTCGGCAAGTATCGGGGGACGGTGGTGAATAACGTGGACCCCGAGCAGCGCGGGCGCATACAGGTGATGGTGCCGGACGTGGCCGGGTTCATCCCTTCGAGTTGGGCGCTGCCCGCGCTCCCTATCGGCGGCCTACTGGCGGGCATATTCAGCGTGCCCATCATGGGGTCGGGCGTATGGGTGGAGTTCGAACAGGGGAATATCGATTACCCGATCTGGACCGGCGTGTTCTGGGGCTCGGCCGCGGAGGTGCCCGCGCTGTCTCACCTCATCCCGCCGGGCGTCCCGGGATTCGTGATGCAGACGCCGCTGCAGAACGGAATTCTCGTCAGCGACGTGCCGGGGCCAACGGGCGGAATCATGATGACTACGACTACGGGGGCGATGATCCTGATCAACTCGGTCGGGATCACGCTCTCTAACGGGCAGGGGGCGATGATCCAAATGACCGGGCCGAGCGTGATTATCAACGCCGGCGCTCTCACGGTGGTTTGAAGCGGAGGAGATACGTATGCCGGGATTTCTGTTGCATCTGGGGGCCACCGTGCTGTGCTCGCATGGCGGGCAGGCGCAGCCGACAGTGGTATCACCGCGCGTGATGGTCGGCGGACAGCCAGTGGTCACGATCGCCGCGCCGTATGTGGTCGCGGGGTGCGCGCTTCCGCCGCCTCCAGCCGCGAACGGTCCTTGCGTGACCGCGCAGTTTGTGACCTCCGCGACCCGCGTGCTGGTGGAAGGCCAACCCGTGCTGCTGATAGACAGCCAGGCGATCTGTGTGCCGACAGGGACACCGCTGATCATCGCGGTGACGCAACCGCGCGTCAGCGGCATGTGAGGTTCCGATGAATATCGATTTTCCATTTCGCGTGGACGGCAGCGGGCGCACCGCATCGACGGATGACGACGATCACATCCGCGACATGATCGAGCAACTCCTGTTCACGAACCCGGGAGAGCGCGTGAATCGTCCGACCTTCGGCAGCGGCCTCATGCAGATGGTTTTTCAGCCCAACAGCGTGGAACTCGCGGCGGCGCTGCAGTTCACACTGCAGGCGGCCTTGCAGCAGACCCTCGGGGACCGCATTCAATTGCTCGGGGTGAACGTGCAGAGCGAAGATTCCAGCCTGACGGTCCTGGTGCAGTACGCCAATCGCGGCGAACAGCAGATTCAGACCGCGCAGTTCGCCAGGGAGATTTAGCATGAGCACGCAATACGTCTGCAACAAACCGCAACGGCGTGCCCAGGTGCTCGCCGCGGGGTCGCTCAACGGCATCGACTTTCTCGAAGTCACTTCGGCCGATCAGAAGACGCTCACCGTTCACTTTCTCTTCAACCTTCCCGGCGCAGCGGGAGGTGTTCCCGCGAACCCACCGCTGACTGCAGCAAATATCGTGATCGAAGGCGGGGTGCGCATCACCGGAATTACGGTGCAGCCCCCGGTAGTGACCGCACTGAACGTGCTGACGGTGAAGGTCAACGCGGCGGGCGATTTTTCGGTATACACACTGCGCGTGGTCAACGGCGTCAACGACCCCTCCACGCCTAAGGGCTTCGACCCGCAGCTTTCGTCAGTGGATTTCTCCTTCAAGGTGGAGTGCCCCAGCAACTTCGACTGCACCGACGCCAATACCTGTCCTCCGCCTCAGTTCCCGGCGGCCGAGATCAATTACCTGGCAAAGGACTACGAGAGTTTCCGGCAGGTAATTCTGGACCGCATGGCGAAGACCATGCCGAACTGGCGCGAAACGAGTCCGGCGGATCTTGGCATCACGCTCATCGAGTTGCTGGCCTACGCGGGCGATCAGCTGAGCTACTTCCAGGACGCGGTGGGCACGGAAGCGTATCTGGGCACGGCGCGCCGCCGGATCTCGGTCCGCCGCCACGCCCGGCTGCTGGACTATCCGATGCACGACGGGTGCAACGCGCGCGCCTTCGTCTTCTTTCAGACGGATGCCGGCGCCCCGGTCAAGATTCCCAAGAAGACGCTGCTGCTCACAAGGACCAACGCACCGCGGGGGCGGATCGCGGAGGACAAAGCACAAACGGCGCTCGTGCAGGGCGCGCAACCGTTCGAGACAATGTTCGAACTCATCGCGCACGCCGAACTCGATTCCATCGAGTTTTATACGTGGAGCGACAGCCAGTGCTGCCTGCCGAAGGGGGCCACGCGCGCGACGCTCGTCGACAGAGGTGCTGGCGCGATCCTTAAGATGCATCCGGAGCAATACCTGCTGCTGTTCGAGGAGGTCCTGGGACCGGCCACCGGCTTTTCGGGCGATGCGAACCCGGCTCACCGGCATGTGGTAAGGCTGACCTCGGCCACCCCGGGGACCGATCCGCTGAACAATCAGGCGGTGGTTGAAATAACGTGGGATGCGGCAGACGCCCTGCCGTTTCCTCTGTGCCTGTCCACCGTCCTGAACAACCAGGCGATCACCGAGGTGAGCGTCGCGCGCGGAAATATCGTGCTGGCCAGCCACGGCATCAGCCAGCCGGCGGAGATCCTGCCCGATGTCGCCGATAGCTGGGGGCCATACCGCCCGCATTTACAAAATTCGGAAGTGACCTTCTGCGAGGCGTACAACGACGTCGCGGCACGGACCCAGCCCGCGGCGGGACTCCTGCTGCAGGATCCGCGGAAGGCGCTGCCCGCGATCACGCTGCGGCAGAACGGCACCACCTGGAAGCCGTTCCGCGACCTGCTCAACAGCGCGCACAACGCGCCCGATTTCGTGCTGGAAACCGAGGACGGAGACACACCCTCGCTGCGCTTCGGCGATGGCATCCTGGGCAGCAAACCGGTCAGCGGCTTGGGCGCGACGTACCGGTCGGGGAACGGCACCGAGGGCAATGCCGGTGCGGACTCGATCGCCCACGCGGTCATTGCGTCCGGCGCTCCGCTTACCGGATTACTCGACGTGCGCAATCCACTGCCCGCGCAGGGCGGCGTGGACCCGGAAACACTGGACGAAGTTCGCTCCTTCGCGCCCTCGGCCTTCCGCACGCAGCAGCGCGCGGTGACCGAGGCCGACTACGTAGACGTCGTCCAGCGTTTCGGGGGCATTCAGAAAGCGCAGGCAACACTGCGCTGGACGGGAAGCTGGCACACCATGTTCCTCACGGTGGATCGCGAAGGCGGGCAGAAGGTGGACGCCGCTTTCATCGATCGCCTGCGGGCATTTCTCGAGCAATTCCGGCTGGCGGGCTACGATCTGGAAATCGAATCGCCGCTGTTTGTGCCGCTCGATATCGCGTTCACTGTCTGCGTCGCGCCAACGTATGCGCCGGGCACAGTGCGCGCGGCGCTGCTGGATGTCTTCAGCAGCCATATGCGCGCGGACGGAACCCTGGGCTTCTTCCATCCCGACAAGTTCACCTTCGGCCAGCCGGTGTATCTCAGCCAGTTGGTGGCCGCCGCAATGAAAGTGCCGGGCGTTCGCTGGGTGGACACGGACGATGTTCCGCCCTCGCCCAATTACTTCAAGCGCTGGGGCCAGGGTTCGCACGGGGAGACGCAGGCGGGACGGATTTCGATGGCACGGCTGGAGATCGCGCGCCTGGATAACGATCCCAACCAGCCGGAGAACGGCAAGATCGACTTTTTGATGGAAGGCGGCATATGAGCAACGCAGCCGGTTCGCCCAAACTCTCGTCGTGCGGATGCTGCCAGGGCGAACCTTCGCTAACCGCGGTCGCCAACCGGCCCGGCCTCGCCGCGCTCGCTTACCGCGTGGGCACTTACGGCGCGTTTCTACAGCGCATGCTGGACGAGATCCGAGCGGTGCGGATTCCCGACGGTCCGAACCAGGGCGCGCAGCCGCTGGCCGCGTTGACCACCCGCTCGCTGGACGATCCTTCGATTGCGCTGCTGGACGCGTGGGCGATCGTCGCCGACATCCTGACCTTCTACCAGGAGCGGATCGCGAACGAAGGGTACCTGCGCACCTCTACCGAACGCCGGTCCGTGCTGGAACTGGCGCGGGAGATCGGGTACGAGTTGAATCCCGGAGTCGCCGCCAGCGCTTACCTGCAATTCACGGTCGAGGAGATCATCGGCACGGCTGTCGCGGCCGGGTCGCGCGCTCCCGGCCCGGGCAGTTCCGCCTTCAACGCGGGCGTGGTGGATATTCCGCTGGGCACTCAGGTGCAGAGCGTGCCCGCGCCCGGCAAACTGCCGCAGCCGTTCGAGACCTCGGCGGAGTTCCAGGCGCGGATCGAGTGGAACACGATGAATCCCCGCCTGTCCCGCCGCGCCGACCTGGCGATCAGCGGCGGCAGGCTATACCTTGTCGACGCGTCTTCCAGCTTTCCGTTCGCGATCACGCTGCTGGAAAGCGCGGTTTTCCTGGTGAATTCGCCCACGCCGCAGACCGCTTTGTTTTCGCCGGGACTGTTCGCCCGGCGCGTTCTCCGCAGGCAGTTCGTCGCGGCGGTCGAGGTGCAGCAAGTCTACCTGCAAGGGATTAGCAGCAACCTCAAAGCGGGCGACCGCATGCTGTTCGCGGGCACGAACCGCGCGGGCGCGATGCAAACGCTCTCCAGGGTTGTGCGGACCATCGAAGTCCAGTCCAGTGCGAATCGCACGCGCGTGGAATTCGTCGATAGTCCAAATGATCCCGCGTTCGCTCCCAAGGTCTTCCCCACGGAGATTCTGCGCCAGGAGAAACTGCCTTTCTCGCTCGCCGAAGTGCGGGCTCACATTATCGAGAAGACGATCAGCGAAAGCGACCTGCAGGCGTTCCTGACGATGAACGCCTGGAACGCGGCCGCCTTGATGGCGATGGTAAACAACCCACCGGCAGACCCGCTGGGGTTAAACGGCGCATTTGCCTTTCGTGCGAGCGGCGGGTTCTTCGGCCACAACGCGCCGCTGTGGAAGAGCCTGCCCGACCCATCGAAATCGCAGCGTGCCGACCCATACCCGATCAGTTGGGACGGCGCGAACAACAACACCGGCACGTATATCTGGACGGATTCGCAAGGCAATCTCCACCAGGATGCCAGCGTCTACCTGGAGCGCAGCTTTCCGCAGGTGCAGGCAAACAGTTGGGCGTTGTTTGAGACCAAAGCGCTCGCACCGGCCGCGTACCAGGTGACCGGCGTGGCCGAAAAGTCGCTCTCGGATTACGGCATGAGCGGAAAGTCCACAGGCCTCACCGTCAACTTCTCGCCCGACGTCGCGCCGTACGACAACCTCGGGGGTTCCTGTCTTGGCAATCCCGCGGTGGTTTCCTGGGGACACGACCGCCTCGATGTGTTTGTCGTCGGCACGGATCGCGCGCTCTATCACAAAGCGTGGACCGGCAGTCATTGGGCGCCGTCCCAAGCCGGGTATGACTATATGGGTGGAATCATCGTGGGCGATCCCGCGGTGGTGTCCTGGGATCACGACCGGCTGGACATCTTCGTCATCGGCACGGACGGCGCGCTCTACCACAAGGCCTGGAACGGCTCGTCCTGGCAGCCTTCGGCGACCGGCTACGACAATCTCGGCATTCCCAAGCCGGGAGTCACCATCCGCGGCAACCCCAGGGTGGTCTCCTGGGACCACGATCGCCTCGATGTTTTCGTGGTCGGCACCGACGGCTCGCTCTATCACAAGTGGTGGGGTGGAGGCAGCTGGGGACCCTCGCAGACCGGGTTCGAATTCATGGCTGGCTTGATCGTGGGCGATCCCGCCGTTGCCTCGTGGGACCACGACCGCCTGGATGTTTTCGTGATCGGCACGGACGGCGCGCTTTATCACAAGGCCTGGAACGGCACCGCCTGGCAGCCCTCGCTGACCGGATATGACAACCTGGGCAAGCCCGATAACGATGTCAACCTCAAGTTCAGTCCGGCGGTGAGCTCCTGGGGCCACGACCGCCTCGATATCTTCGCGACGGGTACGGATGGCGCGCTCTATCACAAGTGGTGGGACACCTGGTTCTGGGGCCCTTGGGAGTTCGGTTATGAATTCATGGGGGGCGGCATCTCGCACGATCCCGCGGCCGTTTCGTGGGACCACGATCGCCTGGATGTGTTCGTCATCGGCACCGATGCCGCGCTCTGGCACAAAGCGTGGGACGGCAAGCAGTGGAGTCCTTCGCTCACATCGTACGAACCCCTGAGCGGGGAAATCATCAGCAAGCCCGCGGTGGCATCATGGGGTCGCGACCGTCTCGACGTGTTCGTCATCGGCGCAGATCGCGCGCTCTACAACAAGGCGTGGGACGGCACGTCCTGGGGGAAGCTGAACTTCCCCACGCGCAAGACCACGGCGTACGTGCAGAGCGAGCAGCTCGTGCTGGCCGATTATCCCGTGGTGGATGACGTTGCCGCGGGCGTCACGGCGCTGATGCTGAACAGCATGGTGATCGGGCTGACTCCGGGTCAGCCTGTCTCACTCACGGGTCTGCGCGCGGATTCGTCCGCCGTTTCCGCCACGGAAGTTCTGCTGCTTTCGGACGTCGTGCACGTGGGCGGCTTCACCGTGCTCAAGTTCAAATATCCGCTGGAAAACAGCTACCAGCGCCAGACCGTCCTAATCAACGGCAACGTCACGGTGGCGACACACGGGGCAACGGTGCAGGAGGTGCTGGGCAGCGGAGATGGCTCCCAAGTCAACCAGAGCTTCACCCTGAAACGCCCGCCGCTCACCTATGTTTCGGCGCCGACGCCTTCGGGATCCGCGAGCAGCCTGCAGATTCGCGTCAACGATCTGCTGTGGCAGGAGTCGCCAACTTTCTACGGGTTGGACGCGGGCGATGAGAAGTATGTGGTCCGGTTGCCCGACGACGGGACTCCGACCGTCACTTTCGGCGACCCGGCGAAGCGCCTCGCCACGGGCCAACAGAACGTGCGCGCAACGTATCGGACGGGCATCGGGCTGGGTGGGAACGTGGACGCCGGATCGCTCTCCATGCTGATGTCGCGCCCGCCTGGGCTTCGGGGCGTGACCAATCCGCTGCCCGCGAGCGGCGGGGCAGACCCGCAGGATCTCTCCCACGCGCGCGGCGGCGCGCCGCTGGCGGTGCTCACGCTCGATCGCATCGTCTCGCTCGACGACTACGAGAATTTCACGCAGGCGTTCGCCGGCATCGGAAAAGCGCAGGCAATTGCGGTCTGGAACGGTCAGACGCGCCTGATTCATATCACGGTCGCGCAGGCAAACGGCGATCCGGTCAGTCCGGTGTCGCCGTTGTTTCAAACTCTGGTGCAGGCGATCACCGCCGCGCACGATCCGGTGCAGCAGTTCCTGGTGGCGCCGTACCAGCCGCTCACGTTTAATCTCTCGGCGGGAGTGCTGGTCGATAAGCCGCGCTATGTAGCGGCGCTCGTCATGGACCAGCTCGCGGCCGTTCTGTCCTCGGCGTTCGCGTTTGAGAATCGCTCCTTCGCACAGGCCGTCACAGCGGCGGAAATCGTGACGCTGATCCAGTCGGTGCCCGGAGTGATCGCCACCACCCTGACGAATC
>Ga0308175_100003952_pt1 | contig 10346 bp, 4 predicted proteins | sample PhyCR1_3_FD_203893 | JGI IMG/M metagenome (GOLD analysis project Ga0308175, IMG submission 203893) | Soil microbial communities from UC Gill Tract Community Farm, Albany, California, United States - DLSLS.C.R1 | ecosystem: Environmental > Terrestrial > Soil > Agricultural land | place: USA...
TGCAGGTGACGACCGGGGGCAGCGACGCCTCGATCGCCACCGGCGGCGTGGTCCTCAACATGGTGACCAAGCGGGGCACCAACGAGTGGCGCGGCTCCGGCCGCTACTACGTCGACGACAAGAGCACGCAAGGGAATCTCAACATCAACCGCTCCGACCTCGGCCAGGCCGGCCCCTGGAACGGCAACCACGCCCAGACCGCCTTCAAGCAGGGGAACCGCATCGACAAGAACGACGAATACGGCGCCGAGATCGGCGGACCGATCGTCAAGGACCGCCTCTGGATCTGGGGCTCCTACTCCAAACAGCAGATCGATCTCTTCACGATCAGCGACTTCAGCGACCGGACGACGCTCAAGGATTGGAATGGCAAGCTCAACGCCCAGATCACGCCCAGCAACTCGGCGGCCCTCTTCGCCTTCAATGGCGACAAGATCAAGATCGGCCGCAACGCCGGCCCGCTGCGTCCCCAGGAGACCACCTGGAACCAGTCCGGCTTCGGCCCGACGCCGACCGGTTATAAAGCCGAGGACACCCAGATCATCGGCAGCAATTTCTATTTGACCGGTATGTATTCGGTGGTCAACGGCGGCTTCCAGCTCGTCCCCCAGGGCGGCGACGCGCTGGCCTACCGCGATCTCAACCAGGTGTGGCACAACAGCTTCTTCCTCAACCAGATCGAGCGCCCGCAGCGGCAGGCCAAGGCGGACGCTTCCAACTTCTTCAACCTCGGCAGCCTCTCCAACGAGCTGAAATACGGCGCGGCCTACCGCACGGCCGAGCAGTCGTCGCTCTTCAGCTTCCAGGCGGGAGGTGTCGAGATCGCGCTGGCGCCGGACGTCAACCTGCTGGCCATCACCCGCGACGCCCGCCCGAAGACGGAGACCGATTACACCAGCGCCTACCTCCAGGACACCCTGTCGCGGGGCAACCTCACCGCCAACATCGGCCTGCGGTACGACCGCCAGGGCGGCAAGAGCCTCGCCTCGACCGTGGGGGCCACTCCGGTCTTCCCGGAGCTCCTGCCCGAGGTCCACTACGGGGGCCAGGGCGCCGGCTTCACCTGGAATACCATCACTCCCCGGCTTGGCCTGACCTACGCCCTCGGCGCGCAGCGCAAGACCCTCCTGCGCGCGAGCTACTCGCGCTTCGCCGACCAGCTCGGCAACGGCATCGCGGGGTTCCTCAATCCGATCGCGGGCGCCTCGTACCGGTACTTCCTGTCCAACAACAACGGCGGCTCCACGCTGGAGCCCGGCGACCTGGGCCCGGAGATCGCGCCGCCGAGCGGCAACGTCAATCCGATCACTCTCCAGCCGCTGCAGTCCAGCGCGGTGAGCTCCCATCTCAACGCCCCGATCACCGACGAGCTGCTGCTCGGCGCCGAGCACGCCCTGCTGCCCGACTTCGTGGTCGGCCTCAACCTCACCTATCGCAAGGCGCACGGCATCCTCGACGCCCAGCGGCTCGTCTTCGACACCGGCAATCCTTACGATCCGGCGTTCCTCGGCTCGGTCGGCCGGCCCGCCCAGCGCAGTGATTACGTCGAGGCCGATCCGATCACCGTCACCGCGCCGGACGGCCACACCTACACCGTCCACTACTGGGAGCTGCGGCCGGGGGTGACCACGCGCAACGGCTTCTTCCTGACCAACGGCGACCGCGAGCAGGTGTTCAAGGGCGCTTCGCTCACCTTCGACAAACGGCTCTCCAACCGCTGGATGATGCGCGGCAACGTCTCCTGGCAGGATTGGAAATGGCGCATCCCCGCCAGCGAGAGCCAGGATCCGACCGACACCATCGCCGGGGGCGTGGTCGACGGCACCGAGGTGTTGCAGGGCTCCGGCATCGCCTCCGGGTCCAAGGGGAACGTGTTCATCAACAGCAAGTGGTCCTACAGCCTGAACGGCCTGTATCAGATCGCGCCCGACCACCCCTGGGGCTTCAACGCCGCCGCGAACCTGACCGGCCGGCAAGGGTATCCGATCCGCTACGTCCAGCGGGTCTTCCGCACCACCATCGCCGACAACGCCGGCGCCGGCCTCGACGTCCCGGTCGACTCCTCGCCGGACGCTTTCCGCTACCCGGACATCCACGTGGTCAACCTGCGGGTGGAGAAGGAATTCAGCTTCAGCCAGGCCGGCCTGAACCTGGGCGTGGACGTCTTCAACGCCCTCAACGAGTCGTACGTCCTCCAGCGTCAGGGCGTGCTCGGCCGGGGGAGCTCGGGCCACGTGCTGGAGGTGTTGAGCCCCCGCGTCTTCCGGCTCGGCGCGCGGGTCACGCTTCGGTAAGGTCTTTCGAGCACTCAGGTGCATCCTCCATGTTCGCCGCCGGAGGCCCACTCCGGCGGCCCTTTTTCCCCGGAGGTCTCTGGAGCGAGGGCGAGAGGATGAGTCGATGAATCCGATGAATTTTCGCAGCGCGAACCTCGAAGACGATTTCCGCGAGCGGCGCCTGGCCGAGCTGCTCGCCGCGGCGGCCACGCTCCAGCGCCAGCTCGCCGCGCTCCTGGGGCCGCCGCAACGCGAGCGCCCCATCTTCCAGCGGCTGGCCGTCCGCAACAACGGGCAGGTCCTCTTCCTCGCTCCCGAGGAGATCGAATGGATCGAGGCGGCCGGCAACTACGTCCGCCTCAACGCCAACGGTGAATCCCACCTGCTGCGCGACACGATGTCGGGAGTGGAAGGAAAATTGCCGGGCGAGCGCTTCCTGCGCATCCACCGCTCGGCGATCGTCAACCTCGAAGCCGTCCGCGAGCTCAAGCCCAGCCCCCACGGCGACTTCGTGGTGGTGCTCAAGAGCGGCAAGAAGCTGCCCCTCAGCCGCGGGTTCAGGGACCGGCTGGAAGAGGCGTTGACGGGGTAGGCCCCTCACCGAACCCTCACCCGGGAGAGGGGCCAGGGGCGAGGGCGCCGGGTAGCCCCCTTGCGCAACCCTCGGAAGATTCGTATTCTCGTCCCTACCTTCATTTAGGAGGTCTGGAGGTTGCACCCGCTGGAGCTTTCACCCGGAAGTCGTGACCGCGCGGGGCTGGGGAAGTCGCTCTCCAACCGGGCGGAGCTTCCGGTCCAGGAGACCGACCGGTGGTTTCGCAGTCTCGCGGAATCTACCTCCACGGCGATCTTCGTCTATCAGGCCGACCGGGTGCTGTACGTCAATCCGGCGTGCTCGGAGCTGACCGGCTACAGCGCCGAGGAGCTGCTCCAGATGAAGCCCGGGGACATGGTCGCCCCGGAATTCGAGGCGCTCCTGCGCCAGCGCGCCACCGACCGCCTGCAGGGCCGGCCGGTCCCCAACCGCTACGAGGTCCGCACCTTCACCAAGGACGGGCGCGAGCGCTGGTTCGACTTCACCTCCACCCTCCTCGAGATCGAGGACGGCGTGCCGGTCGCGCTGGCGACCGCCGTCGACATCACCGACCGCAAGCTGGGGGAGGAGCGGCTGCGGGCCATCGTCGAGGGGACCTCCTCCACCACCGGCACCGACTTCCTGCGCTCCCTGGTCCGCCATCTCGCCGGCGCCCTCGGCATGGAGTACGCCTTCGTCTCCGAGGTGACCGACGAGGAGGCGTCCCGCGTCCGCCTGCTCGCCCTCTGGGAGATCGACGACTACAGCCCGGGGTTCGAGTACGACCTCCGGGGCACCCCGTGCGAGCGGGTCGTCGGCCGCGAGATCTGCCTCCTCCCCTCGGGGGTCTGGCAGCTCTTCCCGGAGGACCGCTGGATCGTCCAGACCCACATCGAGAGCTACATCGCCGTGCCGCTGTTCGACCGCGCCAGCCGGCCGCTCGGACACATGGCGGTGTTGAGCACCTCGCCGGTGGGGGACGACGTGCCGGCGCTCTCCATCCTCAAGATCTTCGCCGCCCGCGCCGCCGCCGAGATCGAGCGCAAGCTCACCGAGGAGGCGCTCGCCCAGGAGAAGGAGCTGGCGCAGGTGACCCTCGCCTCGATCGGCGACGGGGTCGTCCGCACCGACGGGGTGGGGGTCGTCGACTATCTCAACCCGGTGGCGGAGCGGCTGACCGGCTGGAGCGCCGAGGAGGCCTGCGGCCAGCCGGTGACGCGCATCTTCCAGGTGGTGGACGAGGGGACGGGCAAGCCCCTCCCCAACGCCGTCGAGCGCTGTCTCGCCGAGGGTCGGGTCATCGAGCACTCCGGCTACTCGATGCTGGTGCGGCGCGACGGCCGGGAGTTCGCCATCCGCGATTCGGTGGCGCCGATCCAGGACCGCCAGGGGCGCACCACCGGCAGCGTCCTGGTCTTCAAGGACGTCACCCAGCTCCGCGGCATGGAACGCGAGATGATCTACCTCGCGCGCCACGACCCCCTCACCGGCCTGATCAACCGCCGCGAGCTCGAGAAGCGCCTCCAGCACAGCCTCGACACCGCCGCCGAGGACGGCCGCGAGCACGCCTTCTTCTACCTCGACCTCGACGAGTTCAAGGTGGTCAACGACACCTGCGGCCACTTGGCGGGGGACGAGCTCCTCAAGCAGGTGACCCTGCTCCTGCGCACCCTGCTGCGCAAGACCGACACCCTGGCCCGCCTGGGGGGGGACGAGTTCGGCGTGCTGCTGGAGGACGCCAGCCTGCCGGACGCCCGCGAGCTGGGCGAGCGCCTGCTCACCTCGGTGCGCCAGTACCGCTTCGGCTGGCAGGAGCGGATCTTCGAGATCGGCGTCTCGATCGGCCTGGTGCCGATCACCGCCGACAGCGGCGACATGGCGCGGGTGCTCTCCGCCGCCGACGCCGCCTGCTACGTGGCCAAGGAGAGCGGGCGCAGCCGGATGCACGAGTACCAGCCGGACGACAGCGCTCTCGCCGAGCGCTACGGCGAGATGCAGTGGATCTACCGCATCCACAAGGCCTTCGCCGAGCACCGCTTCTGCCTCTACCGGCAGAGCATCCACCCGCTGGCGGGCGACGGCACGGAGCCGCCGCTCTGCGAGATCTTCATCCGCATGATCGACGAGGACGGCCGCATCGCCTCGCCGGCCGCGTTCATCCCGGCCGCCGAGCGCTATCACCTGATCGCCTCGATCGACCGCTGGGTGGTCCACGCCGCCTTCGTCACCCTGGCCTGCGGCACCCTCTCGCACGGCGACACCACCCGCTTCGCCATCAACCTCTCGGGGCAGTCGGTGGGGGACGAGGCCTTCCTCGACTACGTGCTCGCCGAGATCGAGGCGACCGGCATCGCCCCGGAGCGGATCTTCTTCGAGATCACCGAGACCGCCGCGGTCGGCAACCTGGCCAAGGCGACCCACTTCATCCAGGTCCTCAAGGAGCTCGGCTTCCGCTTCGTGCTCGACGACTTCGGCAGCGGGCTCTCCTCCTTCGCCTATCTCAAGAACCTGCAGGTCGACTTCCTGAAGATCGACGGCGCCTTCGTGCGCGACATGATGGGGAGCTCGGTGCAGCGGGCCCTGGTCGAGGCGATCCACCAGATCGGCAAGGTGATGGGCATCCGCACCATCGCCGAGTCGGTCGAGGACCGCCCCACCCTGGAGATCCTGCGGCAGATCGGCGTCAACTACGCCCAGGGGTACGGCCTGTCGCTCCCAGAGCCTTTGATTTAGCGACTTTACAAGCCAGGCAGGGAAGTTTTTCCACGAACCCGGGTAGAATCCGGGATTCTGAGCGGATTTCGCCGGGCGCGCTTCTTGCTGCATTGGGAGGGGTCCTGGAAAGAACCTGGTGATGCTGGCCCCTTTGAGCTCCTTCTCTGACGACGACGATCCGCGCGCGGAGCGGGAGGCGCCGCCGTTCGACGGCGACTCGCGGCTCCCCCTGGCGCGTGCGTTCGACGGCGATTCCACCCTGGACGTCCGGCTGCGGCTGCTCATCGAGCCGGTGCCCGCGATCGTCTGGACCACGGACCGCGAGCTGTGCTTCACCTCCGGCCTGGGCGGCGGGAGCGCCTCCTTCGGGCTCCGGGCCAATCCGGGCACCAGCCTCCTCGACCACTACGAGGACCGCAACCCCGACGCCATCCGGGCCCATCAGCTCGCGCTCGGCGGCGAGTCGGTGAGCTTCGAGCAGGCCTGGGAGGGGCGCACCTTTCAGACCCGGGTCGAGCCGCTGCGCGGCGAGGCCGGCGAGATCACCGGCTGCGTCGGCATCGCGGTGGACATCACCGAGCGCAAGCATGCCGAGGAGGCCCTCTATCGGGAGAAAGAGCGGGCCCAGGTCACCCTGGCCTCGATCGGCGACGGGGTCATCCGCACCGACCCGCAGGGGAGGGTCGACTACCTGAACCCGGTCGCCGAGCGGCTGACGGGGTGGCAGACCGAGGACGCCATCGGCCGCTCCGTGCTCGAGGTCTTCCAGGTGGTCGACGAGATCACCCGCAAGCCGCTGACCGACCCGGTGGCGCGCTGCCTGAGCGAGGGGAAGGCGGTCGAGTCCCCCGGTCATGCCGTGCTGCTCAGCCGGGAGGGGAAGGAGTACTCGGTGCGCGACTCCGCGGCGCCGATCTACGACCGCTCGGGCGCCGCGCTCGGCGCCGTCCTGGTGTTCAAGGACGTGACCCAGCTCCGCGGCATGGAGCGCGAGATGATCTACCTCGCGAGCCACGACGCGCTGACCGGCCTGATCAACCGCCGGGAGCTCGAGGTCCGCCTGAAGCGGGCCATCCGCGGGGCCCGCGCCGAGCGGCGCCTGCACGTGCTGCTCTATCTGGACCTGGATGAGTTCAAGGTGGTCAACGACACCTGCGGCCACCTCGTGGGCGACGAGATGCTCAAGCAGATCACCGCCCTGCTGCGCTCACGGGTGCGGCGGAGCGATGTCCTTGCCCGCCTCGGCGGCGACGAGTTCGGCGTCCTGCTGGAGGACTGCCCCCTCGACCAGGCCCGCCAGATCGCCGAGGAGATGCGGCGCACCGTGCGGGAGTTCCGCTTCTGCTGGCGCGAGCAGATCTTCGAGGTGGGGGTCTCGATCGGCCTGGTGCCGATCGACGCCGACAGCGGCGACCTCGCCCAGGTGATGAGCGCCGCCGACGCCGCCTGCTACGTGGCCAAGGACAGCGGGCGCAACCGGGTCCACGAGTACGAGCGCGACGACACCCTGGTGGCCGAGCGCTACGGTGAGATGCAGTGGGTCCACCGCATCCACCGCTCCTTCGAGGACAAGCGCTTCCGCCTCTTCTACCAGCTCATTCAGCCGCTCGGCGCCGAGGGGAGCCCGCGCGATCTCCTGTGCGAGGTCCTCATCCGCATGCTCGGCAGCGACGGCAAGATCATCGAGCCCTCGGCCTTCATCGCCGCGGCGGAGCGCTACCATCTGATCGGCTCGCTCGACCGCTGGGTGGTGAAGACCGCCTTCGCCGCCCTCGCCGAGGCGCAGCGCCGGGAGTGGTCGCGGCCGGTCCTCTTCGCCATCAACCTCTCCGGCCAGTCGCTCGGTGAGGAGGGCTTCCTCGCCTACGTGGTCGAGGAGCTCGAGAAGAGCCGGGTCGACTCGCGGCGCATCTGCTTCGAGATCACCGAGACGGCGGCGATCAGCAAGCTCGACAGCGCCATCCGCTTCATCACGATGCTCAAGAGCAAGGGGTGCCGCTTCATCCTCGACGACTTCGGCAGCGGTCTCTCCTCCTTCGCCTACCTGCGCGACCTCCAGGTGGACTTCCTGAAGATCGACGGCGAGTTCGTGCAGAACATGATGGAGGACCGGGTCAAGCGGGCGATGGTGGAGTCGATCAACCAGATCGGCCACGTCATGGGCCTGCAGACGATCGCCGAATGGGTGGAGAACCGCCAGACCTTCGAGGCCCTGAAGGAGCTGGGGGTGGATTACGCCCAGGGGTACTGGCTCTGCCGCCCCCAGCCGCTGGTGCACGACGTGTAGGGGCGTTTTCCGCCCCGAAGGGGCGGCCTTTGAATAGCCTGGGGTTTCAACCCCAGGTGCGCAGGCCTCCAAACTCTCTCCAAGCCCTGGAAGGGCGGCCGATCCTCCGCCGATCGGCCACCCCTTTCAGGGGTTTGGCGGCCAAGGTGACGTCCCAACCTGGGGTTGAAACCCCAGGCTACTCAAAGGCCGCCCCTGCGGGGCGAAGACCAGCCTCCTACACCCGTACCCGGCTCGGACCCGCCGCCTTCACCGCCTCGTCGACGCCGCTCTCGTACTTCTTGAAGTTGTCGGCGAACATGTCGGCGAGCTTGCTCGCCTGGGCGTCGTAGTCGGCGGGGCTGTGCCAGGTCTCGCGGGGGTGGAGGAGCTTGTCCGGCACGCCGTCGATGCGCACCGGCACGGCGAGGCCGAAGATCGGATCGGTCCAGGTCTCGGCGTGGTCGAGCTCGCCGGTCAGCGCGGCGGTCACCATGCGGCGGGTGAAGGCGAGCTTGATCCGCTGCCCCACGCCGTAGGGGCCGCCCGTCCAGCCGGTGTTGAGCAGCCAGACCCGGGCGCCGTGCCGCTTCAGCTTCTCGCCCAGCATCTTGGCGTAGACGCCGGGGTGGAGCGGCAGGAAGGGGGAGCCGAAGCAGGTGCTGAAGGTCACCTTGGGCTCGGTGACCCCGCGCTCCGTGCCCGCCACCTTCGCCGTGTAGCCGGAGAGGAAGTGGTACATCGCCTGCTCCTCCGTCAGCCGGCTGATCGGCGGCAGCACCCCGAAGGCGTCGCAGGTGAGGAAGACCACGTTGCGCGGGTGCCCCGCCATCCCCTGGAGGTCGACGTTGTGGAGCTGGGTGATCGGATAGCTCGACCGGGTGTTCTCGGTCAGCCGGTCGCTGTCGAGGTCGAGCCGGCGGGTCACGGGGTCGCAGACCACGTTCTCCAGGATCGTGCCGAAGGCGCGGGTGGTGGCGTAGATCTCCGGCTCCCCCTCGGGGCTGAGGCGGATCACCTTGGCGTAGCACCCCCCCTCGATATTGAACACCCCGGCGTCGCTCCAGCCGTGCTCGTCGTCGCCGATCAGCGTGCGGTTGGAGTCGGCCGAGAGGGTCGTCTTGCCGGTGCCGGAGAGGCCGAAGAAGAGGGCCACGTCGTCCTTGGTGGCGCCGTAGTTGGCGCTGCAGTGCATCGACAGCACCCCCTGCTTGGGGAGGTAGTAGTTCATCACGCTGAAGATGCTCTTCTTGATCTCCCCCGCGTAACGGGTGCCGCCGATCAGCACCATCCGCTTCGCCAGGTCGACCAGGATGAAGGTCGAGGTGCGGGTGCCGTCGCGCTGCGGATCGGCCTCGAAGTTGGCCACGTTGACCACGGTGAAATTGGGCTCGAAGCCGGCCAGGACCGCGGGATCCTCCTCGCGGATGAACATGTTGCGGGCGAAGAGGTTGCGCCAGGCGTCGTCGGTGATCACCCGGACGTTGATGCGGTACTGGGGATCGGCGCCGGCATAGCCGTCGAACACGAAGAGGTCCTTCCCCTTCATGTATTCGCGGGCCCGGGCGAGCAGGGCGTCGAACTTCTCCCGCTCGAACGGACGGTTGACCTCCCCCCACCAGATGTCGTCGGTCGCCGGGTCCTTGACCACGAACTTGTCGTTCGGCGACCGGCCGGTGTGCTGGCCCGTCACGCAGACCAGGGGACCCTCGGCGGCGAGGTACGCCTCGCCGCGTTGCACCGCCAGCTCGGTCAGCCGCGCCGGCGGAAGGTTCCAGTACACCGTGCCCGCGTCAGTGATCCCTTGCCTGTCGATGCCAAAGCTGCTCACTGCCGGCCCTTCATTTTTCATTCCGCACCTCGGAAACAAGGTTCAGTGTGATTTTTGAGAAGCTAGATAGTCCACCAGGAGCCGCGACATGGCGCGGATGCCCACCGGCACCGCGCTGTCGTCCCCCCGGAAGGTGGGCGTGTGCAGACCGCCCGAGGTCGTGCCCGGCTTGAGGACCCCCAGCCGGTAGTAGAACCCAGGCACCTGCTCGGCGAAGTATCCGAAGTCCTCGCCGCCCATGGTGGGCTCCACGAGCTTGACGTTGCCGGCCCCCAGGATGCGCTCCATCAGCGGTTGGACCTCCTGGGTGAGCGCCGGGTTGTTGACGGTCGCGGGCGCGTTCTTCTGATACTCCAGCTCATAGGTGGCGCCGTTGGCGTGGGTGACGCCGTCCAGGATCTCCCGCATCCGGCGCTGGACCGTGTCGCGCGCCTCCTGGCTGTAGGTGCGCACCGTCCCCTCGAGATTGACCTCGCCGGGGATGATGTTGAAGCGCTCGCCGCCGCGGAAGATGCCGACCGTGACGACGCTCGGCTCCAGCGGCGAGAGGGTGCGGGAGCGGATCGTCTGCAGCGCCACCACCACCTCGGCGCCGGTCACGATGGGATCGATCCCGAGGTTCGGATAGGCGCCGTGCGCCTGCTTGCCGTGGATCTTGATCCGGAACTGGTCGACCGCCGCCAT
>Ga0308175_100003953_pt1 | contig 10345 bp, 7 predicted proteins | sample PhyCR1_3_FD_203893 | JGI IMG/M metagenome (GOLD analysis project Ga0308175, IMG submission 203893) | Soil microbial communities from UC Gill Tract Community Farm, Albany, California, United States - DLSLS.C.R1 | ecosystem: Environmental > Terrestrial > Soil > Agricultural land | place: USA...
CTCCGTGATATCCTGCGCCGTTCCCGTGATGCCGGTGATGCGACCCGTCGAATCGCGCACGGCATCGCCGCGGGCGGCGATCCATCGCGTGGACCCGTCGGGCCGAACGATCTCCAGCTCGGTCTCATACGGGCGTCCGTCCCGTAGCACTGACTGCACGGCCGTTCGCAACCCGGCGAGACTGTCCTGCGTGAACGGGTGGCTGTCGTCCTCGAAGAGATGGGGAAGCGGCGAGCCTCGCTCGCGGCCGAAGATGCGATAGAGCTCGTCGGACCAGCGCGTGGTATCGTCCGCCGCGCTCCACGTCCAGCTGCCGAGATGCGCGACGCGCTCGGCCTCGCGCAGGTCGGCCTCTCTCTGCTGAAGTCCCTCTTCCGCGCGCTTGCGGTCGGTGATGTCGGACCAGATCGCGCAGATGGCGAACGGACGATGCGCGTCGTCGTGCAATGGAAACTTGTTGATGAGAAACACGCGCGTCCGCTCGCCGAAGTCTACGATCTCCTCATACGTGATCGGTGATCCCTTCTCGAGCACTTCGGCATCGGCCCGTTGATGGTGCTCTGCCATCCGTTGCGGGAAGATGTCGGCGTCCGTCTTGCCTTTCACCCGGCCCGCATCGATACCGAGCATCTCCTCCATCTGCCGGTTCACGACGAGATATCGCCCGGAGAGGTCCTTCACGACGATCACATTCGGCGAATAGTCCAGCATCGCCTGCAGCCATCGCTGACTCTCGGCGACCTCGCGCGTGCGTTGTGCGAGCTCGCGATTGGCGCGCTCGAGCTGCTCGCGATCGCGTTTCATCACGGAGATGTCGCGCGCGATCGTCCCGACGCCGAGTGTGCGTTTCGAGTGCGGGTCTCGGATCAGAAAGCGGTTCTGCCACACCGGAATCGTCGCGCGACTCTGCCAGTGGCGAAACGCCGTCTCGCCTTGCCACGCGCCTTGCTCGGCAGCTTTTCTCGTCATGACTTGCGCGACGAAATCGCGAAGCGACTCGGGATAGTACTGGAAAATGGACGTATGGCCGATGGGCGCGTCCCGCGCGAGGCCGACCATGCGCCGGCCGGCCGGATTGAGATAGAGCGGCTTGCCCGACGGATCGGCGATACCGATGAAGTCGGCGGAGTTCTCGATGAGCGCGGCGAGCAGCCGGCGATACCGCACCGCGCGGCGCAAGCGCCGCGTCGTGCTCCGTGAGCGAATCAGCGTTCTCTTGAGGCGCTCATTGGCGCGACGCAGACGGTCATTCATGATGCTCGAGGCGATGCCCATCACGACGAAGATCGTCGTCGGAATCACCATCGATCGGCCGGGCCACACCATGGATCGGACGAGACCGACACAGATGGTGGTCGCGATCAGGCCGCTCGCGAGGCCTCCGAGCCATGAGCTGAGAAACACGGCGGGATAGAAAAACGACCAGCGCGCCATGGTGGGCTCGAGCATCCACTGCATGACGTACGCGCCGATCGGCGGACCGACCGCCGCGCCGGCGGTTCTGAGCCACCGCTTCGATCGAGCCCCGTGGGCGCCGACCGATCTCACCAATACGTCTCTGGTCATGCTCCGCCTCACGCATTCTGAGAGTGCTAAACCCGTCGGTCATGAACCATCAGACCTTGGGTGACGCCAGGCAGCAATACGCCGTGCGGACCGTCACTCGTGAACGCGGCCGACTCCGGCGCGTGCCCCTATGTCCACTGTCCGCACGCACAGCGAAGCGCGAGCCTGCAATGCCGCAAACCTCTCGGGCCATGTTGATTCGACTCTCGCTCAGCGCCCTGCTTCTGCAGGCTGCGTCGCTATCCGCGCAGCCCAGCCTCGCTGGATCCTCGCGATCCTCCACCAATGCCGTGGACGCCGCCGGCTACGCCGTTCTGAGTTTTCTCTCAACCTGGCGAACAGCCTGGCTGAACGGCTCGGAGCTCGGTGATCACGGCCGCACGGAGATGCGTCTCCGCGACGTCCACTGTCACTGGGACGGGAGCTACGGTCCGAGCCCAGCACATGGGCACACCGTGCCGCCCAGCATCATCCATGAGGGCAGCCGCCGCTCGATGTGCCCGAACTGGTTCCCGGCCGGTGAGCGCATGCCGGACGACGAACGTCTCGAGCACGACGCGTCGCTCCTTCCGCTCTGGCGCGACCGGATGCGCATCGCACGAGCGGTGTTGCTCGATTCACTGGCAACACTCGATCGTCTGCGTCCTGGCGACAACTGGATCACCGGTCAGCGCGTGCGTTTTCTGGTCGATCAGGGCGAGCACGCCGAGGCAATCACGGTCGCTCGCAACTGCAGAGCGGAAAAGGCCTGGTGTGCACAGCTCACGGGCTTCGCGCTAGACGCCGCCGGCGAGTTCGCGCGCGCCGATTCGGCCTTCGACGCCGCGACGGCGTTGATGCAGCCAAAGGATCGCTGCGAATGGACGAACGCCGGCCTCCTGTTCGATCACGACGGTCGCTCCGCCTACGATGACGTTCGCTGCGAGGATCGCGCGGCGACGAACGAACGCCTCTGGTGGCTGGCCACGCCACTGTACGCCGACTCGATCAACGACCGGCGCAGCGAGGAGTTTTCTCGCAAGGTGCTCATCCAATTGCATCGTTCGTTGCCGTGGGACGAGCGCTTCGATTGGAGAAACCGTTACGGAGGCGAAGCCGTTGCCGAACTGCTCGAGCGCTATGGTTGGCCCGCCTTCTCGATCTGGGGCGGTGCCGAGGAGGAGCAGTCGCACGCGGGCTGGATGACGTTCTACGACAGCACGCGCACGGCGACCATCGAGTATCCGCAGACGCGTCTCCACCTCGTGCCGGATTGGAAAGCGGTCGCCGATCCCTTCCACGCACAGGCCGATGCGTGGCAGGTGAACATGCCGCCGCTCAGAGACGACGACGAGCCCGCGGCGCAGTGGTGGCCCGCCGAGCACTACGACCGGTCCGAGGGACCGATCATCCAACTCACGGATCAGACCGTGATGCTGCGTCGCGACGACAACATTCTGCTCGCGACGGCATCGGGGCTTCCATCCGGGAAGAGCGCGCTTGATACCTCGGCCGCCACGCCATATCTCGTCCGCACGACTGGGCCGCATCATGTCGAGAAGCTGCCGCATCAGACTTTTCGAAATGACGAGGCGATCGTCATGACCGCGCGCATCTCGACAGAACCGGCGATCGTCGGGTCGGAGTTCGTCGCGGCGAAGCGCGGCGCCACGTCGGCGCGCACCCGCATGGGCGTCACGCCGCCGGCGCCGCTCTCGGCGCTGCACGATGGTGAGACGGCCGTGTCCCAACCCGTGTTCGTCGCCGCGACGGAGGCGCTCCCGCGCGACCCCGACGCAGCACTCTCACACATGCTCGGCGCACTGCGCGTTCACGGACCGAAGGTGGCGTTGTACTGGGAGACGTACGGCTACGCGCCGGGCGATTCCGTCGACGTGAGTGTGACGATCACGCGACACGAGCAGCTCAGCCTCATGCGTCGCTTCGGCATGAAGCTGCGGGTCGCACATGATATCAACGGATCGGTGGCCGTGCGCTGGCAGGAGCCGCAGGCTGGACACGACTCGTGGCTCATTCCGGGCGCCGTGCCCATTCAGGCGCGCTGTATCCGGCTGGATCTCGCGAACGTCGAGCCTGGCCACTACATCGTGCAGGTCGCTGTTGCGCGGCGTGGTGGACTGCCGGTCACGGCGAGTCGAGAGTTCGTGCTCGAAGGGAAGTGAGGACTGTGTCATCCTGAGCGCAGCGAAGGATCTATTGTGCATGCCTCGTGGCGTGGCCACAAATACGAGACAATAGATCCTTCGGTCGCTCCGGTCCCTCAGGATGACAATTCAGGTCGGCGCGCAACGCGCCACAGCCCCGCAATCATGATTCCCATCGTGAGCATCAACGGATTGAGCGCGCGATACCACATCGCGCCCATCGATCCGACGAACGTCCACCCGCCCATCAGATTCATTCCAATCCAGAAAGCCAGCCAGCACCCGGCCGCGGCGAGTGTGCTCATGACCGGCGCTCGCCGACCGATGCGCGAGACGAGATAACCCAGGAGTAGACCGTCGAGCATCGTCCAGCACAGCATCGACCCGAGATACGCCGGCGACTGGCCCACCACCCGCCACCACGCGATGACCGCGGGCTCGGCAACGCGCGCGACGATCTTCTCGACGGCGTAGACGGCGAGCGATGACGACACGACGGCCTTTGCGATGTGCGGCGCGTCGTGAAGCCCGCGCTCGCGCCACCAATCGCGAAGCAAATACGGCGCAACCCGCACGCACTCGTGGTAATACCAGCGGCGAGCCGATGCCGCGCCGTCCCACCGCTCGCGCTGCTCGAACTCCTCGGCCAGGTCGCCCATCACGAGACTAGTAAACTCTGAATTCGCGCCCGCGGACACGAGCAAGCGCTCGGCGGCACGCGGCGGATTTCCAGGTGAGCGCTTCATGCGGGCTCCGGTTTCGGGCCAGTCACCACGCCGTCCCACACGGACCGCGCGACCCGTTCGGCCTGACGGATGGCGCGCTGCCCACTTGCGGTGACCTTGAACTGTCGTCGCGAACGCCCACCGCGCGTCGGCGTCGGATCGGTGGTCCGCGACGTGACGAACCCCTTCGTCTCGAGGCGCTCGAGCGTCGTGTAGATCGCGCCGACCGAATAGTCGCGGCCCGTTCGCGCGGAGACGTCGCGACGCACGGAAAGCCCGTACGCGTCATCGCCGAGACGCACGACGGCGAGCAGAATCGTCAGCTCGAGGGCACCGAGAGCAGCCTTGGCCATGTTCTATACTGTAGAACAAATCGCCGGCGCGCAACCCTTTTCGCGCGTTAATCGACTCTTAATGGGCGCGACGCCCGTTGCTAATCGGCGCCGCGTTGACTGTCGGCTGAAAAGGCCGAGCTTGGACGGAGGTGAATGTAGCTCCACCTATTGCGCCGAGGCTCTTATGCGTCGCGTTCTGCTCGCGTCCGTGTTGTCCGTCGTCGCCATGATCGGCATGCTCACCGCGCCGCTCGCGTGCGCCCAGACGCCGGCCATCCCCGATACGCCGGCCGGCGTCGTCCTCAAGGCGTGGCTCGACGCCTTCAACAGCGGCGATTCAGCGCGGATGGAGGCCTACTATCAGAAGTATCAGCCCGACATGAACGCGGCGAACCAGCTTCGCTTCCGCGACCAGACCGGTGGCTTCGACCTGCTGAGCATCGAGCGCAGCGATCCGACTCGTTTGCTCTTCACCGCGAAGGAGCACAAGGGCGAGACGACGGCGTTCGGTCTGATAGAAGTCTCACCGACGGAGCACAACAAGGTGACGACATGGCGACTTCAGGCAATGGGCGCGAACGTCCCCGCGTCCGCGACGCACATCGATGCCGCTGAACGAGCCAGAGTCATCGACGGGGCGATCGCGCAGCTTGGCGAGTTCTACGTGTTCCCCGACGTCGCCAAGCGCATGGGCGACTCGTTGCACGCGCGCGCCGGCCGCGGTGCGTACGACGCGGACGACAACGGTCTCATCTTCGCGCTGCAGCTCAACGACGAGCTGCGTGCCATCTCGCACGACAAGCATTTGCGGGTCGACTTCAGCGCGCGAGCGCTTCCGCCACAACCCGCCGCGCCGCCGCGGCGTACACCCGAGGTGATCGCGCGTCAGCAGGCACAGATGGACGCGATCAACTGCGGCTTCGACAAGGCGGAAGTACTTCCGGACAACGTGGGCTATCTCAAGTTCGACATGTTCGCCGATCCCGAGCTTTGTGGACCGACCGCGGCGGCGGCAATGTCGTTTCTCGCGGGCACGCGCGCGCTGATCATCGACCTGCGTGAGAACGGCGGCGGCAGTCCGGCGATGGTGACGTACATCGCATCCTACCTCTTCTCCAAGCGGACGCACCTCAACGATCTCTGGGAACGGAAATCGGGCGGGACCGAAGAGTTCTGGACGAGGGACTCGCTGCCGGGACGCAAGTTCGGCGGCGAGAAGCCGGTCTACGTTCTGACGGCGTCGCGCACGTTCTCAGGCGCAGAGGAGTTCTCGTACGATCTCAAAACGCAGAAGCGCGCGACGATCGTCGGCGAGACGACAGGCGGCGGAGCGCACCCGGTCTCGGGACACCGAATCGATGAGCATTTCATCATCGGTGTCCCGATGGCGCGAGCGATCAACCCCATCACACACACCAACTGGGAAGGTGTGGGCGTGGAGCCGGACGTCAAAGTCCCCGCGGCCGAGGCATTGACGACCGCGCAGAAGCTGATCCGCCAGAAGACGCAGCCGTAACGTTCGATCGCTTACTTCGCGATGGCGGGAGTTGGGGCGGTGCGCAGATAGCCACCGCCCTTCTTGCATCCGGTGAATGCGGCGGCAACGATGACGACGAGCAGGGAATAGCGAATGACACGCATGGAATCTCTCCGTACAGAAGGTTCGGTTGATGAATCGTCCTATGGCCGAGCGAGTTCGCGGCGTCGCCCATCGCTCGTTGCCAGACGCCCCTCGCCCATCATTGAAACCCGAACCGATCCGGATCGTAGGGACCCGAAATCCAACTCGGAGTCATCATGGGCGGACTACGGTCGATCGGCTACGCATGGCGCACGCTCAGGCGAGCGCCCGTGTTCAGTGCAGCCGTCGTCCTCACGCTCACGGTCGGAATCGGCGCGGCGGCCGCCATCTTCACGGTGGTGAACGCCGTGCTGCTCCGTCCGCTCCCATATGGACATCCGGAGCAGCTCGTCGGAGCATGGCACGATCTCCCACCGCTCTCGATGACACACGCCCAACAGACGCTCGGCACTTACTTCACCTACAAACGCTTCGCGCATTCGATTCAGGACATCGCCGAGTACCAGACGGGAAGCGCGAGTCTCACGGATCCGGACGGACGCTTCGAGCCCGAGCGCATCGACGTCGCCTGGTCGACGGCGAATCTGTTTCTGTTGCTTCAGGTGCCGGCGCTGATGGGCCGGACCTTCAGCGAGGCGGAAGACGTTCCACACGGGCCGAACGTCGTCGTGCTCAGCGAGGGATTGTGGCGCTCGCGCTTCGGTGCCGATCGCGCGATCATCGGCAAGTCGATCATGCTGAGCGGGCTGTCGCGACAAATCGTGGGCGTGATGCCCGCGACCTTTCGCTTTCCGTCGGCCGACACGAAGATCTGGCTTCCGAGTGAGCTCGATGCGAACACGCCGATCCCCGGCGGCTTCTCGTACGACGCCATCGCCCGGCTCAAACCAGGGATGAGCATCGAAGCGGCTGAGCGCGACTTCGCCGGCGTGCTTCCGAGAATTCTCGAAATCTTTCCGAACGTCGCGCCCGGCGTCACCACGAAGATGCTGCTCGATCAGGGCAAGCCGGTGCCGAGGCTCGTTCCGCTGCGCGACGACGTCGTCGGCGACATCTCACGCACGCTGTGGATCGTTGCTGCGGCTGCGGTGCTCGTGTTGCTCGTGACCTGCGCAAACGTGGCGAACCTGCTGCTCGTGCGCGCCGATGGCCGCCATCGCGAGCTCGCCGTTCGCTCGGCGCTCGGGGCCGAGCGGATCCAGGTGCTCGCGCATTTCTTCACAGAATCAGGATTGCTCGCCGCCGTCTCGTCGGTGCTCGCGCTCGGCGCGGCGTACGTCGCGACAAGAGTGCTCGTGAGCGCCGGCCCGGCCGAGATTCCGCGTCTCGCGGAGATTCACGTCGACGGCAGCACGGTCGCGTTCACGTTCATCGTCGCCGTACTCGTCGCGATCGCGTGTGCCGCGATTCCAGCGATGCGCTTTCTCCGGGGCGATGCGTTCGCCGGATTACGCGAAGGGGGACGCACCGGGACGGCCGGCGGTGCACGCCAGCGCGCGCGCCATGTGCTCGTCGCGGCGCAGATGGCGTTCGCGCTCGTCGTTCTCGCCGTGTCCGGGCTGCTGTTCAGAAGCTTTGAACGTCTCCACGCGGTGAAGCCTGGATTCAGTCCGGACGGCGTCGCGACGCTCTGGGTGTCGCTACCGTCGGCCAAGTACAAGTCCGATTCGCTGGTCGCGCGCTTCTACACGCAACTGAACGATCGCGTCGCGCAGCTTCCAGGCGTGCAGTCCGCCGGCATCACGTCGCGCGTTCCGCTCGAGGGCAACGGAAGCAACTGGGATCCGTTCTATGTGAACGGCGACGAGACGTATGCGAAGAGCATCCCGCCTCTGCAGATGTACACGACCGTTGGCGGCGAGTACTTCAAGGCGATCGGAATTCCGTTGCTCGCCGGACGTACCTTCGGCCGGCTGGACGAGCCGAACGTCGGTAGCGAAGCGGTGATCAGTCAGGCAACGGCAAAGATGTTCTTCCACGACTCGACCGGACGCAGCGCCATCGGCAAGCAATTTCATACGCTGCCGAACGGACCCTCGCACACGATCGTCGGTGTGGTCGCCAGCGCACGCGATACGTCGCTCTCGAGCGCGCCGACGCCGGCGGTGTATTTCCCGGAAGCCGTACAGCTCGATACGCTCGATGGCAGCGTTCGGCGCACGATGGCGATCGTCGTGCGCACGAGCGGCGATCTCGCCGCGATGACGCGCGCCATGCAGGGCGTTGTGCACGATCTCGACCCCACACTTCCGACGTTCGACGTGAAGACGATGCGCGCGGTGATGGCGTCGTCGACCGCGCGTCTCTCCTTCACGATGATCGTCCTCGGCGTCGCGGCCGCCGTCACGCTCTTGCTCGGCGTCGTGGGGTTGTACGGCGTGATCGCCTATGTCGTCACGCTTCGGACACGGGAGCTCGGGGTTCGGATCGCGCTGGGGGCGCAGCCGCGGATCGTGATGGTGATGGTCACGCGGCAAGGACTCGCATTGAGCCTGACCGGTGTCGTGGTCGGCATCGCGATCGTGCTGCTCGTCGCGCGGTTCCTTCGCTCGCTGCTCTTCGAGGTCGCGCCAAGTGATCCGCTGACGCTGCTGGGAGCGTCGTCGATGCTGATCCTGTTTGCGGCGATCGCGAGCTGGATTCCGGCGCGCCGCGCGTCGCGCGTCAACCCGATCGAGGCGTTGCGCGCCGACTGACGAGGCTAGTAGGGAAGTGCCTGGACGTCGATGCGGCTCGCGGCGTCTCGCTGAACCCAGCTGCGTTCGATCGCCGTCACGAAGTCGGCCGCCGAGGCCTCTCGTGATGATGTCGCGCCAGGACAGATCGTATGGCTGCGAGAGCGCGCCGTTGTGGTGGAAGTCCTCGAAGTAGAGATTCCGAAACCTAGATCTCTTCTTCGCCCGAAAACCACACGCGGACAGCGCTATGACATTCGCGAAGGGAACGACTCTCGTGCTCGCGATCGCTGCGGCGTTCGCGCGCGCCGGCACCGCACAGCAGCCGTTGCGCGACGGCGCGATCATGCGCCTCTGGTCTGGCGCGGCGCCTGGGGCGCTTGGCGCCGATAGCACCGATGTCCCGACGATCACGGTGTTCTTGCCGCGGACACTGCCGGCGAACACGCCAGCGATCATCGTGTGTCCCGGCGGAGCGTACAGCCGGCTCGCCGACAACCACGAAGGACGCCAGGTTGCGAACTATCTCAACTCCCTCGGGATCGCGGCGTTCGTGCTGCGCTATCGCCTCGGCCCACGATACCATCACCCCATCGAGCTCGGCGATGCGCAACGCGCCATGCGTCTCGTGCGATCGAACGCGGAAGCGTGGCATCTCGACTCCGCGCGCATCGGCATCATGGGCTTCTCCGCGGGCGGACATCTCGCCATGACGGTCAGTACGCAAGCCGACGCGGCCAGCGCGAACGCCTCTGATCCGGTCGATCGCACATCGAGTCGAGCCGACTTCGCGATCCTTGGCTATCCCGTGATCTCGATGACCGAGCCCTGGACCCATGCGGGGTCGCGCACCGCGCTGCTCGGCGCGAATCCCGATCCGCGCGTCGCTGCAGAGCTTTCCGGCGAGCGCGCGGTCACGAAGCACACCCCGCCGACATTCCTGTTCCAGACGGACGAGGACAAAACCGTCCCTGCCGAGAATGCTGTGTACTACTATCTCGCGCTCCGGAAGGCGGGTGTGCCGGCCGAGCTGCACGTCTTCGAGCGCGGGCCGCATGGCGTTGGTCTCGCCAACGATGATCCCGCGCTCTCGGAGTGGTCGAAGCTGCTCGCGAACTGGCTGAGGGTTCGTGGCGTGATCAAGTAGCACATTGCTTCGTTCCGCTCACGACGACACCAGCGCTGGATCTTCGCGCGCTTCCACGGGCGTCCAGCGGAGATCCCGCGGTCCGGCGTAAACCGAGCTCGGACGAATGAGACGATTCGCCGCCCGCTGCTCGAGCGCATGACCGATCCACCCGCTCACGCGGCCAATCGC
>Ga0308175_100003954_pt1 | contig 10345 bp, 8 predicted proteins | sample PhyCR1_3_FD_203893 | JGI IMG/M metagenome (GOLD analysis project Ga0308175, IMG submission 203893) | Soil microbial communities from UC Gill Tract Community Farm, Albany, California, United States - DLSLS.C.R1 | ecosystem: Environmental > Terrestrial > Soil > Agricultural land | place: USA...
CCCGCAGCGGGCGGAAGGTCCCTCGGTTGCTCGAGGCGAGGTCCCTGGCACCTCGTTGGTGCCAGGGACCTCATTAAAGAAGAGCCGGCAGCCCGCTCGAGCGGGCGAGTGCCGCCAGCTCCTAGCTGCCGGCCAGCAGCTTGTCGTTCAGCGTCAGCGTAATCTGGGTGCCGGTCGGCACCACCACGTCGCGATCCTTGGTCTCGACCGCGCGCTGGGCACCAACCGCGCCGCCGATGATCCCGCCGATGACCGCGCCCTTGGTGCTGCCACCCAGCACCCGCCCCACGATGGCGCCGGCGGCCGTGCCCGCGCCGACCTTGGCGACGTCGCCGGCGTTGGTGCTCCGACCCTGGAGGCTGGTCTTCACGCCCGAGATCGATGCCGGCAGCGACTGCGAGTTGCCGTTGATGGTAATTGACGTCGGCTTGAGCGTGAGGGTGCCGGTCGTGTCGCCCTTGTTCTCCGATTCCTTGATGGCCGTCACCTCGAGCGTCACCTTGGAGCCGGCCGGAATCACGACCTGACCGGCGGAGTTCTTGACGTCCGCGGCCACGGTGGCGGTCACCTCATCGCCCACCTTGTTCTTGTTGGACCGGATCTCGGCGTCGGTCGTGGCGGAGAAGGACGCGCCCGACGCGAGCTCGCGGCCGGCGGTCGATGCGGGCGCCGGGGTCGACGCGGCAGTCGGCACCGGTGATGAGGCCGGGGCATTCGACGCCGGGGCCGGCGTGGCCGGCTTCGGCTTGGAAGCGGTCGGTCTGGGCTTGGGGGCGGCCGGCTTGGGCTCGGCCGGCGCGGGCGCCGGTGTGACCGGCGTGGCCGCCGCGGTGTCCGCGCTGGGCCGATCGTTGAGCGCCGCGCTGGTATCCACCGGCGCGAGCTGCAGATCACGGTTCAGGCTGTCGGCGGAGGCGACATCGCGCTTGTCACCCCGCCCGCACGCGGCGGCCGCGAGCAATGCGAGCGCGGCCAGCTTGATTCTCGACATCGTTTCCTCCTCGAGTGTGTGACTTGCCGCGGTCCACGGACCTCATGACATTCCACGGTCATGACGGAACTGCGGACTCTCCTGCCTTATCTCCGGCCCTATCGGCGCAGCTACGCGCTCGGCATGGCCTTCGTCATCATCTCCAACTACTTCGTGACCCGCGGCGTCAAGTACATCGAAGCCGCCATCGATGCGCTTCGGAGCGGGGCGGGATTTCCCGCCGTCCAGCACGCCATCGGCCTGCTTCTGCTGGTGGCGCTGCTCGGCGGCCTCACCCGCTACGGAATGCGGGAGCTGCTGAACAGCGGCAGCCGCCGTGTCGAGACGGATCTGCGGGACCACCTGTACCGACATTTGCAGCGGATGTCGCCGGAATTCTACGATCGCTACCCGACCGGCGATGTGATGGCCCGCACCACCAACGATCTCCTGGCGGTCCGGATGGTTGCCGGACCGGCCGTGATGTATTTGGTGGATACTACTATACGTGCTCTCCTAATTGCACCCGCGATGGTCGGCATTAACCCCCGGCTCACCCTCCTGGCGTTCGTGCCGCTGCTGGGCCTGCCGGTCGCCATGGTGTCGCTGGGCCAGCGTATTCATCGCCGGAGCCAGGCCATCCAGGAGCAGTTCGCCGATCTCACCACGCAGGCCCACGAGAACCTGAGTGGCGTGCGGGTGGTGCGGGCCTACCGGCAAGAGCAGGCCGAGATCGCCGCCTTCCGTGGCCTCAGTGATGCTTATCTGACTCGAAACGTCGAGCTGGCGCGGATCCAGGGCGTCTTCTTCCCGCTGCTCACGCTCCTGGGCGGACTCAGTGCCCTGACCGTGCTCTATATGGGCGGACGACTGGTGATGCAGGGCACCATCACCGTGGGCGCCTTCGTCGCGTTCGGGGTGTACCTGGCGATGCTGGTCTGGCCCATGATCGCGCTCGGGTGGGCCGTCAATCTGGTGCAGCGCGGCGCGGCGTCGATGGGCCGCATCAACCAGCTCTTCCGCGAGCGGCCCGCCATCGACGAGCCGCCGAGCCCGCTCACGCTGCCGCCGGCGCGGGGTGACCGGGCGGTGGAGTTCCGCGACGTATCGTTCACCTATCCGGGTGCGCGCGACCGGGGCCAGGTGTTGACGGATATCTCGTTTCGGGTGGAGGCAGGCCGATCACTCGCCATCGTGGGCGCCACGGGGTCGGGCAAGTCCACGTTGGTCGACTTGCTGGTGCGGGCCTACGATCCGGAGGCAGGCGTGATCCTGCTGGACGGGGTGGACATCCGGCGCCTCCCGCTGGCCGAGCTGCGCCGGGCGGTGGGCTTCGTGCCGCAGGAGACTTTCCTGTTCAGTGAGACCCTGCGCGAGAACGTGCTGCTCGGCGCGCCGGACGACGGCCGGCTGGAGCGGGTGGCGGAGGTCGCGCAGCTCACCGAGGCGCTCCCTGCCCTGCCCCACGGCTTCGACACCATGCTGGGGGAGCGCGGCATCAACCTGAGCGGGGGCCAGAAACAGCGGAGCGCCATCGCCCGCGCGCTGGCGCAGGATCCTCCGGTGTTCGTGCTCGACGACGCGCTCAGCGCGGTAGACGCGCAGACCGAGGCCAAGATCCTGCGTGCGCTCCGCGGCGCGCTGGTGGGCCGCACCAGCATCATCGTCTCGCACCGCCTGGCCGCCGTGCGCGACGCCGACTGGATCCTGGTGCTCGAGCGGGGGCGGGTGGTGGAACAGGGCACCCACGGCGAGCTCATCGCTCGCGCCGGACGCTATTGGGAGCTGCTACGCCGCCAGCAGCTGGAGGAGGAGCTGGACGAAGCCGAAGCGGGAGAAGGGGCGGCGAGCGGTGGGCGGTGAGCCCCGACCGTTCAGATCTGCTCCCGCAGCACCTCGGGCGTGAACCCCTGCAACCAGCCCGCCAGCCGGGTGAACTCACCGGTCGCCATCAGGATGCCGACGAAGATCAGCAGCACGCCGCTGGCCCGCATGACCCACGGCAGGTAGCGGCGGAATCGCTGGAACCAGTCGAGGAAGGCGTCCAGCGCCGCCGCGGCCAGGAGGAACGGCACCGCCAGCCCGGCCGAATAGAGGGCGAGCAGCAGCAGGCCGCGGGAGAGATCCTGCGTGGTGGCGGCCAGTCCGAGGATGGCGCCGAGGACCGGCCCGATGCACGGTGTCCATCCCGCCCCGAACGCCATGCCCACCAGGGCCGAGCCCAGCAAGCCGACCGGCTTCTGCTCCATCTGGAGCCGGCGTTCCTGGGTCAGGAAGGGCGCCCGGATCACGCCGAGGCATACCAGCCCGAAGAGGACGATGAGCACCCCGCCGATCCGCTGGAGCCAGTGCTGGTAGTAGTTGAGCGCGCGGCCCAGGGCCGTGGCACTGGCGCCCAGCACCATGAACACCAGCGAGAAACCCAGCACGAACAGGAGCGCGTGGAGCAGCGCCACCCGGCGGCGCGAGGCCATCTCGGGCAGGCTCATGCCGGTGAGGAAGCCGATGTAGGAAGGCACCAGCGGGAGCACGCAGGGCGAGAGAAAGCTCAGCAGTCCCGCGGCAAAGGCGACGAACAGGCCCAGCGAGGCAGGCTCAGTCACAGGCCCCCCGGCTCGCGCTGCCGGCAATCCCGGCAGACCCCGTAGATCTCGACTCGATGGCGCTGGTGCTGAAAGGCATGCTCGTCGGCGATGATCGGCAGCATCCGCTCGAGCCGCTCGTTCTGGAACTCGACCACTCGGCCGCACCGCTCGCAGATGAGGTGCTCGTGATCGGCCTGCGCGGGCATCGGCTCATAGCGCTTGAACCCCTCGCCGAAGTCGTTGGCCCGCACCAGCCCGCTCTCCACCAGCACCTCGAGCGTGCGGTACACGGTGGCGGTGCCCACGTGCTCGCCGCGCTCCTTGAGTACCCGGCGGATGCCTTCCACCGAGGGGTGATCGTGCGAGAGGAGCACCACCCGGGCGACCAGGTCGCGCTGGCGCGTGACGGGCTGCCGGTGATCGCGGAGATAGCGGCGAAACCGCTCAAGGAGGGCCGCGCCCTCGCCGCTAGCGAGGCTGGGCATCGGCAGCGGCCGCGAACCATTCCTCGGGCGGAACGGGCGTGGGCGGCTGCTCATCATCAATCCGGCGCTGAGCGTCCTGCAGCAGCCGGGCGAGTGCCTCCGCCGGGCCGCTCCCGACCTCCTGCACCCACGACTCGAACTTGCCCCGCTCCTTGCCCTTGATGGCCAGCATGTAGCGGGCGGTGTAGATCCGGCGGCGGTCGCCGTCGGCGCGCGACAGGATCGCGGTGCCCCATTCGCGGCCTTCGTGGCGCAGGGTGGCGAACACCCAGATGCCGTCCACCTCGGCGGGCGGGATCTGCTCCGCCACCGAGGCCGCGAGCCTGGGCCACCCCAGCGCGGTCAGGCCGCCCCCTGCTGCCAGCGCTCGGTGTAGAACCGGAGCACGTGCATGAAGTCCTGCGCGTTGGTGACCACGCCGTACGCCTGGTGGGTGCCCCGGTCCTTGAGCTTGTTGACCACGAACTCGGTCTGGTCCACGCAGATGGTCATGAGCGGGGCCGGCCCATCCGGGCCCAGGTAGAACGCGGGCAGCATGTTGCCCACCGCGATGGCATGGAGCGCCGTGGCCACAAAGATGGCGCCCGTGGCCTTGACCGTATGCTCGCGCATGGCATCCTGTGCAGCCAGCGTATCGCTGTAGACACCGGGCAGCGGGCCATCGTCGCGAATCGAGCCCGCCAGCACGTACGGCACGCGGTGGGTCTCCAGTGCGTGCATGATCCCGCTCTTGATAAGCCCGGACTGGACCGCAGCCGCGATGGAGCCCGCGGCGCGCACCAGGTTGATGGCGCGCATGTGGAGGCCGTGGCCGCCCTGCGTGGGATGGCCGGTGTTGGACATGCCCAGGGTGGTGCCGAAGATGGCCGCCTCGATGTCGTGCACCGCGACGGCGTTGCCCGCGAGTACCGCCTGCACGAACCCGTTGCGGATGAACCACTCGAAATCGGCGCGCGCCCGCGAATGCACCAGCGCGGGCCCCACCACCCACACCAGGTAGCCGCCCCGCCGCTTCTCCTCGCCCACCCGCGCCGCCAGCTCCTCGTAGTTGACCGGCCGCTCCCGGCTCACCTCGGTGGACATGAAGCGGAACTCGTTGGCCCCATGCCCCCCGCCCAGGAACCCGGCCGCATGGACCACGATGCCGTCGCTCCCGTCTTCCGCCTCGCCCATCGCGACCAGGTCACCCTTCTCGAGGCGGCGCGGCTCGATGGTCTCGATGGTCCGCCCGCGCTTCACCAAAACGCAATCCATGCGCGGCCGGGTCGGAGCCACCCACTGGCCCTCCAGATGAACGTAGGTCGGGAGATTGGAGGTCGAGAAGAACCCCTCGGGCAGAACGCCGTCCGCCGGCAGCGGCGCAAAACGTGCCTCCGGCGCGCCGGCGAACGGCGCCACTGTGAAATCCGGCAACTCGCTGTGGCTCGTGGGCATGTGGGGGAGGAAATTAGAGGGGGCGCAGAGGGGATACAAGCACTTCGGGCAGCCGGGGTTAGCTTTCAGGCTTACCCCGAGGAGTTCTCATGCGCCGACTGGTACTCGTGCTGGCCCTGCTCGTCCTGATCGCCCCCTTCCGATCCCTGGCGGCCCAGCAGCCGACCCGGGCCGACACGACCGTGGACACCACGCACGTGACCGAGCTCCCCGAGCTCAATGTGACCGTGGCGCGCAGCACCGAGCCGCTGGACCGCGTGCCGTTCGCCACGGCGGTCCTCGATCGCGCGGCGCTCCAGCGCGGCCAGCAGACCGTGGGCATCGACGAGGCCCTGAGCAACATTCCGGGCGTCGTGGTGGCCAACCGATACAACTTCTCGCTGGACCAGCGGATCTCCATCCGGGGCTTCGGCAGCCGCTCCAACTTCGGCATCCGCGGGCTCAAGGTGCTGGTGGACGGCGTGCCGCAGACGCTGCCCGACGGCCAGAGCCAGCTCACCAACGTGGACTTCGGCAATCTCGAGCGTGCGGAGGTGCTCCGCGGCGCCAGCTCGTCACTGTACGGCAACGCCTCGGGCGGCGTGATCTCCTTCGAGACGGAGCGCGCCGATCCCGGGCCGTTCGCCCAGCGGGTCCGGATTCAGGGCGGCAGCGGCGAACGCAACGATGATGGGTTCTACAAATGGCAGAGCTGGACCTCCGGGCGAGTGGGGGCGGCGAGCGGCACGCTCTCCATCTCCCAGTTCAAGGCCGACGGCTTCCGGCAGCACAGCGCGGCGGAGGTCCGGCAGCTCAACGCGGGCGTCGACTACGCCTTCAGCGGCACCACCCTCGGCACGCTCCGGTTGAGCCTGGCCGACAATCCCCAGGCCCAGAACCCCGGCGCGCTGACGCGGGCGGAGTACCTCGCGAACGCCGACTCGGCCGCCGGAAGCAACATTCTGCGCGGGGCCGACAAGGACGTGCAGCAGCAGCAGCTCTCGCTGGCCCTCAAGCACTTCGACGCGGCGGGCAACGAGTACGACGTCACCGTGTTCGGCATGCTTCGCGACCTCGCGAACCCGCTGGCGGCCCCACCCGACATCAACCCGGGCCTGACGCACGGCACCTACGTCACCATCGACCGCACGGTGGGCGGGCTGCGGCTGAGCGGCAGTCGGAAGCTGGGCACCCCGGAAACCGCGCCACGCCTGGTGGCAGGAGCCGACGTCCAACGCCTCCGGGATGAGCGCGCGAACTTCGTTTCCATTGCCGGCGCCAAGACCGACCAGGCCTTTGTGAACCAGCGCGAGATGGTCACCGAGCTGGGTCCGTTCGCCCAGCTCCAGTGGAGCCCGCGCGAAGAACTGCTGCTGAGCGGGGGCGCCCGGTACGACCGGGTCCAGTTCTCGGTGGCCGACGGGTATTTCGGCGACGGCTCCGACGACAGCGGCGATCGCACTATGTCGTCGGTGAGCGGCAACGTGGGAGTGAGCTGGGCCTTTGGCGACCGGTTCGTGCCGTACGTCAACGTCTCGACCTCATTCGAGACTCCAACCACCACCGAGCTGGCCAACCAGCCTGACGGCTCGGGCGGCTTCAACCCCGGCCTCGGGCCCCAGCGGGCGGTCAACTACGAGATCGGCGCGCGCGGCCAGCCGGCGCGCGGGGTGAGCTACTCGGTGGCGCTGTTTCTCGGCCGGATCAAAGACGCGATCGTCCAGGTCGGCGAGATCGGCGGCCGGGCGTTCTTCGGCAACACTGGCAAGACCCACAATGACGGCGCCGAGGTGGGGCTCACCCTTACCCCGGCGAGCGGCCTCACCCTGAGCGGGGCCTACACCTATGCGCGCTATCGGTTCGCCAGCGGGCAGTTCGACGGCAATCGCCTTCCCGGCGTGCCCGAGCACTACTGGCGCCTGGGGCTGCGCACGGCCCTGCCCCGCGGCTTCTTCGTGGACGCAGACCATACCATCAGCACCTCGCTGGTGGCCGACGACGCGAACACCATCTACGTCGACGCATGGGGCGCCGGCGTCACCAACGCGCGCCTCGGCTGGCAAGGTGACATGGGCAACATGCAGGTCAGCCCCTTCCTTGGGGTCAACAACCTCTGGGATCGCCGGTACGTGGGCTCGGTGACCCTGAACGGTGTGGGCGGCCGCGACTTCGAGCCGGCGCCGCGGCGGGTGGTGTACCTGGGGGCGGAGATCGGGTATCGGAGGGCACCGTAAGGCAGTACGGCCTTGGCGGCCACGCAGCGCTCACAGCAGACTCACCGGATCCCGATCGATCACCACCCGCACCTCGCCCGCCCGCGCCAGCCGCGTCGCGGCGTAGCGCACGATCCGGCCCAGCACCTCCGACGATCCCTTGAGCAGCACGTGCCACCGCCAGCGATCCTTGATCCGGGCCAGTGGACACGGCGCGGGGCCGAGTAGCGTCACCGGGAGCGCGTACCGGGCCAGGAGGCCGTTGCACCAGTCGGCGAGCTCGGTGGCACGGCGGCTCACGCCGAGCTCGTCCGGCCCCGAGATCACGAGATTGACCAGCGATGTCTCGGGCGGATACGGCGGCGATTCGCGTAGCGCCCGCTCCTGACGCAAGAATCCTTCGGTGTCGTGCCGCGCGGCCCAGACCAGGGCGTGGTGGGTCGGGTGGCGGGTCTGCACCAGCACCCGACCGCCGCGGGGCCCGCGGCCCGCCCGGCCCGCCACCTGTGCCAGGAGCTGGAAGGTGCGCTCCGCCGCGCGAAAATCCGGGAGGTAGAGTCCAGTGTCGGCGTCCACCACGCCGACCAGCGTCACATTGGGGAAGTCGAGTCCCTTGGCGATCATCTGGGTGCCCAGCAGGATATCCACCTCGCCCGACTCGACCGAGGCGAGAATCCGTTGGTGGGACCACTTGGTGCTGGTGGTGTCCAGGTCCATCCGCGCCAACCGCGCCTCCGGATAGCGCTCGGCCAGCAGCCGCTCGAGCTGCTGGGTGCCGAAGCCACGCATCCGCTGCACCGGGCTGGCGCACGCTCGGCAGGTATACGGCAGCGGCTCCTCATGCCCGCAGTAGTGGCAGCGCAAGCCCGGTGGCGCGGTGTGCACGGTGAGCGAGATGCTGCAGCGGGGACACTGCCACACCTCGCCGCAGTCGGGACACTGGAGAAACGCCGCATAGCCGCGCCGGTTGAGCAGCAGCAGCGCCTGCTCTTTCCGCGCCAGGGTGCCGAGGATGGCCTGGTCGAGCGCCTCCGACCACGCCACGGCGCCGGTGGCGTCCACCTTGGGCGCCACCCGAAGATCGATCAGGTCGACCGGAGGGAGCGGCCGCGCCCCGATCCGCTCGGGAAGGCGCAGCAGCCTGAGCCGGCTTTCCGCCACCACCATGGTCTCGAGCGACGGCGTGGCACTCCCGAGCACCAGCGCCGCGCCCTCGATCCGGGCCCGGACCGCGGCGACGTCGCGAGCGTGATAGCGCGGGGCTTCGCCGTTCTTGTAGCTGGTCTCGTGTTCCTCGTCCAGCACGATGAGTCCCAGATCCTGAACCGGCGCGAACACGGCCGATCGGGCGCCTACGGCGACGCGGCGCTCCCCCCGACGGAGCAGCCGCCAGGCATCGGCGCGCTCGCCGTCGGAGAGCCCGCTGTGGAGCACAGCCACCTGATCCCCGAAAGCGCCCCGGAGGCGGCTCACGGTCTGCGGGGTGAGTCCGATCTCGGGCACCAGCACGATGGCGCCCTTGCCGCCCGCCAGCGCACGGCGGACCGCCTCGAGGTACACCAGGGTCTTGCCGCTTCCGGTGACCCCGAAGAGCACCGCGCCGTCCCCCGGCCCCAGCGACTGCACGGCAGCGAGGGCCGCCTGCTGATCGGCGGTGAGGGTCGCCGGCGGCGGCACGGCGGCGAACTCGGCGAACGGGTCGCGCAGCCGCTCCGCCCGGCCGACGCGTACCAGCCCGCGCCGCTCGAGACCGCGCAGGACCGCCAGGGTAAAGCCGAGCTGACCCGTGACGTGACTCACCAGCGCGTTGCCGCCCAACGCCTCCAAGGCCTCGTAGAGCCGCCGTTGCTGCCGGGCGCGGCGGAAGAGCGCGTCGCGCTCGAGCAGCGTCGGCGGCTCGCCGGCCAGGCTCACCATGCGCTCGGTCAGCACCGCGGCGTCGGTATCCGGCGGCTCGACCCGCAGCGTCACCGCACCGACCCGGGCCAGCCGATCGAGCACGTCCCACACCGGTCGCTTGAGACCCCGCGCGACCGCGGCCACCGAGGCCTCGCCGCCACGTTCACCGATCCAGGCCAGGACCTCGCCGGCCAGTCCGCCGGGCACCCGCGCGCCACGCGCGACGGTCGCCACCACCTGCGACTCGCCCCACATGCCGCCCGGCAGCATGCACTTGAGCGCCAGCCCGAGCGGGGCCCCGTAGTAGCCGGCCATCCAGCGCGCGGTCTCCAGCAGCGCCTCGGGAATCGCGGCGTCCAGATCGGGCGCGGCCAGAACGTCGCGCGCGGGCGCGGCCGGCGCCGGCGTGTCGGCGGCGATCACGATGCCGATCAGCTCCCGGCGGCGGACCGGCACGACGACCCGGGCGCCGGGTATGACCCGGTCGCCCAGCGTCTCGGGAATGCGGTAGGTGTACGAGGAAGCGAGGGGAAGCGGGAGGGCGACTTGGGCGAAGCGCTCGGTCATCTCGCCCGGACGCCGAGCCCGGGCCCGTCGGGCAGCGTCACCTGGCCCCCCGCGATGCCCGCGCCGACGAACGGATCGCTCGCGAGGAGCGCCGCACCGTCGAGGTCCACGATGTCCACCAGCGGGGTGAAATGCGCCGCCGCGGTGATGCCGAGCGAGCTCTCGATCATGCAACCGACCATCACCATCATCCCGTGGGCCCGCGCGACGGCG
>Ga0308175_100003955_pt1 | contig 10343 bp, 4 predicted proteins | sample PhyCR1_3_FD_203893 | JGI IMG/M metagenome (GOLD analysis project Ga0308175, IMG submission 203893) | Soil microbial communities from UC Gill Tract Community Farm, Albany, California, United States - DLSLS.C.R1 | ecosystem: Environmental > Terrestrial > Soil > Agricultural land | place: USA...
CTGCGAACTCACGCACAGCCCCTTCACCTCCGACAGTGCTTCCGAGATCTCGTCGGGGTGTCTCCTGCGTCGCCAGGGTGGCGATCCTCCTGAATTCGGTGTAGGCCAGTCAGTCAAGGTCGGCGCGGTGGGCGACGCCGGGCACGGCTCGCCGCGGCGCACGCACTAGGAGAGGCTGATGTGGCCTCCCTTGAGGTCGATCGGGCTTGAGTTGGGGAGCGGGGGCTGGTTCGTGGCGGGGTTGTAGCGGATCTGGATGCCGAAGGACCCGGGGCTTCCCGTGGCGTGCTTTCCGTTGCCGGAATCGGTGGTGGCGGTGAAGCTGGCGGTGTAGCTGACTCCGGATTTGGCCAGCACCCAGTCGCCCAGGCCGCCGTTGAGCGTCGGGTCCCAGCTGTACAGGTCGCCGGTGCCGGCCACAGTGCCCTGGGTGCCGTGGTTGAGGAGGCCGTAGGAGGTCACGGTGGCGCGCAGCTTCCACTTGTCGTTGTTCATCAGCAGCAGGTGTCCCGTGTAGGCGACCGGGCTGGAGTGCGGCACCTGGCGGACGGTGAGGCCGAGCCCGACCCGACCGGCGCCGCTCAGGGTGTACCAGCCGCCGCCGTTCGCCGCGTCACCTGGTGAGGCCACGGTCAGCGTCCCCTGGTCGCTGGAGGCGGCGCAGTTCGCGGTCCCGGCGAACGTCGCGGTCACCGCGTAGACCCCTTCGGTCCAGCCGGTCGTGCCGACGGTCTTGGAGGAGGTTCCCCCAGAGCCGGTGGTCGCCGACCCCAGCGAGTAGGGGCCGCTGGCGGATGGATCGGTCGGGTCCGAGTCCAGGCTGAAGGAGACCGGCTGCCCGGCCTGGCAGCTGTTCGCGGTGCTGCTCAGCGTCGCTGAGACGGTCACCGTGTTGCCGGCCAGGACGAACTGGCCATCGAGGTAGATCAGCGACGTCGTCGCCTTGGCGACCGAGAACGACTGCTGGGCCTGGGTGGCTGCCTGGTAGTCGGTGTTGCCGGCCTGGTCGGCGTCGATGACGCAGGTGCCCACCCCGGTCAGCGAGACCGTCGAGCCGGTGACCGTGCAGACGCCGTTGCCGGAGGTGGAGTCGATGCTGAACGTGACCGGGTTGCCCGAGTCGCCGCCGGTGGCGGTGACCGCGTAGCTGCCGCCGAAGGTCGCGGCGGTCGGGGCGTGGGAGGTGATGGTCACCGTCTGCGTGGCCTTGTCGATGGTCAAGGTTCCGGGCACGAAGGCGAAGGCGTAGTTGTCCGAGGTCAGGGATCCTTTGCTCGCGGTGATGTCGTAGTCCCCGGGGTCCGAGGTAGGTCCGGCGGTGGTGGCCAGGTCCGGGGAGCCGGAGTAGGCGTCCGTTGCGGTGTCCCCGTTGACGAGCCCGGTGATGCGGGGGGTGAACGACGGGTTGGGCTCGCCGTAGTCGCGGAAGGCGTGCTGCGCGGTCACGGTGAGTTCGGCGGGCGTGACGGTCAAGGTCCCCTGGTAGCCGTTGACGACGTGGCTGGAGTCGGCGAAGGAGGCCCCGGAACAGCTGCTGCCGTCGATGGTGTGTGCCCCAGCCGCCAGGGAGGGCGTGATCGTGGTGCCGCCGTCGACGGAGGTGCACGTGATCGTGCCCTGCACCGGCGTGCCGTCATCGGTCGAGCCGGTGAACGATGCCCCGGATCCGTAGGTCGAGGTTCCGTCCACTGTGACGAGCTCGGCGGTGGCTGAGGTGGCGGTGACGTTGACGGTGGCGGTCGCGGACAAGCCGTTGAGGCTCGCGTGCACTGTGGTGGTTCCGGTGCCGACGCCGGTCACGGCCCCGGTGGCCGAGACGGTGGCGACGGTGTGGTCGTCGGTGTACCAGGTCGCTGACCGGGTCACGCTGAGGGTGGTGGTCCCGGTGGCGTACTGGGCAACGGCGGTGACCGGCGTGGTTCCGCCAACGGTGACGTCGACCGGGTCCGGGGACAACACCATGCTCTGCAGGTTCTGGACGCTCACGCACCTGGTGCCCGGCAAAACGCGGACATCACTTGGCGTGATGTCTGTGCGCACCGGCGAGGAGTAGGTGTTCCCGGCGGCGTCGGTCAGTGACACGAAGGAGCAGTAGAAGCCGTCGGGCACGTCCGCGGGCAGGTCGACCAGGACGCGGTAGTCGCCGTTCGTCGCGGTCCCCGAGATCCGGTCGGTCGCCGAGATGTGCGCGTCGTACTCGGCGCCGCCGGCCTTCTGCTGGACCAGCCGCACCGTGCCGTGGTCGAAACCGGAGACTCCGGAGTCACGGACCGTCAGATCGACCGGCAGGTCGGTTGCCTTCCTGGGAACCTGGATCTGACTCTGGCTCAAGAAGTCGATCGAGTACAGCGACGGTGGCGTAGCGTCCGGCGCAGTGTCGGTGATCGGGTAGCTGCAGGTAGTGGGAGCGGGGCCTTGGCCGCTGCCGTACGTCAGGGTGTTGCCTGCGTTGTCGGTCAAGGTGATCGGCAGGCAGTAGGAGCCGGCCAGTAGGTACCTCGGCACCGTCAGGGTGGCCGCATAGGTGCCGTCGCTGCCCGAACTTGTGTGCCCCGCCACGGTCAGGGAGAAAGGAGCGGTCGCGAACTGCGTCCCGGCCTGGTCGGTCAACGCGACCTTCCCCGACGAGAAGCCGGACCCGAGGTCGATGATCTCCATGGTGAAGGTGATGTCCTGTGCGCTGGTGCTGACATCGACCGTGGACGGGGACACGGACGACCCCGAGCCAACGATTTCGGGCGCCGTCACGTCCGGGTTGGCGTCCACGACCGCGAAGCAGTCGGGGAACGAGGCGCCCCCTTGGTTGCCGGCCACGTCAGCCATCCCCACGCCCCCGCAGAAGGTCCCCGGCGCCGTGTACTGCGGGATCGTGACGTGGACGGTGTAGGTCCCGTCGAACGCATCGCCACTGGTTCGCTGCGTGCTGTCGAAGAAAGCCTGGGGCATAGTCTTGTTGGGCTGATTGACGTCGTTTGACATGTCGTGTGACGTGAACTGGATGTCGCCGTTGGCGAACCCGGACTCGGCGTCGGTGATGTGCAACGTCACGACCAGGTCCTGCGCGCCGGCGGAGACATCGACGCTCGTCGCGTCGAACCCGGAGCTGACCAGCTTCGGAGGGATGATGTCGGTGCTGGCGAGGGCCGGCCCGGCCAGCCCCGCCAGCAGCGCCATCGTTCCGACGACCGAGCACCACCGGATCGCCTGCCTGGCGTTCACAACATTCCCGCCTCGAGCGAAGAAGCCGCTGTCGACACCGACGCCGGCGTCCGACCCCGTCGCACCCAGCAGAACGACCCAAAAATCACCATTGCGCACCTTCCATGGTGGTCGGCAGATCAGCGTCCACGCGTCCGCGAGCCTGAACCTAAGTCCGCGCTGCGGTGGCTACAAGGCGAGTACGCGCCCCTCGCCGCGATCCACGCCGCGGCCATAACGGGACCAAGGCGGGCGAGCCCGGCACGGCGTCGGTCGAATACGTGACTTCTCGCGAGGCGGGGGCGGACCGAGGTGTCGCCTCGAGGGCTGCCGGAGTGCGAAGATGCACCCGGCGCATTCTCCCGGGGGCCGATCAGCGGCGCCTGTGGAGGAGCGTTGACTACATCGCGGGCCGGGAGACCAGCAGACGGCGACCATCCGCGCGCGCCGCGGCGCGCCGTCATCGGGCGCGAAGCCGAGCTTGCGCGGCTCCGCGGGCTCCTGCGTGCCGAGGGCCCCCGGCTGATCAGTCTGTGTGGTGTCAGCGGCATCGGCACCTCGAGCCTGGTGCAGGGACTGGTCGCAGCGGCGGGCTCCGACTTCCCCGACGGCGTGGCCGTCGTGGACGTGGAGGCGGTGGGGGAGGCGGGTCTGCTGCCGGCGGTCGCGGCCGCGTTCGGCGTGGCCGGGGAGGGCGACGGGCTCGCCGAGTGGCTCCAGCAGGCGCGAGCCCTGCTGGTGCTCGACCACGCCGACCACGCCGACCACGCCGACCACGCCGACCACGCCGACCACGCCGACGATGCCGGCGAGGCGCTGCGGGGGCTGCTGGGGGTCCTCGGCCGCGCGCACGGTGTGCGGACCCTCGCGTGCTCCGTCCGGCCGCTAGGAATACCTGGTGAGCACGTGATGCTGGTCGGGCCCTTGCCGGTGCCAGATCGTCACGCGCCCCTCCGGCATGCTGCGGACTCCGCATCGGTCGAGCTGTACCTGGCGCGGATGCGGGACTTCGACGCGAGCTACACGCCGTCGGAGGCGGAGCTTTCGGAGATCGTCAAGATCTGTCGGCTCGTGGGCGGCTGGCCCCTGCTCATCGAAGCGGCCGCCGCCCTGTCCCGGCTGGTCAACGTTGCCACGCTGGCCACCAGGCTCCAGACGCAACCGGACCTGCTGTTCGGGACGCTCGCTCGCCCAGGCTCCGGCGCGGAGTACCTGCCGAGCGCACGAGCCGCGCTACGACGCACCTGGCGGCACCTGACACGGCCCGAGCAGGACGTCTTGCGCGCTGCAGCCGTCTTCTCCGGTTCGTTCACCCTCGACCGCGTAGCCCACGTGGCCGACCTGCCCCTCAGCGACACGATCGCCGCGCTGGATGGCCTGATCGAGCTGCACCTGCTGGAGCGGAGTGAGACCGATGAGGGGGACTCCCGCTTCACGATCGGCCCGCCGCTGCGCTGCTTCGTCCTGCAGCAGTTCGCCACCGCCCAGCAGGCGCGGCCGCTGAAAACTCGGCACACGAGGATGGTCTGCGCGGTCGCGGGTCGAGCCGCGAGGTTGCTGCGCACCGCCAAGGAGGTCGAGGCCCGGCAGCTGGCCACCGACATCCACGGGGAGATGAACGCGACGCTCGAAGCACTGCTGTGCCGCGGACGCCTCGAGGACGCGCTCCGCTTCGCCGGCGACTGTGCGCCCTTTCTCGCGCAATCTCTGCAGTACGGCGAGTTCGTTGAGCGGCTCGATGAGCTGTTGCGCCGGTCCGACCTTGACCCGGGGCCCGCTCTCGCCTCGGCGCTGATCGGGTACACCGAGCTGTCCTTCCTCTCTCCGGAGGGATTCGACACCCGGGACCTTGCCGTCGCGCGGTGGCGCCGTGGACTGGAGATCATTCGCGAGAGCAGCGATGAGCCGGCGATGCTGCATGCCCTGTCGGTGATGGTCGTGGCACTTCCGGTGACCCATGACGTGGAGACGACGGCCATCTGTGTCAAGGACGGCCTCGAACTGGCCCGTCGTGCGGGACTCCCTCGCTGGCTCGCCCGGTTCGAGGCTTGGGCGGGGATGCTTGCCCATCAGACCCACGATCTGGAACAGGCGGCAGCGTTCGGCGTCAGCGCGCTCGCGCGGGGCCACCGCTGTGGTGACAAGCGCGCCCGGCTGCTGGCCGGAATGCTCCTGCACACCTTGCCTGAACCGCCCGGTGACGTCCCCGGAGGGCTGCCGGAACCGACCCTGCTGCTGGAGCTGGCGCGTGAGCTCGGGGAGGTTCGGCTGCAGCTGCCGCTGTTCGCCGTCCTCGCCGGCTCTGCGGCGCGCTCAGGGACGGCCGCCGAGTCGGCCTACTGGTGTGCCCGCGCCCTCGACATGGTTGAGGACGCGGATGTCTGGCTCGCAGCGAGCTTCGCACTGATGCGCCTCGTCCCCATCGCCGTTCAGAGAGGCGACTTGGCGATGGCGGCCGAGCTGCACGGCATGGTTGCCAACCGGATGCAGGTTCTCGCCGCCTACCTCCCGCCCCGGGCCGCGGTCAGCTATCGCGAACTGATCGACGGCCTGCGAGCACAGGACCCGCGGGCCTTCGACCAGAAGGTGACCTCGGGCGCCGGCCTGACCTGGAGCGAAGCTCTGGCCCTTGCCCGCGTGTTCGCGCAGCGCGTCGCCGCGGAGCGCGCCGACGTGGCGGCCATCGAACCATCAACCCCACAGCCGCAGCCTGAAACCGTCGACCTGACCCCGCGGGAGACCCAGGTTCTTCGCCTGATCGCCCGTGGCCACGCCACGAAGGCGATCGCCGAGCTGCTGGGCATCTCGGCCCACTCGGTGTCACACCACACGAGCAGCATCCTCGACAAGATCGGAGCACTCAACCGGACCCAGGCAGCGATCTGGGCGTTGCGCAACATCCCCGCGGCCGACGGTTGAAGGGCCCGTGGTCGAGCTGCAACTAGACCAGACAGTGCGTGACGATGGGTGGGCCTAGCGGTTGTGGACCCGGCCCGGGAGATGCTGCCGGCGTGGACCAGCTGTAGCGCGGGTGCTCACGGCCGGGGGACCAGACGACTCAGATCTACGAGGGCACCAACCACGTGCAGCGGATCGTGATGGCTCGCCAGCTGCTCAACGGGGTGCAGTCCGAGCTCTGACCGCTGACCGCACCTGCGCCATCAGCCGCTGCACGTCGGCTGCGCCCAGCTGTCCGTCGTGGCGCCAGCGGATCCGCCCGCTCCGGTCCACGACCACGGTGCTGGGCACACCGAAGAGGTGCAGCGCGCGAGCGAAACGTCCGGTCGGGTCCGACACCTGCGGATAGCCCACGCGCCGTCCGGCCAGGAAGCCGCGCGCGCCTGCCGGGGAGTCCTTGACGTCGACGCCGAGGAACAGCACCCCACGTGGCGCCGTCCGTTGCGCTGCCGCGAGCCGGGCACTCTCGCGCCGGCACGGACCGCACCACGACGCCCAGACGTTGACCACCTCGACCTGCGAGTGCACCGCCGAGACCCGCACCGACCCGGGGCCGGTCAGGCAGGGCAGGTCGACGGCCGCCAGACCCCGGATCGGCGTGCCGGGACCGTGGGGACAGGGGGCCGAGTCCGCAACCGGCGCACCGCCCTCCGGACCAGACCGGTTCGGACCGGGTGCCGCCTGACCGCACCCGGCGAGCAGCAGGGCCGCCGCCAACCCGGAGACAAGCCGGCGCCACGGGTCTATCGTCTTCGTGGGTGCGGTCTCGGCGTACCCGATCCGGGCCTCGGGTGCGAGGAGGGTCCCATGCTGAGAGACCGCGTCCTGGTCATCGACGACGAGCCGGGAGTGCTGCGCTTCCTCACCCGCGCCCTGCACGCCGAGGCGCTCGACGTCGACGTAGCCGCCTCCGGTGAGGAGGGCTACCGGCTCGCCAAGGCGAACTCCTACGCCGTGGTCGTGCTCGACCTGCTGATGCCCGGCACCGACGGGTTCTCGGTGCTCCGCCGGATCCTGCACCACCGGCCCGACCAGGCCGTGATCGTGCTGTCCTGCATGAGCGACACCAGCTCGAAGGTGCGTTGCCTCGACATGGGCGCGGTCGACTACCTGGGCAAGCCGTTCGCGCTCAACGAGCTGCTCGCCCGCATTCGCGCGCGCATGCGCGAGCGGGTGGTGGCCGACGACTACCGGCTCGTCTCGCAGGCCCTCACCCTGGACCCGGTGCGGCACCAGGTGCGCATCGCCGGCCGCAGCGTGCTGCTCACCCGTCGGGAGTCGACGCTGCTCGCCGAGCTGATCCAGCACGCCGGTCGGAGCGTCTCCAAGCAGCGACTGCTGTCCTCGGTCTGGGGCTATGACTTCGACCCCGAGACGAACGTGGTCGACGTCTACGTCCGGCGGCTGCGGCGCAAGCTCGGGGCAGAGGCGATCGCCACCGTTCGCGGGGTCGGCTACGGCGTCGATGTCTAGGGGTTCGATGTCCAGGGGGTCGACGCCCGGGAGGTCGACGTCCGGGGGCCTGTTCGCCGGGCGCCTGCCCGAGGTGCTCTGGTGGGCCTTCGTCGCGGTGAACTCGTGGGGCATCTGGGTGCTGGGCGAGTGGGCCACCGTCCCCTTCCACTTCATCTGGATCGGGCTCGCACTGATGTACGGCTGGCGGGTGTGGAGCCTGCGCGGCACGGCGCTGGCGCTCGCGGTGGTGGTCGTGCTCACGGGTGCCCTCCTCGGGCTCGACGTCGCCGCCGGACACCAGCAACCCGACGAGCTGACCGAGATCCCGCTGATGTCCGCGGTGTTCGGCGCCATGGTGCTGTACGTCCGACGCGCGGCGAACGTGCAGCAGCAGACCGAGCAGGTGTCCGAGCGCAACCGGGAGCTGCTCGAGCAGAACCGCAGGCTGGTGCAGAACGTCTCCCACAACCTGCGCACGCCCCTGACGATCGCCCTGGGGTTCGCGGAGGTGCTCCAGCGCACCACCAGCGACAGGCGCGCCGCCGAGGACGCCCAGGAGGTGATCGACGAGCTGCACCGGCTGAAGAAGGCGACCGACCGGTTGCTCCGTCTCGCCAAGAGCGACCAGCCGGACTTCCTGTTCCGCACCGAGGCATCGGTGGTCGCGCTGCTGGGGGAGGTCATCTCCCGCTGGGCGCGGACCGGGGCACACGTCGAAGCCGGGTCCCTGGAGGAAGCCGGGCTGCTGCTCGACCAGGACCGGATCGTCGAGGTGGTCGAGGAGCTGGTCAGCAACGCGCTCCAGCACGGCGGCCCGGGCACGCGCGTGCTGGTCTCCAGCCGGCTGCAGGGGCAGTGGCTGGTCGTCTCGGTCTCCGACGACGGGCCGGGCATTCCACCCGACGTGGCGCCGACGATGTTCGACCGGTTCGCCCACCTGGCCGAGCAGGGCCATGACGGGTTCGGACTCGGCCTGGCGATCGTCGAGGCGATCGTGGACGCCCACGGCGGTGTCGTGCAGCTGGTCAGCGAGCCCGGCGCCCCGGGTGCGTGCGTGGAGGTCAGGCTGCCCCTGGAGGGCCATGGTCGGGAGCTTGAGCCGGCTCCGGTGGTGGATGCCCTGCCGGATGCCGACCGCACCGGTGCGGGGGAGGACTCGGACGCGGCGCCTGCCACGGGAGCCCGGTGAGCCCGATCCATCGGATCACCCCCCGTCCGGCCGCAGCTTCGGGAGCCTGACCGGCTGGTCGAAGCCGGTGTAGTGGTTGTCCATGAAGTGGTTGGTGGCCCACATCCGCGAGCGGAGGACCCGGTCGCGGGAGTCGACGTACAACGTGAACCACACGGGGTCGGGGTCGCGGCCGTGCCCGTCGAAGACCGACACCATCCGCACCGGCACGCCGGCGACCTTGGCCCGGCCGAGCAGGTGGGCGTCGACGAGCGGCTCGAACGGCTCCCACGGGAAGTACGGCACCGGTGCCAGCTCGCCCCGGGAGGACAGTCGCCATGGCGCTGCCGGGCGGTCGCGCCGGTAGAGGCTTCGGCCGAGCCACAGCGTGTCCTGGGCGCCGTCACCGAACCAGGTGCGCACGAACAGCTGGTGCGGCACCTGGTAGCGGTACGCGCTGCGGATGCCGGAGAGCACCTGCTGCTCGCGGTAGCTGTGCAGCCGGCGCATCCACTGGTCGGCGGCCTGGACGAGTGCGGCGCCGGACGGCGCGGGCAGGCGGGGGAGTTGGTACGACGCAGTCCCCTGCCCGGCGACCACCACGTGGAGCAGGTCGTGCCCGGAGAGCTCGACCGTGGCGGTCCGGCAGTGCGCGCCGCACGAGCTCATCGTCACCGACTGGTCACCGACCCGAACCCGCGCCGCGGTGGAGCGGCCGGCCGGGGAGGCCAGGTAGGCGGTGACGGTGTTGCGGCCCGGAAGGCCGGGGTGCACGCTGACGCCGACCATCACCGTGCCGGCGCGGCCGCCGATGGTCACGTCGCCGGGATGCGGGAGCGCGGTGGTGCCGGGCTGCAGCGGGGGCCGCTGCTCTGCCGCGGCCTCGCGCGCCTCCTTGGGGATCACCGGGAAGGCGGTCAGGGCCGCGGCTGCGGCAACCACCACCAGCGCGAGCACACCCTCGGCGCGCACGTGCACGCGCAGCCGTCGCCAGGCCAGCAGCGACAGCGGCACCATGGCCGCGATGGCGACGGCCTTGGCGACCAGCGTGAGGCCGTAGGCGCTGCCCAGCACCGGCTCGGGGCTGCCGAGGAGCTGGGCGGCCTGGACACCGCCGAGCACCACCGAGGCCAGGAAGGCCCAGGGTGCGACCCGGGAGAAGCGGTCCAGGACGTGGCGGCCGTGGGCGGGCCACTGCCGGGTGAACCGCAGCACGGCGAGCGCCATGATGCCGCCGGCCCAGGTCCCTGCCGCCGCCAGGTGGGCGGCGTTCACCGCGATGCCCTGCCAGGCCGGTTCGACGTCGGCACCGTGCCCCGCCAGTGCGACGGCGACGACGATGCCTGTCAGCCAGCCCGCGGACGCCAGGTCGGTCGGTTGCGGGGGTCGATGCTGCGTCTGGCTTGTCCGGCGCGTGGCCAGCGAGGTGACGAGCAGGCCGGCCTCGAGCACCAGGCGCGCGGCGCGGGCCCAGCCCGCGCGGTCGTTGGTGAGGTAGTCCACCGCGCTGCGCCAGGAGAGGCTCGAGCCGGCCAGCCAGATCTCCCCGGAGACCACGAGGACA
>Ga0308175_100003956_pt1 | contig 10338 bp, 9 predicted proteins | sample PhyCR1_3_FD_203893 | JGI IMG/M metagenome (GOLD analysis project Ga0308175, IMG submission 203893) | Soil microbial communities from UC Gill Tract Community Farm, Albany, California, United States - DLSLS.C.R1 | ecosystem: Environmental > Terrestrial > Soil > Agricultural land | place: USA...
CCGAACTCCATCCCCAGCACGGTCATCCTCGACCGGCAGGGCCGGGTGGCCGCGAGCGTGATCGGCGAGGTGACCCGCACGACGCTGGACGACCTGGTGCAGGACGTCTCGACGGGCTCGACGACCGCGAGGACCACGTCGACCAAGGGCACGGCATGATCCCGCTCGACATCGGCGGCTGGTTCGAGGGCACGGTGCTCTCGGGCTCGCTGCTGCTCGCCCTGCCGGTGGCGGTGGTCGCCGGGGCGGTCTCGTTCTTCTCCCCGTGCGTGGTGCCGCTGCTGCCGGGCTACCTGTCGTACGCCACCGGCCTGTCCGGCGTCGACCTCGAGGACGCCAGGCGCGGCCGGATGCTGCTCGGCAGCTTCCTGTTCGTGTGCGGCTTCTCGGTGGTGTTCGTCGCGTACGGCGCGATCTTCGGCTCGCTCGGCGACTGGCTGGTGTCCTACCGGCACCCGATCAGCATCGTCCTCGGCGCGATCACCATCCTGCTCGGCATCGTGTTCATCGGCCTGGTGCCGGTGCTGCAGCGCGACGTCCGGGTCCACCGGGTCCCCGCGGTCGGGCTCGCCGCGGCGCCAATGCTGGGACTGCTGTTCGGGCTCGGCTGGACGCCGTGCATCGGTCCCACCCTGTCGGCGGTGAACTTCCTCGCCGTCCAGGAGGGCACCGCCTGGCGCGGCGTGGTGCTCGGCCTGGCGTACTCCCTCGGCCTCGGCATCCCGTTCCTGCTCGCCGGCGTCGCGTTCCGCCGGATGCTCGGAGCGGTCCGCTGGGTGCGCCGGCACCAGCAGTGGGTGACCCGGCTCGGCGGCGTGATGCTCGTGGTGGTCGGCGTGCTGCTGGTCACCGGGCTCTGGGACCACTGGGTCGGCGACCTGCGCTCGTTGATCAGCGGCTTCGAGGTGCCGGTATGACGCTGACGACCCCGACCACAGAGGCCGGCGGCTCCGCGACCCAGCCGCCCACCCCACCGTCCGCGCCGCCCGCCCTGAGCCCCGTCGAGCTGGGCCGGTGGGCCTGGCGGCAGCTCACCTCGATGCGCACGGCGCTGGTGCTGCTGTTCCTGCTCGCGCTCGCGGCGGTCCCCGGGTCCGTCGTACCACAGGAGCACATCGACTCGGTCAAGGTCACCGACTGGAAGCAGGCGCACCCCGCCCTGGCTCCGGTGTACGAGCGGCTCGGGCTCTTCGACGTCTACGGCTCGCCGTGGTTCGCCGCGATCTACATCCTGCTGATGGTCTCGCTGATCGGGTGCGTGGTCCCGCGGCTGCGGGTCTACTGGCGGGCGCTTCGGGCCCGACCGCCTCGTGCGCCGCGACACCTCTCCCGGCTTCCCGAGTCGCGCACCGTCGACCTGGACGGCGCCGACGCCGAGCCCGACGCCGTGCTCCGGCGCGCGGCGGAGGTCATGCGACGGCGCCGCTACAGGGTCGACGTGCACGACGACGGCAGCCTCTCGGCGGAGAAGGGCTACCTGCGTGAGGCGGGGAACCTGTTGTTCCACGTGTCCGTGCTGGTGGTCCTCGTCGGGTTCGCCGTCGGCCAGCTGTTCGGCTTCAAGGGCAGCGTCATCACGATCGTCGGGCAGGGGTTCTCCAACACGCTGAGCCAGTACGACGACTTCGCACCCGGCTCGCTGTTCGACCCCGACAACCTGGCGCCGCTGAGCTTCACCGTCGACGACTTCCACGTCAGCTGGCTGACCAGCGGGCCGGACACGGGCCAGCCGAGGTCGTTCGACGCGGACATCACCTACCGCTCCACTCCTTCGGCCGCGCCGCGCCACCACGACCTCGAGGTGAACCACCCGCTGCACACCGCGGGCACCGACGTGTTCCTGGTCGGGCACGGCTACGCGCCGGTCGTGACGGTGCGCGGCGGGGACGGCAGGGTCGCCTTCCGCGGCCCGGCGGTGTTCCTGCCCCAGGACACCTCGTTCGCGTCGTACGGCGTGGTCAAGGTGCCCGACGCGGCGCCGCAGGAGCTCGGGTTCGAGGGGCTCTTCCTGCCGACGTACGGCTTCACGATGCAGCGCGGGCCGTACTCCCAGTTCCCCGACGCCCTGGACCCCGTGCTGTCGCTGGTCCCGTACCACGGCGACCTCGGGCTCGACAACGGCAAGCCCCAGTCGGTCTACACCCTCGACAAGTCGCACATGAAGTCCTTCCCGAGCGGCGACCCGAAGCTCGGGCCGGTCAAGCGGATCAAGCTGTCGGTGGGGCAGACCGTGAGGCTGCCGGACGGCCAGGGCTCGATCCGCTTCGACGGGGTGCAGCGCTGGGTCAAGCTCCAGGTCAGCCACAGCCCCGGCAAGGACGTCGCGCTGATCGGCGTGCTGCTCGGCATCGTCGGCCTGATGCTGTCGCTGTTCGTCCGGCCACGACGCGCCTGGGTCCGGGTCGGCCGGCGGGACCGTCGTACCGTGGTCGAGGTCGGCGGGCTCGACCGCAGCGCGGGGGGCGACCTGGCCGGCGAGCTGGACGAGATCGTCGCTGCGGTGACCGAACGGCCCTGAGCTGCCACTGCTCCCGGCCTGTCGGGTGGGCGCCACGGAGGTCGCCGACCCGACGTGGACGGCCCGCGCCGCTCGAACGTCTCCGAATGCTCATCGCCGGGCGTCAACCACATGACGCCCGATCGCCGGTGTGGCCTTGCGGGCGACATATACGGCACCGGGGGATCGACCGAGGCGGTTCGCCGGCGACCTCACCCCGCATGCGCGCGTGAGTCGCTCGGGCGGGGATGTGGCGTTCACGACGACGTCCGGTTCGGGGGACCGAAGATCTGGCCTCTTCTTGCGCTCTGCCCGGCTGGTTCGCGGTGGAAGTCTGACTGAGCTCGAGGAGTGCGTGACTGCGGTTGTCCCTCGTTCCCGTGCGGGCAAGGCCGTCTCTCAGGTCGGCCGGCGGCAGTGCGGGTGCCTTTCTGCTTGGCGCATCCGCGCGTTCGCGATGTGACGCTGTTCTCGGGGGGCCCGGCATGCGGGGTACCAGAGCCGTGGCGCCCGAGACTTCCGGGCGAACTGCCCGGAAACCCAGGGCGCTTGGGACCTGTTGCGCGGAAGGTACGGGGAAGACACTGGCCGGGTGAGGGCCCGGGCGATGATCGTGGTGTGTGTGGTGCTGGGCACCGTATGCGCTGCGGTCGCGACGTGGCTGTTCAGCTGGCCCGAGCAACAGGCCTTGGCGGCCCAGCTCGGCGAGACCGTCGGCAACCCGTCCGATCCGCTGATCGGACTGGCCTGGCTCTGCACGGGGGCTGTGCTCGCCTGGCTGCGCCCGCGCAACGCAGTGAGCTGGTTGCTGGTGGGTGTCGGCGGGCTGCAGCTGATCCAGAACGCCCTTGCGGCGTACGGCAGCATGGGGCTGTTTGCCACCCCGGACTGGCCGGCGGCCGGCTGGGCGATGTGGCTGGGGACCGCGCTGTGGATCCCGGGGTTCCTGCCCTTGGCGAACGTCCTGGTGGCGCTCTACCCCGATGGCAGGCTTCCGAGTCCTCGCTGGCGCTGGCCGGTGTGGGCCACCCTCGTCGGGACGGCCATGTTGACGGTCTTCGGTCTCCTGAACGAGGCCATCTACCAGACCACCGCCGTGGGGAAGTCGCCCTTCGCCTGGGACGCTCCCGGCTGGTTGGCCACCGCCTTCGTGGCCGGCGCCCTGGTTCTCGAGGTCGGCGGAACCCTCGCGGTGTGGGTGATGTCGGCGGTGCGGTTGACCAGGCTGGGGTCGCCGGAGCGGCAGCAGCTCGCGTGGCTGCTGTTCGTCGTGGTCGTAATGTTTGTCCTCACGACCGTGTTCACGTTGCCTTACTGGACCATGCTGGTCACCACGTGCCTGCTGCCGGTCGCGATTGCCGTGGGTGTGTTCCGGTACAACCTGTTGGGCATTGAGGTGGTGATCCGCCGCGGCCTGGTCTACGGGCTGTTGACCGCCATCGTCCTGGCCGGGTATCTGCTGGTGGCCGAAGCAGTCGGTACCAGCACCCGGCTCGGCTCGCTGTCGGCGGTGGCGACCGCAGCGGTGATCGCCGTGGCGTTGGCGCCGCTGCGGGAGCGGGTTCAGCGCGGCGTGGACCGGCTGCTGTACGGCGAGCGGCAGGACCCGGTACGAGCAGTCAGCCGGGTGGGCAGGCAGCTGGCCGGCTCCGACATACGCGGGCTTCGGCGTTCGGTGCTGGCAAGCGTGGCCGCCGCAGTCCGGGCTCCCGGCGCTGCGGTGACCGACCTCGACGGGGCCCAGATCGAGACGATCGGTGCGCCGGCGCTCGGGCCTAGCCTCCCGTTGACCTTGGGCGCCCGGCAGCTCGGTGCGCTCCAGGTCGCCGACCGTCGACCAGGTGAGCGCTACACGGTCGCCGACCTGCGTCTGCTCGAGCTGCTGGCCCCACAGCTGGCCGTGGTCGTCTATGCGTTGGACCTGGCCGATGCCTTGGAAGCAGAACGAGACCATGTGCTGGAGGCCACCCAGGCCGAGCGCGAGCGCCTCCGCTGCGACCTGCACGATGGCCTGGGACCGTCGCTGTCGGGGGTGCGGCTGGGCCTGGTGGCGGCTGGCGACGCTCTTGCCGCTCACGACACCGCTGCCACCGCCAAGCTGCTCGACCGGCTCCGCACCGAGCTCGGCGCGGCGGTGGCCGAGGTGCGGCGCATCATCGATGGACTGCCCCCTGCCAGCCTCGACTTCGAGGGACTGGTCGCGGCGCTGCGCCGCCAGCTCCCGGCCGCCGGTGTCCCCGCCCAGCTTGTCGTCACCGACCTCGCACCGGTCACTTCCGAGGTCGAGGCCGCAGCCCTGCGCATCGCCGCCGAGGCCCTCACCAACGTCGGCAAGCATGCGCACGCCAGTCACGTCAGTGTGTGCCTTGAGACCTCCGACAGCGACCTCCGGCTCACCGTCACCGACGACGGGTGCGGACTCGAGTCGCCGGTGCACATCCTGACCGATGGCCGCTCAGAGCGACGACCCTCCGCTGGAACCGGAGGAATCGGGCTCGCCTCCATGCAGCGCCGGGCAGAGGACGTCGGCGGCAGTTTTCAGATCAGCACCACCCGCCACGGAACCACGGTCGCCGCCTGTCTCCCGCGGGGCGGCGCGTCGTGACCAGGCCGATCCGCGTCGTAATCGCCGACGACCATCCCATGTTCCGCGACGGCCTTCGCGCCGCCCTGCACGCCGTACCCGAGATCGACGTCGTCGGCGACGCACCGAACGGCGAGCAGGTTCTCGAGCTCGTCGAGGCAACCAACCCCGACGTCGTCCTGACCGATCTGGCCATGCCCGGCCTGGACGGCATCGCCGCCGCACAGCGCATCCGCCAGCTCCACCCCGACGTCCAGGTCCTGATGTTGACCATGCACGACGACGACACCGCGCTACGTCAGGCACTCCGGGCCGGGGCCCGCGGCTACCTGCTCAAAGACAGCGAACGCGACAGCATCGTCCTGGCCGTCCGGACCGTCGCCGCCGGCGGCACCGTCTACGGTCAGCGCGTGGGCGACCGGATCGCCACCTGGGCGGGCGACCCGCCGACCCCGGCCGTTGCGCCGTTCCCGTCGCTGACCCCCCGCGAGCGGGAGATCCTCGACCTGGTCGCCCAGGGCATCGGCAACCACGAGATCTCCCGACGGCTGGTCCTGTCGGAGAAGACGGTCCGGAACAACTTCGCCGCGATCCTCACCAAGCTCCAGGTCAACGACCGGGCAACGGCCGTCGCCCGTGCACGCGACGCCGGCCTCGGACAACGCCAATAGAGCAGCCGCTCAGCCGCGGCCGTCTCGCCCGATCTGCCCACGTCGGGCCGGGCAGGTTCCCGGCCGATCGGGCGCCTCACCCCTGATATGCCCGCGTCCGGGCGACCGACGCTGCGTATCAGACGCGCCGGCAGCCCGCCGGCCACCCAGCACTAGGAGCCATCATGCGTCGTACTTCACTGATCCTGATCGGGGCACTCACCCTCGTCGCCGCGCCGGCCGTGGCGGTCGCCGCGACATCGCCGGACCGGCCCGTCTCCCACCTCGCCACGACCCGGTCCGCGGCCACTGTCATCGACTTCACCGTGCCCCAGAACGGCGGCCGCGGCCACCAGCTCGACCTCGGCCGCCACGGCCTCAGCGTGGGAGACGAGTTCTTCACCACCGACCAGCCGGCCTACGCGGCCGGGACCACGCAGCGCATCGCAACCCTGGACGGCGTCGAGACGATCATCTCGGGTGCTCACCAGGGAACCGTGCTCGAGAACGGCACCATCCGCCTGCACGGCGGACTGGTCATGTTCGGAGGAGTCGTGCGACACACCGACCGGCCCTTCCGCATGGCAGTCACCGGCGGCACCGGCCGGTACGCCAACGCAACAGGGCAGCTCACCGTGGTCTCAGAGGACAACCACACGATGTCCACCAACCTCGAGCTGGAACTGAGCCAGTAGCTCTCGACTACCAGGCGATGCACAAGGCCGTCCTGGAGGTGGTGGAAGAGGAGGGTGGCGCCGAGGGGCTGGTGCTGCACTTCGCGCATCCGACTGACCAGGGCTTCGACCTCACCGAGGTGTGGGAATCCAGAGAGGACCTCGACGCCTTCAACCGGGGCGTGTTCGCGAAAGCGATGGCGCAGGGCGGGATCCCGATGGACGGACCACAGCCGGAACCGATCGAGTTCACTCCTGCCGTGAAGTATCCGGATGGGAGGGCGCCGAGGGCGACGGGGTAGCAGCCATCCCCGGCCCGAGTGCAGGTGCAGCCTCGCTGCCTCCGAAGCCGATCCGCACGGGCGAGGAACTTGTCTGCGTCTTGGGGCGACCAGACCGGTCGTCGAGGTGGTTGACCGCGGCGGGACCGAAGCGAAGACTCGGAGAGGAGCCCATCATGCAGGGCTCGTCCGAGACAAGGCGGAGGTGGACGGCCATGGCCACACACCGGTCTGAAGGGCTTCCACTGGCTCACCCCAGGACGCTCGTGGCCGTGGGCATGGTCTTGCTCTGGGCACTGACCTGGATCATCGCCCCATCCGCCGCGGCGGCACCTCGGGTGTTGCGAGTACCAGTGGATGCGACGCTGTTCTTGCCATGCGCAAACGGTGGCGCCGGGGAGGTCGTCCACTTCGCCGGGACGATACTTGGGGTCTCCTCGGGCACCACCGACAGCTCTGGAGGCCATCATTCCATCTCGATCGAAGTGGAGCAGGGGGTGAGCGGAATCGGCGAGACGACCGGGCGCCGGTACGTCGAGCACTTCGTCAATCTCTTCTTCAGCACCACGGGCACCGACGGCTTCCCACTGATCTCCACCCAGCAGCTGATCTATCGGGTGAACTCGTCGGGTCCCGGCTTCGACTCGACGATCCGTATCCGGAACCACACGACCATCAACGCCAACGGTGACACGACGGTGACGTTCGATCAGGCCAGCATGGACTGCCTCGCCCAGACTCCCTAGCTCGATCCCAGAAGCGGGGGCCTTGATCCAGCGGGAGCCGTCTGCGGCGACGAGCGGAGCGGCGTTGACAGACCCTCCGTAGTCGTCCGCTGCCGGTAGCGGATCGCCATGCGGGAAACCCTTTGCCGTCGTGCATGCTCGGGTGGTTCGCTCTGCGCTGATGACAGGTGACCTCAGCAACCAGCAGCTTCTCGCGCGGTTCCACTGCCAGATCCGGCTCCGCGGGCGAGAAGACGAGCCGACTCCGGGCATCGTGCAGGACACCGACGGTCTGGTCGTGCGCCGGTATCCGGCGCGCCCTGGCACGTCGTACTGCATGGTGGAGTGTCCCCGCGGCCTCGGCGACGACCCCGATCTGGCGATCTCCCGGCAGGTGGACTTCTTCACCGGTCGCAAGGAGAGAGTGGAGTGGAAGACCTACTCCTACGACGAGCCGGCCGACCTCACCGACCGGCTGAGGTCCGCGGGCTTCGTGGCCGAAGAGCCCGAGACGCTGTTGCTCGGTGAGGTCGACGCGCTGGTCCACGACGTCGACCTGCCGCCGGGCGTGCGGGTGCGCGCCGTGTCCAGCGACTCCGACCTGGCCCGCATCGACGAGCTGATGAGGACGATCTGGGGGCCGGACCGCGGCGACGGGTCGCTGACGCGCGAGCTGCGGGCGAACCCCGGCGCACTGGATGTGGTCGTCGTCGAGGAGTCGGCACACGGACCGGTGCTGTGTGCCGGCTGGCTGCGATACTCGACCGGTACGGAGTTCGCCAGCATGTGGGGCGGCTCGACCCTGCCCGAGTGGCGAGGCAAGGGGCTGTATCGCGCCGCCGTCACCCACCGAGCCAGGCTCGCGCGCGAGCGCGGTTACCGGCTTGTGCGGCTGGACACCTCGCCGGACTCCCGACCGATCCTCGTGCGGTTGGGGCTGCGCGCAGTGGCCACCACTACGCCGTACGTCCTGGACGCGCGCGACGCGCTCGTCCCGTCCGGCTGCTGACCGGCGGCCTTATGATCCAGCAGTGCCAGGCATGGAAGGGCTCACCCGTCTGCTCAACGCGGCCGAGGACGCGGACCCGGTGGATGCGGTCACCGCTGTGACGCGGGAGGTCGGTCTGCGACTGCGAGCCACATCGGTGTCGTTCCTGATCGCCGACATGTCGGGGCGCGCGTTGGTGCGGCTGACCCAAGTTCCGCTGGAGCCCGGCCCCCAGCACCGCGCCTCGACAAACCTGACCGGACAACGGACTGACGGGGAGGAGTCCGCACAGCTCGTTCCGTTCGACGGCGGACCGCTGGAGCAGGTGGTGCGCGGCCAACGCACGCTGGTCCTGCAGCCCGGCCCCGAGATCGAGCGGACCGGATGGACGGTAGTGGCGCCGGTGACCGAACGCGGGGAGGTGATCGGTGTGCTCGAGGTCCGGCTCCCCGAGGAGCCGACCACGGAGGACACCGTCGAGATCACCTCGCTGGGCAACCTGCTGGCATTCGTGGTGATCGCCAACCGGCGTCACACGGACCTGTTCGAGTGGGGCCAACGGAGCCGACCCCTGAGCCTGTCCGCGGAGATCCAGCAACGACTGCTGCCCGGTTCGCGAACCTGCGAAGCCGGCGCCTTCACCCTCTCCGCGTGGCTGGAGCCCGCCGCGGACATCGCCGGAGACACGTTCGACTACTGCCTCGCGCGAGACACCTTGCACCTTTCCATCACCGACGCCATGGGGCACGGGGTCGCCGCGGCGCTGACCGCCACCTTGTGCGTGGGTGCGCTGCGCGGTTCTCGCCGCACGGGGCACTCGTTGACCCAGCAAGCCCTCATGGCCAGCGCGGCGGTCGCCGAGCACGACATCCGCAGCGGGCTCGACGACTTCGTCACCGGCCTGATCGGGCGGGTGGACCTCAAGACCGGGACCCTGCAGCTGGTCAACGCCGGGCACGTCTCGCCCTACTTGGCCCGCGGTTCGGAGGTCTGCTCGGTCGCGCTGCCCACGAACCTTCCGTTCGGGATCAGCGCCGACACCGCCTACGAGGCCGAGGAGCTGACACTGGAGCCGGGTGACCGGGTCGTGTTCGTGACCGACGGCATGCTCGAGCGCAACGCCGCGACCCTCGATCTGCCAGCTGCGATCAGAGAGGCTGCACCCCTTCACGCACGCGAGGCAGCCGCCGCCCTGGCCGACGCCGTTCTGGCCGCCACCGGCCAGTCCCTCAGTGACGACGCCACCGTGTTGTGCCTGGACTGGTACGGCGGCCACGGCCAGGACCGCGACAGCACAGGGCAGTGAGGTGTTCGCGGGTGAGAGGGTTCAGGACGCAGCGACGCTCGGTCTGGTCCTGACCGTCGTGCTCCGATCACCTTCGCGCCGCTCGCTGACGCAACGCACGGCTCGCCGGACCCGGCCGGTGCACACGACGCCGACGAGGCGATGGCGAAGCCGAGCGACCTGAGCACCTCACCGACACGGACAACGACGCCTCGCGGAGACGCCGCTGACGTTTCTGTGGCAGGTTGTCGTATCGGCGCGCTGCCGTTCGTGGTGAGGGTGAAGGGCGGTCGCCGGGACCGTCCCGATACCGAGGAGAAGTCCGATGACGCACTACCTGCTGAGCGTGCACGGCCCCGCCGAGATGAACGAGTTCGGTAACTACGGCTCCAAGGAGGAGATGGAGGCGGCGTTCGCCGCGACCGGCGCCTTCAACGACAAGCTGAAGGCGGACGGATACTGGGTGTTCGCCGGTGGCCTCCAGCCGGCGTCGACCGCGACTGTCGTCGACGGCCGGGGTGGAACGCCGGTGATGACAGACGGCCCCTACCTGGAGACCAAGGAGGTCATCGGAGGATTCTGGGTCATCGACGCACCCCACCTCGATGTCGCGCTCAAGCTCGCGGCGGAGGGGTCGCGTGCGTGCCGGGGCAC
>Ga0308175_100003957_pt1 | contig 10337 bp, 10 predicted proteins | sample PhyCR1_3_FD_203893 | JGI IMG/M metagenome (GOLD analysis project Ga0308175, IMG submission 203893) | Soil microbial communities from UC Gill Tract Community Farm, Albany, California, United States - DLSLS.C.R1 | ecosystem: Environmental > Terrestrial > Soil > Agricultural land | place: USA...
CGGGGCTCCGGCGGAGGGCGTGGGATTCGAACCCACGATGACGTTGCCGCCATAGCGGTTTTCAAGACCGCCGCACTAGGCCACTATGCGAGCCCTCCATGGCCCGACCACAACGACGGTGGCAGGCCAGGGGGCCACGGTATCGTCACGTCGTGGACGCCTACCAACGCGAGGGCGAGACCGACGCACAGCGGCTGGACCGCAACTGGGACGAGCTGCTCCAGGAGTTCCGGGTGTCACAGACCGGGGTCCAGATCCTCACCGGCTTCCTCCTCACGCTGCCCATCCAGCCGGCGTTCCACGGCATCAGCACCTTCGAGCGCGCGGCCTACGTCGCGGCGATCACGGCAAGCATCCTGGCCACCTGCCTGCTCATCACCCCGGTGGCGATGCACCGGTGGCTGTTCCGGCAGCGGCGCAAGGAGACCCTCGTCCTCATCGCGCACCACCTCGCGATCGCCGGCCTCGTCGTCCTCGCCGCCGCGGTCGTCAGCGTCATGGCGTTCACGTTCTCCCTCGTCTTCACCGAGCTCGTCGGCGTCGTCGTGGCGGTCTGCGGTGTCGTCGTGTTCCTCGGCGCATGGGTGGTCTTCCCCGTCTCGATGCGCCGGAAGTTCGCCGCCGACGACCGCTCGACAAGCCCCTGAGCAGCGGTTTTGTTAGGGTCGAAACCACCCCGAACAAAGGATTCACCATGGGCAAGCTGACCTTCATCGCCGGCGTCGCAGCCGGCTACGTCCTCGGCGCCAAGGCCGGGCAGAAGCGCTACGAGCAGATCCGTGGACGGGCCAGCCAGCTCTGGTCCAGCGACCCGGTCCAGGCGCGCGTCGACACGGTCAAGGACGCCGTCAAGGAGCAGGCCCCGGTCGTCGCCGCCAAGCTCGGTGACGTCGCCAAGAGCGCCGGCTCCACTGCGCTCAGCGCCGGCTCGGGCGCCAAGGAGCGCCTCACCGGCGAGGACCTCCCCGACACGGTCCACCGCGGCAGCGACGGCAAGCTGCACGCCGACACCACCGGCTTCGGCCCCGGGGGCGACAAGCTCCCCTGACCCCGCGATCCTGCCCGACGGCAGGTGGCTCACGGCAGCTGACCCACGGCAGGCCGACTCGCGAGAGGCCTTGCACCGCAAGGAAACCACGACAGGAGCCCGCAGCGCCGCACACCGGATGTGTGTGCAGCGCTGCGGGCTACTTCGCGCGCACCCCCCTGCGCAGCCACGACCCCCTCCAGACGCGCCCTAGGGACGTCGCCGGGCGGGCCGGCCCGGGCGGGTGCCGGCGACCCCCGACCAGCACCGCCTCGTACCGACGCCTCCCGGCGACGCGCCCCGGAGGGCTGCCCGACCGCGAAACCCCTGTCGCGCCCGGACACTTCGCCGGCTCCCCCCGGGCCAGCTGACCTCGGCCACCCCGGTCCGCCGCCACCGGCACTCACCAGAGCTGGATGACATGAGGGTCCTTTCGTGGCGTCCGGCCCGATCCCCTTGAGCGGGCCTGACACGAAGAAGGAGCGGGACTCCCCCGGCCTGATACACGCGTCGCCGAACTTTCCCGGGCCGCGCCTTGCGACCCCGGCCCTCCGCCATGCCGGGCCGCTCGGCAGGTATCAGGGCGAAGCGCCCGTTCTCCTGTCAGCGACGTGGTGGTCTCACTACGCTGACCAGCGGCGCACCGGTTGCGTTCGCATCGGCTTCCGCCCACAGGAGCGCTCATGGCACAGACTGCCCCCACCTCCAGCCGAGGACCGGGTCGACGCATCCCCCGTGTGGGGGTGCCCGGCAGCGCCGTGCGGCGGCTCGGCGTGCGAGCCCTGGACCCGGCCACGAGCAAGCGCCTCGGCGACGAGCCGGCGCCCAGCCCCACGGCATACGTGGGCGACTGTCTCCTCGTCCGCGGACTCGTCCAGGGCCGCGCCGAAGGACCCATCGCCGCGCTGCGTGAGCTGCTCGAGGGCCGCTACAGCGTCGAGGAGCGGCGGGAGACCGGCCTCGGCGACCTGTTCGCACGGCTCGAGCTCACCGAGGAGCTCGACCGCGTCGGGACGACCAGCGTGCTCATCGCGCCGCTGGCCGGTGTCGCCGTCGAACCCCCGGACGCGTGGAAGATCCTGCAGGACCTGCGTGCCGCCGACCCCTCGGCGGCCCGCTCCGTCGAGCTGTGCCACGTCATGGTCGGCGCCGGGTACGGCGAGGGCGTCGGCTATGGCGAGGGTGTGGGGTACGGCGAAGGCGTGGGTTACGGCGAGGGTGTCGGGTACGGCGAGGGCGTGGGCTACGGCGAGGGCGTCGGCCTCGCGGGCCTGCCGGGCGGCGGTCCCTCCGGTCGCTCCCCCGTCACCTGGGCGGCCCCCGACCCCTCCCCGGCGCAGATGCCTGACGGCCCGGTCGTCGCCCTGCTGGACACCGGGATCGGCAAGCACGAGTGGTTCGAGCGCGGCGTCATCCGCGACGTGGAGGTCGGCGGCGAGCCCATCGGCCTGGTGTTCTCGCCCGAGGACGACCCGGAGAACACCGGCGTCACCGTCGACCGCGTCAACGGCGTCCTCGACCGCCTCGCGGGCCACGGGACGTTCATCGCCGGCATCGTGCGCCAGCACTGCCCCGAGGCGACGCTCATGGCGGTGCCCGTGATGTACGGCGACGGCGTGGCCGACGAGGCGGTGGTCGTGGACGCCCTCCAGCTGCTCTACGCCCGACAGGTCCTCGCCCTGCGCGACCCCGACCGCTGGGGACCCTTGGTGGATGTGGTGTCGCTGTCGCTCGGCTACTACCACGAGACGGTCGGCACGTTCGACGACGAGGGCGCCCTGGTGACGGCCCTCAAGGCCCTCGCCTCCACCGGCGTCGTCGTGGTCGCCGCGGCCGGCAACGGTGCCAGCGACGTCGAGTTCTTCCCGGCTGCCTTCGCCGTCGGCTCCGGGTTCGACGTGCCCCTGGTCAGCGTCGGCGCGCACAACCCCGGCGGCCTCAACCCCGGGGGGCGGACGGTGTCGGTCTACTCCAACACCGGCACCTGGGTGAAGGGCTACCGCTGCGGGACGGCCGTGGTCAGCACCATGCCGACCACCTTCGACGGCAGCATCCGCAGCACGCTGAACCTGCCCGGCTCGAAGAACCCCACGCGCGGCTCGATCGACCTCGACGACTACTCCGGCGGCTTCGGCCAGTGGAGCGGCACGTCGTTCTCGGCGCCCGCCCTCGCCGGCGACGTCGCCGCCTGGCTCTTCCGCCACGCCACACCGCACGCGGACGTCGCGGCCCGCGTGAAGCTCGCAGACCGAGCCGTCGCCGCCGCGGTGAAGGGAGGCCGGTGATGTACACCGATGGCGCCGCGGGGAGCCACGCCGAACGCGCGGCGCGCGCCTTCTCCGCCTACCGCGACGGCGATGCGGAGGCGATGTCCGACCTGGTCGACACCACGACGACGCTGCTCTGGCACACGGCCAGGGGGCAGGGCCTCGACCCGGCTCAGGCGGAGGACGTCGTCCAGACGACCTGGCTGTTGCTCGTGCAGCATGCCCCCTCGATCCACGACCCGCAGGCCGTGCTCAAGTGGCTCATCACGACTGCGCGGCGAGAGGCCTGGGCCACCGCCAAGAAGTCGCGGCGCGAGGACGTCCGCGAGGAGCTGGGCGAGGACGTCGGCGCGACGCCCACCCAGTCGGACGAACCCGAGCAGGTGCTGGTCCGCGGCCAGGAGCAGGTGGTGCTGTGGAAGCACTTCGCCACCCTGTCCGAACGCTGCCAGCAGCTGCTGCGCGTCGTGGCCTTCGCCGAGCGGCCCGACTACGCGCACGTGGCCGAGGCGCTCGGTATGCCGGTCGGCAGCATCGGCCCCACCCGCGGACGGTGCCTGGCCAAGCTGCGCCTGGCGCTGGGCGCCGACCCGTCCTGGGACGTGGCGTCGTGAACGAGGACCTCGACCGCCTCGCAGCGGAGCCCGTCGACGCCGAGGACCTGCGGGCGCTCACCGCCCTGCGGTCGATCTTCGCGGACAGCGACCCCGTGCCGCCGGGACTGGCCGAGCGGTCGAAGTTCGCCATGACCGTCGCGGCCCTCGAGGCGGAGGTCGCGCAGATCACGGCGGCCAGTGCCGAGGCGGCAGGCGTCAGGACGACGACCTACGACCGGGCGCAGACGGTCACGTTCTCCAGCGCCCACCTCAGCGCGATGATCACCATCGAGCTCGTCGACGGGGGCCGCGCCCGCATCAGCGGCTGGGTCAGCGCGGACGGTCCCACCGCCGTCGAGCTGCGCGAGCGGTCTCGCACGCAGACGACCGAGACCGACGCCGAGGGCAGGTTCGGGTTCCCCCAGGTCGAGCGCGGCCTGGTCCACCTGCTCCTGCGCCGCCTCGACCTGTCCGACAGCCGCCCAGTCATCACCCCCGCCATCGAGATCTAGGGGACGCCATCGAGGTCGCGGACCAGCAGGTCGGGGAGCTGCTCTCCCGGGCCCGTCACCTCAACTCCATCGGACGGTTCCGGGAGGCCGAGCGCGCCCTGAGCCGGGCGCTGCGCCGCAGCGCCCGGCTCCCCGACGACGAGCGCGCGGTCGCCAGGGCCCGGGTGCTCATCACCCTCGCCTGGACCACCCTGGCCCTGCACGACCGCGGGACCGCCCTCGCCCTGCTCGACGAGGCCCGCGACCTCACCGACTCCCCTCGGCTCATCGCGCTCACGCGGGTGCAGCAGGCCATGCTCCACGTCTACTGCGCGGAGTGGCGTGAGGCGGTGACCGCGCTGGGGCAGGTCGGTCCGGCCTTCGACCTGCTGACCGAGCGCGAGCAGGTGGCCGCACTGCTCAACGGCGGCCTGTCGCACCTCTCGCTGCTCCAGCTCGGGCCTGCCAGGACCGAGCTCGAACGGGCGTTGGCCCTCAGCCTGGAGCACCGCCTCCCCGAACAGGAGTTCAAGGCGCGCCACAACCTGGGCTGCCTGGAGTTCTACGCCGGCCACCTCCCGGAGGCCATCGCCCTCATGCGCGCCGCCGACGAGGTCGACGCGCCTGTCGCCCGGGCCCGGGCCAAGCAGGACCTCGCCGCGGTGCTGCTCGAGGCCGGCCTGCGCGACCAGGCGCGGGAGACCCTCGTCGACGCCCTCGGGCGGGCCCGGGCCGAGGGGCTGCACCTGGAGCAGGCCGACATCCGGCTCGACCTGGCAGTCGTCGCCGTGCTCGACCGCGACACCGCCCGCGCGCGGCGCGAGCTGGGGTCGGCCATCCGGGTCTTCCGCTCCCGTGGGGCCATCGGCCGCCAGCACAGCACCGCCCTGCTGCGCGCCTCCGTGGACGTGGCCCAGGGCCGCGTACCCCGTGACCTCGACGACGTCCTCGCCCCGTTCCTGCCGCCGTCGCCCGGACCCGGGCCGGGAGACGCGGCGTGGCACGGAGGCGTCCCGGCGCCGGTGACCCCGGACGAGCGGCTCGCGGCGCGCCTGCGCGTCGAGGCGCTGCTGCTCCGAGGTGACGTCGACGCCGCCGCGCAGGCGGTGCAGCGCCTGCGCGGACGAGTGCAGCAAGGCGTCGCCGGCGACATGCACGACCGGTTGCTGCTCGCCAGGGTCGCTGCAGCGCAAGGCGACTCGCGCCGAGCTCGCCGCGAGGTGCACACGGCGCTGCGCCGCCTGACCCGTCGGCAGGCACCGACCCAGAGCCTCGAGGTGCGCTCGGCGCTGGCCGTCCACGGCCGCCGCCTCGCCGAGTGGGACCTCGACGACGCCCTGCGCAGCGGTTCGTCAAGGCGCGTGTTCGACAGCGTGGAGAGGTGGCGAGCCGTCTCGCACCGGCTCCCGCCGCTGTCGGGCCGCGAGGACCCCGCCGGCGCCGAGCTCGTCGCCGAGCTGCGGCTGGTGCGCCGTCAGCTGGTCGACGGGGTGCCGCCCGACGACGAGTCGCGGCTGCGGGCGCGGGTGGCGCACCTGGAGTGGCAGGTCGCCCAGCAGGACTGGTCGACGAGCGAGCACGACGACGGGTCAGGGGCGGATGGCGCGACCACACTGGTCCGGGTCCGCACGGCCCTCGACCGGCGCCAGGAGCAGGCCCTGGTCCTGTTCGACCACGACCAGGGCCAGTTCATGCTGCACAGCGGACCGGCGGGGACCACGGTGCGGCGCCTCGGGCCGCTCGCCGACCTCGAGGCACTGGCCGAGCGCCTGCTGCGCGACCTCGGGGCCGGGGCCCACGCCGCCGCCGACCCGGTCATGGCGCGCGCCGTGGGACGCGCCGTGGACAGCTCGCTGGCCCAGCTCGACCGGGCGCTGTTCGCCGGCACCGACCTCGACGACGGTGGCACGGGGGTCGTCGTGTGCCCGAGCCGGTCGCTCGCCAGTGTCCCCTGGACGGCCCTGCCCACCCTCGCCGGACGCCCGGTCACCGTGGCCACGTCGATGACGCGCTGGGCCTCGCCCGAGGTCGCACCGGCGTCTCCGCTGACCGTGTCGGCCCTCGCGGGCCCGGACCTGCGACGGGCACGCCACGAGGCCGACGCCGTCGCCGCGGCGTGGGGTGGGCCGGTCGGCGCCCGGGGGCCCGACGACGGCGCCCGCCTGCGCCTGGCCCTGCGCCGGGACACCCTGGTCCACGTGGCCGCGCACGGCACGCACGAGCGGCAGAACCCGTACTTCTCCTCGCTGCTGCTCGCCGACGGTCCGCTCTTCGCCCACGAGCTCCCGCGTCCCGTCACGTCCAGGCACGTCGTGCTGTCGGCGTGCGACGTGGGTCAGGCGGACCTGCGGCCGGGCGACGAACCGCTGGGGCTCACCTCGGCGCTGCTCGCCCTGGGGGTACGCAGCGTGGTCGCCGCGGTCGCGCCGGTGCCCGACGAGGTCGCCGCGGCCGCGATGGTCGACTACCACCGCCTGCTCGCGTCCGGGCGCGGGGCGGCCGAGGCCCTCGCGGCCACGGTCTCCGTCCACCCCGGCGCGCGCGCCTTCAACCTCTACGGCACCGACTGGGCCGCACCGGGTACCGGGCCCCGGCAGCTCGACCAGACCGGCTGACGGCAGCGAGCAGCCAGCCAGGCCGATCCGTCAGATCCAGAGGGCCGGGTCCTTGAACATCGCCTCGTAGGGGTCCTCCCGGCCCTGGGGGAACCGGACGACGGCCGGGATGCCGGTCGCCACGGCGCCGGCGGGGACGTCCTTGACGACCACCGAGTTGGCTCCCACCTGCACGTCGTCGCCGATGTGCACCGGCCCGAGGATCCGCGCCCCGGCACCGATCGTCACGCGCGAGCCCACCGTCGGGTGGCGCTTGACCTTCTGCAGCGACCGGCCGCCCAAGGTGACGCCGTGGTAGAGCATGACGTCGTCGCCCACCTCAGCGGTCTCGCCGATGACGACCCCCATGCCGTGGTCGATGAAGAAGCGCCGGCCGATGGTGGCGCCGGGGTGGATCTCCACGCCGGTGAGCGACCGCGCGACCGTCATCAGCACCCGCGCCACGAGCTTCGCCACACCTCCGCGCAGCCACAGCCGGTGCGCCGCGCGGTAGACCCAGATGGCGTGCAGGCCGGGCGAGTTGAGCGCGAGGTCGAGGCGCGAGGAGGCCGCGGGGTCGCGCGCGATGGCGGCGTCGAGGTCGTCGACGATGCGGCTTCGCGCGCGACGCGCGTACAGGGCGAGGGTCACTGGGGTCAGGCCGCCGGTCAGTCGAGCAGGTCGGAGAAGAGGATGGTGGACAGGTAGCGCTCACCGAAGGACGGGATGATGACGACGATCGTCTTGCCGGCGTTCTCGGGGCGGCGGGCCACCTGGTCGGCGGCGGCGAGCGCAGCACCGGACGAGATCCCCACGAGCAGCCCCTCCTCCTTGGCCGCGCGGCGCGCCCACTCCACCGAGGTCTCGGCGTTGATGTCGATGACCTCGTCATAGATGTCGCGGTCGAGGATCTCCGGCACGAAGTTGGCGCCGAGGCCCTGGATCTTGTGCGGTCCGGGCTGTCCACCGTTGAGGATCGGCGACTCCTCGGGCTCGACGGCGATCATCTGGACGCCGGGCTTGCGGGACTTGAGCACCTGGCCGACGCCGGTGATGGTGCCGCCGGTGCCGATGCCGGCCACGACGATGTCGACCTCACCGTCGGTGTCCTTCCAGATCTCCTCCGCCGTGGTCTTGCGGTGGATCTCGGGGTTGGCCTCGTTGGCGAACTGCCGGGCCAGGATGCCCCCGCGCTCCGCGGCGATCTCCTCCGACTTCGCCACGGCGCCCTTCATGCCGAGGGCTCCCTCGGTGAGGACGAGCTCGGCACCGTAGGCGCGCAGCAGCGCGCGGCGCTCCTTCGACATGGTCTCGGGCATGGTCAGCACGACCTCGTAGCCGCGCGCGGCACCCACCATCGCGAGCGCGATACCGGTGTTGCCGGAGGTGGCCTCGACGATCGTGCCGCCCGGCTTGAGCGCACCGCTCGCCTCGGCGGCGTCGACGATGGCGACGCCGATGCGGTCCTTCACCGAGGACGCCGGGTTGTAGAACTCGAGCTTGGCGGCCACGGTGGCATCGCTGGTGATGATGCGGTTGATGCGCACCAGCGGGGTGTTGCCGATGAGCTGGGTCACGTCGTCGTGGATCGGCATGAGCCTCTACTTCCTTCGGTGTCGCCGCGGGTCCGGTCGAGCGCGGTCGTGGGCAGTCCTCCGTGTCAGCGAAGGACTCGTTATGAATATTCCAACAGATCGTTATGTCGCGTGCAATGAACGTCCGGATGTCACACTCCTGCGGTGCGCGGACATCTCCCCCATGACGGCACCACCGCGGTGTCGACGAGGAGGGGGACGCACCGATGACCGACCACGAAGAGCTGGGCGCGCTGCTCACCGCGAGCGCACCACCGGCACCCGACCACGCCGCGGCAGCTGCCCTGTCCGCCACGCTCGCCCGGCAGGTCGTGCAGGCGGACCGCGGGCTGCAGGGCCGGATCCGGGGCCTACGCCGGCGGCACAAGGTCGCCACCGCCGCCACGGCGGCTGCCATCGTCCTCGTGCCGACCGGCGCCTTCGCCGCCCAGCACTTCCTCGCCCAGACCGGCACGTACGGCGACCCGGTGCTCAACCCCGGCCTCCAGGACGGCTCGGAGCAGATCGACCTCTGCGCCGAGGACCTCACCGACTACGTGGCCACCCTCGCCCCCACGGACCTGCCGGCACCGCCCGGGCACTCGTGGAAGGAGTACACGGACCGGGTGGCCCGCGGCTACCCGAACGACGGCGGCTGCACCGGCAGCAACCAGGGGACCGTCCAGGAGACGAGCCTGCGGCTGGAGCTCCTCTCCGCCGTCAGCGGGGACTGGGGCTGCTCCCTCGTCTGGGCCGGGGAGGACCACGACTCCTCCGCGGCGATGGAGGCCCGGCGGGTGATGGTCGGCGTCGACGAGGAGGCTCGTCGGATCAGCCCCTCCGAAGGGAGCGTCGGGACCTTCACGCCCGAGTCGTTCCTCGCACAGAGCAGGGACCCGAAGTTCACGGGGTGCGAGCGATGACGCCGGCCGAGCGGCGCTTCGAGGCCCTGGCCACCGGCTGCGGCCCCCGCGTGCTGGCCTACCTCGCCCGCCGCACCACCCCTCGTGAGGACGCCGCCGACGTCTACCAGGAGGTCCTCACCACCACGTGGCGCAAGGTCCACCACGCCCCGGCGCCCGACGACGAGGCGCTGGCCTGGATGCTCGCCATCGCCCGACGCACCCTGGCCAACCACCGGCGCTCGGCCGGGCGCCGGCTCGCGGCGACCGATCGGCTGCGCCACGAGCTCCTGGCGTCCCCGCCGGCGCGGGAGGGGATCGGCGGGGACGACCGGCTCGACGAGGTCCGCTCGGCCCTGGGCTCGCTCGGTGAGGACGACCGGGAGGTCCTGCTCCTCACCTACTGGGAGGGCCTGACCGGCGACCAGGTCGCCGCGGTGGTCGGTGCCGGCGGGGCGGCGACGCGCAAGCGGATCCAGCGCGCACGGGAGCGGCTCGCCGCCGCGCTCGAGACCGGCGGCGCCGTACCCGTCCCCAGCGGGGCGACGTCAGCTGCGGCGCCACGCGGTTGACCCGGGTCACATCGAGGTAAGCGGACGCTTACCCACGGGTAGCATGACCGCCATGTCTGCCCTCCAGATCGTCGCGCTCGTCGTCTGCGGCGTGGTCACGCTCGTGGCCATCGCCCTGTTCGCCCGGGTGATCCGCCACTTCCTCAGCGTGTTCCGCCTCGGCCAGCCCGACACGACCCGCACCGACGACAAGGGGACGCGCACGGTCACGCTGCTGCGCGAGTTCCTCGGGCACACGCGGATGTCGCGGCTGCCCGTCGTGGCCGTGGCGCACTGGTTCACGATGATCAGCTTCGGGGTCCTGTTCTTCACCC
>Ga0308175_100003958_pt1 | contig 10337 bp, 8 predicted proteins | sample PhyCR1_3_FD_203893 | JGI IMG/M metagenome (GOLD analysis project Ga0308175, IMG submission 203893) | Soil microbial communities from UC Gill Tract Community Farm, Albany, California, United States - DLSLS.C.R1 | ecosystem: Environmental > Terrestrial > Soil > Agricultural land | place: USA...
TTTCATCCAGCCTCGATCGATGCGGCTCTGCACGAGGTCCGTCATGACGATGAGGCCGTACTCGCGCCAGAACGTCGCCTCGTCCCACTGGATCAGGTCCGCATCGTCTTCCGACGTAAAACCACGGTCAGCCAGTTCCTTGTAGTGGCCGTGAAATCCGAGGACCTCGGATTCAAACGGCGATCGCCGGGCGTGCCGCTCTTCCTCGATCTTCCGGACGGCATGCGTTTCGGATCTCAGCGGGTAGTGCTTCAGCAGGAACTTGTACCGGAAGTCGACCGCGCCAGTGAAATTCGCTTCATGGCCTCCGCTGGAGGCAAGATCGACCCGCTGCCACCCCTGCAGCCACGCCTTTGACTGGCGGAGGTGCCCCGGGCGAGTTCCGAAGCGGAACGATCGGAGCGAGTCTTCTATGCTCTCACCATCCAATCGTGAGGACGGTATCGGCTGGAAGTTGATGACACGGAAATCGACGCGGTTGGCACCTGTCTGCTCAACGATGTCGAAACCGTCGGACAAGCTCACGTCCGGGAACGGACTGCGGCGAAGCTCGTCGGCATCGGTGTGAATGATCCACCGGCCGGGATGCTGGGCGGCGATGTCCGCCTTCCGGTTGAGGAGCGGCACCCATTCGTATGTGGACGTGGGGGCATCCGGGAAACGCTCAATAGCGACGCGCGCCGGGTGGGCAGCCGCCAGCTTCCGGGCAACATCCCATGTGCCGTCGGTCGACCAATTGTCGATGAGGTGGATGTCGCACCCCTGCTTGATCCAGTCGGACGCCACCTCAGCGAGAATGTCGGCTTCATTGTACGCCGCAATGATCGCGAGAGGACGGTTGGCATTGCGCGATACTGCCCGGGCTGAAACCTCCGGGTCCGAAATCGTCAGGATCGTCTTGAATTCGCGAGCTTCGCTGTTGTTGGTAGTGAAGCCGGCGAACGTCAGGTTGAGGCCGGCGTCCGCGAGCACCTTTGAATATTCGTTCAATTCCCATTCGCGAACGTGGGATTCATTCGGCGGCGGTCCGGCGTGATCGGCGCCGCGGACGCGGACGCGGTCGGGAGTGGTCGTAATGACGATCGCTCCGCGACGGTAACAATCGTCGAGTAGCCGCAGCAGCTGCGTCGGGTCCGGCATGTGCTCGACGACGTCGGAGCAGATGACGATCGCATCCGAGCTCGCATGATCTGCTATCTTGCGGGCACTGGGATCGGAGAGGTTGGCTTCGATCCACTCGCCCGAACCGGGATGATTGGTGCGGCAGAATTCGATGTTGGCACCGAAGTCGACGCCGACCGCCCGGGGAGCCGACAACTCGCGCAGCTTGCGGCCGCTGCCGCAGCCGATGTCCAGGACCGTCCCGCGTCCCGTCTCCGCAAGAAGGTAGCGCACAACCTCATAGGCTTCGGGTTGATGCACCACGTCCGCGTCGTCGCTGACGGCGTCATGATGATAGTCCGGCTGCAGCCTCGACGCGTAACCTTCGGGAAGATGCCAGCTCAACTCAGCCTCCGCAGCTAGGAGGCTGCGAATAGCAGTCCCCGCGGTGCGGTCCATCCCGCAGGCTCTCAGCCTCGACCTACCTTATTGGAACGGATCGTGGACGAACGGGTCCTGCACGTGCCACTGTGTGCCCACGTTGATGTTGAAGTGGCCACTGTTCCCGGCGAAGCTGCCGTCGGCGCGGCCGAGCCAGTCGGTCGTGGTCCCGTCAATATTTTGCCAGATGACGTCGTCACGGCCGTCGCCGTTGATGTCGCCCGTGCCCGCCACATGCCAGGCGCTGCTGACGCTGTTGCTCACGTAGGGGTTGCTCACAAAGCTGCCGCTCGCCTGTCCAAGCCACTCGCTGACGAGGCCGCTGTCGTTGCGCAACAAGACGTCAGCCAGGTGATCGCCGTTGAAGTCGCCGGTCGCGACAACATGCCATTGCGTCCCGACATTGGCATTGAAGGTCCCGGCATTGCCCGCGAACGTGCCATCGGCGCGCGCGAGCCAGTCGCTGACCGTCCCGTCCGAGTTACGGAGGAGGACGTCGACACGACCGTCGCCGTTGAAGTCCGCGGTCCCGGCGATCTGCCAGGCGCTGCTCACCGTCGTATTCAAGGCGCCGTTTGCCGAGAAACCGCCGTTAGCCTGCCCGAGCCACTCGTTCAGCGTACCGCTATCGTTGCGCAGCAGGAAGTCGCTGCGGCCGTCGCCGTTGAAGTCTCCCGCGCCAACGAAGTGCCACTGCGTGCCGGGATTGATGGAGAAATTGGCTCCGTTACCCGTGAACGTGCCGTCGGCGCGACCGAGCCAGTCCGTGATGGTGCCGTTGTCGTTCTGGAAGAGCACGTCGCTACGGCTGTCACCGTTGAAGTCGCCGGTGCCGACCACATGCCAGTCGCTGCTTAGATTGCTGCTCACCGCGTTGTTGGTGATCAGGGTTCCGTCCGACTGGCCGAGCCACTCGTTCACGATCCCGCTGTCGCTGCGCACCAACACGTCGCTGCGTCCATCGCCGTTGAAGTCATTGTGGACGGCGACATGGAGGGGCGTGGCAGTCGCGGTTGCCGACAACATGAGATCGACGCCGCCACTCGCCGCGGCGGTCACTGACCAGGTGCCGCTGATCGTACCCTGCAGCGTGAGCGAGCCGCCGCTGTAGGTCAGCGTGTTGCCCGACAGGCTGTATGTGAAGCCGGCAAGCGCTGCGTCGGTGAAGATGATCTGGTCGCCGGCACCGAAGTCGGTGATCTTGTCGCCGCTGTGACCGGCCTTCGTATCCCTGAAGATATCGATGCCGCCGCCGCCGGTCAGCGTGTCGCTGCCTGAGTTGCCGGTGAGAACGTTGTTCGCGGAATTGCCGATGATCGTATCGGCTGCGCTGCCGCCGATCGCGTTCTCGATGATCGTGCCGCGAGCGATGGTCAGGTTGCCGGTGAAGCCGTTGACGTTCGAGAACGTCTCCGCATTCAGGTTGATCAGCTGAGCGACGCCGACGCGCGAGTAATCGATCGTATCGTTGCCGCCGCTGTCGAAGATCGCGAATGCCGCGCGCGGATAGGCCACCGCATCGAAAACTCCGCCGGCGGTCGCGTTGTCGCCATAGGTGGTGTCGCCGGTCCGCGTCGTGGTCGAGAGACCATACAGGCTTTGCATCGCGACCACGTCGCCGTCCATCGGCGTCATCACATACAGACGGCTGAAGCCTTGGTTGGCGAAGTAGCTGCTCTCCTGCTGGTCGAAGTAGGACATGATCGTCGTCGACCAGGCGTCGTTCGCAAAGGACGTGTCGTTCGGGTACGTCGCCGTGGAATTGTAGTCGCCGGCGTGGCCGAGACCCAGGGCGTGGCCGATCTCGTGGATATAAGTCTGGAAGCTGTAGGTGTTCAGGCCGGTGCCGTAGTTGTTCACCCAGGACGAGGAGATCTGCACGTTCGCCGACGTGATGATCCCGTTGGAAGTCCAGTTGGCGCTCGTCTGGGCGATAGGGCCGCCAGCCGTCGTGTCCTCGGCATCGCTGAAGCTGATCTGGCCGCCGGTGGTCACCTCCTGGAAGTGGACGCCGATGATGTCGGTCCACTCCTGCAGGGCGGCGCGCGCGAGGGTCTTCTCCGCAGCAGTCAGAGTGCTGATGTTGACGCTGATCGTGCCACCCTGGGTGACATTCCAGTGATGGGTGTCGCCTTCCCAATAGTTGGTCGTCAGCTGCTTCGCGATCTGGTCGTAGCTGGCTGGCGGCGCGGGATAGGGCTGGGCCGAGACGGTGTAGGCGCCCGTATACTGGTCGCTGAACGCCCCGGCGTCGACGTAATAGGTACCGGTATAGCTCGGCGTGAAGGTGACCTTCGAACCCCGGATCTCACCGTCGATGACGTCGTCGTTGGAGAAGAGGATGTTGCCGGAAGAGTCGCGGATGTTGAGAAACGAGTCTTCCAGCGTCACGCCATCGATCGTCACCGTCACGGCCTGCCCGGCGGTCAGGGTGATGCTGTACCAGTCGTGATCGCCCAGCGTATCGATACTGCTAGTGACGCTTCCGCCGAGGCTCAGCGTGGCAGTGGTCGAAGAATTGCCTGCAATGTCAGTCACCAGTCACTCCCTGTTACGCGGGCTCCGGCTGCCAAGCCGGACTGCTGAGTTGCGATCTCGTCAGCTGCGGCTCTTCCCGCCTGCCGCGGCGCGAGAGACCTGGTCGGCCAGTGTCTCGGCGAACCGCTCGATCGCGGCGGTCGTGAGCTCACGATCCATCACGGCGAACTTCTGCTCGGCGAGCGCGTGTCCGTCGACGACGAGGACGGCTGACAGGCGAGAGCGCGGAAGTACCTTCAGCTGCGCGTCGTAGCGCGTAGTCGGTGCCCGTGAGGCGATCGCATGTTCAACGATCGCGCACATTCCCGCGCCACCGCCGACGGCAGCCGGCAGGTTCTCCTCGCCGACGACCGTGCAATGTCCCACTGTCACCGCATTGGGCGGCCTCATCGCAAATGCTCCCGTCGACTGGAGAGTTGCCGCCAAACTCAGCACTGCCGCAAGTCTTCCCCGCATTCAGTTTCGACTATCGCCAAAAATCTGAACAAACCATGACTTTTTTTTCCGAGATAACAGTAGTTTACGCTGCGTAGACGCGGCGACGGAACCCGGAATTTAACTGGTCAGCAGAGGCCGCTTACGATTGCGCTGCGGTGGCCAGCGCAGGACTGTAGTCGAGACCCTCCGAGGTTCCGGCATATCGGTCGAGGTCCAGGATTCCTTCGCCCCGCGCGACCAACGTCGGCACGAGCGCCTGCCCCGCGACGTTCACGGCGGTCCGTCCCATGTCGAGGATCGGATCGATCGCCAGCAGCAGGCCGGCACCTTCCATCGGCAGCCCGAGCGTCGACAGGGTCAGCGTCAGCATGACCGTCGCGCCGGTCAGTCCGGCCGTCGCGGCGGAGCCCGCAGCCGCGACGAAGGCGATGAGGAAATAGTCGAGAAGGTTGAGGTGGATCCCGTAGAATTGCGCGATGAAGATTGCTGAGACCGCAGGGTAGATGCCGGCACAGCCGTCCATCTTCGTCGTGGCCCCGAGCGGCACTGCGAACGCGGCGTAAGCGCGTGGGACGCCGAGCGCGCGTTCGGTCAGTTCTTCGGTCACTGGCAGCGTCCCGATGGAGGAGCGCGACACGAAGGCAATCTGCAGCGCCGGCCAGATCGACGCGAAGAAGCGAAGCGGGCTCAAACCCTTCGCGAGCAGGAGCAGCGGGTAGACGACGAAGAGTACGACAGCGAGGCCGGCGTAGACGGTCAGTGCGAAGGCACTGAGCGAGCCGAGCGTGTCCCATCCATATCGCACCACGGCCGTGCCGATTAGCCCGGCCGAGCCGAGCGGCGTCAGGCGGATCACCCAGTGCAGGATGCGCCGGAAGATGGTCTGCGCCGCCTGCACGAAGGTCAGGAACGGCGCGGCCGCCGGCCCGACGCGCACGGCGGCGATTCCGATGGCGAGCGAGATGACGATGATCTGCAGAACGTTGAAAGAGAGGCCGGTGCTGACCTTTCCATTGTCGATGGTGCTCGATGCGCTCAGCCCCAGCACGTTCGCCGGGACGAGGCCTTTCAGGAAGTCGAGCCAGGTTCCCACCGACGAGGGTCGCGCCGCCGCCTCACTGCCGATGCCGGCGTGCGCGCCGGGTTGCATGACGAGGCCAAGGGTGATGCCGATCGTGACGGCGATAAGCGCCGTGACGACGAACCACACGAGAGTGCTGACGACCAGCCGTCGAGCTCCGTGGAGATCACGGAGCGCCGCGACGGAGCCCACGATCGCCGTGAAGACGAGCGGCACGACAAGCGACTTCAGAAGCTGGACGAAACTCTGACCGATCGTGTTGAGCGCAATGCTCAGCGCCCCGTCAGGCGAGCTCTCGCGAGCGACGAAACCGAGCAGTAGCCCGGCCGCCATGCCCAGGAAGACCTGCGTGCTGAAGGATCCGAGAGGAACGCGCGCCTTGCGACCGGCTGCCTGTTCTCCGGTAATGATCGTGTTCATGGCCTGGGCGCTTCTTCGCTCGTATGCTGTTGCCGCGAGGACGTCAGCGGCTCCGACGAATTCGCCGGAGCCGCTTCCGCAGTTCAGGGGAGAGTTGAACGCGCGCCCGTGCCTTCAACCGTGACTTGGAAGATTCTTCCAATCCAGCGGCGTTCGGCATGAGCCCGTACGCCCATCAACTCACACTTGATGGGACAGCTTTCAAGAGCGGCAAGAGAGAAAGCACGGACCTTGCCTGCAAACTTGGAGGATTAGCAACTTTCTTCTAATCCGAGCCCATGAGGAAGCTCGATCGTGTCGACCGGAAGATACTCGCCATCATGCAGGACGATGCATCGCTGAGTGTTGCTGAGATTGCCGCGCGTGTCGGCCTTTCGCAGACCCCATGCTGGCGCCGCATCCAGAAGCTCCGAGCGGACGGGGTGATCGAGGCAGTCGTTGCGCTGGTGAACCCTGAAAGCATCGGGCTCGGGCTGACCGTGTTCGTCGAGATCGAAGCGCTGGATCACTCGCCCGAGTGGCTCCGGCAGTTCACGCAGGCCGTCGTTGCTCACCCGCAGGTCCTCGAAGTGCATCGCATGGCGGGCGACCTCGATTACCTGCTGCGCGTGGCAGTGCCGGACATGGCGGCGTTCGACAGCTTCTACCGCGACCTCATCGCCGCCGTTCCGCTCAAGAACGTATCGTCGCACTTCGCGATGGAACGGGTGAAAGACAGCACGGTGCTGCCGGTGCCGATGGAGTAGCAGCGGCTAGCCGCGGTCCCGCGCCACCCGCAACGCGAGCAGCGCCCATCCTGCGATCAATGCCAATCCGCCGACCGGCGTGACCGCTCCGAGCCACCTTGGCCCACCGAGCGCCATCGCGTAGAGCGTTCCAGCGAACACGATCGTGCCCGCCACCATCAGCCAGGCCGGCCAGCGAGCCACCTTTACCCGCGAAAGCCCCAGGGCGAGCACGGCGAGCGCGTGCCACATCTGATACTGGACCGCCGTCTCCCACCAGCCGAGCGCTTCCGGATCGACGCGGGACCTCAGCGCATGTGCCCCGAACGCTCCAAAGAGCACGGCGAAGCCCGCGAGCAATGCGCCCGCAAGCACCAGCCCCTTCGAAGTGTCTTGGGTGTTTTCGGCCATATCTGTCGCCGCGTCGCTTTGACCGCTTCGCCCCGCATCAGCAATGGCCGAGGCTGCCGAAGCTGATATAGCAACAACAATGCGTTGCTGTTGCTTGTCGTACGTCCCTGCCTCCCCTCTGTGCTCAACCCCTGATCGAGCTTCAAACCGATGATCTTCGGAATGCTTGCGCTCACTGCCGAGCTGGTTTCCAGGTCGAGCACCTATGAGGTGCATGAGCCGATGCACCGCCCTTCATCCGCAAGGCTGGTGTGGAACGAAGACTTCAGCGGAGCAAAGCTCAAACAGAGCGAATGGTCTTTCGAGACGTCGCACAACAAGCACGGATGGTTCAACGGCGAGCGGCAATATTACTCAGCCGACCGGCCGGAGAACCTGCGCTTGTCCAAGGGCATCCTGACCATCGACGCGCGCGCGGAGAAGCTGGACCCCGCGCGTTACCCGGACTGGGGCGGACAGGCTTACACCTCCGCACGGATCATCTCGACGCGGGCATGGCGTTACGGCTTCTACGAGGTGAAGGCGAAGCTCCCCTGCGCTCGCGGAACGTGGCCGGCGATCTGGCTGCTGCCGAAGGGCATGACGAAATGGCCGGACGACGGCGAGATCGACATCATGGAGCAGGTCGGGTCGGAGCCGAACATCATCTACACGACGCTGCACAGCGGCGCGTTCAACCACGTAAAAGGCACCCAGCGCGGCGCGCACCGCGTGGTGCCGACGAGCTGTAACGCCTACCACCGCTACCAGCTCGACTGGCGTCCCAATTCCATCCTCATCGGCGTCGACGACCGAGCGATCCTGCGGGTCGACCGGAAGCCCGCCGACGGCAAGCCGGAGTGGCCGTTCGACCGTCCGTTCCAGATGATCCTGAACCTCGCCATCGGCGGCTCATGGGCTGGTGCGAAGGGGATCGACGATGCGGCCATGCCGCAACGGATGGACATCGATTACGTCAGGGTCTGGCAATCCGGACCCGCGACCAGCAAAACAGCACGATAGAGTTCAGCGTACCAGGGGAGAGTAAAATCAATGAGCACCATCAGCCGGCGTGATCTCGGCAAGGCACTTGGCGCCGTGTCGGCAACGACCGTCCTCGGAAGCCCAGCCGCGAAAGCCCTCGCGCAGGGTCGCCCGATGGACCTCTCCTTCCCCGCCGACTTCAAGTGGGGCTGCGCGACGGCATCCTACCAGATCGAAGGCGCAGTCAACGAGGACGGCCGTGGGCCGACGAACTGGGACGTCTTCTCCCACACGCCGGGCAAGGTGTTCGGCGGCGACACCGGCGATGTGGCGACCGACAGCTATCACCGGTACAAGGAAGACACCCAGCTTCTGAAGAACCTGGGCGTGAAGACGTACCGCATGTCGCTGGCCTGGTCGCGAATCTTCCCGCAGGGCAAGGGCAGGCCCAATCCGAAGGGTGTCGATCACTACAAGCGCGTGGTCGACAACCTGCTCGAGAACGGCATCGAGCCCTACATCACCATGTTCCACTGGGACCTGCCGGCGGCGCTTCCAGGCGGCTGGCAGAACCGCGACACGTCCTATGCCTTTGCCGAATATGCCGGCTACATGGCGGGGCAGCTGTCCGACCGTGTCAAGAACATCATGACGGTGAACGAGCTGCGCTGCTTCACCGACCTCAGCCACAAGCAAGGCATCCACGCGCCAGGCCTCAAGCTTCCGGATGCCGAGGCGAACCAGGTGCGGCACCATGGCGTGCTGGCGCATGGCCTCGCGGTGCAGGCGATCCGTGCGCACGCGAAGGCCGGCACCCAGGTCGGCATCGCCGACAACACGACCTTCTATGTGCCCGTGATCGAGACGCCCGAGCATGTCGCCGCCGCGAAGAAGGCCACGCGCGAGAATAATGCCATGTTCCTAACCGCGATCATGGAAGGCCGCTACATCGACGAATATCTGCAGCAGGAAGGCGTCAATGCGCCCAAGGTGCAGGCCAGCGACATGAAGGCCATCTCGAGCCCGCTCGATTTCGTCGCCCTCAATATCTACACGCCCGAGTGGGTGCGCGCCGACGCCTCGCCCAAAGGCTATGCGACCATCCCGCACATTGCATCCTCGCCACGCATGGCTTCGCCTTGGCTCGTGGTGGGGCCCGAGGTCGCCTATTGGGGCGTCCGGCAGGTCAGCGAGTTGTGGAAGCCGAAGGTGCTCTACGTGTCCGAGAACGGCGCGTCGGCGGACGACCCCGTGCAGAACGGCCGCATCGATGACGCCGACCGCGTCATGTACCTCCGCAACTACGTCACCCAGCTTCACCGCGCGGTCGCCGAGGGCTATCCGCTCAGGGGCTATTTCCTGTGGAGCCTGATGGACAATTTCGAGTGGGCCGACGGCTACAGCAAGCGGTTCGGGATACACTATGTTGACTTCAAGACGCAGAAGAGAACGCCCAAGCTGAGCGCCGCCTGGTACAAAGAGGTGATCGCCCGGAACGCCGTGGTATAGCGGCCCCTATTTCCGCCTACGGTGAACTGTGCAGCAACCGACCGCCACGCGTACGATCCATGTCCTCAATGGACCGAACCTCAATCTCCTCGGTGAGCGCGAGCCGGAAATTTATGGAACGGCGACGCTCGCCGATGTGGAGCGAGCCTGCCGCGAGGCGTGCGGTGCAGCGGGCGTTGAGCTGAACTTCGCGCAGACCAACAACGAGGCCTTGCTGATCGAACAGATCCAGGCGGCGCGGGGGTCCGCAGGCATCGTGATCAACCCCGCGGGCTGCTCTTATTCCGTACCGGTGCTTGATGCGCTGAAGGCCTGTACGGCGCCGATTGTCGAAGTGCACATCAGCAACATCCACGCGAGGGCGGAGAGCTGGCGGTCCGAGACGCTGACGACGGGCGCGGCCGTAGGAGTGATATCGGGCCTTGGCATCGACGGCTACACGCTGGCCCTTCAGTACCTTCTTCAACGGCAGTGACCGCCGACAAGGTCGGAGTGACCGAACGACCCATCGTGCTCGTCGGCTTCATGGCGACCGGCAAATCGAAGATCGGCCGCCTGCTGGCGAAGCGCCTCGCGCTTCCCTTCAAGGACACTGACGAAGAGATTGAGGCGGCGTTTGGCAAGTCGATCGCGGCCATATTCAGGGACGATGGCGAAGCCGAGTTCCGCCGCGTTGAGCGCAACGTCATTTCCCGTCTCATTCACGACGC
>Ga0308175_100003959_pt1 | contig 10337 bp, 8 predicted proteins | sample PhyCR1_3_FD_203893 | JGI IMG/M metagenome (GOLD analysis project Ga0308175, IMG submission 203893) | Soil microbial communities from UC Gill Tract Community Farm, Albany, California, United States - DLSLS.C.R1 | ecosystem: Environmental > Terrestrial > Soil > Agricultural land | place: USA...
AGGACGTGGAGAAGGTCGACGACCCGCGCGCGAGGGCGATGTTCGAGACTGCAGCCGAGGTGCTGCTGGGGCTCGACAACGCGTTCGCCGACTTCGAGGAGGGCGCCGAGCCCGCTTGGCGGTGACGCCCGCCGCCTACAGCCCGTCCGGGCCGCCGTCGATCAGCTTCTTGAAGCCGTCCTCGTCGAGCACCGGCACGCCGAGCTGCTCGGCCTTGGCGGCCTTGGAGCCGGGGCTTTCGCCGACCACGACGTAGTCGGTCTTCTTCGACACCGACGACGCGGCCTTGCCGCCGTGGGAGACGATCGCCTCCTTGGCACCGTCGCGGCTGAAGTCGACGAGCGAACCGGTGACCACGATGGTCAGGTCCGCGAGGGTGTGCGGCACCGACGGGTCGCGCTCGTCGGCCATCCGGACCCCGGCGGCGGCCCATTTGTCGACGATCTCGCCGTGCCAGTCCTGCTCGGGGTCGTCGAACCAGCGCCGCACCGACTCCGCGATCGTCGGGCCGACGCCCTCCGCCGCGGCCAGCGCCTCCTCGGAGGCCGACCGGATCGCCTCCATCGAGCCGAACTCGGTGGCCAGCGCGCGGGCCGCGGTCGGGCCGACGTGGCGGATCGACAACGCGACGAGCACGCGCCACAGGGGCTTGTCCTTCGCGGCGTCGAGGTTGTCGAGCAGCTTGCGCGCGTTCGCGGACAGCTGAGGCCCGTCCTCGCCCTTCTTCGGCGCCCGGGTGAACAGTGGCGCCTGCAGCAGGCCGGCCTCGTCGAGGGCGAAGACATCGCCCTCGTCGTGGACCACTCCGGCCTCCAGCAGCGCGGCGGCGGCTTCCGACCCGAGGCCCTCGATGTCGAACGCCGACCGCGAGGCGACGTGGAAGACCCGGTCGAGCAGCTGGGCCGGGCAGGAGCGGTGGTTGGGGCAGCGGAGGTCCTTGTCGCCCTCCTTCTCCTGCACCAGCTCCGTGCCGCAGGCGGGACAGCTCGTGGGCATCACCCACTCGGCCAGGCCGTCGGGGCGCAACGGCAGCACCGGCCCGAGGATCTCCGGGATCACGTCGCCGGCCTTGCGCAGGATCACGGTGTCGCCGGGGCGGACGTCCTTGCGCTTCACCTCGTGGGCGTTGTGCAGCGTCGCGCGCTCGACCGTCGAGCCGGCCACCTTCACGGGCTCCATCACCCCGAACGGCGTGACCCGGCCGGTGCGACCGGTGTTGACCCGGATCTCGAGCAGGTGCGCGTTGACCTCCTCGGGCGGGTACTTGAACGCGATCGCCCAGCGTGGTGCCCGCGACGTCGAGCCGAGCCGGCGCTGGGTGGCGACGTCGTCGACCTTGACCACCACGCCGTCGATCTCGTGCTCCACGTCATGGCGGTGCTCCCCGTAGTGCTCGATGTAGCCGAGCACCTCGGCCAGCGAGGAAACGACCCGCACCCGGTCGCTGGTCGGCAGGCCCCAGCCGCTCAGCGCCTCGTACGCCTGCGACTGGGCACTGGGCTCGAAGCCCTGCCGTGCGCCGATGCCGTGGCAGACCATGCCGAGCGCGCGCGAGGCGGTGACCCGCGGGTCCTTCTGCCGCAGCGACCCGGCGGCGGCGTTGCGTGGGTTGGCGAACTGGGTCTTGCCGGCGTCGAGCATCGCCTCGTTGAGCCGCTCGAACGCCTCGACCGGCAGGAACACCTCGCCGCGCACCTCGAGCAGCTCCGGGGTCGGGTAGCCGGCGGACTCGTGCAGCACGTGCGGGATCGCGTCGATCGTCTTGACGTTCGGGGTGACGTCCTCGCCGGTGCGGCCGTCTCCGCGGGTGAGCGCGCGAACCAGCCGGCCGCGCTGGTAGAGCAGGTTGATCGCCAGTCCGTCGACCTTCAGCTCGCAGAGGTACGACGACACCGTCACTCCGTCGCGCCTGATCCTGGCCTCCCACGCCTCGAGCTCGCTGAAGGAGAAGGCGTTGTCCAGGCTCTCCATCGGCCGGAGGTGGTCGACAGCCGTGAACTCCGTGGACACTCCCCCGCCGACCTTCTGCGTCGGCGAGTCCGGGGTGCGCAGGTCGGGATGCTCCTCCTCGAGCGCCTCCAGCCGCCGCATCAGCTGGTCGAACTCCGCGTCCGACATGGTCGGGTCGTCCTTGACGTAGTAGCGCCAGCGGGCGTCCTCGATGCGCTCGGAGAGCTCGCGGTGCTCCTGTCGCGCGGAGATGTCGTCGGATGCGTGCACGGGACCATCTTGCCGTGCCGCACCGACAGCGCCCCCTCCTGCTCGAGGTGGGGGCGGCCCGGCAGGATGGCCCTGTGCCCGACCACCTGTCCGTCCGCGGCCCCGAGCGGCCGCGCGGCCTCGTCCTGATGCTGCACGGCGGTGCCCAGCACAGCCAGCGACCGGTCGACGGGCGCAGCCTGTCGCTGCGGCGGACCCAGCTCATGTTCGCCGCGATCCAGTCCCGCGTCGCCGACGCCGGCTGTGCACTGGCACTGCTTCGCTTCACGGTCAGGGGCTGGAACGCGCAGCTCGGCGAGCCCGCGCCCGTGGTCGACGCCCGGCGTGCCCTGGGCCGGATCCGGCGCGACTACCCGGGCGTGCCGGTCGTGCTGCTCGGTCACTCGATGGGCGCCCGGACCGCGGTGCACGTGGCCGACGAGGACAACGTCGTCGGCGTCGTCGGCCTGGCACCGTGGTGGCCCGCCGACGAGCCGGTGAGCGCCCTCGGCGGACGACAGGTGCTCGCCGCGCACGGCCGGCGCGACCGGATCACCTCCGCGCGGCAGACCCGCCGCTTCCTGGAGCGGGCCGGGGAGGTTGCGGCCTCGACCGAGTTCGTCGACATAGGCCCCGTGGGGCACTACATGCTCAGCCACGTACGCAGCTGGAACAGGACCGCGTTGAAGGGCTCGCTGGGCATGCTCGCCGACCGGGACTGACCCGACGGCTAGGCTTGGTGATGGAACGACACCGTTCCGTCGGCCAGCCAGCGGCTCTCGAGGACCATGCATGACCACTTCCGTGACCGGACGCCCCCGCGTCGAGGGCGACCGCGAGGGGCAGATCCTCGATGCCGCGCTGGGCCTGCTGCTCGAGCACGGCTACGACCGGCTCACCATGGACGCCGTCGCCAAGGCTGCCCGCGCGAGCAAGGCCACGCTCTACCGCCGCTGGGAGACCAAGCCCGCGCTGGTGATCGACGCGCTGCTGCGGGCCAAGTCCGCCCCGCACCCCGTCGCGCCCGACACCGGCAGCCTGCGCCAGGACCTGATCGACGCCTTCTGTGGGGCGTCGGGCCTGGCCAGCCAGGCCAGCACCGGCGCCCTCGGGGCACTGATCACTGCGATGAGCACCGATGCAGAGTTCGCGGCGCTCTTCCGGGAGAAGTTCATCGACCCGAAGATCGTCCTGATCCGCGGCGTCTACGAGCGCGCGATCGAGCGTGGGGAGATCTCCGCCGAGGTCGACCTCGACGTGATCGCTCCCGCGCTGGCCGGCATCCTGCTGCACCGGATCTACCTGCTCGGCCAGCCGGCCGACCCCGACATGGTCGAGCGGGTCGTCGACCGGGTGATCATGCCGGCGGTCCGCGCCGCCGGCTAGCCCGTACCCAGGAGCGAGGCGCCGGCGCGGAGCAGTGCCAGCGCTTCGCGGGCGTACGACGCACTCGCGCCGGCCAGGCCGCACGCAGGGGTGAGCACCAGCTGGTCACCGACCTCGTCGGGATCCAGCCCGAGCATGTCGAGGAAGCGCAGCACCCGGTCGACGACCGACCGCTCCTCCTGCGAGTGCCCCGGGTCGGTGGCCGGCACGACCCCCAGGAAGAGCCGGTCGCCCTCGTCGAGGGCAGCACCGAGGTCGTCGTACACCTCCGCCGCCAGCACCGCGAGGTCGACCGACACCCCGGCGGCACCGGCCCCTAGGAGCAGCCGCACGGGAACGTCGGCCGCGCAGCAGTGCGCCACCGGGACGGCACCGGCGTCGTGGACCGCCCCGAACACCCACTCCAGCGCCTCCGAAGCGAGAGGCGCGTCGACCGAGCGGTGCCGGTGGAAGCCGGAAGCGGTCGGCACCTTCCCGGCAAGCACGGCCGGGAGCGCGGGCTCGTCGACCTGCACCAGCACCCGGGCACCCGGGACGCGACGGCGGACGTCCGCGACGTGCTCGCCGATCCCCTCCGCCAGCGCCTGCGCCAGCTCGCGGCGCGCGCCCACGTCGGCGAGCACCCGGTCCCCGCGTGGCCGCTCGACGGTCGCGGCCAGCGTCCACGGCCCCGCGACCTGCACCTTCAGCTCGCCCCCGTAGCCCTCGGCCAGCTCCTCCAGCGCGTCGAGGTCCTCGGCGAGCAACGACTGCGCCCTGCGGCGGTCGATGCCTGCCGACGAGGCCGCGCCGCCGGTCAGCCGCCACCCCGCCGGCTGCAGGTCGAAGCCCAGCTCGGTGACCACCGCGGTCGCCCGTCCGGTCAGGTCCCCGACCGCTCCGCGCCCGGGGAGCTCGGGGAGGTGCGGCAGGTCGGGCAGCTCACCGAGGACCACCCGGAGGGCCTCGCGGATGTCGATGCCGGGCATCGACCCGACTCCTGTGGGCACGATCACGGAAGCCGACCCTAGTCGCACCCATCCGGGCACCGCCGGGCTCCGAACAACTGATGAACGAAACGACCGACACGAGAGGCCGACCGTGACCATTCCCACCTTTCGGGCCACGAGGCGGAAGGGTCCGGAGCAGTGAACCCGCTCAGACCGGTGCCCAGCGACGGCCCGCCGGGGCCCGCGGGTGACCCCGTCGGCCCGGCGGGGCTGCTCGCCGAGCTGCTGGGCCGGTCCGCACGCGGCGACGAGGCCGCCTTCGCCCGGCTGTACGACGCCGTGGCACCTCGGGTGCACGGCCTCGTGCTCCGGGTCGTCCGCGATCCGGCCCAGTCCGAGGAGGTCACCCAGGAGGTGTTCCTCGAGGTCTGGCGCTCGGCCAGCCGCTTCGACCGCGGTCGCGGCAGCGCGCTGTCCTGGCTGCTGACGATGGCCCACCGTCGGGCCGTCGACCGGGTGCGCTCCGCGGAGTCGGCCGGTCGGAACGACACGACCTACCACCGGCAGAGCCCCGAAGTGGACCACGACCAGACCGCGGAGGCCGCCGAGGCATCCCTGGAGGCCCGACGCGTGCGCGATGCGCTCGGCACCCTCACCGCCGTCCAGCGCGAGGCCCTCGAGCTCGCCTACTTCGGCGGGTACACGCACACGGAGGTGGCCGGGATGCTCGACCTGCCGGTCGGGACTGCCAAGACCCGCATCCGGGACGGGCTGATCCGGCTGCGCGACACGATGGGAGTGGCCCAGTGAACGGCCCATTGAACGGCCCCGTGAGCACCGGGCGCGACAACCAGGGCTCGATCCACGCGCTGTCCGGCGCCTACGCCGTCGACGCGGTCGACGACCTCGAGCGGGCCCGGTTCGAGGCCCATCTCGCCGGCTGCGCCGACTGCCGCGCGGAGGTCCAGGGACTGCGCGAGACCGCGGCCCAGCTCGCCGGAACCGCAGCCGCGCCGCCGCCACCCGCACTGCGCGACCGCGTCCTCGCCGACATCGCCCGGGTGCGGCCGCTGCCGCCGGCGGCTCCCGCCCACTTCGGACCGCACCGCCGCTGGCCCCGGCTGCTCGCCGCCGCCGCCGCCGTGCTCGCGCTGGTCGGCATCGGCACCGTGGTCGTGCACCCGTGGGACAACGGCACCAGCCAGTCCCCGGTCAACGTCGCCGACCGGGTGCTCCAGGCCGCCGACGCGCAGCGGGTGACCACCTCGTTCCCCCAGGGGGCCAGCGCCACGGTCGTGCGCTCCGCGTCACTCGGCCGTGCGGTGATCGTCACGCGCAACATGCCCGCGGCGCCACCGGGCAAGGTCTACGAGCTGTGGCTGCAGGCCCCGAGCGGCCGGATGCGACCGGCGGGCCTGATGCCCCGCAAGGCCGACCAGACCGTCGTCCTCGAGGGCGACGCCGCCGAGGCCAAGGCCGCCGGCATCACCGTCGAGCCCTCCGGCGGCTCGCAGCGGCCGACCAGTGCACCCATCGCGCTGTTCGCGTTCGCGAAGGCCACATGAGCGGGGGGCTGCGGGTCGCGGTGGTCGGCAGTGGCGTCGCGGGGCTCACCGCCGCGTACGTCGCTGCCGGCACCGCCGTGGTGACCCTCTTCGAGGCCGAGGACCGGCTCGGCGGGCACGCGGACACGCACGACGTCTACGACGCGGGCCGTTCGCTGGCCATCGACACCGGCTTCATCGTGCACAACGAGCGCACCTACCCGACCCTGATGCGGCTCTTCACCGAGCTCGGCGTGGCGACGCAGGACTCCGAGATGTCGATGTCGGTCCGCTCCGACGGCGCCGACCGGGGCCGGGGACTGGAGTACGCCGGTGCCCTCGGCATCCGCGGTCTCTTCCCGTCGCTGGCCAACCTGCGCAGGCCGTCGTACCTCCGGATGCTGGCGGACGTCCCCCGCTTCCACCGGCAGGCGCGCGCGCTGCTGACCGGCCCTTCCGACGACCGCGAGACCCTGGCGCAGTTCCTCGACCGGGGTGGGTTCTCCGGCTACTTCCGGCGGCACTTCATGCAGCCGCTGGTCGCCGCGGTGTGGTCCTGCGACCCGCAGCTGGCGCTGGAGTACCCCGCCCGCTACCTCTTCGAGTTCCTCCAGCACCACGGCATGCTGACGGTCTTCGGCTCGCCCGAGTGGCGCACGGTCACCGGCGGCTCGAGGGAGTACGTCGACAGGGTCGCCGCCGCGGTCACCGCGGCGGGCGGCGAGATCCGGCTCGGCACCAAGGTCACCTCGGTGCTCGAGACGCCCGACGGTGTCGCGATCACCGACGGCAACGGCTTGACGCAGCTCTTCGACAGCGTCGTCGTGGCGACCCACCCCGGCCAGGCACTGGCGATGCTCGCCGAGCCGACGCCGCTGCAACGCGAGGTGCTCTCGGCGATGCCCTACTCCCACAACCTGGCCCAGCTGCACACCGACACCTCGCTGCTGCCAGGGGCCCGCCGCGCACGAGCGTCGTGGAACCACCTCGAGCGGCCCGACCGCTCCGGTGTCACCGTCACCTACGACCTGACCCGGTTGATGCGGCTGCCGACCGACACCCACTACCTGGTCACGCTCGGCGGCGCCGACCTGGTCGACCCGGAGGCGGTGATCGCGACGATGGACTACGAGCACCCGGTCTACACACCGGCCTCGGTGGCTGCCCAGTCGCGGCTGCCCGAGCTCGACAGCGACCGGCTGGCGTTCGCCGGCGCCTGGCACGGCTGGGGCTTCCACGAGGACGGTGCCCGCTCCGGAGCTGCCGCGGCCGCACGGCTCGGGTTCGGCTGGCCGCCCCGGCCGGCGCCGCGGGAGCCGCGGATCTACGCCGCGACGCTGACGCACACCCGGCGGTCGCCGGTGAAGCACCGGTTCCGCTACCGCGCACACCTGTGGGTGGTCGACCTCGACGAGCTGCCCGCCCGCGGGCCGCTCACCGGGCTGCTCGCCGGGCGGTTCGAGGCCCGCGACCACCTCGGCGACCCGGCCCGGTCGATCCGCGACAACGTCGAGGCACTGCTGGCCCGGCACGACATCGACATCACCGGCGGCCAGGTGTTGATGGCGACCCAGCCGCGGGCGTTCGGCCACTGCTTCAACCCGATCTCGGTGTTCTGGTGCCGGGACGCCGCCGGACGAGCGGCGGCCACTGTCGTCGAGGTTCACAACACGTACGGCGACCGACACGCCTACCTCGTCCAGCTCGACGAGCACGGCCGCGCCCGCGTCGACAAGCAGATGTACGTCTCACCGTTCCACGGCACCGACGGTCACTACGACCTCGTCGTACCCGAACCCGACGAGCGGTTGTCGATCGCGGTGCGGTTGCGGACCGGCGACGACTCGGTGTTCGACGCCGCCCTGCAGGGAGACGTCGTGACCGGATGGCGCTCGACGCTCGCCGCGGGCACCGCGTCGGCGGTCGGCGCGCTGCGGATCCGCCGGCACGGCATCGCGCTGTGGCTGCGCGGGCTACCGGTGCAGCCGCGACCCCACCACGAGTCCCAGGAGGGAGTCCAGTGACCCAGCAGACGACCGCCGTCCGCCCAGACCCCGCATGGCCGGACCTCGCCCGCGTGCCGTCCGGCGCGAGGGCCAGGCTGCTCGCGCCCGGTGCGCGGCTGCTCTTCGAGCGGGTGGTCCGGCGACTCGGCATCAGCGCCGGACCCTACGCCGGCGCCGACCTGGTGCTGCACCGTCCAGAGGAGTTCTACACCCGGCTCGGGGCCGACGGGCTGATCGGGTTCGGCGAGGCCTACCTCACCGGCGCCTGGGAGGCCGACGACCTGGCCGGGGTGCTGACCACGATGTGCCGACGGATGGACACGCTGGTGCCCGCCTGGCTGCAGCGGCTGCGGACCGCCTATGTCGCGCGGCCACCGCGCACCGAGCGGAACAGCGAGGCCAACACGCGCGACAACATCGCCCACCACTACGACCTGTCCAACGACCTCTTCGCGACCTTCCTGGACCCGACGTTGAGCTACTCCTCGGCTCTGTTCGACGCCTCCATCGAGGACCACGGGGACCACCAGGTCGCGGGACCGCCGCGTCCGGGGATGCCGCTCGAGGAGGCCCAGGTCCGCAAGGTCGAGCGGATCCTGGACGAGGCCCGCGTCGGCCCCGGCACCCGCCTGCTCGAGATCGGCACCGGCTGGGGCGACCTGGCCGTGCGCGCAGCCGCGCGTGGCGCGACGGTCCGTTCGGTGACGCTGTCCAGCGAGCAGCTGGAGCTCGCCCGCGCCCGCGTCGAGTCGGCAGGGTTCGCCGACCGGGTCGAGATAGAGCTGCTCGACTACAGGGCGGTCTCGACAGGCTCGACCACCGAGGGAGGCTCGACCACCGAGGGGTACGACGCGATCGTGTCGGTGGAGATGGTCGAGGCCGTCGGGCACCAGTACTGGCCGACCTACTTCGCCAAGCTCGACGAGCTGCTGGCGCCGGGAGGCACAGCCGTCGTCCAGGCGATCACGATGCCGCACCAGCGGATGCTGGCCACCCGCGGGACCTGGACGTGGATCAACAAGTACGTCTTCCCCGGTGGGTTCCTGCCGTCGGTCGAGGCGATCGAGCAGACCACCCGGGAGCACACCTCGTTACGGGTATCCCGGCGGCTGTCGTTCGGCAGCCACTACGCCGAGACGCTGCGCCGGTGGGACGCGACCTTCCGGGCCGCCACCGACGACGTGCTCGCGCTGGGCTTCGACGGGACCTTCCTGCGGATGTGGCACTTCTACCTGGAGTACTCCCGGGCGGGCTTCACGGCCGGCTACCTCGACGTCAACCAGCTCACCCTCACCAGGGAGACCCCATGAGTTCACTTCCGGATCCTGGCCCGATGAATCGGGACTTCTGGCCGCGCGGAGTGGCGGCCGAGCTCGCGGACGCACTCCGACCATTCGTCGGCGGCGACCTGCCGGTGCGACTGCGCGCGTGGGACGGGTCCGAGGCTGGACCGGTCGACGCCCCGCTGGTCGAGGTGCGCACGCCCGACGCGCTGCGCCGGCTGGTGTGGCATCCGGGCGAGCTGGGCGCGGCACAGGCCTACGTCACGGGCGAGCTCGAGGTGCATCACGACCTCGGCGATGCGCTGACGCACGTCCGGGACGTGGTGCGTGAGCGCGGGCTGTCCGCCGTACGGCCTTCTCCGGCGGCCGCCGCGCGGGCCCTGGGCACGGCCGCGCGGCTGGGTGCCCTGGGGCTGCCCCCGGCGGCACCGGCCTCGCAGGCGAAGGTGCGCGGGCGGCTGCACAGCATGGCTCGCGACCGGGCGGTGATCGGCCACCACTACGACCTGTCCAACGACTTCTACGGACTCATCCTCGACGAGACGATGGCCTACTCCTCCGCCTACTGGACCTCCGCGGACCTGACCCTGGCGGAGGCCCAGCGCGAGAAGCTGTCGCTGGTGTGCCGCAAGGTCGGCCTCGAGCCGGGGATGCGCTTCCTCGACGTCGGATGCGGCTGGGGCTCGCTGTCGCTGCACGCGGCCGAGGAGTTCGGCGCGGTCGTCACCGGTGTGACGATCTCGCGGGAGCAGAAGGCGTTCATCGACTCGGCGATCGCGGAGCGGGGGCTGGGCGACCGGGTGGAGATCCGGCTGCAGGACTACCGGGAGGTGGTCTCGACAGGCTCGACCACCGCAGACGGCTCGACCACCGGAGACGGCTCGACCACCGGATCTTTCGATGCAGTCGCCTCTATCGAGATGGGCGAGCACGTCGGCGCCGGCAACTACCCGGCCTACGTCGAGGTGCTGCGCCGCGCGGTGAAGCCCG
>Ga0308175_100003960_pt1 | contig 10335 bp, 9 predicted proteins | sample PhyCR1_3_FD_203893 | JGI IMG/M metagenome (GOLD analysis project Ga0308175, IMG submission 203893) | Soil microbial communities from UC Gill Tract Community Farm, Albany, California, United States - DLSLS.C.R1 | ecosystem: Environmental > Terrestrial > Soil > Agricultural land | place: USA...
CTTCAACTTCATGTCTCAATGCATGGACATTTCCGTTTGCTGCAGCATGGACAAAGGATACCTTACGACCGGGTTGAACCTCGGTAACTGTTTTAAGCATACTCATTATCGGTGTTAAACCAACACCACCACTTAATAACACAACAGGGGTATGTTTTTCTGTACCAAGGACAAAATCACCTGCGGGTGCACTAATTTTAAGAATGGACCCTTCTTCCACATGATCGTGCAAGTAATTGGACACTCTTCCATCTGGGTTTGCTGTACCTGCTTCCCGCTTGACACTAATACGGTAATAATCTTTTCCGGGTGCATCCGAAAGGCTGTACTGACGGATATGAATAAACTTTTCCCCCTCTATTTCTAATTTTATACTAATATACTGCCCTGGCTTGAATCCGGCAATTTTGCCTTTATCCTCAGGTTTAAGATAGAAAGAAGTAATCACATCACTTTCTGTTACTTTACGATCAACAATAAAATGGCGGAACCCTTTCCATCCACCTTCTTGATGTAGTGCTTGATCATACATTTCTACTTCCACACTGATAAAAGCATCTGCTATGAGGTTGTACGCTTGAGCCCAAGCATCTATGATTTCATCCGTAGCGGCTTCACCTAACACATCTTTAATTGCCATCAAAAGATGTTTCCCTACAATTGGATAATGTTCAGGCTTAATACCAAGACTTCTATGTTTATGCGCAATTTGTTTTACAACTGGAAGGATTGCTCCAAGATTATCAATATACATGGCAGCAGCATATACCGTCCCCGCAAGTGCTTTTTGCTGTCTTCCTTGTTTCTGATTGGCATGATTAAAAATATTTAATAATTCAGGATGGTTATCAAACATTAATTTGTAAAAACGCGTTGTAATGGTTTCACCGTGTTTTTCTAACACCGGTACAGTAGATTTAATAATGTCGATTGTTTTTTGATCTAACATTTATAACACTCCTTTTTCGTTTTCCCTATATCCATAGTGATTATATGAGTTTATTAACAACGATTAAGTGATTTAAATCACACTTCACCATATTTAAATCATTCTAACTAAGATTTTCACAAAACGTTCACTTTTTAACATGACAAATATAACTAGTACGATTGGAGGGGTTCTTGTATTGTGAATCTAGTTATCAATGACACATACCCTTAATTTTCTATAAGGCGAGTTGGAGGAAGAGGACCATGAATAAAAAAAAAATTGCCTGGATTACCGACACGACAGCTTCTCTAAGCAAGGAATTCATTGAGAAGCATCACATACACGTTATTCCCTTACATGTAGTTATCAACGATGAGTTTTATAAGGAAACAATTGATATCAGTGAACAGGAATTTTATGAACGGATGAAAAACGAGGAAGGTAAATTTCAGTCATCTCAGCCATCTATCAATGACTTTGTTGAGCTTTATCAAGAACTCAAAGAAGATTATGATTGTGGGATTGCTGTACATGCATCTAGTTTATTAACAGGAACCTATCAATCATCAGTGATGGCAGCGGAAATGGCCGGCTTTAAACTATTTGCCATTGATTCGCAAACAGGTTCATATCCTCTTTCTTTTTTACTTGAAAAAGGATTAGATTTAATTGAAAATGGGTTAGAAGTAGATGAGGTTGTGGCTCAATTAGAGGGGTTACGTAAGCATACCCGGTTGTTTTTGGTTCCATCCAATCTAGATCAGCTGCATAAAAGCGGCCGGGTCTCGGGAAGCCAAAAGATATTGGCTTCATTATTTAATATAAAGCCGATATTATCAATTGAAGAGGGTGCAGCCAAGATTAAAGACAAAGTTCGTACGGATAAAAAGGCTTTTCACTGGCTTATTTCACAATTAAGTATGGACCTTGTAAGCAAAAAGGTGAGTAAAGTGGCAATCGTCCATGCAAATGATTATAAGAAAGCTACTGAACTAGAAAAAAATATTAACGAAATCCACCCTGCTATTGCAACAGTGATATTAACGCTTATCCCTGTTGCAGGTGTTCATACTGGCGTTGGGACACTTGGACTTTCCTGGGTATGTGAATAAAGGACTGATTTTTCATCAGTCCTTTTTTTATGCTTACAAGATCCTTTTTTTATCTACTATTTTGTATAATAGATTTAATTGTATAAATATCATGACGAAATGGATATGAATTAAATGAATAATAAAAAAAGAATGTTTTCATGGCTAGGGATTATTGCCGCTTTAGGATTGATTTACACGGGCATTTTACAATTTAAGATAAGCCAATATACTGAAATGAATGCACCTGAGAGAGCCGATTATATCATCGTTCTTGGCGCTAGAGTGAAAGGGACGGTTCCGTCTTTGACTTTCGCTAGTAGAATTAATACAGCTGCAGCATATTTAAAGAAGAACAAAAATACAGTTGTGATTGCCTCAGGAGGCAAAGGGTACGGGGAGGACATCTCAGAAGCAGAGTCCATTAAAAGAGAGTTACTAAAACAAGGCATTAGTGAAACTCTTGTCATTTTAGAGGATAAATCCACTGATACCTATGAAAATATTAAGTTTTCGAAGAAGCTTATCCCGACACAAGCAAAGCTAGGGGTTGTTGTTACGAATACCTTTCACATGTATCGAGCACTATCGATTGCCCATGATCAGGGATTAGAAGTAAAAGGCCTCCCAGCAAAGACACCTGGGAGCGCAGTTTTAAAATCATATACTAGAGAATATTTGGCGATTACAAAATTTTATTTAAAACGATATCTATTTGACCTATGATTCCCAACTTATACGCATCGGAAGTAAGCCCATTAGTTATTATTTGTTTACTTTTGCATAGACACATGTATTTCGGATTTCCTTGCCATCAGCAGCGATGCCCTCATTTTTCAAAATACCTTCCAATACAAACCTCATTTTTTCAGGGACAGCACGACTTTTAATATTTTTTTCATCACAACGAATCTCAACCCTTCTTGCATGTAACTCCCTGAAGGCAAATTCGGTGATAGCTTCTGCTGCCTCGGTAATATATCCATTTCCGCTGTATCTGGTGTCGATCCAATAGCCTATTTCAAATTTAGGGATGTCCCAGTTTATTCTATGTAAACCAGAAGAACCAATGAAATTCCCTGTTTCCTTATTAAAGATATGAAATCTTAAATCTTCTCGGGTTAGAAACTTCGCGTGTGCATCACGTATGTTTGCCTCTACTTCCTCTACTGTTTGATTTCTATTAGCCCAGGGCATCCAAGCTTTTAATTCAGAGAGTGAGGCCTGCATTGCTTCAAAGACAATTCTTCCATCTCCAGGGAGGGGCTTACGAATGAACAATCTATCAGTATAAAATTCTTCTGGAAAATCAAATAAAATCGGTCTCACCTTGTCAGTCCTCCTTTACTTCTAAAAAAGACTCTTCCGGTATGGAAGAGCCCAGTTGCATAAGTAATTTAGTATGCCTTCGCCCAATAAACCATCTGTTTCGCTTCTTTTCCACAGCATACGCATTTGTTGGATAGCTGCTCCTGTTCGAATGGCTTACAGCGGGATGTAGCACCTGTATCTTCCTTAATTTTTTCTTCACATGCTAAATCGCCGCACCACATTGCTTTGATGAAACCAGGCTTAGCTTCAAGCGTATCTTTTAATTCACCAAGTGTTAACGCCACAGAGGTTCTTTCTTCACGATGCTTTAATGCTTTGTTATAAAGGTTGGATTGGATTTCATCCAGCAATTCAACTAACTTGCTTTCTAATTGATCTAAAGGAACGACCACTTTCTCTAATGTATCCCTTCTCACTAACACAACCTGTTTGTTTTCAATATCCTTTGGTCCCACTTCCAGACGGACTGGGATACCTTTCATCTCATACTCATTGAACTTCCATCCTGGCTTTTTATCACTTGCATCAATAGCTACACGAGCTACACGACCAAGTGTCTGTTTCAAATCATAGGCAAAATCAAGGACACCCTCTTTATGCTGTGCAATTGGAACAATCATTACTTGTGTAGGCGCAGCCTTTGGCGGAATCACCAATCCGCGGTCGTCGCCGTGTACCATGATGAGGGCACCAATTATTCTAGTGGTGAAGCCCCAAGATGTTTGATGTACATATTGAAGCTTTCCTTCCTTGTCTGTGTACTGGATGTTAAACGCCTCAGCGAATCCAGTGCCAAAATGGTGGGATGTGCCAGACTGCAACGCTTTTCCATCATGCATTAAGCTTTCAATTGTAAAAGTAGCTTTCGCACCCGCAAACTTTTCTTTTTCTGTCTTTTGTCCTTTTACTACTGGAATTGCAAGGATTTCTTCACAAATTGACGCATACACATTAAGCATCTTAATGGTTTCTTCCATTGCATCTTCATCAGTAGCATGAGCCGTGTGACCCTCCTGCCATAAAAACTCTAATGTCCGTAAAAATGGACGGGTTGTTTTTTCCCAACGGACAACGTTTGCCCACTGATTATAAAGCTTTGGCAGATCCCTATAGGAATGGATGATATTGCTGTAATGCTCACAGAAAAGGACTTCCGACGTTGGACGGACAACGAGTCGCTCTGTTAGCGGTTCGGCCCCGCCATGGGTGACCCATGCCACTTCAGGTGCGAATCCCTCAACGTGGTCTTTTTCCTTCTGCAACAGGCTTTCAGGAATGAATAAAGGCATGTAGACATTTTCATGCCCTGTCTCTTTGATACGGCGGTCTAACTCGTTTTTAATATTATCCCAAAGTGCATAGCCGTATGGACGGATAATCATCGAACCGCGGACGCTTGAATAATCGATTAAATCAGCTTTCGTTACAACATCGGTATACCACTGGGCGAAATCTTCGTCCATGCTGGTAACATCTTTTACAAATTCTTTAGCCATTTTGACACCCCATTATTTTAATAAATAAAAATAAGCATACTTACATGGAAATTTGTCTAGGTCCGCCCCATTATACGCGTGCACCGTTTATTAAATATAAAAAGGCCTTGATCCTAAAAAGGGACCATGGCCTGGCGGTACCACCCTAAATTCATAAAGCACTAGCTTTAAACACTTTCCATGATAACGGACATTATCCGCATGTATCTTCAAACAATAATCCGATACAGAACTCAGAGGCAGGTTCAAATGAAAGTCTTAAGAAACCTTCCACCACTGGTTTCCTCTCTAAGTAAGACACATCAATTTACTAATCCCCATCATAGTTTCAATAGTATTTTTGAAGAAATTATATATTTCCCGATAATAAAAGTCAAATCTTATTTACAGGTTTTAGCGAAAAACAAAAGTAGCTACTTTATCCCTAATTGAAATTCGGGTAAAATGATATGTAAATGAATGGGGTGATAGAGTTGCTTGAAAAGGATAAAAATGAGCTCGACCAAGAGGAAGAGGAAAAAGAATTCTTCCTTGAACTTCTGAAACTACAGAATGAAACCCTCAAAAGAATTTATAAAAACACTATTGATAAAGAAAAAAAAGAATAAACTCCTCCCTACAGATTCATCACCACTAAGATTCATAAAACGTTCAAATTAATCACTGAAAAGACAAATTTAAAGCGGTTATTTCAATTTATAATACTCTTATGTTGTTATTTCTAAAAGCCGCATAAGAGGAGACGAACCATGAATATTTTTTCGATTTTTTCGGCAGCATTTGTTGCCATAGGCACTTCTTATTCCATCTTTCTTGTTTATCGTCATAAAAACAAACTGAACAACACTGCAGGAATTTTGATTAGTATGGTGATTGCCGTTATAACAGGCTTACTTTCCGGCTGTATTATCGGAATTACCTCTGGTGAGACCTTCCTGGTGGTAGGTGTCAGCATGATAATTGGATTTGTAATTGGCTTCCTAGCCGGGCATCCGATTGGAATTTTGGCTATACTTATGGGATCCATTGCAGGTTTAATGGGAGGTATAAATGGAGCCATCCTTGGTGTTTTTCTCCAGTTTATTAACCCCACCATTTTACTTGGCATCTTATTAGGATTTTATATTGTCATTATCGGTTTTGTAGTCGTTTATATCTACGTTTCAAGCAATACGAAATTCACCATCGATACGCAGGAACTCTCGCCCTTTGCCATTATTGCAGGTGGCGTGGTACTTGTATCCCTATTCTTGTTTCTATATAGTAGTAATGCAGTCAAAATCCCTAAGCCAACCGATACTGCACAAACACAAGCTGCGCTAGAGGACAGCAATCAAGAAATGGTGAAAAAGGATCTTGATGTAACCGATGAAAGCAAACCGGTTGTTAAGATGACGGTTTCCGAAAAAGGCTATAGCCCTAACGTCATCCGTGTTAGAAAAGGCGTAACTGTGGAAATTGATATTGATAACCCGCTTGGTAATACTAGCTGCTTATCGACCTTTATGATTCCAGATTTTAATATAAACAATGTGAACCTGAAGGCTGGGACAACAAAGCTGTCATTTACTCCTAATAAATCGGGTGAATATACATTTAGCTGCGGTATGCAAATGTTTAAAGGAACCATTTTAGTGGAGTAAGACCAAACAAGCACACGACATGAACCGTGTGCTTGTTTTTATTAATTGATTAAGTTGTCAAAAGCTTTCAGCCTGCCGTTTTTTTCGTTTAGCTTCTGCCCCCAATACTTTAATGGATAAATAAATGCCTGTCCCTGTTAAAATAATCATTGCAACCGCTACTATATCAATCAACCATTTAATATTCATATTGCCAACCCTACCTTCGTGGAGCCCGCGAATAATGCCCATGAAAGAACCTTGTTCCATCCCTTCGCGTCTAAATCCTCCTGTGAAGTTCCGATTAGCACCCGTTCCGGGACCTCTCTGGAAATTCTCATTTTCAGTGGCACCTGCTTGACCTTGAATCTGGCCATTATTTAGCCCGGCCGATTGCCCTGATGCTTGTCCTTGATTAAATTGTCTTCTGTTCAATTGTCCTTGGTTGAATTGGCCCTGTTCAAAGTTCCCCTTGCCGCCTTCCAGCTGTGTTTGCCCGATCAACCACGGCTCATTCATTAATAGACCGGTTATGGACTCCATAAAGATAAAAATGGATGCAATGAGGCCGATCCATAAATGGGCCCGTCTCGTGTTTTTCATTGCCCTTAACTCCCTTCAATCATCATCATGCACGGTAAGTGCTTGTTAATGTATAAACCTAATTATGAAGAGAATTCCTTAAGATTTTCTTAAGAAAAAGAAGCCCCAATTAATTTTTTTGGGTCTTCGGGAAAGTAACTTCAATTTTTGTACCTTGACCAAGGATGCTTTGCACTTTCGTCTTACCATGGTGTTTCTCAATTATCCATTTGGCGATTGACAGTCCAAGCCCCGTTCCCTCAGCTTGTGTCCGCGACTTATCGCTCTGATAAAAGCGGTCAAAAATCTTTGGAATGTCTTTTTCAGGGATTCCAATACCAGTATCCTTCACCTGAAAGCAAATAGAAGAATGACTCTGGGTACAGGATAATAAAATTTCGCCGCCCTCCTTTGTATACTTAATCGCATTGTCTAAAAGAATCACAACCAACTGATGAATTCTTTCTTTATCTCCATATAAGGTAACTGGTTCATCTGCATCCAATCGAAGCGCTTTTTCCTGGTACATCGCTATTTCTTCGTATTGTTGAATAATATCTTTAAGAAGTCCGTCAAATTGGAATTCAACCTTTTTCATTTCAATTTGGTCCGAATCAGACCTCGCAAGTGTCAGTAAATTACTAACAAGTTTAGAGAGCCGTCTTGATTCATTGGAAATGGTCGAGATATCAAGAATCCTATCGTGTACAGTCGCACTAGGTGAACGAAACAGGATATCGGTTTTTGCTTGAATGACTGCGAGAGGCGTTCTTAACTCATGAGATGCATCAGAAACAAACTCCTGCTGTTTTTGCCAAGCCTTTTTTATGGGTATCAATGCCCTGCCTGCTAGGAAATAACCGAAGACAACAGCGCAAATGACACCGACACCACAGCCAATTAGAATGATTAACAAAAGCCTTTCTAACAATTCTTTTTCTGAGTTTACATTACTAATAACTTGCACAGAGACCTTTCCTAACTCTGGAACGTCAAACATAAAGGCAATATATCGAAATGAAAAATCTTCCACATCAACAACATGCAGAGTACCCAGTTTATTTGGACGAATAAGATCTTCATTATCTTGAAAAATAAGGGAATTACGGTCTTGCTCCGCTAAAAGCTGATTATTTTTATCCCATATTAATGTACGGATTCGTGGGTCTCTCCCCATGAAACGGGGACCTTTTTCTCCATTTTCTCCATGTTTATCATCCGTCCTTGAAGGCTGCTGAATATGGTCAACCGATTCCATTAATGATTGGTTGACATCATTATATAATTGATGATTCGTATAAAAATAAATCATGATGCTTAATATACTGATTAAAACAATGAAAACCAAAGAGTTGATCAGCGTTAGCCTAATATGTGTTCGTCGAAACATATACTGCTCCTATTCTTCAATCAGCATGTAGCCGACCCCGCGGATTGTTCTAATATCAGCATGGTAACCAAATGGTTCCAGTTTCTTCCGCAGGTGATGCATAAATACTTCCACAATCGCAATGGTTGTGTCGGAGTCAAATCCCCATACGCGATCATAAATCTGCTCTTTGGTTAAGATAGCTCCTTTGTTTTGTATTAAAAATTCTAATAGTTCATATTGTTTGGCTGTGAGTTTGATGGACTCTCCGTCAACAATGATATCCCTCTCTTTGCCTAATAACTCAATTCCGCGGTATTGTATTGTTTGATTTGTTGTTAGGCTGCCGCTCCTCCTAAGTAAAGCCCGGATTCTTGCCTTTAATTCCGCAGCTTGAAATGGCTTAACTAAATAATCATCTCCGCCAAAGTCTAAACCCTTCACGCGATCTTCCAAGGAATCCCTGGCTGTTAGGAAAAGAACAGGAATTTTCAAACCTTCTTTCCTAATTGTCTGTAATACTTCAAAACCATCAATTTCTGGAATCATTACGTCTAGCACAATGGCATCATGAATATTTTGCATCGCTAGAAATAGCGCATCTTCTCCATTCGAGGCTTGGTCAACCTCAAATTCATCCGATAATAACTGAACAATCGATTCCAACAATGGCAGATTATCTTCTACAACAAGTAAACGCATGTTAATCTCTCCTCTACTTCAGGGAATTCACTTAAGTATAGCGAAAAACAAAGCGGTCCTAATAGTAGAGAACCGCGTGTTCATCATTTATTCGTATCTTAACGCTTGAATTGGATTTAATTTCGATGCCTTATTGGCTGGGAATACACCGAATACTACACCGACAACTAAAGAGAATAAGAATGATAATAACATGACAGATGAAGAAAATGAAACAGCTAGACTTAACAGAGATGAAATTATTTTACCTAAACCTAACCCAGCAAAAATCCCAATTATCCCACCGACACCACTTAATACAACAGCCTCAATCAAGAATTGCAGGAGAACATCACGTCTTTTTGCCCCAATCGCTTTACGTATGCCGATTTCTCTCGTTCGTTCCGAAACAGAAACAAGCATGATATTCATAATTCCAATTCCGCCAACAAGCAGGGAAATGCTGGCGATACCTCCTAACATCATGGTCATCGTATCAGAAACGGAGCTCATCGTGTCCATGATATCCTGTTGATTTGTCACACTATAGGAGTCACTTTTATTTGGATAAAGCGAGGCTAATTTCATTTCCACCTCACTTTTCACAGAATCCATCTGATCTTCGCTTTTTCCCTGTAGATAGACTTGATTAATCGTTGTGCTTCCTACCAAACGTTGAGCCGTACTTAATGGAGCGATGATTACATTATCACCGCTTTGCCCCAACGAGCTCCCTTTAGAGACTAAAACCCCTACCACTTTATAAGATGTTCCTTCTATTTGAATATATTGTCCGACTGGATTCTGGGCCCCAAAAAAAGTAGAAGCCGTTTCAGTTCCGATGACGGCAATTTTTTGCCGATATTCAATATCAAGATCCGTTATAAATCGCCCTGCACTGACCTTTGTATCACGGACTGATGAATAGGCAGCATTTGTTCCAGTTAAAGTAACCTGTGCAGTGGTTCTATCTTTTTTAACATTCACACGGCCAGAGACAACCGGTGATACCGCTTTTACACCACTCAATTCGCTTAGTTTACTTATTTTATCCTCTGTTAAGGATAAATCCGTGCCAAATGTATTTATGGTTAGAAGATTGGTACCCAGCTGATTAATCTGACTGGTTACATTTTTCGCCGACCCTTGAGCAATCGAGACTAAAACAATAACGGATGACACACCGATAATCATTCCCAGCATAGTCAGGGCTGACCTAAGTTTATTACCT
>Ga0308175_100003962_pt1 | contig 10332 bp, 6 predicted proteins | sample PhyCR1_3_FD_203893 | JGI IMG/M metagenome (GOLD analysis project Ga0308175, IMG submission 203893) | Soil microbial communities from UC Gill Tract Community Farm, Albany, California, United States - DLSLS.C.R1 | ecosystem: Environmental > Terrestrial > Soil > Agricultural land | place: USA...
GATTTATTGCTCATGCCGCTCGCATCTTCCGTCAAACCTGAACAGCGCCTGCTATCGCTTGATGTCTTCCGGGGCGCCACTATCCTTCTGATGGTGTTGGTTAACAATGCGGGCGGTTCTATTTCGTATCGACAGCTGGAACACTCGGCCTGGAATGGCTGGACGCTGACCGATTGCGTCTTTCCGGCCTTTCTATGGATCGTCGGAGTTGCCATCACGCTGTCCTTAGGAAAAAGGCTGAGGTTCGGGAACTCGCCTAGGCAGTTGTTGCCCAAGATCTTTCGTCGGACCGCAATCCTATATGTTCTTGGACTGCTCATCTATGTTTATCCAACCTTCAGCATCTCGCACCAGCGACTGCTCGGCGTCCTGCAACGTATTGCCATCTGCTACCTGATCGCATCGGTGATTTTTCTCTATACAAGCGCTCGCACGCAGATCGTTATCATCGCGCTGCTATTCGCCTGCTACTGGATGATGATGACGCTGGCCCCTGTACCGGGTTATGGCGCGGGTGATTTGAGCGTTGAAGGTAACTTTGCCCATTACGTAGACCGGATTGTGCTCGGGACCCACAACTACGCCTCCACGCGCACATGGGATCCGGAGGGCATCGTCAGCACCTTGCCCGCGATAGGAACCGCTCTTCTGGGCGTGATGGCCGGTCATGTCCTTCGCCTGGATCTACCAATGGCAATTCGCAGGAACCGTCTTTTTCTAACTGGTGCGTGCCTGATTGCGGCCGGTCTGATTTGGAATATCTGGTTACCGATCAATAAGAAGGTCTGGACCGATTCATTTGCGACGTTCATGGCTGGTATAGACTTCGTCTGTCTCGCAGCTCTGATCTGGATTGTCGATGAACACCATCTCGGCAGATATTTGAAGCCGTTCGTGATCACTGGCATGAATGCGATCGCCGTCTATGTCGCGTCGGAGTTGCTATCGGAATTCCTTGACGCCACGTCGCTGCACTCGGTGATCTACACTAGGTTCTTCGCTCCAGTAGCCTCCGCCGCCAATGCCTCTCTTCTGTGGGCCTTGGCATTTACTGCGCTCATGTACCTCATCAGCTACGTCATGTATCGGCGCGGCTGGTTCGTTCGCATCTAGCCGGTGCTATGCAAGAAAGACCAACCAACATGGAGAGACTTTAATCTCGAGTTCATGGCTGGTTCACCTTGCCGTGAGAGTCTGTAATCGAGCAGTAATGAGTTACAGGCTCTAAACCCAGGAGATAAGTCAATGAAAACCATCGCAGCCGCCGCACTCGGCCTTTCACTTCTCGCCGGTTCTACCGTGTTTGCCCAGGACAGCACGACCACCACGACAAAGAAAGAGACAAAGGTAAAGCACAAGAAGAACAAGCACGGCGCAACCACGTCCACCACTGAAAAAAGCAAATAAGCTTTTTCCCACAGTTTGAAAAGGCCAACCTGATCAGGGTTGGCCTTTTCGTTTGTTGCTTCCGTGTTTATTTCTGAGGCGCGTTGGATCGAGTGCCCATGCTTTGCAAGAGAGCTAGGTCGGTCTGAACACGTTCCCAGTGTTTGCGATGCTTCTTGGTTGTGATCGGCGCGCTCGGGTCGGCATAGTACTCCAAGATATTTTTCTTCAGGGTTGACGGGATATTTCGATTACTGGATCGCGTGATTTCGTCGAGAAGCCTGGCGTAGGTCTGATCGCCGAGAGGGTAAGCGCCGGGCTTGACGGGATCGCCCGTATCTAAATCAAGATTTGGCAATTGCAAATCCCCGTCGACACGACCCAATACTTCTCGCATCGAGGATGTGGATCGGTTGACAGTTTGCAGATAGCGTTCCAAGGTCGAATCGTCCGGTCCACGAATCGCGAGCTCCGAAAGCTTGGTTAGCTTGGGCAGGATAGCGATCAAGGCAGCCAGCAGATATGTCTTGATGCCCGGCTTCTGGCGGAACTGGTTCCAAGCCATCGCAAGCCGGGTTCGGTCCAGTTGGGCCTCGAACATTTTTGCTGCAGATGTGGTTGGCTGCGGCGGGAAGCCATCCCGGTGCAAGACGACCTCGGCGTACGCGACACGAGGCAGCAAACTGCGCACAGCAAACCGGTAGCCGCGGATCACAGGGCGGCGCCGGCCTAGAACGGGCCTCAATTCGAGTCCGTAGGTCTCGGCGAAAGACTCGGCAAGAAGCCGGTAGGGGATGCTCAAACCGGCATGGCGCAGGTATGCCGAAGGCGCCAGGTGATGTTTGCTTGCCTCATTGACGTCGAATGCAAACTCGGTGCGAACGTGCGCGTGATGATTTTGGGCATAGCTGACACTCGGCCCGAATTTCTTGCGGAGATCAGGGAATTCGATCGCTACCGCGGGATTGATCAGGCCCGGATGTCCGATCGTATCCCCGATGTAGTGGGAGAGAGCACCGATCGCAAACGCCAGTTCGTTGGCATTCTGAGCGTGGCGGAACAGGCTTTGCACGAAGTCGGCAGATCGCACGTAGTGCGTTAAATCGCTGAAGAATTCATTTCCGAAGGGATAATAGCCGAGGTCCTGTATGGCCGAACCGCCATACGCATAGCCGTGTGCAACGAGGAGGTTCGCTTCGCTAACGTTTGGGAATCTTCGTTTCAGAAGAGGCTCGATCGTGTCAGTCCACGTTAAATCGACGAGCTGTTCATGCGTTTGGAACGAGTAAGGGCAGGCAGCGTGCGGAATTGCGAGGCAGAGCGCGACGGCAATGATCCCGCGCAGGACGCTAGACATCATTGAGGTGAGGATCTAAGGCTGATGAGATTCAAGGGCGGCTTGTCAGATGTCGGAAGTGCAGACAGCTTTACGTTCCACGATTCTTGAATCGATTTTCTCACTGCTGAGAATGGCTTTTGCCCATTGCACGACAAATGGAAGCCGGTAAGATCCGAAGGTTGCTATGGGGAGAATATCTTTGTGATCGAAACCGGGTTGAAGGACAAGATTGTGATCGTGACCGGCGCCTCTTCCGGTATCGGCAAGGCCAGCGCCCGCCGCTTTGCTCAAGAGGGCTGCAAGGTTGCTTCCTGGGATGTGCAAGAGACTGCTCCGGAGGCAAACGGAATAGCGCAGAAAGTCGATGTGACCGATACCGGTGCGGTCAGACAAGCGGTACACCAGGTCGTCGAGCAGTGGGGTGCCATACACATACTGGTCAACAATGCCGGCATTTTGCGTGATGGCCAGCTTGTGAAGTTCAAAGAGGGTGTTCCTGCGAGCGAGATGTCGGATGAGCAGTTCGATTCGCTGATCTCGGTGAACCTGCGCGGCGTCTTCGCTTGCGCTCGCGCCGTCGTTCCCCACATAAAAGCTGCCGGGGGCGGAAGTATCTTGAATGCGTCCAGCGTTGTCGGCCTATATGGCAACTTCGGACAGACGAATTATGTCGCGAGCAAAGCAGGCGTGATCGGAATGACACGTGTGTGGGCCCGGGAGTTCGGGAAATTCAATATTCGGGTGAATGCGGTTGCACCCGGCTTTATCGCAACCGATATGGTCAAGAGCATGCCCGAAAAGGTCCTGGACAATATGCGACAGCACACTCCTCTGGGGCGATTGGGCACTCCCGAAGAAATCGCCAACGCTTACGTTTGGCTCGCATCAGACGCTGCCTCGTTTATCACTGGCGCGGTGCTTAGCGTGGATGGCGGTGTTGTGGTTGGAACGTAAAGTCTCGCTTTAGCAAATCGCCGAAGTTCCCGCATACTAGTTAAACGAGAACTGAATGGCGACGCAAAATCACTTCGATCTACTTGTGTTGGGCTCGGGTCAATCCGGGAATCCTCTGGCGGGAGCATTTGCCGATGCCGGAAAGCGAGCCGCGGTTGTCGAGCGTGCACTGGTTGCCGGAACGTGTATCAACTATGGATGCACTCCAACGAAAACGATGGTGGCGAGTGCCAGACGTGCCTACGACGCACGAACGTCGAGTGATCTGGGCATCGAAATCCCCGAGTTCAAGGTAAACCTGGAACGGATACGGCAGCGCAAGCGTGATCTCGTGGCCCAGTTTCGCGCCGCTAACGAACGCCGGTTTGAAAACGGCTCGCCGGAACTGATTCGTGGCGAGGCATCCTTTGTCGGCCCGCACGAAGTCCGGGTCGAATTGAAGGAAGGCGGACAGCGAACGCTTACCGCCTCCGCGATCGTCATCGACACCGGTTTGAGCCCGCTTATCCCGAAGATCCCCGGCCTCGAAGGTGTGCTCTATCTGGACAATGTCAGCCTGATGGAACTGGCTGCTGTTCCGGAGCACCTGGTCATTCTCGGTGGCGGTTATCTCGCCGTCGAGTTCGGCCAGATGTTTCACCGCTTCGGGAGCAAAGTCACAATGTTGCAAAGTGGTGCTCACATCCTGGAGCGAGAAGATGACGATGTCTCCGATGCTCTCGCCCGGATCCTGCGCGAGGACGGCATCGAGGTACGGACAGGATCACAAGTCGATGCGGTTTCGGGGGCGAAGGGCGTCATCTCGGTGCACGTGAAGGGCGGCGGGCCGGTTGAAGGTTCACATTTGCTGGTTGCGGTCGGACGCAAGCCAAACACAGAAGCGCTGAACCTGAAGGCCGCGGGTGTCAAAACGGACCAGCACGGTTTTGTCCAGGTGAACGAGAAACTCGAGACGAACATTCCCGGAGTGTACGCAACGGGAGACGTGAAAGGTGGCCCGGCTTTCACTCACATCTCGTATGACGATTACCGGATCTTGCGCGACAATCTACTTCACGGAGCAAACCGGACCACAAACGGCCGTCTGGTTCCCAACGTCGTGTACACCGATCCTCAACTCGGACGCGTCGGTCTTACGGAACGGGAAGCACGCGCGGAGGGCAGACCGTACAAGCTGGCCCAAATGCCTATGAAGTCTGTTGCACGCGCGAACGAGATCGGAGAAACGCGCGGCTTTATGAAGGCTCTGGTCGATCCCGGTTCAGGCAAGATTCTTGGCGCTGCCGTGCTCGGAGCGGAAGGTGGCGAGATCATGTCAATGCTGCAGATCGCGATGATGGGCAAGCTGACGTACAAGGACATGGTCGAAGCGATCTTCGCGCATCCAGCTTACTCGGAATCGCTCAATAATCTCTTCAACAAACTCGACTGATAGCTCATTCAAGGCTGGGTAGAGGCCGCATGGGAGGCAAAAGGAGAAAATCCCATTGCCCGGGCTCGCCTCCCGGTAGCTGCACATGATAGCCGGTGTTTAACGCGGGATCGGCTTCGTAGTAGTCGGTGCTGATGATCTGTGCGCCGCTAATCAGAGCCGCCTTCCAGCGGCTATAGTCGCCCTTACGCGCCTCCACCGTATCGGCGTCGGCCCGGGTTCTCACGATGTATCCGTTGCGCACCAGGTATTGAATGTAGCTCCAATCTTTCTGCGGTTCGTTGACGATTCGGACGGCCGCTTCCGGTTTGCCCTCCTCCTGATTCACGAACATCACCCGGCCTTTCAGGGATGGATGGCCTTCGAAATAAGTCTCCATCTTCTTGCCATGTTCGTCGAGCACGAAGAAGAACTTGCCACGGCTCTCCTCTAGTTTCGGCCAATCCTGGGCAAGAGTCGCGGCTTCGAGTGTCGGATGGGAACCACGTAGGTCGTCCGGTGTAATCAATTGGTCGCGCCCAAGCCCTTGTAAGATCTCCTGGTCCCAAGCGTCGTACGCCGTGCGGTCGAAGGGGAGCGGCTGAACATATCCAGCCCGTTTGATGCCGTCATCTTTACCGTTCATGGTGATGGAGATGGGCAGATGGTGCGGGTGTGCATCGGACCACTTCTTCAGGATCGCCAGTTCCTGCTGAAAGGTGTAAACGTTAGCTCTGAAGTCAATGTCCGGCACATGGAGCACTTTGAATCCGGGCTTGGCCATCAGCCCTTCGGGATCGTACGGCGGGCTCTGCAGTCCTCTCTCTTTCTCCAACGCAAGGCCTTTTGGGTGAGCGTACAACCCGCCCTGTGGATCGTAAACGACATCGATTTCAAGACCGCGTAAACCTCGGTCGAGTTGCGCCTCGATAGGAAGGTGGTGATAGTCCAATCCCTCGGCCCGCTTGCCGATCTGCTGCCGCAGCAGGGTCAACAAAGACGGATCGATCGCCTGTTTGTAACTGTTGTGGCTGCCCAGGGCGCGAACCTGATTCATTCTTGGCACGTCCGCGGATTGTGCCGGGCACAAAAAAGTAGCGGCCAAGAGACAGAGTGTCAATTGGCCGCCGAGGAATCCAGGAGAGTTCATCAAAAATAGAATTTCAGAGCAAGCTGCAGTTGCCGAGGAGGAGCCGTGCTTGAGATAACGCCGAACGAACTGGACCCTAGCGTGGAGCCCGGGACGTTGAAATTCGAGTGGTTGAAAAGATTGAACGCTTCGGCGCGAAATTGCACATAGCTTGATTCAGACCACAGTGTGAAGTTCTTGTGTAAGCCCAGGTCAAGCTCGTGAAAGGCATACCCACGGCCGATATTGCGGCCCGCATTCCCGAAGGGCTGAGCAGGATTTGTGGGGATGCTAAATGCCGCGGCGTTGAAATAGCTGTTGGGTGAAGGGTTAGCTGCCATAATCTGACTGCTGACCAGATTCGGGCGCGGAGAAAGAAGCGGGCTTACCTGAAATTGTGCTGTGGCGCTGTAGATGATGTTGACCGGCAGGCCGGAAGTATCCGTGTTGATGATGTTGAGCCCCCATCCGCCCGCAATCAGGTCAAGCGCTCTGTTGTTGATATTGAATCGCCTGCCTTTACCCACAGGAAGGTCGTAGAGGACCGAAAGGGTGTTGTTGAACGGCTGATCGTAGCCTGAAATGCCACGCTCCGAGGCGGGGTTCTGAAGGTTGATGCGCGAGTTGTCTCCGCCATTGGTTTCCAGATGGCCTGGCGCATTGTCGATTGCTTTCGACCAGGTGAAGCTGTTAATGAAGTATAAGCCGCCGCTCAGGCGCTTCTCGAGCTTCGCTTGCAGTGCGTTGTAATTCCCGAACCCGGAATCGATCGCCTCTTCGATCGTTGTGAAGTTCCTGTAGGGCCGGCGCGCATTCACCGATAGGTTTTGGCCGGGAGCGTTGGGGACCGCTTGATTGGCGTCGCCCAAAATCATCAAGCCGACGCTACGGTTGCCGACGTAGGCGAGATCCAGCAGAAAGTTCCTGGCGAGTTCCTGTTGAATTGTGAAATGCCAGCTTTGTACGTATCCGGTCCGATTATCCGGGGGGATGTAACGCACCTGAGTTGACGCCGTATTGAATGCAGCCGGGCTGGCGAAATTATTCGGGAATCCGAGACTCGTCGGCCGGAAGCAAGTCCCAGGTGCGCTCGCCACTGAGGTGCAGATATTTTGAGGATTATACGGAGCCTGCGAACCGTACGGAGACTGCCCGTCCACAACCGCGTCAACGACGAACGGCCCGTTGTACGCCAATAGATTCTCACCGCCGAGCCGATTGAAGTGTACGTAAGCGATTCCGTAAGCGCTTCGGATCACCGTCTTCGGTCCAATGTTATACGCCAATCCGACGCGGGGAGCAAAGTTGTTTGTGTCCGGATTTACAAGTGACCGGTTGTACAGACTTCCACCGGAAGCGAAAATCATGCTGGCGGTCTGCGGATTGAAGTTGGCAAGGTGATTGTCGCGCTCCCATTGCGGGGTTCCGAATTCATACCGCACACCCAGATTGAGGGTCAGCTTGTTATTGACTTTGAAATCGTCTTGAACGTAGCCGAAGTACATGCGCTGGCGCAGGTGAGCGATGGGATTATTATTCTGCTCATAGTGGTTCCGGGCGCCGAACATGAAATCCGCCAGGCTGTAGATCTGTTGTGAGTAAGATCCACTGATGGTCGGGTAATTCGGGTTACTGTAGTAGCCCGTGTAGTTATCCGTGCCATATTTTGGATGGAAATCGCTGACGGCCGTGTCGATCATCTGATACTCAACCCCGAATTTGAGGCTCTGTCGGCCCACGATCTTCGTGTAGTTGACCTTGGGATCAAGAATGATCGGGTACTGATACTGCGGATTGCTGTTCTGCCGTCCTATCTGCGAAAGTCCGCCACCGAGGTTCTGCGTATAAAGCCCGCCGGCAAACGACGGGTCGGTCGGAGTATTAGGAACCTGAAAGGCTGGAACGATGTTGCCCAATCCAATCGGGTTCTTTCCGCCCTCGGTATAGGTAAATCCCAGTCGTCCTTCGAGTACAGAGGTGGGAGTGATCGCCCAGGTTGTGCCCACAACAGCTTCGTAGTTGCGGGCATATACATCTCCGTTCGCATTCCCGCCGGCAGGGCCAGGGATATTGGCCGGACTAAAGATGCGCGTGTTTGCCTGGCTATATCGCCCAAACAGGCTGAGCTTCTGGCCGAAAGACTCATCGTACCGGACATCGCCTTTGTCGTTGTAAATCGTGTCCGCAGGGGCAGAAATGTAGTTGTTCGAAGCGGCCACGCCAGCGGCTGTCGGCTGATTGGGATTTGGGAGCGCTGCGAGAACAGCCTGGGCAAACGGTGTTATCGCGGAACTTGGCACGATTCCGTTCGAGTAAATGACTCCGGTCAGCGGATTTCGGATGGGCACTCCGAAGTTGCCCGCCTTCTGAGCTGCAGTCGGAAGAGTTGCCTGCAGTACGGGATGAAAAACACGCCGGAACCCTTCGTAATCGACGAAGAAGAAGGCTTTGTCCTTCTTGACTGGACCGCCGAAAGCCGCTCCGAACTGGTTCTGGTTGAACGCGGGCTTCTGACCGCCTATGGGCTTAAAGAAGCCAACGGCGTTGAAAATAGTGTTCCGGTTGAATTCCCAAAGCTCGCCGTGAAACTGATTGGTACCACTCTTGATACTCGCGTTGATAACCGCGCCCGCGGTACGGCCGTATTCGGCGCTGTAGTTGTTCGTCTCGGTCCGGAACTCCGCGAGGGCGTCGGGATTCGGCTGAATGACCTGGTTTGAAAATCCCTGGTTGCTCGTTCCGTAAGCGTTGTTATCAACGCCGTCAAGTAAGAAGTTATTTAGCTCACTTCTTAGACCGTTGACGTTAAACGAAGCGTTGCGGCTGCTGTCGGACTGATTCTCCAATGGTGATCGTGCAACGCCAGGAACGAGCAGCGTCAAGTCAGCGTAAGAGCGCCCGTTCAGTGGTAAACCCACGATCTGTTTAGGCGAGATAAGTTGGCCTCTCGAACTGGTATCGGTCTCGAGAAGAGCGGCCGCCGCTTCCACTGTAACGTTCTGGGTGGTCGAGCCGACTTGGAGAGTCAAATCAACGCGTTGCCTGGCGTTGACGGTCAGGTCGAAATTCTCAGCGGTTGCGGTCTGGAATCCGGCCGCTTCGGCCCGGACCCGATACGTGCCAGGCCGCTGATTGACGAACTGGTAATTGCCGGTGTTATCGGTTTTGGCCTGAAAGGTGAGGCCGGTATTTACTCCTTCGAGCGTAACGGTGGCGTTCGGAACTGAACCACCACTCGCATCCCGAACGGTCCCGAGCACCGTCCCGGATTCGAACTGCCCAAAAAGGACAGTCTGGGCAACTAGGCACAGGCAGACAAGAATCTTCTTTGGCACACCAGAAATATACATGATTTTTAGGAGAGCTAACGCGTAACGATTAGTCCAAGTGTAACGGTTCTGTATGACATTGACATTGCGGAAAGTTGCAGCAACTCCGTACTGGCAGTACGCAGTCCCGACACTCCGATCAGATCAGAGGATCGCAGCCGGTCAGGTGGTCCGTAAGAGCTCGAGTTCGTGCGGCGATGCAGATGGGGCGCTGGATCCTCGGTCTGCCTTCTTGCTTCCGAACCATGGGTAAAGCATGGGGAGGAAGTAAAGCGTGAGTGCCGTTGCCGTGATCAGTCCGCCGATAACAACCGTTGCTAGAGGCTTTTGAACCTCAGCTCCGCGGGACGTGGACGTTGCCATGGGAATAAACCCGAGGCTTGCAACCAGAGCCGTCATCAGCACCGGGCGAAGCCGGTCCTCCGCTCCTTTCCAGACCGCATCGAGAATACTGTGGCGGCCGCTGTCGCGGAGAGCATTGATGTGGCTGACCATTACGACTCCGTTCAAGACCGCCACCCCGAACAGGGCGATGAAGCCGACCGACGCGGATAAGCTCAAGTTCATGCCCCGGAGCCAAAGCGCGCCTATGCCACCGACCAGGCTGAAGGGAACGATCAAGAGGATCAGAAGCGCCTCTTTTACGTTGTGAAACGTAGCGTACAAGAGAGCGAAGATGATCAGAATGGAAAACGGCAGAACTATCGCCAATCTCTGGTTTGCCCGCCGCTGATTTTCGAACTGGCCGCCCCAGTCAAGCACGTACCCCGTGGGCAATTGCAGC
>Ga0308175_100003963_pt1 | contig 10331 bp, 10 predicted proteins | sample PhyCR1_3_FD_203893 | JGI IMG/M metagenome (GOLD analysis project Ga0308175, IMG submission 203893) | Soil microbial communities from UC Gill Tract Community Farm, Albany, California, United States - DLSLS.C.R1 | ecosystem: Environmental > Terrestrial > Soil > Agricultural land | place: USA...
AGTTGTTCGTCAGGACGAGGAACCTCCGGCAGTGCTCGGTCAGTGCGGCGAGGAACTCGGCGGCGCCGGGGATGGCCGTCTCCTCGTGGACGAGAACGCCGTCCATGTCGGTGAGCCAGCACTCGACCGGTCTGGGTCTGGTCATGCCGCTCATTCTGTCGTAGACGGATCACCACTTTGGTGGAGCAGGCGCAGCGCCCGCAGGAGGACGCTGGAGGGTGCCTGAAGGAGGTGCTCGTCATGTCATTGGCCACGAGCGCAGTCACGACCCTGCTCCCCGTCACCGACACCGGTCGCGCGAAGGAGTTCTACTCCGACCGGCTGGGCCTGCCGTACGAGGGGACGAACGCGGAGGGCAGCCTGATGTACCGCCTCGGCGGCGGCACCATGCTCTGGCTGCTGCCGAGGGAGACCGGGTCGCAGAACCCGAGCACGGCCCTCACCTGGGAGGTGCCGGACGTCCGGGCCGAGGTCGCCGAGCTCGAGGGCAGGGGAGTGGTCTTCGAGGACTACGACCTGCCCGGGCTGCAGACCCAGGACCACATCGCCGAGATGGAGGGCGACCGGGCGGCGTGGTTCACCGACCCCGACCACAACGTGCTCTGCGTCCACGAGGCGCACCGCGCCTGACCGGGTACGAGGCGTACCGCGCCTGACCGGGTACGGGGGTGCCGCGCCTGACCGGGTGCGGGGGTGCTCAGGCCACCTCGATGGCGTGGCCGCCCGAGACCCGCAGCAGCTCCTCGTAGGTCGTCTCGTAGACGGTGTGGCTGTGGCCTGCCGCCGCCCACACGTGCAGGTAGCGGCTCAGGGAGACGTCGACCACCGTCTGGATCGGCTCGGGGTGGCCGACCGGGGCCACACCCCCGATGGCGAAACCGGTGGCGGCGCGGACGAATGCGGCGTCGGCGCGGTCGAGGTGGTCGATGCCGTCGACGAGCTCGGCGACCTTGACGAGGTCGACCTTGTGGGCGCCGGAGGTGAGGACGAGCAGCGGCGTGATGGTGCCCTCCTCGTCGTGGGCCCGGAACACGAGTGAGTTGGCGATCTCGGCCGGGGTGACGCCGAGGGCTGCGGCCGCCGCTGCCGCGGTGCGGGCGGCGTCGGGAAGGACGACCACCCTGGGCTCCACCCCGTGGACGGCGAGGGCGGCCAGGACGCGCTGGACGCCGGCGTGCTGGCTCAGGTCGCGTGCGGGGACGGCGACGTCGGCGGTCGGGTCCGGCGGTGCGGGGGCGGGATCGGACACGGCGGCGACGGCGCCCGACGGTGCGGCCGCCGACTCGGGCAGGCTCATGACGAAACCCTAGGGCGGGGCCCCAGTCTCCACCAGAGGTCGCGCACTTCGTCTCACCCGCCGCCCTTGACGGGCTGTCCGAGGCCGGGTGTACGGTTCTTGGTATCGAACACCTGTTCGAATGGTTCCGACCAAGACCGGATGACCAGCAGCGCGTGGACACCACGCACCTGCCGTCCGCGGGACCAGTGTGCGGCTCCGGCCCCCGTGATCGGGCGCCTCGACCCCGTCCCTTCACCGGGCCGGAGCCCGCACCATCTCATCCTGCCCTGCTCGTGACGAAGGAGCCTGCTCGTGGTGCGCCGGTACGAAGAACCCATCGAGGTCCGCCAGTCCGTGCTCGCGGGGCGTTCGCTCGCCACGGCGCCCGGGGACGTCGCAGGGGCCGAGAACGCCGCGGGAGCCGGGCGCGAGGACGGCTCCGCCCCGCTCGCCGGTCCGGAGGCCTTCGTCTGGCGGGGGCGCCTCTACGTCGTGCGGGCGGTCCTCGACCGCTGGCAGGAGCGTCGTCCGTGGTGGCGGGACGCGCGGGAGCAGGGCAGCGGTGACGTCCTCACCGATGCCCGGGAGCGCCAGGTCTGGCGCGTCGAGGCCAGCGCGGGACGCTGTGCCGGGGTGGGGGTCTACGACCTCGGCGCCGACCCCCAGGGCCTCGACAACCAGGGCCTCGACACCCCGCACTGGCGCCTCCTGCGCGTGGCGGACTGAGGTGGCGACCATGACCACCGACATGACCACCGGCAGGACCACCGGCAGGACCACCGACCCGGCCACGAGCAGTGCCGCCGCCAGCCTCGAGCTGCTCGACCGGTCGCGGCACTCGCTGCTCGAGGCGTGCCAGAGCCAGGAGGTCACCCAGCGCTACCTCCAGGCCCAGCTGGGGGCCCTGCGTGCGGCGGCTGCCCTCGTCGCGGCCCGCGCCACCCCGGACGGCCACCGCGGACCCCGGTCGCTGTGGGAGCTGTTGCCCGCGGTCGCCCCCGAGCTCGCGGAGTGGGCCGGGTTCTTCGAGCTCGTGTCCACCCGTCGCGCCGGACACCCGGTCAGCGTGCGCGAGGCCGACGACCTGCTGCGCCAGTCCGAGGTGTTCCTCGACCTCGTCTGCCGCAGCCTCGGCCTGCCCGTGCAGCCCGCGGCCCACGCCGAGGTGCTCGTCCCCACGGCGCTCGCGGGCTCCGCGCCGTCCACGCCATGACCTTCGTCCGGCCGGTGTCCTCGGGGCAGGGAGTGAGTGGACCCTTGAGTGGACCCTTGAGTGGACCCGTGAGTGGGCCCGTGAGTGGACCCGGCACGGGTGGGGTGAGCGACTTCGTCCACCTGCACGTCGCCTCCGGGTTCTCCATGCGCTACGGCACCTCCACGCCCGAGGCCCTCGTCGAGCGGGCGGCCCAGCACCGCCAGCCGATCCTCGCGCTCACCGACCGCGACGGCCTCTACGGTGCGATCCGGTTCGTCCAGGCGGCGACGGCCGCAGGCATCGCCCCGGTCCTCGGGGTCGACCTCGCCATCGGTCCGGACGCGCCCGGCGACGACGTGGGTGACGGCAGGGGGGAGGGCCGGGGTGACGGCTGGGCGGGAGGCGCCGCCCACGGCGCCGACCGGCACCGACCGCCCGTCCCGACGCGCACACCGGTGCGGGGCGGGGCGGACCGCGACCCCCGTCACCCCCGGGTCACCGTGCTGGCCCGGGGCGCCGCCGCAGGAGTCCCGGACGGTGCGGGCTGGGCGGCGCTGTGCCGGCTGGTGACCGAGACCCACCTGCGCGGTGAGCGGGGGACACCCGTCAGCTCCGCTGCCGTCGTCGCCGCCCGGTGCTGGACCGGGGGTGAGCGCCGGTCCAGCCGCGACCACGCCAGCCCGCTCGTGGTCCTGCTCGGCCCTGACTCCGACGTCGGACGAGCCCTGCTGGCCAGGCGCACCGACCAGGCCCGGGCCCTGCTGGCCGCGTGGCGTCGCAGGCTGCCCCCGGACTCGGTGGTCGTGGAGGTGGTCTGCCACGGAGGACCGGAGGGCACCCCCGCCTCCCGGGCCCACGCCCGCCGGCTGCTCGGGCTGGCCGACGAGCAGGGAGTGCCCGCCGTCCTCACCGCCGCGGTGCGCCACGTCGAGCCGGGGGAGTCGGCGGTGGTCGACGTGCTCGACGCCGCGCGACGGCTCGTCGCCCTCGACACCCGCCACCTCGACCGGGTCACCGACGCGGCCCACCTCGCGTCGACGCCGGCGATGCGCACGGTGGCCCTCGAGGTCACCGGTGGGGACCGCAGCCGCGCGGAGGCCCTCGTCGTCCGCACGGTGGCCCTCGGGCTCGCCTGCGCCCAGAGCGCGCGGCGCGACCTCGGTATCGGGTCGGTCCACCTCCCCGAGCCCGAGAAGCTGGGCATCGTCCCCGGGGAGAGCCCCCAGGCCAGGCTCGAGCAGCGGTGCCGCGAGGCGCTCGGGCGCCGCTACCCCGGCATCGGGGAGAAGGAGTTCTCGGCCGTCGAGCGGCGCCTCACCGACGAGCTCAAGGTCATCGCCGAGCTCGGCTACCCGACCTACTTCCTCACCGTCGCCGAGGTCGTCGACCTGATCCGGGGGATGGGGGTACGGGTCGCGGCCCGGGGGTCGGGGGCCGGGTCCCTGGTCAACTACCTGCTCGGGATCAGTGGTGTCGACCCCATCCGCTACCGCCTGCTCATGGAGCGGTTCTGCTCGCCGCTGCGGGCCGAGCTGCCCGACATCGACATCGACGTGGAGTCGGCACGCCGCACCGAGGTCTACGAGCGGATCCTCGACCGGTTCGGTGGGGAGCGGGTCACCTGCGTCTCGATGATGGACACCTACAAGGTGCGCCACGCGATCCGCGACGTGGGCGCCGCGCTCGGCCTGCCCCCGACGGAGATCGACGAGATCGCCAAGGCGTTCCCGCACATCCGCGCCAAGGACGCCCGGAGCGCCATCGCCGAGCTGCCCGAGCTGCGGTCCCGCGGCCTCGACAGCCCCCGGCTGCGGGCGCTGTTCGACCTCGTCGAGCGCCTCGACGGGTTGCCGCGCCACATCGCGCTGCACCCGTGCGGGGTGATCCTGTCCGACGGCGGCCTGCTCGACCGGACCCCCGTCGAGGCGAGCTGGCTCGGCTTCCCCATGAGCCAGTTCGACAAGGACGACGTCGAGACCCTGGGCCTGCTCAAGCTCGACGTGCTCGGCATCCGCATGCAGTCCGCGATGGCCCATGCCGTGCAGGAGGTGGCCAGGGTCGACGGGGTGGAGGTCGACCTCGACGACCAGGCCCAGGTGCCGCTCGACGACGAGGCCACCTTCCGGCTCATCCGCACCAGCCACACCCTCGGCTGCTTCCAGATCGAGAGCCCCGGGCAGCGCGAGCTCATCGGCAAGTTCGGCCCGCAGCGGTTCGAGGACCTCGTCATCGACATCTCGCTGTTCCGTCCCGGGCCGGTGAAGTCCGACATGATCACGCCGTTCCTCGAGGCCCGGCACGGCTGGAAGGAGGTCAGCTACCTGCACCCCACGCTCATCGAGGCGCTGCGCGAGACCGAGGGTGTCGTGGTGTTCCACGAGCAGGTGCTCATGATCGTCGCCGAGACGACCGGGGTGTCCCTGGCCCAGGCCGACGAGGTCCGGCGGGCCCTGGGCACCCCCAAGGGCCAGCTCGGGATCGAGGCGTGGTGGCGACCTGCCGCCAGGGCCCGCGGCTACGTCCCCGCCGACGTCGACCGGATCTGGGAGGTGCTCAAGGCGTTCGCGTCGTTCGGGTTCTGCAAGGCCCACGCCGCAGCCTTCGCCCTCCCCACCTACCACTCGGCGTGGCTCAAGACCCACCACCCGGCGGCCTTCCTCGCCGGTGTCCTCACCCACGACCCCGGCATGTACCCGAAGAGGCTCATCCTCGACGATGCCCGGTCCCTCGGGATCACCGTGCTCGGCCTCGACGTCAACGCCTCCACCGGTGACTACCGCATCGAGCGGCTGGAGGACGCCGCCACCCTCGACGCCACCACCCCCGAGACCCGGCCTGCGGTGCCGGACTCCCTCGAGTCCTACTGGGCGCCCCGGCCCCCGGCCCACCCGGACCTGCCCGACGCCAGCGGCTACGGCATCCGGCTGTCCCTGGCCGACGTCAAGGGGATCAGCGACGCCGAGGTCGCCCGGGTCGTCGCCGGCCAGCCCTACGCCGGGCTCGCAGACTTCTGGCACCGGGCGCACGTCTCACGACCCGTGGTCGAGCGCCTCGTCCTCGCCGGTGGGTTCGACGCCCTCTACGGCATGGGCGCGCCGGCCGGACCTGGCGGGGCCCGGGGGATGGGCGGGGGTGGGCTCGGCCGCAGGGGGCGCACCACCCGGCGCGACCTGCTCCTGCACGTCGCCGAGCTCGACCGCTACGGCCGGGCACTGGACCGGTCCGCCCGGCGGGCCGCTCCGCGTCGCGGTCGGGCGGGCAGCCGTGTCCCTGCAGGAGGACGGTCGCCCAGCGACGGGGTCGCCGACGGGTCGGGGGTGCGAGCCCTGGCCGCCGGGCAGTCCCGAGCGGCGCTGCCCGTGCAGGACGCGGCCGAACAGCCGACCCAGCTCACCCTCGACCTCGGTGACCGGCCCGAGCTCACCTCCGGCACGGGGCTCCCCGAGCTGAGCGGTCCCGAGCGCGTCCGGGCCGAGCTCGACATCCTCGGCCTCGACGCGAGCGCCCACGTCGTGGAGTTCTACACCCCGATGCTCGACGCGCTGGGGGTCACCCGCAGCCGCGACCTGCTGGGGTCGCGCAGCCGGTCCACCGTCTGGGTGGCCGGGGTCAAGGTCGCGACCCAGACCCCACCCATCCGGTCGGGGCGACGGGTCGTCTTCCTGACCCTCGACGACGCCACCGGTCCGGTCGATGCCACCTTCTTCGAGGACGTGCAGGGCCCGTACGCCGCCACCGTGTTCCACTCCTGGATGATGCTCGTGCGCGGCGTCGTCCGGCGGACCGGCCCGCGCGGGATCTCGCTGCGCGCCACCGGCGCGTGGGAGCTCACCCCGCTGTGGGAGGCGTGGACGAGCGGGGGCCTCGAGGCCGTGTACGCCGCGATGGAGTCCAGCGAGCAGGCGGCGACCGAGCTCGCCGAGCTGGCGGAGGAGGCCCAGAGGGCCAGCGGTCCGGCCGGGCGCAGGGTCCTCGTGCACGCCTCGGGTTTCCGCCAGTCTCCCTACGCCGACATCAAGCCGCCGGGGGAGGATGTCCGGGGCTCCAGGGCGCTGGCGCACCACGGGCAGGTGCCCGACGACGGGGTGGGCCGCCTCGATCCGCCACGCAAGCTGTGGCACTCCAGCCCCGGCAGCTCGGGCCATTAAGGTGGCAGCCACGAGCGCGCACGACCTCAGGCGCGGGGCAGCTGCCCGGGACGGGTCGGCAGACCGGCGCACCGGACCAGACCAGCAGACCCAGCAGCAGACACAGCAGCAGACTCAGCAGCAGACCCAGCAGCAGACCCAGGAGGTGGACCCGTGGCCGACGAGCAGTGGCGTACGCGACGCGGCGGGGTCGAGACCGCCCTGCGCACCTCCGCGGTGTGGACGGCCGTCCGTGACCTCCTCGACGCCAAGATGGCGAGCCACCGGGCCGACGACGACCGCCCTCTGCGGATCCTCGACCTCGGTGGCGGCACCGGCGGGCTCGCCGTCCCCTTGGCCGAGCTGGGCCACGAGGTCGTCGTCGTCGACCCGAGCCCTGACGCCCTGGCGTCGCTGTCCCGGCGCAGCGCCGAGCGCGGGGTCGCCGCGCGGGTCACCGCGGTCCAGGGCGACGCCGACTCCCTGGCCGCGATCGTGGGTGACCAGCTCGTCGACCTGGTCTGCTGCCACGGCACGCTCGAGGTGGTCGACGACCCGCAGGCCACCCTCACCGCCCTGGCCGGTGTCGTCGCCCCGGGAGGCCACCTGAGCATCGTCGCCGCCCAGCGCCTGGCCGTCGTGCTCGCCAGAGCCCTCGCCGGCCAGTTCGCCCAGGCCCACCAGGCCCTGGTGAGCGAGGACGGCCGCTGGGGGCCGGCCGACCCGCTGCCGAGACGGTTCGACGCGAGCGCTCTGCGGGCGATGGTCGAGCAGACCGGCCTGGTCGTCGAGGACGTGCACGGTGTGCGCCTGTTCAGCGACCTGGTCCCCTCGGCCCTCATCGACTCCGATGCGGACCGTGCCGCGCTGCTCGACCTCGAGGCTGCCGCGAGCCGGCACCCCGACTTCGGCTTCCTCGGCGAGCTCGGCGCAGCGGTCCACGTCCTCGCCCGCACGTGAGCCGGCGCCAGTTCACCCTCCCGACGCGCAGTGCGGACCGGCCGCCGGACGACACCGGCTGCACGGTCCTGCACGTCGACATGGACGCCTTCTACGCCTCCGCCTCACTGCTCAGCCGGCCAGAGCTGGTCGGGACCCCGGTGATCATCGGCGGGGGCGGCAACCGCGGGGTCGTGCTGTCGGCCACCTACGAGGCGCGCCGGTTCGGGGTCGCTTCCGCCATGCCGATGTCACGGGCCCGGCGGCTGTGTCCCCAGGCGACCGTCATCGCCCCCGACCACCACCTCTACAGCCAGATCTCGGCTGCGGTGATGGCGACGTTCGACACCATCACCCCGATGGTCGAGCCGCTGTCGCTCGACGAGGCCTTCCTGGACGTCGCGGGCTCGGTGCGCCGGCTCGGCAACCCCGCGCGGATCGGCCAGCTCATCCGCGACACGATCCACGACGAGCAGGGCATCACGTGCTCGGTGGGGGTCGCCCCGACGAAGTTCGTCGCCAAGCTGGCCTCCGGCCTGGCCAAGCCCGACGGCTTGGTGGTCGTGCCCCGCGACGAGGTCGTCACCTTCGTCCAGCAGCTGCCCGTGGGGGCCCTGTGGGGCGTGGGCGACAAGACCGAGGAGACCCTCCTGCGACTCGGGCTGCGCACGGTGGCCGACATCGCCCACACCCCTCTCGACACCCTGCGCCGGGCCCTGGGCGACAGCGCCGGCCCCCACCTGCACGACCTGGCCTGGGGGCGCGACCCGCGCGGCGTAGAACCCGTCCGCCGCGAGCGCAGCATCGGCTCGGACGAGACCTTCGAGTTCGACGTCGACGACCCCGCCTACATCCACCGCCAGCTGCTCAAGCTCAGTGACCGGACCGCAGCCCGCGTCCGCGCTGCCGGGATGCTCGGGCGGACCGTCACCATCAGGGTCCGGTTCGCCGACTTCACCACGATCACGCGCAGCAGGACCTTGCGCGACCCCACCGACGTGAGCCGTGAGATCTACGAGACCGCCCGCAGCCTGTACGACGCCCTGGGCCTGCAACGCGCCCGGATCCGCCTCGTCGGGGTGCGGATGGAAGGGCTGGTCGAGGGGTCGGGTGCCCCCATCCAGGGGCTCCTCGACGAGCCGGAGCAGGGATGGCGCGAGGCCGACCGCGCCGTCGACCGCGCCAGTGCCCGGTTCGGGGCCGGCAGCGTCCGCCCGGCCAGCCTCATCAGCGACGCCGAGCGCCGTCGGCGCGACCCCGGCCGGGGTGACGGGCACCACTGACGGACGCCCGGATGGGCCTCCCCGAACGGATGGTGCAACCCCGGGCTGAGACATATCCTGAAGACGCCAGCGCGAAGCCACTGACCGGCAACGATGCACCTTCACCGGCGCAACGAATCGGCGGCTTGGCGCGTTGGAGGTCTTGCACGCCGATTGCCCAGGAGGTCACCGTGCCGCTCTCAGAGCACGAACAGCAGCTGCTTGAGCAGATGGAGCAGGCGCTGTATGCCGAGGACCCCAAGTTCGCCTCGCAGATGCAGGGAGCGGGCGCCCGTGCCGCAGCCCGCCGCCGCGTCGCGATCGGGGTGGTCGGGGTCGTGGCGGGCCTGGCCCTCGTGCTCGTGGGCGTCAACACGACCATGTGGATCGGCGCCGTCGGCTTCGCCGTGATGGTCGCCTCGGTCGCCTTCGCCCTGACGCCGCCACGGCGCGGCAAGGCGGTACTCGGTGCGGTCCAGCCCGACGGCACCGTCCGCCGTACGGCGCCACGCGGCAAGCCCGGTCAGGGCGCGAAGGGCCCCAAGGGCACCAGGTCCCACGGGTCGTTCATGCACCGCATGGAGGAGCGCTGGGACCGCCGCCGAGACAGCGGCTACTGAGCTGCACCGCCGCGACAGCGGCTGCTGAGTTGCACCGCCGCGACCGCGGCTTGCGAGCACCGCCGGTCAAGACCGCGCACTGACGGGCAGACGCACCGCCGCTCAGGTCGTGGCAAGGACCCCTATGACCCAGGTGGTCGCGATCGCGAGCCCGGCCAGCAGTTCGATACCGATCGAGAGGAAGACCGCCTTCAGGGCGGCGCGCGTCGACGTCCACGCCGTGCCGCGGTCGCGGGAGTGGCCGAGCTCGACGAGGTAGATGCCGCCCACGAAGCCGACGACCGCCCCGACGACCGGGATGACGAAGAAGCCCACGACCGCGAGCAGGACGGCCAGGAACAGCGTCGAGCGGCGCACGCCCGCCTCGCGCAGGCGACGTCCGGGCACGGCGTACTGCAGCCCCATGCCCGCTATGTAGAGCACCGCGCACAGCGCGAACACCGACCAGCCCGCCACGGACCCGGTGTCGAGCGACCAGACCAGGACGGCCCCGAGGACCAGCAGGAGACCCGGCAGCACGGGGACGACGATCCCCACCAGTCCCACGACGATCAGGACGGCGGGGACCCAGACAGAGGCCTCCATCAGGAGGGGGGCGGGGCCGGCCCTACCGTTCCTCGTCCGGCGCGGCGGCGGGCGACTCGTGGAGTCGCTGCGTCTCGTCCTGGATGTCGGCGTGCTCGCGCAGCTTCGGCAGGTGCTCGCGTCCGTGGTGGGCGCAGAACAGCAGTTCCCCACCAGCGTGAAGGCGAGCGCGCACGTAGGCCTGGGCGCCGCAGCGGTCGCAGCGGTCTGCCGCGGTCAGAGAGGGTGCCAGTGCAGTGGTCACGTCAGCCTTCCTTCAATTCGTGTCTCGGTGAGACGTCCTCCGCCGGTCGTGGGGCGCCCCAGGGGTTGGACCTCGTTCCG
>Ga0308175_100003965_pt1 | contig 10330 bp, 8 predicted proteins | sample PhyCR1_3_FD_203893 | JGI IMG/M metagenome (GOLD analysis project Ga0308175, IMG submission 203893) | Soil microbial communities from UC Gill Tract Community Farm, Albany, California, United States - DLSLS.C.R1 | ecosystem: Environmental > Terrestrial > Soil > Agricultural land | place: USA...
GGGCGCCGCCCTGCTCGAGGCCAAGCGCCCGGCCGAAGCCGAGGCCGTCTACCGCGAGAGCCTGAAGACCTACCGCGACGACGGCTGGGCGCTGGCCGGCCTGGCCGCCGCGCTGGAGGCCCAGGGCAAACCGACAGCCGACGTCAAGAAGGACCTCGCCGACGCCTGGCGCTACGCGGACACCAAGCTTGTGACCTCGCGGCTCTAGCGGCTGCTTTAGGCCGGCTGGATCAAGTCCCAGCGGTTGCCGCAGAGGTCTTCGAAGACCGCGACGGTCCCGTAGGGTTCGACCTTCGGTTCGCGGACGAACGTCACGCCCGCGGCGGTCATCGCGGCGTGGTCGCGGGCGAAGTCGTCGGTCTCGAGGAAGAGCCACACGCGGCCTGCGCCCTGGCGGCCGGTCAGTTCGGCTTGGTCCCCCACCGCCCGCGCCAGCAGGAGCGCCGCGTCGCTTCCCCGTGGGCGCACGACGACCCAGCGCTTGTGGCCTTCGTCGGTGTCCTCGACGAGCTCGAAGCCGAGCTTGCCGGTGAACCAGGCAATCGCCTCGTCGTAGTCGCGGACGAGGAGGGCGGTGAGGGCGAGCCGCTGACGCATGCTGAGAGGTCCTAGAGCTCGGCGGCGACGGCGCGGATCTGGTCGCGCAGCCAGGCGATGGCGGGGTCCGCCAGCCGGTCGCGCAGATAGATGATGTTGATATCCACCGGCGGTGAAGGATAGGGCGGTTCGACCAGCTTCACCCGCCCGCCGGCGGCCGAGAGCGTGGCCAGCCGGCGTGGGATCAGCGTCGCCATGTCGGTCCGCGCCGCCACCGCGAGGGCGGTGTAGTTGTCCGGCACGGTCACGCCGACCCGGCGTGTGAGCCCGCGCCCGGCGACCGCCGCCTCGAACGCGCCGGCGTCCTCCCAGCTGGCCCGACTGACGAAGGCGCGGCGGTCAGAGCCGCCCTCGATCAGGCCCGGGATCGGTCGGGAAATCACGATGTGTGGCACGCTGACCAGGGTCTCCAGGTCGCTCGGGCCCGCGCCGAAGGCCGGATGCGCGGCGCGCACCACCCAGACCAACTCCTCGCTGAGGATGGTCTCGCGGGCGAAGCGGTCGGGCGCGGCCAGCACGCTGCCCAGCAGGAAGTCGGCGCGGCGGGAGTCCAGGCGCTCCAGCACGTCGCTCTCGTATTCGACGATGGCCAGCTCGGCCTGCGGCGCGGCGGCGGCCAGCCGCGCGGCGAGCACTGGGGCGATCACCGCGCTGGCGTAGGCGCCGGCGATCACAGCAAATCGGCGCTCGGTGGTCAGGGCGTGAAAGTCGGAGGGAGCTACCGCGGCCTGTAGCTGGTTCAAGGCGGCATGGACCTGCGGACCCATCTCCACGGCCCGCGGCGTCGGCTGCATGCCGGACGACCCGCGCACGAAGAGGTCGTCGTCCAGCTGGTAGCGCAAACGGTTCAGCGCATGGCTCACCGCCGACTGCGTCAGCCCGAGGCGCGCGCCGGCGCGGGTCACGCTGCGCTCTTCCAGCAGCACGTCGAACACGCGAAGCAGGTTAAGGTCGAGATTCATGAGCCACGTTAATATGTCGCGTGACCACATATCATTTGGATCATCGGGCGGGCAGCCCTATCTCAACCGTGCACGGGACGGCCGGCGCAGCCTTCGAGGCCTGCGCCCGCTATTCGTTTTCGCGCCCAAGTTCAGTGGAAGGGGCTCGCGTTGGTGAGCGAACCTGAAGTCATCCCGCTTCGCGGCAACGCCGAGGTGGACGCCGAGCCCAAGCCCAGCCTGCTGCGCCGGCTGCGCTGGCCGCTGATCATCGGCGGGCCGCTCCTGATCCTGGCGATCGTGGCCTATTTCGTGATCACCGGCGGGCGCACCCAGTCCACCGACAACGCCTACGTCCAGATCGCCAAGGTGCCCGTGGCGCCCTCGATCGGCGGCCGCGTGACCGACATCTACGTCCACGAGAACGAGTTCGTCCGCCGCGGCCAGGTTCTGTTCAAGCTGGACCCGCGCGATTTTGTCGCCAACGAGCAGGCCGCCGAGGCGTCCGTGGCCGACGCCCAGCAGCGCCAGCGGGCGCTGATCGCCGCCTACCAGCAGCAGCAGGCCAACGTGAAGGGCGCACAGGAGAGCGTCGTCTACACCACCCGCGAGGCCGGCCGGCAGCGCCAGCTGGTGGGCGTCGGCGTCTCGTCGCAGGCCCAGCTCGACCAGGCCGACCACGCCGCCCAGCAGGCCCGCGACCAGCTGGCTCTGGCCCGGCAGCAGTCGGCGCAGGCCTTGGCCAACCTCGGCGGCAATCCCAACCAGCCGATGGGCGCCGCGCCCTCGGTGATGTCCGCCCAGGCTCAACTCGAGCGCGCCAGGCTCAACATGAGCTACACGACGGTCGTTGCGCCTTCCGACGGTGTCGTGACCCGAGTCGAGCAGATGCCGGTCGGCACCTACCTGAACTCGTCCCAGACGGCGTTCTGGCTGCTCTCCGGCCAGCCCTGGGTCGAGGCCAACTTCAAGGAAGACCAGCTGGCCCACATGAAGGTGGGCCAGTCGGTGACGATCAAGGTCGACGCCTATCCGGACGCGCACCTGACCGGCCATGTGGCGAGCTTCTCGCCCGGCACCGGCCAGGCGTTTTCGGCGCTGCCCGCCCAGAACGCCACCGGCAACTGGGTGAAGGTGGTCCAGCGCCTGCCGGTGCGGATCGACTTCGACAAGCCGCCGCCCGGCATGGCCGCGCGCGCCGGCCTCTCCGCCAAAGTCACCGTGGACGTCCGCGCCCCCGGCCGCCCGGGCTGACGCCCATGGCTCAGGCCATCAGCGAACACGACGCCAGGAACCGCTGGCCGATCACCATCAGCATCATGCTGGCCACGGTGATGAACTCGCTGGACACGACGATCGCCAACGTGGCCCTGCCGCACATGCAGGGCTCGGTCTCGGCGAGCCCGGAACAGATCACCTGGGTGCTCACGTCCTACATCGTGGCCGCCGCGGTGATGACGCCGTTGTCCGGCTGGCTGGCCGACAGGATCGGCCGCAAGCGGATGTTCCTGATCTCGATCGCGCTCTTCACGGCGGCCTCGATGCTGTGCGGCATCGCCACCAGCCTGCCGGAGATCGTGCTCTTCCGCCTCCTGCAAGGCGTCGGCGGGGCGGCGCTCATCCCGCTCAGCCAGGCGGTGCTGCTCGACATCAACCCGCCGGAGAAGCACGGCCAGGCGATGGCGATCTGGGGCGCGGGCGCCATCCTGGGCCCGATCCTGGGCCCGGCGCTGGGCGGCTATTTCACCGAGCACTGGTCGTGGCGGTGGTGCTTCTACATCAACCTGCCGGTCGGCATCCTGGCCTTCCTCGGCGTCTTCCTGTTCATCTCCGGCGATCGCGTGCGCAGCGCCAAGCGCTTCGATTTCCTGGGTTTCGGCATGCTGACGCTGTTCATCGCGGCGTTCCAGATGGTGCTGGACCGCGGGCCCAGCCAGGACTGGTTCCACTCGAAGGAGATCTGGATCGAGACGATCCTGGCGGTGATCGGGCTCTGGATCTTCGTCGTCCACACGCTGACGACGCCGCACCCCTTCTTCGACCGGGCCCTGATCCGCGACCGCAACTTCGTCACCGCGTCGGTCTTCGGCTTCTTCATCGGAATCCTGCTGTTCTCGACCATGGCGCTGCTGCCGCCGATGATGCAGACGCTGCTAGGCTATCCGGTGCTGACCTCGGGCCTCGTCTCGATGCCGCGCGGCATCGGCTCCTTCCTCGCCATGTTCATCGTGGGCCGGCTGATCGGGCGCGTGGACACGCGGCTCATCCTGTTCACGGGCCTTGCCTTGAGCTGCATTGCGCTGAAGCAGATGATGGACTTCGACCTGTCGATGAACGTTCGTCCGTTCATCACCTCCGGCATCATCCAGGGCCTGGGCATCGGCCTCCTGTTCGTGCCGCTCTCGACGCTCGCCTTCGCCACCATACCGGCGCAGCTGCGGCCCGAAGGCTCGGCCGTCTACACCCTGATCCGCAACCTGGGTTCCAGCGTCGGCATCTCGATCATGAACGCCCTGGTGGTCGCCAACGCACAGAAGATGCACGCCTCCCTGGCTTCGAACGTGGACCCGTCCAGTCCCGTGCTGCGCGCCGACATCCCGGGCATGCTGGCCTCGATCCCGGGGCTTGAGCAGCTCAACAACGAAATCACCCGTCAGGCCACGATGGTCGCCTACGTCGACGACTTCCGCCTCATGTTCGTCATCACCCTCGCTTGCATGCCGATGCTGCTTCTCATGAAGAAACCGCAGCGCGCCGGCGGAGACCTGCTCCATGCCGCAGCCGAATAAGACCCTTCGTTTGCTGGGCCTCGGGGCCTCGGCGCTGACGCTGGCCGCCTGCGCCGCGGTCGGACCGAACTTCAAGGCGCCCGCGCCGCCCGCCGGCGCCGCCGGTGCGTCCTACGCCATGGCGGGCGATCCCAAGGCGCCGGGCGTGCGGATGGCGCCCGACGCCCGCGCCGCCGGGCCGTGGTGGCAGGCGTTCAACTCGCCGGAGCTGGACGCGTCGATCCGCCAGGCGCTGAGCGACAGCCCGAGCCTGGCCGAGGCGCAGGCGACGCTGCAACGCGCCCGGGCCCAGGCGGCGGCCACCCATGGCGCGCAGCTGCCCCAGGTCGACCTGAACGGCTCAGCCCAGCGCGAGCGGATCAACCTCGCCGCGTTCGGCTTCAGCGGCTTCCCGGGCTTCCCGCCGCTCTCCAACCCCGAGATCAGCCTCTATTCGGTCGGCGGCGCCGTCAGCTACGACCTCGACCTCTTCGGCGGCAAGCGCCGCGCGACCGAAGAGGCCAACGCCCGGGCCGAGCAGGCGGCGCGCCAGGCCGACGCGGCCTATCTGACGCTCTCGGGCAACGTGGCCTTGCAGGCCATGCAGATCGCCGGGCTTCGCGCCGAAGTCGCCGAAGTCGGCGACATCATCAAGGGCGACCAGCGGGTGATCGACATGGTCCGCCGCGCCCAGGCGGTGGGCGGCGAAGCGTCCTCGGCGATCACCGGCGGCCTGTCGCAGCTCGCCACCGACCAGGCGCTGCTGCCGCCGCTGCTGCGCCGGCTCGACGAGGCGCGCCACCAGATGGCGCTGCTGGTGGGTAAGTCGCCGGCCGAGTGGACCGCCCCGGACTTCGACATGGCCAAGCTGACCGTGCCGACGGACGTGCCTGTCAGCCTGCCGTCCGAGCTGGTGCGGCGCCGGCCGGACATCCTGGCCGCCCAGGCCGAGATGCACGCCGCGACCGCCGCCGTCGGCGTGGCGGTGGCCAACCAGTATCCGGACATCCGCCTCTCGGCGAACATCACCCAGAGCGGGCTCTCGCCGGAAAAGCTGTTCAACTACAACGCCAGCGGCTGGCAGCTGCTGTCCGGCGTGACCGCGCCGATCTTCCACGGCGGCACGCTGAAGGCGCAGCGCCAGGCCGCCGAGGCCGAGGCTCGCGCCTCGCTGGCGCGCTACCAGCAGACCGTGATCCGCGCGTTCGCCCAGGTCTCCGACGTGCTCTCCAACCTGGGCACCGACCAAGCCCAGATCGCCACCCTGCAGACCTCGGTGGACGCGGCCCAGTCGAACCTCAAGGACGCGGAAAACGCCTACCGCCTGGGCGGCGGGCCGATGATCGACGTGGTCGACGCCCAGCGCGCGCTCAGCCGCTCGCGCAGCAACCTGGTCATGGCCCAGGGCCAGCGCCTGAGCGACCTCGTGGAGCTCTACACCGCGACCGCGGCGGATTGGGGCGGCGTCCGGACCGCCAGCCGTTGAGCCGGCGACGGCGTCAAGCCGCCGCCTTCTCCGCAACGCGATGCTCGCGCTTGTAGGTCTCGCCCAGGATCACGATCGACAGGAACGAGACCGCACACAGCGCGGCCCAGTAGATCGAGATCGGCATCGAAGTCTTGTACTGGGTGTAGAGCGCTTCGGCGATGATCGGGGCGAAACCGCCGCCGAAGATCGCTCCGATCTGATAGCCCAGTGATGCGCCCGAGTAGCGGAACTCCGTCGAGAACAGCTCGGTCATGAGCGCGGCCTGAGGACCATACATGCAGTCGTTGGCCACGCCGCCCACGAAGATCGCCAGCACTAGAAGTGGGAAGCTCCCGGCGTTCAGCAGCGAGAAGAACGGGAACGCCCAGAGGCCGCAGGCCAAGGCGCCGATCAGGAAGATGCCGCGGCGTCCGAACCGGTCGGAGAGCGCCGACAGGATCAGCAGCGAGGGGGCGGCCAGCACAGACCCCAGCACCACCGCCCAAAGCACTGTCGTGCGGTCGAGGTGAACCACCTTGGTCGCGTAGCCGATGGCGTACGTGATCATCAGGTAGAAGGTGCCGTTAGCGGCCACGAACGAACCGGCGGCCAGCAGGATCTCCTTGGGGTGTTTGGCCAGCACCTGCAGGATCGGCGAGGTCTTCTCGGCCCGCAGGATGGCGCGGGCCTTGTCGAGGCTGACGGCTTTCTCGGCGGCGAGGGCCTTCACCGCCTTGGCCTGGGCGTCGGCCTCCTGGGCCTGCATCGCCTGGTAGTCGGCGGTGTCCTCCAGCTTCAGCTGCACATAGAGGCCCAGGCCCACCAGCAGCATCGACATCAGGAAGGGGATGCGCCAGCCCCAGGCGGCGAACGCCTCCGGCGCGACCGAGCCGCCCATCGCCAGGAAGATCAGGTTGCCCAGCACGAGGCCGACCGGCACGCCCAGCTGGGTGAAGCTGCCGTAGAAGCCGCGCTTGTGCTTGGGCGCGTTCTCGATGGCGAGCAACGCCGCGCCGCCCCATTGGCCGCCGACGGCCAGGCCCTGGGCGAAACGCAACAGCACCAGCAGGATCGGGGCGAGCGGACCGATGACAGCGTAGCCTGGCAAGAGGCCGATGCCGGTCGTGGCCAGGCCCATAATCATCAGCGCCGTGACCAGCGCCCGCTTGCGTCCCACCCGATCGCCGAAATGGCCGAAGATGACGCCGCCGACGGGACGCGCGATGAAGCCCACCGCGAACGTCGAGTAGGATGCGATCTGCGCGAAGCCCGAGCCCGGGAAGAAGAGCTTCGGGAACACCAGCGCCGCGGCGGTGCCGTAGATGAAGAAGTCATACCACTCGATGGACGACGCGGCGAGCGAGGTGAAGGCCACCCTGCCGACGTTGACCTTCGACGTTCCAGCCTGTGCGGCAGCCATACGCTTGAACCCCTCCCAGGTACTCCGCGCGCAGAGTCACCCTGCGCTTGCGCGAGGGAAGCTAGCGCACCGGCGGGGCGGGCGTAAGCAGGATTGACTAGCGAATCCTCCCCAGCCGATCCGACGGGGGAGATTCCGCCACGATCAGGCGTTCGGGCGCTGGGCTTGCGCGGCCTTGGCGGCCAGCTGCCCGGTGAGCTCGGCCATGTGGTCGAAGTCGGCCTCGAAAGCGCCCAGGCCCTGGGTCAGGCCGCGCAGTTCGGCGATCAGGCCGAGGCGCTCGGACTGCGGCAGGTAGGCCTCGATCTTCTCCCAGCCGCGCCAATCCTCCCGTGGCGCGAGGCCGAGGATCTGGCCGCGGCGCGCGGTCAACGCCGAGGTGACGTTCGAGGCGCTGTGCGTGGGCGAATAGACCACCAGCTTCTCGATCGGCTCCAGCAGCACCGAGCCCAGGTTGGCGAGCGACTCGTCCACGGTCAGGCGCCCGGCCATCCGGAACGCCATTTCCGAGGAGTCGACGCTGTGCGTCTGGCCATCGATCAGCGTCACCTCCAGGTCGGTGACCGGGAATCCCAGCGGGCCTTTCTCGAGGCCCTCGCGCACGCCCTGCTCCACGGCGGGGATCCACTGCCGCGGCACCGCGCCGCCGACGACCTTCTCCTTGAAGACGAAGCCCGAGCCGCGGGGCAGGGGCCGGATCTCGACGGTGACGTCGGCGAACTGGCCGTGGCCGCCGGACTGTTTCTTGTGCCGCGACCGCTGCGTGGTCCCGCGCGAGATGGTCTCGCGGTAAGGCGTCTTCGGCTGGGCTGTGTCGATCTCGACGCCGAAGCGGCGCTTCAACCGCTCGAGGGCCAGGCGCACATGCCCCTCGCCCTGGCCCGCCAGCAGCATCTGGTGGGCCTCCGCGTCGTGCGTCAGCTTGAGGCCGGGATCCTCCTCGATCAGCTTGGTGAGCGCGCCGGACAAACGCACGTCGTCCTTGTGATTGGTGGCCGCCAGCGCGACGGCGAACATCGGCCGCCGAGACTGGACCGAGGCCTTCACGGTCTGCGGTCTGCCGGTCGTCGACAGAACCTGGCCGGCGCGCGCCGCCTCCACCTTGCCGATGGCGCAGATCTCGCCCACGGGGGCGGTGGTGATCTTCTTCAGCGCGGCGCCTTGCACCGTGGAGAGCCCCCCGGCGCGGCAGCGCTCGCCGTCCGGCAACACGAACTCGGCTCCGTCCGCCAGCGGCTTCCCGAACACGCGGGCGTAGGCGAGCTTGCCGGACTGGCCGGCGTAGGCGGCCTTCAACACATAGGCGCCGGCCTCGACGCCCAGCCGCTCGGCGGCCTTGTCGGTGGACGGGCACTCGTGACGCAGCGCCTTCAGCAGGCGGCGCACGCCGAAGCCGTTCAGGGCCGAGCCGAAGAACACGGGCACGATCAGCCCGTCGTTCATCTCACGCACCAGGTCGGCGAAGACCGCGTCGCGGCTCGGGGTCACGTCAGAGAGCAGCTGTTCCAGCAGTTCGTCGTCGAAGTCGGCGATCTGCTCCAGCATGTGGAACCGGGCCTCGCCCTCGGCGTCCTTCAGGTCTTCCGGGATCGCCTCCTGGGTGGACGCTTCGCCCGGCCGGTAGATGAACGCGCGCTCCAGCGCGAGGTCGATGTAGCCCGTCAGCTTCTCGCCGTCCCAGGTCGGGATCTGGCGCGCGACCAGGGGCGCGGTGCTGACCGGGGTCAGGGCGGCCAGCAGCTCGGGCAGCGAGCCGCGGGCCTGGTCCATCTTGTTGATGAAGAGGGCGTGCGGCACGCCCATTCGCTCAAGTTGGCGCAGCGTCGGCTGCAGCAGCGCGGCCTTGGCGGGGTCGGGCTCGGCCACGACCACGGCCAGGTCGACGGCGGGCAGGGCCGCGTCGATATCCGCGCAGAATTCCAGGGAGCCGGGGCAGTCCACGACCGAATAGCGATCGCCCATGAACTCGAAGCCGGCGAGGTTGATCTCCACCGAGTGTCCGCGGGCGCGCGCCTCGGGGCTGCTGTCGCCGACCATCTCGGCGCCCGCGCGCCGGTCGACGGCGCCGGTGGCCTGCAGCAGGGCCTCCATCAGGGTGGTCTTGCCGGCGCTGGTGGGGCCCACGAGCGCCAGAGCGCGCACGGACCCCGGGGGGTGGATCGGCATGGTCAGCATCTCCCATCACCTTGGGCGCCCAGGGGCGCCCGATCTGGGACTGATGCGGATCGGGCGATCCTTGGCGCGGGTTGGGGCGGTCGCGGACCGTTTCAGGGGCTCGCGCCGCCCTGATGGGAAAACCCTACGCCCGGATTTCCGGGATCGGAAGATCACGAACGCGTGGGCGGCGCCGAAGCCTAGGAGTTCAGCGGCGCGGGCACCCGGTCGCTCTCGAACAGCGCCTTGATCGAGCGCAGCTCGTCCAGGGCGCCAGGCCTGCCGGCGCGGGCGAATTCCAGCAGCTCTTCGACCGCGCGCAAGGTGCGGGTCTTGGACGAGGGGCGCCCGCCGCGGCTGCGGTTCAGGCGCAGGGCGCGTTCCTTCAGGACCGCGGGCAGGCTGGTTTCTTCCAACCACGCCGCGAGCTCCTGGGACACCCGCCACGAGTCGCCGTCGCTGCGCGCGAAGATGCGGTCGACCGCGCCGCTGGAATGCGCATGCTCGACGAGCGCGCGAGCCTCGGAAACGCAACGCTTCAGCGTGGACGACGGGACGCCGCGGCCGCGGGCGAAGTCCGCCGAGGCGCGCTCCATCGCCTGCGGTCCGCTGACTTCGCCGCCCAGCTCCAGCGCGAGTGTGAGCTCGGCGATCTGCTTGGCGAAGCTGCGGTGGGAGACGCTGCGGCCGCTGGCTTCGGCCAAGTCTTGGGATTTCTCCATGGTGACGCTTACTCGTTGAATGGCATGGCTTGGATAGGACTGTAACCGTAGGGGATACGGGAACGCTATAAGAAATCCATAAAAATCGACATAAGGCGCTGACTTTTCGGCGTAACGCGACTCTGCGCGGCGCTCATGCAGGGCGCGCAAACGAAAAGGGCGGCGGATTGCTCCGCCGCCCCATCGTCTTTGAGCTCATCGACCGACTTAGAAGTCGGCGGTGATGCCCATGAAGAAGTACCGGCCCAGGGTGTCGTACA